>Ga0182239_1000397_pt1 | contig 15949 bp, 15 predicted proteins | sample hydfrate6_PW_210_FD_132456 | JGI IMG/M metagenome (GOLD analysis project Ga0182239, IMG submission 132456) | Subsurface microbial communities from deep shales in Texas, USA - hydraulic fracturing test 6_PW_210 | ecosystem: Environmental > Aquatic > Deep subsurface > Shale gas/oil reservoir >... | reverse complement strand
GCGGAATAGTTGGCAATACCTGATACTCACCAACAAAGCCCAGTACGGACTTGAAATCCGGTGAAGCCGAAAGGTGTCAGGGTTCGAGTCCCTGTCTCTCCGCCATTGAATATTAAGGGCTGATGCCCATTTTAAGAAACCCGCCGGGAGGCGGGTTTTTTTGTGTTATATGGGTAGATCCTAACAAAATCCTAACATTTGAGTTTAAGAAGCTAAATTTTTAAAATGATTTTTATTATTATCGTATAAATATATTTTTTGATGATATTCTAGAAATTATTTTGAGGGTTTTTCTTTTCGGGGAGTATTAATTTTTTTACCTTCATTTTCTTTTAGAAACTTATATAGTTGTGCATCTTTTTTAAACCAGGTGGTACACAATTCGATTGGTAGGATGGTACATTTTTCGCTTGACAAAACCAACACTCATTAAAAGCAAAATCAGATATGAATATATTGTCGATAATAATTCATATAGTGACATTGAAATTATAGGGCTATTACTTTTTAATCAAATAGATATAAACAGAAATAATAATATAAGAGGTTTAAAATTATATGAGGGTTATCTTCCCCCTTTGTTAATCAAAGATAGCTATATCGATATTAGTTATTAATTTTGATTAATAGAAAATATTTAATTGGGCTCTGCCCAATATTATAGGGATTTATAGTCTGCAGCTTTAATGATTAAAGTTCTGCAGGCTTTTACTTTAGAAAGGGTTTTGTTTCTAATATCTCAATCTGAGACATTAGGAAATCAACTAATATAAAATTATTAATTTCGCAAAATTGCCGATAAACGAATAAAAAGCAGTAACTGTTGTGAGGTTAGAAATCAGTTGCTTTTTTTTCATTCAATTTTATCATCTTTTCACCTGCCAATAATTTTTATTTTATTATGGACAGTTTATATTATCTATTTAAACGGGCCAATTTTAAATTTTTATCCTGGGTCACTTTTAGATTATCATATACATACGTTTGGAGACTTTATAGAGATGGTTAGTGATGAAGAATATAGAGAAGATTATTATCGAATGAGAAATTATCAAAATACCCAGCCAGAAGATAATCCTCTGACTGATGATTATGAAGCGAGAGTAGAAGAATATCACGAGCGGGTTGGTAACCTTCAAAATGAGCATATGAGAAGAAAAGAAGAGGATTTAGAGTTGCAAGATCAGTGGAAAGCTGAACAAGCAATGTCGGCAAAAGAAGCTATGAAATTACAGGAAGAAATGTTTAATGATCCAGAATTTATAGAAATAATGGAGAGAAGCTGAATATTGCTTCCAAAAAGAACATAAGGGTTAAGAAACACCTCAAGATAAAATTAAGATATGGGTAATTTCAAAGAAATTATGTATTACATGTTGCAATTCACTTAAGTTATTTGCACCATAAAAATCTTCATTAACAAAAGAATTTAAAACTCTCTTATTGTTATAACAATAAGAATAGTTTTTGCTGTTTTAAAAAAGGTGGAAACTTATTTCAATTAAAATCTTGCTTTTTTCTTTTTTTAATTTATAATTATCATCTTTTATAAATTATTGTAACCAAAACAAGCAGATATTTTTTTACTATACTGCAAAACCATTGTTTTTAATTCTTGAATTGTTTCTAAAGTCATGCGATTAGAAGGTCCAGAAATACTGAATGCAGCTAAAACATTACCTTTGTGATCAAATATAGGTGAAGCTATACAATTAATGTTTACTTCATGTTCTTGATTATCTATTGAATACCCTCTTTTTTTGATTTTTTTAAGATTTTCTTTAAATTCTTCTGGCTTAGTTATTGTGTTTTCAGTGTATTTTTTTAACTTTTTTGTTTCCAAAAAATTTTCTATATCCTCCTGAGAAGAAAAAGCAATTAAAACTTTTCCTAAACCAGTACAGTGAACAGGCGCTCTTTTACCAATACTAGAATACATTCTTATAGTATGAGGACTCTCTACTTTATCAATATATATGACTTCATTATCGTCTAATATTCCTAAATGAATAGTTTCTTCTGTTTTTTTCATTAACTTTTCAAGATACGGTTTGATTTCTTTACGCATATCAGATTTATTAAGAGTTTGACTCCCGATTTCTAGTAGTTTTATTCCTGGAAAATAAAGATTATTTTTATCTTTTTTTATATATTTTCTATAAGCAAGTGTTGACAACAGTCTATGAACTGTACTTTTGTGAATATCAAGACTATTACTTAGTTCAGTTACTGTTATACCATTTTCTGAGTTGATAATTTTTTCCAAAACATTAAGAGTTCTATCAACAGATTGTACCAGATTATTTGGTTTTTCAAGTTTAGACATTATAAATCACCTTTACTATATATTGTTATATTTTATGTTATATTATTTAGATATAATTTTCAAATTTTATTTACCACTGATTGTGTCAAGTAGCTTTTGGATATAAATTAAGACTCCCTATAAATATTTTAAAACGCAAGAGACTTTACCGCTCTTTGCAATCCATTAACTTTGCCTTTACGTAAGGCAGGAACTGTTTCCTTAGCGACTGGGAATAATGTTTTTCTGTGATCTATAATTTTTTCTGTTCTCATTTTTATTCTTTTTTCTTTTTCTTTATGCTCATATATTCGATATAAATCATCTTTTTTGCCTCCATTATATTTAAATGCCCTTAATCTAGCCATTCTATCTGCACCATCTTCTGACCAGGATAGAGGTCTGGATGACATTCTTGAAGCCAACACATGACTTACATGTCCTTCAGCACTACAAACTTCTGCATTTGGATCATTGACATAATTATTAATACCTGCCCAGTTTGAATATATATAGTTTCTTGCTTCTTTTACTGCTTTTTTATGTTTCCCATTTTCTGCTTTCTGAGAAATTGCTCTAAATGTTCCTTTTACACACTTGTAATTAGCAGTATTTAAGCCTAACCAAAGAAAATGTCTTTTTTTAGGACAGTGACCTGTAGCTTTTAGCACATATTTATTTAAATGATATCTATCCAATATATATTTTGTTTTCTGTATCTCTTTAAGACCGGTTTTAATCCAGTTAGCCCCGTCACCTGCCAAAAATATTGTCTCAATATAGTCCATATCATATTTATCATCTATATAGCTTAATACCTCTTCCCAGAGATTTTCTGATTTGTTGTAAATACCTGAAAAGAATTTAGTGTTTTTTAATTTGTTTCTAGCGCCTTCACGGCCTTCATGCACATAGACCAGTTTTGTCACTTTATTTTCAGATTTATCTTTCTCATTTTCATCACGGTTTTTTCTCTGGATCGAAATATGGTCCTCATCTGCTTCTATGTAAAGATATTTAATCTTCTTTTTATCAGCAAGCTTTTCATCAGTAACTCTATTATCTATTTTACCCAGCTTTTTTATCTTGTTTAAAGTTGTCTGCTTACTTAAAGGAACAACCTTAGAAGCCATATTAGCTGCTTTCTGATATGAATATTCTTCAGCCTTTTCTACCAAATCAAGCTCTAAACCTTTGTCCATTCTCTGATATCTTTCTATTCCAAAAATATCATCCACAAGATATGTGTAATTTGTATTTTCTCTGTTTTTAGAAGCATAATATGTTCTTTGATATTTTACCTCTCCAAACTGAGTGATTAAAGTTTTATCCATATCTCTGGCCTGTATATTCCATAATTTTTTGCGTTCTTTAGATTCCATAATTTCCTGATCCATTTTTTCTAAAACATGTGCTAGGGCCTCTCGCCCCAATTTATCCATATCTTGCTGCATAATTTCAATTAGCTCTGAAATGTTCTCCTTTTCACCTTCAAAAAGATTATCTACATATTTTTCGATATGACAGATGAAATTTTCTGCAAAATCCTGTATAATATTATCCATAAGAAGACTCCCCTTTCTTTGTTTTTTGTCCTAAAAACATTTTATCAAAAAGGGAGTCTTCTTTCTATTTTTTTAGCTAATTCTAATTTAAATCTCCAAAACTTATTTTACACTAACTTACCACTCAGCAACTGTTCCATCCTGGTGACGCCAAACTGGACTTTTCCAATTATGCTCTTCTTGGGCCATCTTTCGTACATGCTCTTCATCAATTTCAATCCCTAAACCAGACCTCTTAGGAATCTCCACATATCCCTCCTGATAATCAAATACAGATGGGTCAACTAAATACTCTAATATATCACTTCCTTGATTATAGTGGATTCCTAAGCTCTGTTCTTGGATATAGGCATTATGAGCTGTAGCATCTACCTGTAAACAGGATGCTAAGGCAATTGGCCCTAATGGACAATGAAAAGCTACTGCTACATCATAAGCTTCAGCCATAGCAGCAATTTTTTTGCATTCTGTAATTCCTCCAGCGTGAGAAAGATCAGGTTGGATGATATCTACATATCCCTTGGCTAGTAAATCTTTAAAGTCCCAACGAGAGAACATTCTTTCTCCTGTTGCAATTGGTGTCCTAGTTTGCTTCGTAATTTCCTTTAATACTTCATTATTCTGTGGTAATACTGGCTCTTCAATAAACATTAAATTATATGGTTCTAACTCCTTAGCTAAAAACTTGGCCATTGGTTTATGAACCCGACCATGAAAGTCGACTCCAATACCAAAATCTTCTCCTACCTCTTCTCGCACTGCAGCCACTCTATCTATCACTTCTGCTACTTTCTTATTAGAATCAATATACTGTAATTCCTCAGTTGCATTCATCTTAATAGCAGTAAAGCCTGCTTCTTTTCTTTTTTTAGCAACTTTACCTACATCACTTGGTCTATCGCCACCAATCCAGGAATAAACCCTAATTGAATCCCGACAAGCTCCACCTAATAGTTCATAAATAGGAGCATCATAATATTTTCCTTTAATATCCCATAGTGCTTGATCAATTCCTGCAATAGCGCTCATTAAGATTGGCCCGCCACGATAAAAACCACTTCTGTATAAAACTTGCCAGTGATCTTCTATTCTAAGAGGATCTTTTCCAATTAAATACACACTTAATTCTTCTACAGCAGCTTTTACTGTCTTGGCCCTTCCTTCAACTATTGGCTCCCCCCAACCACTAATTCCTTCATCAGTTTCAACTTTTAAAAATAACCATCTCGGAGGAACAATAAATGTTTCTAAGTTAGTGATTCTCATCTTTATTACCCCTTTATATAATATTAATCAATTTTTAATCTTTACAATCACTTTTTTTGCTTCTTGACCATCAGCTAGACAAATACCAGGCATATGAATATCTTGAGGCATAAAGACTACAAAGTTTCCTGGCCCAACTGTAATAAAATCACCATCACCTGCAAAAGTTAAAAAGTCATTATCTTCATCATATTCATCAAGCTCCATTCTTTCTAAATTAGAATACCCCATTAATTCAGTTCCTTCTACAAGATATTGAATATCAATATATTCACGATGTCCTTCCCAGACTCCTTTTTCTTGCGGCTTAGTTTCATAAGAGTCTACTATAGCAAAAATATCATCTCCCTCTATTTCATACTTACCATCTTCTATCTCTGAAAAATCATTTTCTTTCAAAAACTTAAACGCCTTTTTTAATAGCTCACTTACCCCATAATAACAAGATGAATTAGCAAGACTATCAATAATCATATTTAAATCCCCCCCCTTTAATTATAAGGTATTTCTGGTCTCTTCTACAATTTGAGTTAACTTTTTTGCCTTTTCAGTTATAACTTCATAATTTTCTTCTGCTATAGCTTCTTTATCCATTAGAGCACTTCCAACTCCAAGAGCTACTACTCCTGCTTCAATAAAATCAGCAGCATTATCTAAACCAACTCCTCCAGTAGGCATCATTGGTATATGATTTAAAGGCCCTTTGACACTTTTAATATATTTTGGCCCCATAACTCCTGCTGGAAATATCTTTACTAAATCAGCTCCAGCTTGATAGGCATTAACAATCTCAGTTGGCGTCATTACCCCAGGAATTACTACTTTCCCATAGCGGTTACAGACTTCAATTACATCTTGATTTAAGTTTGGAGCAAAAACAAATTCAGCTCCAGCTAGGATAGCAGCTCGGGCTGTTTCACCATCTAATACTGTTCCGGCTCCTACAATTGCATCTGTATCCTTTACCCTTTCTGATACTTCTTCAATTAAATCTATAGCACCAGGAGAATTTAAAGTTATTTCTAAAGCTTTTACTCCTCCTTCTAATAGAGCATCAACAATATTAACTACTTTATCTACTTCCATACCTCTAATGACTGCAATAACTCCACTATCTATAATTATTTGTAGATTTTCTTGTTTTTCCACTTTTATCCCTCCCCCATTACTATCTAGTAATAACTTCTTTTTCTCCCGTAAATACTTCCACTTCTTCTCTAGTAGGTAGTCCCTCTACGTCACCAATAACTGTAGTAGCAAAAGCACCTACTGCATTAGCTAATCTAGTAGATTCTATTAAATCTTTTCCTCTTAATTGACCAGAAATAAAACCAGCTGCAAAACCGTCTCCTGCTCCAATTGGATCTACAACTCGCTCTACTGGATAACCGGCTACTTTCTCCTTACTATCTTTGTTAGCTACCAAAGCACCTTCTGCTCCTAATTTAACTACCACAATTTCTGCACCTAAATCTAAAATTTCTTCAGCTATCTCTGTTGGTTCATCTGTTCCTAACAAAATTTCTCCTTCCTCTATTCCTGGAAGTACAATATCAGCTTGCTTAAATAAATCTAACATGACTTCGCGCATTCTTTCTTTACTCCACAATTTCAAACGTAAGTTAGGGTCTAAAGAAACCTTAACATTATTCTCTTTAGCTATTTTAATAGCTTTTAAAATTGTATTGTGACAAGATCCACTTAGTGCAGGTGTAATACCTGTTAAATGTAAATACTTAGCTTGAGAAATATAATCTTCAGATAGATCTTCTGGCTTCATTTTACTAGCTGCTGAACCATGCCGATAATAATAAACATTACTTTCTCCTAATTCTCTTCTTTCTTTAAAGAATAATCCTGTAGGAGCCTGAGAAGTAAACTTAACTTGAGAAGTGTCCACTCCCTCTCCTCTAATAAAAGACTGCACATACTCACCATGTGGATCGTCACCTAATTTACTAAACCAACCTACTTGATGACCTAATCTAGCTAGACCAATAGCAAAATTGCTTTCTGCTCCTCCTAATTGTTTCTTATAATCATAAATATATTTTAGGCTCCCTGCTTCTACAGGATTCATCATTATCATAGTCTCTCCAAGAGTAACTACATCTAGCATAATTTTCCCCCTTAAATTTATTTATTTTTTAGTCCTTTGTATAATGTCTAAGGCCCAAAATAACAGGGCTCATGACATAAATTTTGGTAACCCCCCCTTTTTTTGAAATATGGTATAATATAGTTATAGATACTAAAAATACCACACACTAAAAGGAGGAAATCATAATGTCTTTTAATTCTAAAAAGCAATTGTCTTTCGGTGATCTCTATGAATAGGTCAAAGATTGGGCTCAAAATGATAAACCTCAATTCCTTGAAATGCTTGATCAATATCTTGATTTATCTAAGTTTCTTCCATCCAGCTTCTACACTGCTTATTACAAATATATGGGTAGAAAAAGAGAATATGGTCTGAAATCAATGCTTTTTCGGCCTTTAGCCTGCAAAAAATATTAAGGATCCTCTCGTACTTTTAGTTAATATTTTAGCTTTAAGTAGTGATTTAAGAGATTTCTGTGGTTTTAAATCTGTTCTTGATATCTTGTAATCTATCAAATTAATCCATTAGAAAATGATAAATATTAATATATACCTTTGCTTATCAGTCTGTGCCTTCTTCAGCTCAGGTTAATAAAGAGATAAAACAACCCTACATTACCTGTTGATAAAAATTCTGACTCAACTGATGAAAACAAATATATTGGAGATTCAACTTCTTTAAAACCAGTTCTGGAAAATTATTTTAATCATCGTAGTAATAATAATTATTTTACACTTATCTCTGATTCCACCTTTGATAATTATCAGACTTACCACTTTTTGATTAAGAATTTCAGCTTGGATAAAGCAGTCATCTCACTTAATCCTAGAACTAATGGTTCAGTTCTACCTCAATCAGATCATAATGAAAATGGCTGATCGTTATTCCCTAAAAAATTCTTGATTACCGAGGGAACCAGCTAGCTGTAAACGTGAAAAGACTCGCAGCTACAGATTTAAATTTGTTTCTCCTAAAACCAATCATAAGGGTGGTAAAAGAAAGTTCTACTGTGAAAAACCCCTGTACTAAATCCAATTAAGGTAGATGTGTCTATACTTATCCAGATCAGGATTTAAGAACTTATCCCAGTATCATTAGAGATACAGATGACTGGATAGATCTCTACAAACGCGGAGTGGTTGAACAGACAATTAACTATTTTAAAGATGCCATGTTTACTGATAATCTAAAAATCCAAAATCTGAAGTGTATTACAGCAAATGTTTTCCTGGCTGGAATTAATCAGCTTTTAACATTGGTTTTAGTTGTCTGTTTTTTAAATCCAAAAATTGAATTCAATCTATTATTTGCAGACTTTTACTATTTTCTTTGCCTATTTTGCAAACACCTATTTATTTAATAAGTGTGCGAGTAACAAATTTATTTCTCTAACACATTTTGATTAACTAGGTACTTAGGTTTGTTACCAACTAATACATCCGCAACCCCTTTAGCAGCTCTAGTCTGTAATTCAACCTGTGCATCTTCAGAATACCAACCCACATGAGGATTAATAATTACATTATCCATATCTAATAATGGATTATCCTTTTCAATTGGCTCTTGTTCTGTTACATCTAAACCAGCTCCAGCTAATTCGTCATTTTCTAATGCTTCAATTAATGCTGCTTCATCTATTACTGCACCTCTAGCTGTATTGATAATAAAGGCTGATTCTTTCATTAACTTGAATTCTTTAGTACTAACCATATGTTTTGTATTCTCATTTAAAGGAGCATGGACTGATACAAAATCTGACTCTTTCATTAACTCATCTAATTCTACTAATTCAACTTCATATTTCTTTGCTACTTCCTCATCTACAAATGGATCATAAGCTAATAATTCAAAGCCAAATGCTGTAGCTTTCTCTGCTAATTTACGTGGTATCTTCCCAAAGCCAATAATTCCTAAGGTACTACCTCGTAAACGATAAATTGGTTTACCAACATTAAAATCCCAATTTCCTGCCTTAACATCATTATTCAGTAAAACAGTCTTTCTAGCACAAGCTAATAATAAAGCAAATGCCTGATCGGATACTTCATCTTGGCAATACTCTGCCACATTAACTACTTTAACTCCATGTTCAGTTGCTGCTTCTAAATCTACTGTATCTACTCCTATTCCATAACGAGCTACAACTTTTAAGTCAGGTAAAGCTTCAAATACTTTCTCGCCTATTTCAGCATACTGAACTAACAAACCATCTACATCTTTAGGAGCTGCTTCAATAACTTCTTCCTCAGTTCTAGCTTGAGCTTTTAGAAATTGAGCATCAATCTCCCCTAATACTTTTTCTTCATACTCTAAAGTTTCATATTCATAATCAGTAACCATCACTTTAAATTTAGACATTTTAACTCCTCCTTATTTATACTTACTATAATTTTTTAATAATTTCAACTTTGTTTTCAATCTTTCTTTCATATAAGATAATTATTTTCTCTTTACCAGTAATTTATTTTATAAAGTCTATTTGTTTCTATATAAAAAACTACGTTTAAATTAACTGCTAAAAATTTAATTATTATCTGAAACTGGTAAAATATCACCTGCATGCAACATTGCAACTACAGAGGCATCCTCTCCTTTTTTGTCTAAAGCATATTCTAGTGCTTCTTGTACAGAGTCAGCTGAAATAAACCCTAATTTTTCTTTTAAATCATTAGCAATATTTGGACAAACCATAATTCCACTAGCCTTTTCCTTAATAGTTCTACCAACATGAACTAAATGGGCTGCTACACTTAACTCTTCTAATTCTTTATTATCAATTAACCGCTGAGTCTCCTCAAGATTCTGATATCCAAACTCCTCAATTTCAGGGTGAGATTTAGATACTCCTTCTGGACAAGGAGTTACCAAAATAACATATCCCCCTTCTTTGACTACTAACTCAGAAGCATAAACCCCTTTTGCTGCTTGCCATAACTCAATATCTGCTGGATAAGAATCAGTAATTACAATATCAGCTTGTGGAATCTTAACTCCATATAATTTCTTAGCTAATTTACATCCTGCTCGATGAGCTTCAACTAAATCACCAGCAAATATATCTACCACTTTTTCTTCTAAATCTTGCACAACATTAATAATAAAGTCTAAACCCATTAATTTAGCTGACTCATCTATCTGTTTTCTTACTATATTATCTCTTTGCCCCATGATATCAACACCTGGAACTAAAGCACTAATCCAGTGTGTTTCTCCAGTTGTTTTACCAGTACAGACACCTGGTTGAGCAATTTTTCCTCCTCCAGAAAAACCAGCTACTCTATGAGGGACTATATGCCCTATTCCAATTACAAAATCAGATTCTTTTAGTAATTTATTACCCCAGACTTCTATACCTTCTGAAGTCTTTCCATAATAAATATTTTGCTCATCCTTATCCCATAAGTGATTAACTACATTATATTCATCTACTATCTGCTTACCTAATTTTTCAACTAATTCTTCTTGATCCATAGGGCGATGTGTTCCTATAGCCATTAAAATCGTAATATCTTCCTTTTTTACTCCTAATTTATGGAGTCGAGGGAGTAAAAAATTTAAAATCTTATCCACTGGAGTAGCTCGAGTATTATCATCAGATAAAATTAAGATTTCATCTCCAGCTTCTATCTCTTGTTCTAATCGATTAGTACCAATTGGATTTTGTAGAGCCTCTAAAACTAATTCTTCTACTTCAAAATCATTGTCATTTGTTTTAGGTTTAAATATACCAGCAAAATTATCATCAGGAATATTAACTCCTTCAATATCTGAATAATAAAATTCTAATTCCATTTTATGCTCCTTTCTAAGACTTATTTAAAATAGCCCCGGAAGCCATAAAACAACCGGTGAAATATAAGTAATTATAAGAACTAGTGAAAATAATAATAAGTACATTGGTAATAATGATTTAACCAAATCTTCCAGTGAAATATTACCTACTGATGTTCCTACATATAAAACTGTACCTACAGGGGGGGTTGTTAACCCAACTGACAGATTTGCAACCATGATAACTCCAAAATGTATAGGATCTACTCCAAATGCATTGGATACTGGTAATAAGATAGGAACCATTAAAAATAATGCTGGAGTTAAGTCTATAACTGTTCCTATTAAAAAAAGCAAAATATTTAATATCAATAAGAAAACATATTTATTTGTAGTAAAATCCAACATGAACTGTGTTATTTCTGCTGGTACTTGAGCCACTGCTAAATACCAAGTTAAAGACATTGCTGTCCCACATACTAACATAACAATTCCAGTATTAATAGTAGCTTTTTTTAATATATCTGGATAATCTTTAGGTTTTAAATTATACATAGTAAATGAAATAATTATTGCATAAACAGCAGCAATCGCTCCAGCTTCAGTTGCAGTAAAAAGTCCACTTAAAATCCCACCTAAAATTATAAATGGTAAAATCAAAGCCCAAATTGTTTTCTTTAACACTTCTAAAAATTCTTCAAAACTAACTTTTTGACTTATAGGATAATTTCTTTTTTTTGCAAAATAATATGATAATCCCATAAGAGAAAAACCAATTATAACACCTGGTATAGCTCCACCTAGAAACAATTTAACAATTGATATATTAGCTATAGCTCCAACAAGAATCATAGGTATACTAGGAGGAATAATAACTCCAATAATTGCAGATGCACAGGTTATAGCAGTAGAAAATGGTCTATCATAACCTTCTTCTTCCATCATAGGAATTAATATTGAACCAATTGCAGAGGTATCTGCCACAGCAGAACCACTTAAACCTGCAAAAAGCATACTAACAACTACATTAACATGGGCTAATCCCCCAGTGAATCTACCAACCAACGCTTGAGAAAATTTTAGTAAATCTTTTACAATTCCCGATTTATTCATTACCTCTCCAGCCAACATAAAAAATGGAATTGCCAGTAATGTGTAGATATCTATCCCTGAAATCATTCTTCTAGAAAGCATCATAATATTAGTCATATCCACATGATTCATTATAACCATAGATGTTAGACCAATACCAATTCCAATTGGTAAACCAAAGAAAATGGTAATCAATAAGAATATCAAAAATATAATAATAGTCTCCAATTTTTGTCACCACCTAAAATTATTCTTTTATTATTGTGATTATTTTTCTTATAGTTTCTAATGCCATTAAAACTCCAAATACCGGACCTGCTGCATACTTCCATCCTACAGATATATTTAATACTGCAATTTTTTGAATGCTAGAACCAATTATATATGTTACGCCTCCATATATTAAAATATATAGAAAAACTAAAACAGAAAAATGAATTATTAACTGCATTATTTTACCTGCAATTTTATTTTTGTTTTGTGCAAATTTAACAATCATAGAAAAAGAAGGATGATCATTATTTCTATATCCAAGAAAAATTCCACAAAAAGCCAACCAAACAAACGTTAATCTTGCTACTCCGTCAGACCACAAAAAAGAGAATCCAAAATATCTTACTATAATATTTGAAAAAACAGAACCGATCAGAATAATCATGAGAAATACTGCTATATAAATAATAAACTTATCTAATTTTTTTAAAAATTCATTGTATAGCTCCATTCCAATCCCCCCTTTTTTAAAAAATGATTTCATCCTAACAGATTTTAAAATCTGTTAGGATGAAGTGACTGATTTTAATAAAATAGTTTGATGCTTTTAGCTATTCAATATAATATTCACCAATTTCTTGAATCATGTTAACTTCATCTTCAACTTCAGGATTATCTTCAACAAATTTGTCTATCATGGGTAAAACTTTTTCCATAAAAGGTTCGATTTTTGGACGAGTAACTTTAACATCCATCTCATTTTGGATTTCTTCTAAAATTTCAGCTTCTTCAATTTTAATATCTTTATGAATTTGGGCTACAGTTTGCTGAGCAGCTTCTCTAATGATTTCTTGATTTTCATCTGAGAATTCATCAAATAATTCTTTGTTAATAACTATATAGTTTGGAGCAACCATATGTTTTGTTAAAGATACATAATCTAAAACTTCAAACCATCCACGGTGATATGTTGCAGATACAGGATTATCTTGAGCCTCAACTACTCCCTGTTGTAAACTAGTAAAGAGCTCAGACATAGACATTACTGTTACATCAAAACCCAATCTTTCCATCAGTTCTATAATAGTTGTTCCTTGCCAAGTACGCATTTTAATACCTTCAGCATCTTCAGGTGTTTCTATTGGGCGAACTGTATTTGAAATCGCTCTTTCCCCCTGAGAGAAAAATCCAAGAACATTAATTCCTAACTCTTCAAAATGTTTATCATAAATTGTTTCACCAATTTGAGAGTTCATAATATCATAAGCATGATCCATGCTTACAAAAAGGTATGGAAGTTGCATAAATGAAATAGTTTCATTAAATTGTTCCCACATATTACCTGTTACAGCCATCTCAATATTACCCATCCTGACACCTTCGGTAAATTCTCCTTCAGATCCAAGCTGGCCTGCTGGATAAATTTGAACAGTAATTTCGCCGTCTGTCTTTTCTTCAACTGTTTTTTTGAAAACCTCGTTCAAATTATTATTTACTGGGTGATCTGTACCAAAATAATTAGCCACTTTTAAAGTCTTAGCCCCTACAGTATTAGCTGAAAATACTACTCCACCAACTACTAAAAACAAAATTAAGAATAGACTTAAAGCTTTTTTTTCTAACATTAATAAATTCCTCCTCATATTTTATTAGTATCTTTAAAAAGTCCCCACTCATACCATCAATAATATATTTTTTCTCACCTCCTCCAAATGATTATGATTTTTTGTTTCATATTATGAAACTTAATTTCATTATTGTTCTATTAATTATATTCTTTTTGTTTTTAAAAAATCCTTTATTTTTTTTGAATATTCTATTTATTTGTAGTATTTCAATGCTTATAAAAGTATATAGAAGAATAACAGATATATTTAGCTCTCTTGAACTTAAATGAACATCTAGGACATAAAAATAATTCAAAAGCAACCTTGAATCCAGATAAAAATTATATTATAAAATCAAAAGATGAAATTATTTAAATAAATGAAAATAAAAAAGTAGTATTTTATCATAAAAAACTTAATAAAATAATTTAAAGAATGGATTGTAAACCCTTTTTAAAACAATTTTTTATCGCACATTAAATATCTACACTCAACAGGTGTTAGGTAATCTAACGACCTGTGGATTCTGTAGTTATTATACCAGTTAACATAGTCAAATCGCTTGTTGTGAATGCCAAATAATATCTTATTGAAAAAAATTTAAGTTTAAAAACTGAAAACAAATCTGGAAACTCAACAATACATTATGCATCAAGATTCGTTGTTAATCCAGAAAATATAAAATTATTATTAAATAATGGTGCTGATATTAATAAAAAAATAATGAAGGTAAAACACTACTAATGTATGTTGATTCAAAAGAAGAATTCTTTTTATTTTTAAATAATGAAGCAAATGTTAATATAAGAACTAATAAAAGATATAATTTTTTAATGAAATTATTTGTACCTTCTTATGAATTCAGCAAATCAAATTCACCATTTTTAAATTTAGCGTCTGAAAAGAAAGAAGTATGGGTGAGAAATTTAGTTAAGTAGTACGATATAAATATAAATGCAAGAGATATTAATGGCAAAAATGCTCTAATGCATGCAGTCATTAATAATAATTTTCCGTATGAAAATTGGAAACCGATAGAAACTTTGATTAACAACAGTATAAATATTAATGCACAAGATGAAAAAGTAAAAAAAGCTTTAATGCACATAATATTAAATACAGATAAAGATTATGCAAAAATATTACCTTCTGAAAACAAAAATTTAATAACTTATTTTTTAGATAACGGAACTGATGCTAATATTACAGATGAAGATAATAAAAAAGCTATTAATTATGCAAGAAAAAACAAGTATTTAAACGATACTGAAGTTTTTTGGAGGTAAAATGATTTAAGTTATTAAATTATATTTTCAAAATTAGGTAGTTTAATCAATGAATAAAAAGAATTTCAAAGAGATGATACCTGAGAATAAGTTAATTATTAAAAGGGTTGACAATCCAAAGAGAGGAAGATGAAAATGAAGATGAGATAGTTACTGGTCTGAAAGTCTATAATCCGGAAGAACTACTTGATCCAGAATCTCCGAGAAGAAGTTTTTATAATTATTTATTTGATTTTGAACATGAAAAATTAAAACTTATTCAGTCATATATGCTGATTGGTAGATACATATTGAATGGAGTTAAAGCTCTAGATAAATATGATAATAATACTATTATAGAAATATTTGAAGAAAACTTTGAAAAATTTAGTCATCAAAATGACAAAGGAATGATGTCTAGTTATATAAGTGAAAAGACTTTAAAACTTGATGACTATTTAGAAGAAGGATTAAAAGCGTTTAAGAGAACAAATTAATAATATCTTCGCAAAAGTAGGATTTGTAGCAATTATAATCCTGACACAATCCTAACAAAAAATCTGATAACAGCTGATACTAGCTGATAAACTATTGCCTAAAAAACACCTAAAATCACTGTTTTAGCGGAATAGTTGGCAATACTTGATATTAACTAACAAACCCCAGTACGGACTTGAAATCCGGTGAAGCCGAAAGGTGTCAGGGTTCGAGTCCCTGTCTCTCCGCCATTGAATATTAAGGGCTGATGCCCATTTTAGAAACCT
>Ga0182239_1000395_pt1 | contig 16046 bp, 13 predicted proteins | sample hydfrate6_PW_210_FD_132456 | JGI IMG/M metagenome (GOLD analysis project Ga0182239, IMG submission 132456) | Subsurface microbial communities from deep shales in Texas, USA - hydraulic fracturing test 6_PW_210 | ecosystem: Environmental > Aquatic > Deep subsurface > Shale gas/oil reservoir >... | reverse complement strand
GTAGTGGTTTTCCTCGGGGTTGATCGCGCAGATGATGAAACAGATGTGGAGTATATCGCAAGCAAGATTGCAGGGCTGCGCATCTTTGCAGATAGCGAGGATAAGATGAATCTGAGTCTGATGCAGTGTGGGGGAGAGGCGCTGGTGGTGTCGCAGTTCACTCTTCTGGCGGATTGTCGCAAGGGACGCAGGCCGGGATTCTCGCGTGCGGCCTCGGGACAGATGGCAAATACACTGTACCGGGCTGTGGTAGAGCGGCTCGATTCTATGGGGATCAGGGTTGCAACCGGGGTGTTTCAGGCCGATATGCAGGTGGATTTGAGCAATAACGGCCCGGTTACCATGTTGCTGGACAGCAAGAAGGAGTTTTGAGCTGAATGGATGGGCAGGAAGTACAGATACCGAGTAAATCGGCACGCAAACGTGAGGCTCAGGAGGTAGAAGACCTGGCACGGGATCTGGTGGATATGCGCCCGGCGGAGATTGCATCCCTGAAGCTCGGGCCCGAGTTTATGGCCGTGGTGGAGCGGGCGCGCGCTCTGAGCAAAGGGGCGCGGAAGCGGGAGATCAAACACCTGGCCGGGATGTTGCGTAGCGATGAGGCTCAACTGGAGCAGGTACGTCGTTTTCGATACGGGGTAAGTGAGCACCAACTGGAGGAAAAGCGCCGTCATCATACCCTCGAGCGCTGGCGCGACGGGTTGTGCAATCCGGAGCAACGCAGCTCTGTCCGGGGGGATATTATTGCAGCACTGCCCGGATTGGATGTCGCCGCCCTGGATAAGCTGGTACGCGGATACCAGGGGCCGGGGGATAAAAAACGCTATCGGCAGATTTTCACCCTGCTGCGCAAGGCATCCGAACACTCGGAGGATATCTGATCTGTTTTCTCTGAGGTTTTGACACAGGTTGAAAGAAGAAAGCCCGCTCCGGAGCGGGCTTTTCAGGGTACTGATGCGGCTGGCGCCGCATCAGTAATGGCTCTTACAGACCCTTGTTTATCAGCTCCTGCAGCTGGCTCTTGGGCACGGCGCCCACGAGTTGATCCACTACTTTGCCATCCTTGAACAGGATAAGCGTGGGAATTCCGCGCACCCCGTATTTACCCGGAGTTTCAGGGTTGTCATCCACGTTGACCTTGCCGATCTTGACCTTGCCGTCAAATTCCGTCGCAAGCTCATCAATTAAAGGGGTGAGTGCCTTGCATGGCGCACACCATGTGGCCCAGAAATCGACAAGAACGGGCTCCGATGCCTGCAGGACATCACTGTCAAAATTTGCGTCTGTGAACTCTAAAACCTTGTCGCTGGCCATGATCTAACTCCTTTGCGTTGTTTGGATGCAGGCGCATTCGAATGGGTGTCTGGAATGCAACAAATCTGCCTGCTATTGGGTAAATGAAAAAAAGATCCGCATGTCTCTGACGGTTTCCGTGTGGAAAACTCTCTGCACTCAATGATAGGATATCACCCGGAAATTGCAAGACCAAATCAGGATAAAAGCCGTAAGATCTTTTGTTCTTTAGGTATGAAGTGCGGGTCCAATCCGTATGAACCCCGCACATTGACAGACGTTTACAAGAGGATTTTACCATGTCAGAGCGAATCATAGATATCCTGCAACAACATACCTCCGTTCTGGAGGGGTCGCTGGTGGAACATGCAGAACTACTGGAGGAGAATGCCGCACAACTGGCGCAGACCTTTGCTTCTGGTGGACATCTTATTATAGCCGCCAGTGGGGGATTGATGGGGGTTGCGGATGCGATAGCGCACGGGTTTCTGCATAATCTCGGGATAGAGCGCCCTTCTCTTCCGGCCCTTTCTCTGAACGGAGATACTGCCTTGGCTGCGGTATTGAGTGAAGCAGATGCGTTTGTACAGTACTACAGGGATCGAATTCAGGCGACAGCACGCAGCGGAGATACCGTGATGTTTGTAGCCGCCGAGGTCAGTGCCCCCTTACTTGCCGGAATAGAGACCGCGCGCGAACTGGAGTGTGCGACTCTGGTGTTGTCGGCAGCGGATGCGGCCCCCTGGATTGATGCCGGAGCGGATACGGTGATTGCACTGGAGGCCCCGTCTCTGGCACGTGGAGCGGAAGGTCTCCTATGTTACGGACATATTATGTGCGAGCTGGTGGAGCAGGAGCTCTTCGGTTTTTAGATATCTAAATTACGGGGATGAGCGTGTATCCGGCGCTTCGGAAAAGCGCGGGAATTTGGGTTGACACTTTTTTTAGTGCGCGCCTAGAATGATCTTTTGTCTATGCGGGGTGTGGAAGATAAGATGGATATGGATTTAATCTTTAGTTTAATTAAGTTGCTAAGCCGGGGAGGGCGAAGATGAGTATCCTGTTGTACAAGGTGGCATTAATGATGTACGCCTTTGCGACCCTGATGTCTCTGGTGGCGGTAGTACGCAACCGGGGCACCGAAGGGCGGCGGGCCAGGTTGTTGCTCATTCTCGCTTTTGGTATGCACACTATCACCCTGATCGTGCGCTATTTTGAGGCGGGCTACACACCGGTTACCAATCTGCATGAATCCCTCTCGTTTTTCGCCTGGGCTCTTGCGGGGGTATTTATGCTCCTCGACCTGCAGGTTCGTATGCAGGTAATGACTGCCGCAACTGCAACCCTGGTCACCGTGTTCATGTTGTTCGGCAGTCTGATGCCGATGCAGACCCAGGATCTGAATCCCGTCCTGGACAGCTTCTGGCTTCCCATCCACGTGGGTCTCTCCTTTCTCGGGAGTGCGGTGTTTACCGTGGCGTTTGTCGCTGCGATCCTGTATCTGATTCAGGAACGGATGCTCAAGAGCAAAAAGTTTTCCGCCCTTCACTACCGTCTTCCCTCCCTTGAGACCCTGGATCGGGTCAACTATCGCTGCCTTAAGTTCGGCTTTCCCCTTATGACCATGGGGATTATTTCCGGTGCGGTTTGGGCCGAATCTGCATGGGGCACATACTGGAGCTGGGATCCCAAGGAATCCTGGGCTTTGATCACCTGGTTTCTGTATGCCGCACTCCTGCACGGACGCCTTACAGTTGGGTGGCGCGGCCGGCGCGCGGCAATCTTCGCCATCATCGGATTCTGCTTTTTGCTCTTCACTTTCCTGGGGGTTAATCTTCTCCTTCCGGGGCTGCACAGCTACAGTTCCATGGCCGGATAGTATCAGAAACCAAACATGATGTTTTCGCAGAAAGTATTGATTGGGATGGCTAAGCAAAAAGCGCCAAATGCAAGGCGTGTGATTGTCGAGCAAAGAGGCGTACTTACGTACGTCGAAGCAGCGAGGCAATTGCAGCAACGCCGCAGTTGGTGAGTTTTTGCGCCGCCATCAAACATCGATCTGCCGGGGTACTCTGTCGTGCACAGAATGCCGGTGGTGATAACTGGAATTATATATGGATATTTTCGTCGTCGGTTTAAGTCATAAAACCGCCCCGGTCTCCATTCGCGAAACCGTGGCTTTTGCGCCGGAGCGTATAGGTGATGCCCTGGGGCAGTTGAAAGAAATCCCCTGTATTGCCGAGGTTGTGGTGGTATCTACCTGTAACCGGGTGGAGATTTATGCCGCTGCGGATCGCGCACAAGAAGGAGTCGAAGCGGTTACCCTTTTTATTGCGCACTATCACGGCCTGGATGCGGAACAATTGAGCAAGCACCTTTACGTCTATCAGGGCGATGAAGCTATACGCCACATGTTTCGCGTAGCGGCGAGTCTCGACTCCATGGTGGTGGGGGAACCACAGATCCTCGGGCAGATCAAGGATGCATACGGGTATGCGGTGGAGTATGGCAGTGTCGGTCTCGTCATGAACCGTTTTTTGCACAAGGCTTTTTCTGTCGCAAAACGGGTACGTACCGAGACCAATATCGCCGGGAATGCGGTGTCGGTTTCATTTGCCGCAGTTGAGCTGGCGCGCAAGATATTTGACATCATCGAGGGCAAGACAGTGATGCTCCTGGGCGCGGGAGAGATGTGCGAGCTCGCAGCGCGTCACTTTGTCAACAACGGCGTTAAAGAGGTGCTGGTGGCGAATCGCACCTTCTCGCGCGCGCAAACGCTGGCGCAGGAATTCTCCGGGCGAGCGGTGTTGTTCGAGAATTTCTCCGATCATCTTCACCAGGTGGATATTGTACTCTCCTCCACCGGTGCCACAAGCTTCATTATCCATCCGGACCAGGTAAAGCGCGCTCTGCGCCAGCGCAAACAGAAACCCATGTTTTTCATCGACATCGCCGTGCCCCGCGACATTGATCCACGCGTGAACAATATCGGCAATGTGTATCTCTACGATGTGGACGATCTGCAGGGGATCGTTAAGGCCAATATGGATGAGCGCCAGAAGGAGGCCCTCGCGGCAGAGGAGATTATCAATCAGGAACTGCTGCAGTTCAAGGGGTGGATGGGCAGCCTGGAGGTGGTTCCCACCATTGTGGCACTGCGGCAGAAAATGGAACGCCTGCGGCAACGCGAGGTGGAAAAAACCCTGGGCCAGATCAAAAATCTTGATGATCAGGGGCGGCGTGCGGTTGAAGCAATGAGTCAGGCGCTGGTTAATAAGATTCTTCACCAGCCTACCGCCGGTTTGAAACGCGCCCAGAAGGGGTCCGAGGCCCAGCCCTATGTAGACGTATTACAGGAACTCTTCGAGTTGGAGATTGAGGCCCCCAAGGGGGAGATGAAACAGGTGGATCACGATTGAGATGGGCAATGGGGAAGGAGTAAATACTGCGCCACCTTGTGTGCTGGTAACGCGACCGCGGCATCAGGCTCCGCCCTTTGTCATGGCGCTGGAACATGCGGGACTGCGTGCAGAGGTATTCCCCCTGATTGAGATCGTGCCTCCGCAGAATGCGGCCCCGTTTGAAGCGGCTCTATGCCACATAGCAGACTACGATGTGCTCCTGCTTACCTCTGTCAATGCAGCAAACATGGTGCTGGATTTTCTTGAGTGCCGGAGGATACAGGTGCCACCGCATGTGCTGCTGGTGTGTGTCGGCCCCGGAACCCTGAAATGCGTGGAGCGGCGCGGTTATACCGCCATCACTCCGGCGTACGACTTTACTGCGGAAGGGGTGGTGGAACTGTTGCGCGCCCGCGGGATCGCGCAACAGCGGGTTCTCTATCCGCGCGCTGAACTTGCACGCGAGGTCATCGTGCCTGCGCTCAGCGAGTTGGGAGCGCAGGTTGATGATCCCATTGCGTATCGTACCATTGCCACAACCTCGAAAGGTGATGTTCTTCTCGATATGCTTGAGCATCGAATCGACATTGTAACCTTCACCTCCTCTTCGGCGGTACATAACTACGTTGCCCTTCTCGGTGAACAGATCGCCCGGGTGCCGGAGAGAGTAAAGTACGCCTCCATCGGTCCCATAACCAGCGCCACCGCAGGTGAGCACGCCCTGCCTATCACTTTTGAGGCGAGCCCGTACACCATCCCCGGATTGGTGGCGGTGCTGGAATCCGCCATTTCGTAGTTCAATGACACACCTAACCCCAAACACAGGAGTGTGAAATATGTATTTTCCCCGTTATCGTGCACGGCGCACGCGTAAAAATGAAAATCTGCGCCGTATGGTGCGTGAAAATTATCTGCGTGTAGAGGATCTGATCTATCCCATGTTCAGCGCCTTCGGCGAAAACATCAAAAACGAAATTCCCTCCATGCCGGGTATCTACCAGCTGTCTATTGATAATCTGGTGGAAGAGGCGCGTGAAGTGTATGAACTCGGGATTCCCGCAGTCCTCCTGTTCGGGATTCCGGAACACAAGGATCCACTGGGCAAGGATGCCTACAGCGATGAGGGTATTATCCAGCGCACTGTCCGTGCCCTGAAGCACGAGCTCCCCGAGCTTACGGTGATTACCGATGTGTGTATGTGCGAGTACACCGACCATGGGCACTGCGGCGTAATCAAAGACGGGGATGTGGATAATGATTCCACCCTCGAACTTCTCGCCGCCGAAGCGCTCTCGCATGCGCAGGCGGGGGCGGATATTGTCGCGCCCAGTGACATGATGGATGGACGCATCAGCGCCCTGCGAGAAATACTCGATGACAACGATTTCAGCCATATCCCCATCATGAGCTATGCGGTAAAGTACGCAAGTGCCTACTATGGCCCGTTCCGTGATGCTGCGGATTCAACCCCCCAGTTCGGGGATCGGCGCAGCTACCAGATGGATCCGGCGAATCGGCGTGAGGCGATCCGCGAAGCGAGTTTGGATGTGGATGAGTGTGCCGACTATCTCATGGTAAAGCCGGCGCTCGCATATATGGATATTATCCGCGACATCAAGGAGCGCTTCGATCTCCCCCTGGCGGCATACAATGTCTCGGGAGAGTACTCCATGGTGAAAGCCGCAGCGGAGAAAGGCTGGATAGACCACGACAAAGTGGTGATGGAAACCCTCACCGGACTTAAACGCGCCGGGGCGGATCTGATCCTGACCTATCACGCCAAAGAGGCGGCACGTCTGCTGCAGGATTAAGCATAGCCGGGGCGGACTGATATGTCCGCCCGTGTTATACCCCCCCCGCCGTCCTCCTGAACTTGATTCAGGATCTTCGTACAAAAGAGATTGCGGATCGAGTCCGCAATGACGGGAGAAGAATCGGTAGCATACAGGGGGGGGGCGGACTGATCAGTCCGCCCCCCCCCCTGTTGGATCATTCTCTCATTGTTTTCTGCTGTCCCCAGGATATACATGTCCGAATATCATCACACCACTCTGGAAAACGGCCTTCAACTGGTTGTTGCCCCCCTTGCTTATCTGCACAGTGTCGAGATTATCTGCTATGTGAAAGTAGGCAGTCGCTACGAACGTCCGTCTCAGGCCGGGTTGTCGCATTTTGTGGAGCACATGATGTTTCGCGGTAATGCACGCTACCCTTCCGGCCCGGCGCTGGAGCAGGCATTTGAGCAGCTTGGGAGTAATATGAATGCCGGTACCGATGCGGAAACCACGAGCTATTTTGCCCGTGTTCATCCGCAGAGTGTGGCGCAGGGGCTTGAACTCTTCAGTGTGATGTTGCGCACTCCCAGGTTTTTACATCTGGAGACAGAACGCGCTATTGTACTCGAAGAGGCCCTGAGCGATTTCAACGAAGCGGGTGTGGATATCTGTGCGGATAACCGCATGTCACGTCTGCTGTGGAGTGAGCATCCTTTGAGCCAGCCGATTATTGGCACCCCCGCGACCATTCGCTCCTTCGGGACACAAGAGATTATAGACTGGTATACCCGCCACTATGTACCCCATAATATGGTGATCAGCATCGCGGGCCCGGTTGACCCGGTCTCGGTGCAGAATGCGGCAGCAGCCTGCTTCGGGGATTGGAGTGCCGCTCCGCAGGCACAGGTAGATTTTTTGCTGGAGTCTCCGGCCCATGCATTCTCCGGCCCGTCTCTTGATTGGGTCAAGGATTCCGACTCCCAGCTCACCCTGCAACTGGCTTGGCGTACCGCTGGGCGTCAGCATCCCCATGCGCCGGAGTTGCGCGTCCTGCGCCGCATGCTCGGCGAAGGAGGGGCGAGTCTGTTGATGCAGAAATTACGCGAAGATGCGGGGTTGACCTATAGTGTGGAGGCGAGTCTGGAGGAATACCCCGACTGCGGCTGTCTTTCCATTGATCTCTCCACTGAACCCGAGAACCTGGTGGCGGTAGTGCAGGCTCTGATGGAGGTGATAGCGCAGGTGCGCGCCCGGCCGGAACAGGAATATCTGGATATGGTGGTACGCAATGCGTTGAACCATCTGGATTTCAGTCGCGACAATGTTGAGGATCTGGCGGGGAGATATGGCTGGGGGGTGGTGAGTGGATATATGCGTACCCTGGCTGATGATCTGCATATGTGGCGCAACGTTGATGCGGCGGATGTGGCGCTTGCTGCCGCCACCTGCTTCGTTCCGAAACAGATGGGCTTTGTGTGTATCGGTCCCTGGCGCGATGCGGATCGGCAGGAGGTGGAACAACTTCTGCGCCAGCTGGGCTGAACCGGGGAGTGTTGACCATTAGCTGAATATTGCTGTGAGTGGCGATTGATAACACTCCCTATGTTATGCGGATGGTTTTGTACAAAAAGTTCTTGAAGCGGAAGAAGGTTTTGCGCTCTTCGCTGCGGTCACTGGTGGGATCACACGCTTTAAGAATTTTGGCGATAGCAGGCATGGTGGTGCCGCCGTGAGAGCGCGCAAGATCGATGGCAGCAATAACCGCATCCCGTGGCAGATCATTGCTCGAGTAGGGAGTGTAGATCGCACTCCAGAAATCCTCCTCTCCATTGACAATGGAGGTGAACACCCGTTGCGCCATGCCTTCATTTATTTTGTCATGGGAAGCATCCCCCTCCGCTGAAACCACAGGAGTGCCAATAGCACGGCGAATGTCATCGGCACCAATGATATCTGCGCGCCGGAAAAACAGCGCCCGCAGAAGGATGGAGCGCAATTCACGCATGTTTCCGGTGTAGCGGTGATTCTGCAGCATATGGCGTGCCGCTTTATCCAGCACCGGAGGATCTGCGTCATCCTTATTGGGGTTTTTGTACGCACGGTGGAGTTTGCCAATAAAGTGAGTACTGAGGTCGGGGATATCCTCGCGCCGTTCGTTAAGGGATGGAACTTCAAGGGTGAGTTCCGAAAGGCGATGAAACAGGTCTTCACGGAACAGCCCTTTTTTAATCAGTTCCGGCAGATTTTTATTGGTCGCGGCGATGAGAAGTACGTGGGAGAAGCGGGTTTTATTCTCCCCCAGACGCACAAAACTTCCGTTGTCCAGAAAGCGCAACAGTTGCACCTGGGTTTTCGGATCCGCATCTCCGATCTCATCCAGAAACACCACCCCCCCGTGGGCTTCCTCCAGAATTCCCTTCCGATCGGTATGCGCGCCTGTGAAGGCCCCACGCTTGTTGCCGAAGAGTTCGGCGTAGGTGAGCTCGCCGCTGTAGGCGGCAATATTGCTCTTTTTTACCGGCAGTTGGCGCCCGTTCTTGAACTGGGCCTGGTACATCTCGTTCAGGCGCGAATAGATATTGTTGAACACAAACTCCTTGCCGCTGCCCGTGGCACCGGTGATAAAGATAGACGGGAGCCCGAGAGCGGTATCTTCGTTGGTGCTGTAGTTCCACGATGCGACGCGGTTGAATACCATGGGAGTGATGGTCTGGATAAAGTTGACCACCTCATTGGAGCGCGCCGAGTTACCGATGATGTTCCCGAGTTTGTAGGATGAAATCTTCGGGTCCTTGTAGGTAACATCGCGGCGCAGCTGCGAGACCTCTTGCGTAAGGGCGGCGATCTGCTGCAGATCCACCAGGTAGCGCCCGATCATGCGCTCAATGATGCGCAGAATTCGTTTGTGCTCGCTGGTGAAGTAGTGCGGTTTGATGCTGTCGAGACAGATGGTGGCTACCACCTTGTTATCCACAATCACCGGTACTGCGAGCTCGCTCTTGATTGCCTCAGTGAGGTGGCGGTAGAATCCGTTGGTATCCGGATCTTCGGTGTTGGGGATCATCTGCGGCAGGCCGGTGTGTGCGGTGTAGCCTGTAAGGCTGCGCTGTTCGCGCGGCAGGTCCATGCCTCCGACACGATTCGGAGGAATATACTTTTTGTACCACTCCTTGCTCTTTGCCCCGATGATATTTCCATCTTCATCCTCCACCACCAGCCAGGCCCCATCTTCGCGCTCCTGCACCAGGGCGATACTCCCGGTATTTGCCCCGATCAGCTCCGTAGCTTTGGAGAGCACCCGGTTCAGAAACGGCTGCAACCCTTTAAAGCGCTCCTGCAACAGGTCGTTGATCTCCGACAGCACCCGGATCTCCATGTGCTCGCCACCGATCTCGCGGATAACCCGTTCCGCCATCTCCGCGTGGGAATCGAGGAGACCGCGCTCAAAATCGGTGAAGTTATACCCTTTGTCGGTGTAGTAGTTGACCACGCAGATAATGCGCCGACTGCGCGAAGCATAGCGTGGCACAGCGTACAGCGATTTCAGCCCCAACTCTTCGGTGAGGTAGCGTTTTTGCAGGGGCTCCGCTGCCAGATTGGGAAAGTACAGCGGTGAAAGGAAGCGTTCATCCACAATGGTGCCATCGTTGGCGATATAGCGTGACAGGAGAGATTCCCCTTTTTGCAGACTGATCATCTGCTTATCCTCATAAAGCTTGCGCGCACTCGATTCGCGCGAGTAGGAGGTGAGAATACGTAACCCCTGGGCATCCCCCTCGGAGCCCAACGGGGCGGGGATCAGTACCGAAGCGAGGGTGAGGTTCTTCACCAGACGCACCGCTGATTTCATCATGTGCTGGGCAGCTTCGCGGTTCTTGCGTTCATCAATACGGCGTGCGAGGAGGAGCTGCTGGTGGTATTTGCGTGCGATGTCGAGGTTGGGCACCACCTGAGAGAGAAATTTTTTGAGTTTCTGCTGTTGCAGTTCGTAAGGGATTCGTCCTTTGCGCGTACTATCCACACACAGCACCCCGATGGAGCGGTTTTTGTGCAACAGGGGGAGGACGTAGGTCGAATTGATATTGAAACGCTGGGTGAAATTAATCTCTTTAGGGTTATTCAGGCTAGCGGTATCGCTCTGCTTGATCTCCTCCTGGTTGACATACACCTTTGAAGTAGTGAACTCCAGGGTGTTGATGGGAAAGTTCATGCGCTGCAGATCCTCGGCCAGAGGACCGGTAGCGATGGCACAACTGAGACTCCCCTGGGTGAAATCCTCCAAATAAATGCGCAGACGGTTGTGTCCGGTAAGCAGATTGACTGAATGAGCCATGAGGTGGAGGATATCTTCGATACTCTCCTTGCCAAAGCCCTGGATTTTGCCCACCAGTTGTTCGATGTCGGTGGTGGTTTCCGGCGTTATTTTCTTGGCGGTATTCAACGGTCTCTCCCTGGATCTGTCCGGTATGGGGTGCGCAAATATCTCTGGGGGATGGATCAGTTAGTTTTGCGGCGCTGTTCCTTGAGCTGATTCATCATCATGCCGGATATGTCCTGATTCTGCTCTTCTGCAGGGATGATATCTTCCATGCGGATATCGAAGATCAGGCGTTTGCCCGCAAGGGGATGATTGGCGTCAAGGCTTACTTCGGTTTCGGTAATCTCCTTCACCATGACATAGAACAGCGATCCATCCTGTTTGGTGATTTCAATCTGGTTGCCTACGGAGTAATCGAGTCCCTCCGGCATCTCGCTGTGCTTGACCTGCTGGATCAACTCCTCCTTGGCTTTGCCGTAGCCCTTTTCCGGCTCGATGGTGACGCTTTTCTCTTCCCCCACAATCATCCCTTCTACCGCTTCGTCAAAGCCTTTTATCACCTCACGGTGTCCCACAATAAAGTTGAGGGGAGTTTTCCCGTCTGAGGAATCAAATATGTCGCCGTTTTCCAGGCGTCCAGTGTAATGCACCTTGACGGTATCGCCTTTTTTTGCCACAACCATGTTATTTCTCCTGTAGGTTCCTGTGCAGCCATCCAATTTGATGCTTTTTGTGAAAGGGTCAAATTTCAGGTTAAGACTAGGTAGATTCCGCGGGAATGTCAATTGCGAGTTGCCCATGGATATAAATGTGGAGGTGTTGTATGGATAAAGATACGCTACTCAGAGAGATAGCGCAGCGTCGCGAGCCCGCGCATTGTTTCATCCGTTGGAAACGCCCCGATGGAGAGTATGAATGTGAATTGCTCGACTACTTCGTGCGGGTGCGGGCGGCGCAGGAAGAGGTTGTTACCTTTGATCTGCTCGATATCGAAGATATGTGGCACGAACTCCTGGCGCTGGGGGTGTCAGGCTTCAGTCGCGCGGTGCGCAAAGGCGTCGAGGTGATCGACTGGGTTCAGACCGATGCTCTGGGGAATCAACAGGTGCGCAGTTGCTGCTTCCGCGCTGAAGGGCTGGGAGCCCTCTACGACGAGGTAAAGGATATTCAGACACGGCGCAAAGGCTGAACAGGGGCAATATGGATCAGGCGCTGGTGCTGCTCACTACCGTAATGGTGGTATCGGCAAAAGTGACCCGCTGTCCGGGACCGATCTTGCCCCGTTTGCGCGTTTCTACCTGTCCGTCTACCCGCACCTCTCCAGCGCCGATGATGTTTTTGGCCATGCCGCCGCTCCCACACAGGCCGGTGACCTTCAGGAGTTGATGGAGCTCGATGTGTGGACTGCCTTCGAGTTCAAACTCTATTTGTGTCATTTTTCTCGGCCTTTCGTTGCCTTATAGCTGTAGTTTGAGCTGTAGGGGCAGGCCCCTGTGCCTGCCCTTGCCTCTCACGAACGCGCCAGAACCAATCCGGCAGGGAGGGCCTCGCCGAACTGCAGGGTGCGGTCCGCATCATCCATGGCAACGTAGTGATCCACTACCTCAATCTGATGGGCGGAAGCATTGCTGGATCCAAGCTTGGAAACGATGCGCCGGCGCAGGTCTGGATCGATATCGATGTCGCGCTGCTCGGTACAGCGTGCCGCCTGTGAGAACATGGCATTGAGTCCGCTAACGGTCCGGGTGTTCCACTCCAGGGACTCCATCCGTTCAAACAGGTGCTCCACTTCCCGCGGGTGGACGATGCTTTCGCGTCCGGCGTATAGAGGGATACGGCTCAGCAGACGTCCAAGTGCCCAGGTGTAGGGCGGCGTGTGCTTGAGGGATCCCTTCAGCAGGCGCTTGCTGAATATCTGTACCAGGTCGCGCTTGGTTTCCGGGCTCAGGTGTTCCAGCGCTCCGGCGAGATACACCATTTCCGGCTCGGGTTCGGTCTGATTCTGCAGTACAGAGAAAATCGCATCAAACAGCTGCTGTTGACGCTGGCGGTTGAGTCCCCCGGCCACGCGGCGCCACAGCAGGTACCACTGCTTCTGTACCCGCTTTTCTTTAGGGAATGCCATCCCCAGCTGTTGCAGGCGCCACAGCTGCTCGATGCGCGAGTCATCGTGTTCCACGCCGTAGCCGGGGCGCAAGGTGAAACCGGCGAGATAGAGCCAGGTATTTTCGTGTTCGACACTGCGGGTTTTGCGCGTGATACCGGCGTTGAGGGCAGGCCAGAGCTGGCGCAGAGTGGCGCTGTCCCAGGTGTCGCGCTGTCCCAGGTGCTGTTCCAGTTCCCGCGCCAGATGTTTGGGCTTGATATCCGGCAGATCGGCGCGTTTTTTCTTGGCGTAAACCGCTTCAATGCACGGGGTCGCCGCGCGCACCTCTGCGCTGAGATCCTTGGCGTGCGCAATTGTCGTATCCCGGGCGGGCTTTTCCTCCACCTCTTTGCGCAGGTTGAAATCGAGGCGCCAGCGCCCGCTGCCATCGATGGCCACGCAGTATATCTGCAGCAGTCCGAGCTCATTGAGGCTCACCTCCAAACGCACCCGCACGCGGTTGTTGGCCGGACGCGGCTGCTCTGCATCGAGGTGGATGGCGGTTTCGAGTGTGGGGAGGGGACGGAATTCATCCCGGTTCCAGGCGGTAAGGGTGCCTGGGCGATCCTGTTGGCGTTTCAGGGCATAGCAGCATTGAAAGCGTACCGGCTGATTGACAAGGAGGTCGAACTCGGGTTCCGCAATCCTGACGCTGTGTCCTGCTTCCATCCCCTTGGGGAGGATACACACCAGGGTACGCTCTTTCTTCTTGCGCCCGTGTACTTCGAGATACAGGGAGTGCGGATACCCCCCGGTGATGCGTTCACTCTGGCTCTGTGCGCTTATCCAGGCGTAGCGCGCTGCACCCCGACTTACCGCCAGGGAAATCGCCTCGTTGTGTAACTCGCGCAGGGGGTGCTTCTCTCCCTGCCACTGCTGGAGTAAACCCTGGAGACGCTGACGCAGCAGCTCCGGGGTTACACTGCCGCCGTTGAACAGCACCGCATCAATCATCTGACCATCGAGGAATTCCGCCACATGGCGGGATATGGCACTATCCTGGGCGTAGGGCAGGCCCCACTCCTGCAGGCCCGAGCTGTGGTGTTGCGGGCGTTCATCGGCGCGCGTCAGGGGGAAAAACCCTTCCAGAATACACGCTCGCACCTCCTCAGCTTCCACCCGGATCGATTTGGTGGAGGAGAACAGTCCGGAGCCTGAGCCGGAGATGGTTACAGGAAAACTCTGCACCTCGGCACCCGCAGCGGGATCCGCGCTCAGAATACGCTCCTTCAGATCCCGTGCCTGGGCGAGGAGCTGGCTCCACTGTTTGGAACTCACCCGTTTGTCTTCCCCGACAAGCTTGTGTTCGAGCACATGGGCGAGGGTGAGATCAATATTGTCTCCCCCGAGGAGGAGGTGTTCGCTCACTGCAAGGCGTTCCATTTTCAGTCCGGTGCGTGTCTCCTTGTCGGGCCTGACACTGAAAAGACTCAGATCGGTGGTGCCACCGCCGATGTCGCACACGAGGATTTTGAGCGGGGTGTGTGCGCGTTCCTCCAGCATGTCGTGCAGAATGGTGAGATTTTTGTTTTTTCCGAGCCAGAAATAGAATGCCGCCTGCGGTTCTTCAATGAGGCGGAGGGTATCGGGATAGCCCGCTTCGCGCGCGGCCTGCAGGGTCAGTTCCTGCGCCGCTTCGTTGAAGGATGCCGGCACGGTGAGTACCACCTCCTGGTTGCAGAATGCCGCCGCGCCATCCCCGGAGTCGGCCATGTGCATATCCCATACGGCGCGCAGCCAGTACAGATAAAGGGCGCTCGCTGACACAGGGGAGAGGCGTTTGTCTGCGCTTATCTCCTGCGATTGCCACGGCAGGATCGCACCGGTGCGATCCACATCGCTGTGGCAGAGCCACGATTTGGCCGAGTGGATCACCCGCCCCGGACTGAAAGGGAGCTGCTGGCGCGCATACTCCCCCGGAATCCAGCCGGAATCCAGCCGGGGGATATCCTCACGCCGCGAAGTATTGCGCTTCTGCTCCGTAGCGGCAGGCAGAAATGCAAAGGAGGGGAGCTCATCCCGGGCCCGCACACTGGTGCTACTGTCCCATTGAGGAATGGGTAGAACCTGAGAACCCTTGTCTGGTTGGCGTCGATCCACATATGAAAGGACACAGTTGGTGGTGCCCAGGTCGATTCCGATAAAATAGCGACTTTGCTGTTTATCTGTTGGTGATGACATAGCTACTGTTCTTGACCCCGCAGGTTGAATTCAATCTTCCAGCGTCTCCCGCTGGGTTGGTGTTTCATCCACAATTCAAGGGTGCCTAGTTCGGTAAAGCGGCTCAGAAGCTGAACCGGAAGGCGCTGTTGTTCCTCCCCTTCGAGGGTTACTTCAAGGTGCGCACTTTCCTCCAGCTCTTCAACGGAGTCCACTTCGGTGCCCATTTCGTCTCCGGCGCGGGTGGCGGAGCTGAAGAAGCGGAATTCCGCCGCCTGTCCGGTCATGAGGCCGAATTCACGTCCTTCGAGAAGGTGTTCTGTCCCTTCCTCCATCCCCTGAGGAACGATACATACCCCTTTCAGGCGTGGTTTCAGCCCCGGAACGGCGGGCATGGCACTCTGGAGACCGAGATAATAGGATCGTGCAGTCCCCGCCTTGATTCTGATCCCTTCTTTGCGTGCCACGGTGCGGCCATAACCGGCGGCGCCGCGCGCTACTGCAAGGTCGGGCGTTTCATTGTTAAGCTGGCGCAGGGGCTGATCCGGGCAGAAACCCTGAATCAGATCCATGATGCGCTGACGTACCGCATCGGCCTTGAATATCCCTCCATTGAACAGGATTGCACTCGGGAAAATGAAATCGGTGCCCCGGGCATGACTCTGACACAGGTTGAGTTCGGCACCGAGCTCCATCCCCGAGTCCATATTGCGGCGGCTGTTGACCAGAAAACGCGCCAGGTGTTTGCTGATTACCGGGTCGGCGGTGTAGTTGAGCCCCACTTCCTGGAGACCCGCACTGTTTTCTTCCGGTACAGCATCGACGTCACACAGGGGGAGGAACCCGTCCATGACCACCTGCTCGATGTGAGCACGTTGGAGTTGAACGGAGCGGCTGCGTGCAAACAGGCTTGCGCCGCGTCCGGCGATGGAGATGGGATAGCTGCGCAGTTC
>Ga0182239_1000394_pt1 | contig 16110 bp, 16 predicted proteins | sample hydfrate6_PW_210_FD_132456 | JGI IMG/M metagenome (GOLD analysis project Ga0182239, IMG submission 132456) | Subsurface microbial communities from deep shales in Texas, USA - hydraulic fracturing test 6_PW_210 | ecosystem: Environmental > Aquatic > Deep subsurface > Shale gas/oil reservoir >... | reverse complement strand
GGTGGAAGTTGAGGCCGATCTGGTGGTCCTGGCTGTGGGCGCGGAGAGTTCGGTCGGTGCCGGCCAGTTGGCCGAGACGTTACGCATCTCCTACGACGCGTATGGTTTTTATATGGAAAGCCATCCAAAGCTGAAGCCGGTGGAGACCAATACGGCCGGAGTTTATTTAGCCGGATGCTGCCAAGGACCCAAAGACATACCATCTTCAGTAGGCCAGGGCTCTGCCGCTGCATCCAAAATCCTGGCCCTGTTCTCCAGGGATCAATTGGAATCCGATCCCCAGGTAGCCCAGGTCAATCAGGCCCGATGCGTGGGTTGCGGCAAGTGCATCCAGACTTGTCCGTTCGGAGCGATTCAGGAAATCCAGGACCGGGGTGGCAACCCCAAGGCCGAAGTCATTGAGACCATCTGCCAGGGATGCGGGCTATGTTCTGTGACCTGCCCCCAAAAAGCCATTCAGCTGCAGCACTTTACCGATAATCAGATTCTTGCGGAGGTCAACGCTCTATGTCAGCCCATGATGGAAGAGAGCTTCGAATAATTGGATTTTTGTGCAATTGGTGCTCCTATGGAGGAGCGGATACCGCCGGGGTGGCCCGGCTCAGCCAACCAACGGATCTTCGCATTGTCCGTTTGCCCTGCACCGGCCGGATGGATCCTTTGTTTATGTTCAAGGCTATTTTATCCGGTGTTGACGGGGTCCTTGTCTCCGGCTGTCATCCACGGGACTGCCACTATTCCGAAGGCAATTTTTACGCCCGACGGCGTCTGGAGCTGGCCAAACGGCTGTTGCCGCTTTTGGGATTTGATGGTCGCAGGTTTGAGTATACCTGGGTCTCGGCTTCGGAAGGGCAGCGCTGGCAGACCGTGGTCAGCAAATTTACAGAGCAAATTCATGAACTGGGTCCTGCCCCCAAGGTGTCGCAGACTACGGACGTCAAGAAGCTGATGGCAGAGGCCGGGTAGGAATCGACATTTTTTGGGTCCAAGGGCCCAAAAAATTGTTTTACAGGGCTTATCAAGGATGAAACTGTGGGGCGGGTAGGGCAAAAAAACTTTGGAGGACAGAAGACAGAAATACTTACGATGTGCCAAAGGCACATCGTAAAGATTTCTAGGAGGCATAGATTGTGAGTCTGCTTGAAGATGTGAAAGCCAAAATAAAAGAAGAGCTTCCCAACCTGGATTGCGTTATCGGCTGGAAACAGGGATTTGATCCCTTGCACGCCACCCCGCATTTCATGCGCACAGAAAAGGACGTGGATCAGCTGATTTACGATCCATTGTGCGCCCAGAACCTGGCCTCGTATTTGCCCGGGATGAAGGACAAAAAGGTTGGGATTCTGGTCAAGGGTTGCGACAGCCGTTCGGTTGTGGAATTGATACAGGAAAAGCTGATCAAACGGGAAAACCTGGTCATATTTGGTCTGCCTTGCTCCGGGGCTGTTGATTTGACCAGGGTCAATGATGAGTTTGGTTTTGTGGGGCGGATTACCGGGGTGAATTTTAGTGACGGGAAAATGGAGATCACAACTCCTGATGGATCGTCGGTTTTGGAAATAAAGGATCTTCTCCTGTCCAAGTGCCAAACCAATCCCTATGCGTCACCGGTTTTGTGTGACCACGATTTCAGCCCATCCGGCGGACCTGCAATTTGCGGCCAGGGGGAATCGGACGCATTGCAGGCCTTGGAGGGCATGAGCCTTGAGCAGCGCTTTGCCTATTGGCAATACCACATGGATCGCTGCATCCGCTGCTATGCCTGCCGCAATGCCTGTCCTATGTGTGTATGCCGCGATCACTGTATCGCCGACACCAGGGAGCCGCATTGGTTAAGTCAGGAAACAGATGTTCAACAGAAATGGATGTTTCAGCTCGTCCATGCCATGCATTTGGCTGGCCGGTGCACCGAATGCGGAGAATGTGAGCGAGCCTGTCCAATGAATATTCCCATTTTGAGCCTGCGCCAGAAGTTGAACCGGGAAATCAAGGAACTCTTTGACTATGAAGCGGGTGTGGATCCGGAAGCAGTACCTCCCCTGCTCACATTCAAGGTTGAAGAGGCCAATATCAACGAGAGAGGATGGTAATGGCGGCTAAGACCTATCTGACCCATGAGGATATCAGCAAGTGGCTGGAGGACATGAGCTCCCAAGCCACAGTCCTGGTGCCGGCCTCGGTAGACAGGGCTGTCAAGTTTGTGCCGTATGATGCTCAAACACAAATTGTTTTGGAGCATCAGGCTACCGCCCCGCCCAAAGAAGCTGTTTTCCCCCAGACGGAGACGCTGCTCAAGTATCGGTACAAAAAGGATACAGAGCATCCTGAAACCCAGCCCTTGGAAGTCAAAGAAGATGTTCCTGAGGACAAGGTGGTGGTTTTTGGGGCCCGTCCCTGTGGAACACGAGGATTTGTGATTTATGACCGGGTCTTTACCAGCGATACAATCACAGATCCCTACTACAAAGCAAGGCGGGCAAATACGGCTTTTATAACCATCGCCTGCGATCAAGTCGAAAATACCTGTTTCTGTCATTGGGTGGGCAGCCATCCAGCAGACAGTGAAGGTTCGGATATCATGCTCTTCCCTGTACAGGGCGGATACCTGGCTCAATCGGTAACTGACAAAGGTGATCAGCTGATCAAACAGGCCGGGGGCACAAAGGCCTCTGGTGAACAGCAAAAAGAGGCGGATACAATTCAGGCCCGGGTTCGGGAAGAATTGGGAGAAGCCCCGGACATCTCCGATGTCCCAGCCAGCCTGCTGCAGATATTCGACAATCTGGATTTCTGGAACGACGTGTCGGCCAAATGCATCAGTTGCGGTGCCTGCACCTATCTCTGTCCGACCTGCTATTGTTTTAATATCACTGATGAGGCCTATGGGTTGACCGGAAAACGGATACGGACCTGGGACAATTGCATGTCCTATCTCTTTACCCTTGAAGGGAGCGGACACAACCCCCGGATGACCAAGGCACACCGCTTGCGGAACAGAGTTGGACATAAATTTAGCTACTATCCGGAACTGCATGAGGGCGTCTTCGCCTGTTGCGGCTGCGGTCGGTGTATCAAACACTGCCCCATGGCAGTTGATATCCGGGAAATCGCCCTGCGTGCCAAGGAGACAGCTGATGATGAACAATCCGTATCTGCCTGATATAGCAACTATCAAGGAGATCATTCAGGAGACGCCGAACATCAAGACGTTTCGGGTGGTCTTAAACGATGAAAAGCGAATGCAGGAATTTGATTTCAAGCCCGGCCAGGTGGGCCAGTTGTCAGTCTTTGGCGTTGGCGAATCCACCTTTGTCATCAATTCGCCGCCTACACGCAAGGAGTATCTGCAATTCAGCGTCATGCAGGTCGGCGAGGTGACCAATCGTCTGCATTCCTTGCAAGAGGGAGATCAGATCGGGGTCCGGGCTCCTCTGGGCAACTCCTTTCCCCTGGAGTCGATGAAGGGCAAAGAGATTCTCTTTGTCGGCGGTGGGATCGGCATGGCTCCCTTGCGGACCCTGCTCTTGACCATGCTGGACAAAAGAGATGAGTTCGGGGATATCACCGTCATTTACGGAGCCAGATCGCCCCAGGATTTGTGTTATACCTATGAGTTCGACATGTGGCAGTCCCTAGGGGCCAATCTGGTGCTCACTGTGGATCGTGAGTTCCCGGATTGGGACGGCCGGGTGGGGTTCGTCCCCACGGTCTTGACCGAGGAGGCGCCGAAGCCGGCCAATAAAGTGGCCATCACCTGCGGCCCGCCGATCATGATCAAATTTGTGCTTAAGGGGCTCAAAGACCTGCAATTTGCAGACGACCAGATCATCACCACCCTGGAAAAACGCATGAAATGCGGAGTGGGCTTGTGCGGTCGCTGCAATATCGGTACCCACTATGTGTGTGTTGACGGCCCGGTCTTTACCTATGCTCAGCTCAAGGCTTTGCCGTCGGAACTGTAAGATTTTTCAGCCAGGCCTTAAGGCCTGGCTGAAAAATCTTGTGCTGCAAGAAGTTGCATGAGGGAGAAATTATGGCGGGTATATTTAAGGCCAACGATATAGTCCGAGCCGCTGTGGAGGCGGAAAAAAAAGGAAAAGAATTCTACGAATGTCTGGCCGGGCGGGTCAGCGATGAGAAGATTAAAGCCCTGTTTACAGATCTGGCCGCAGAAGAAGTAAAGCATAAAGAAATATTTCAGTCCTTGCTTGATCGCCTGGAACCTGTTGAAATCCCGGCCTATTCAGATCAAGACGAGTATGACCAATACTTTGACGCCCTGATCAATTCGCACATGCTTTTTTCCTGCGGGTGGGGCGAATTTATGCTCAACCAGGTGCAAACAGAGCAGGAAGCATTGAAGCTGGCCATGAACTTTGAACGGGATTCCATCCTATTTTTTAAAGAAATGGAAGACTTTGTTCCTGAAGGGGAAAAAAAGTTCGTGGATCAGTGCATTCAGGAAGAGCGAAAACACTTGATCAGACTAAAGCAAATGATGCCGGCCTGAATGATTTGCAGTACAGTCTTATGACCGGGAGAGTTCTGAACCCAGGGGGGTTGGAGCCCTCCTGGTCGTCATCTACCCGGAGGGATGGAGAGCAGTTGACGAAATTATTGACACACACTACGAGGTGGCCATTACTTGCCTTGTCCGTTTGGTCTTTTGGTAGAATGTCTTCCCAACACGGGCAATATGCTCCAATAGATTGTCATGAGTGATCTGTTCGTAAACCGAAAGATCGACAGTATATGGCAGAAAGAGATCGTCAATTTCTTGATTGATGGTCTGCAGTAAAGCGAAGGACAGATTACATCCAACAAGGACGAGATCAATATCTGAGCTTGGTTTGTGGGTTCCCAAGGCCCTGGATCCATAAATGATCACTTCCCGGATTTCATCATGTCGGGCAAAAACAGCCTGCAGTTTCGTTTTTGTTTTTTGGTCAAGCCCGAATCTCATATCGTACCAGTTTCTTTTGCTTTCAGAGCGTTTAGAGTTTGCTTGAGCTGAACAAACTGAGGATAATATTCTCGAAAGATCGCTGCGGATATTTCTTGAGCCGTGTCTTCATTGTATGTGTGCGAGGTCAGGGCCCGGCTTTGTATCATCCGCATCCACACATCGCCATGTGCAATGAGATCTCGTCGAAATGCCAAGCGGATAGCATCCCTGCTACCTTGGATACCTGTCTCTCCCTGGTGCTCATAGAAGTCTTTTATCGTATTCCAGGCTAATTCATATGTATATTCAAAAGCCTGAATCAAACCTTGTTCTTCCAGTTCGGAGAGTTGTCCCTTGTTGATAAATTTGGACAATTGATGCAACGCCCTACTGAAATTTTCAAATCGCTGCACCCATCGAATGTCTTGGTGAGACATGCACGCCCTCCATTCAGCAATCTTTCAGATTTCCCTGAGCGTCAAACTGCATATCCTTGGCTTGACTCTGCACTGAACAATGTGCCGGCAGCTCGGCGAGCAGGGCTGGGGAGGCCTGGATCCGGGACAGGTGCAGGGTATCACGGATTCGAATCACCCGGACAGTATCCGGCGTCCAATGCCCCAGAGAATCAAGAGCAGTTTGAATTGTTTCCCGATCGGAATCAAAATACATGGGAATGGCCGCTTTTTCCGGGCTGAGCCCGGTCATGGCATTGGTGTAGGTCTTTTTCCTGTCCATGGCTTGAACTGCCCGGGTAGTGCAGAAATCGGCAAAGCCCAGGCCCAAAGCATTTCCCTCTGTGCCTGAGGACAAATCCCGGATCACAATGCGTTTGATCTTCGGCGTGGTGCAAAAATCTCCCAAGATATCCCGGTTGCGGCCGGTGACGTTGGTGTCCATCCCTGTCCCGCTGATATCCTTGCCAATTTGATCCACAATAAGCAAATCTACCTCGGGCCAAGGAATTTTGGCTGAGAGCCTTTTCGCTTGAAATAAAAGGTCCTTTTCCCGGGTCTCCAAGGTCTTTGGAAGCATCCCCTGAATACGGGCACAGCGGCCAAAGGCATTTTCCACAATACCCAAGCCCATGAGGATTGGAGATTGCTCCAGAATATATCTGGCGGTGTAGATTATAATTCGGTCCAAGCCATGGATCTGGGCCAAGGCGTGCAGTTGGCTGGCTCCGGTATGCTTGCCCAAGCCGATGGCCAGCATTTTCATCAGTCCGCTTTCGATTTCGGCCTTGAATTTGGTGTGAGCTTTGATCCGGTTGACTGGAAGGATATGATCGGTTTGGGCGGCCAAACGATCCATATATACCGGCGTGCCCAAGTCGGTATGTCCCAGGCACATTGTATCCATGGATGCCGCAATGGGAGCGCCCATTCGTTGTTCTGTAATGCCATACGATGCCAGAATCTGGACTTGACCCTCTGCGGTCGCGCCGCCATGGCTGCCCATGGCCGGAACGATAAACGGCTTCAGGTCCAAAGACTTCAGGTTTTCGATGAGTGATCCCAATATACGGTCGAGAGCATGGATTCCCCTGCTCCCGGCAGTCACTGCTACGCTCTGACCAGGATGAAAACGGCCGGCAAGTTCCAGGGCCCTTATTTGGTCGCTGACTTCACGCTCAATATCTGCAATATGATACGGGTCAAATTGCTGCTCAATCCAGGCCAGTTGGGGGAAAAATGATGTGGGCATAAAATTATTTCAGTGTTTGGGAGTCATGAAAGAAAGAGTGGCTGTGATATAATGAAAATGTTCCTCAACCAAATCTGTCCTACGGGGCCGGAGCAAGATATTTGTCGTGCCGGTGTTTGAGCAACAGCTGAATCATGGAGGCAGCAACAAAGATTGCCAGTCCCAAACCGTGCAGGGCCAGAGTAGGCCAAAGCATGAGCACTGCTGTACAGAGCATGACCAGACGCATGATCCAGGTCAAGTCATGCAGGTGGAAACCTTCAAAAAATGCTGCTGCGCAGTACAGCCCAAGGGTACCCAGGACTGCGGTTTCCAAGACAATCCAGACCGGCCCCTCAAAAAGCAGAGGGCTGTACACAAAGAGCAAGGGAATTATGTACAGCCCCTTGGCCAGCTTCCAGGATTCAAAGCCCGTGGCCAGGGGTTTGCTGCCGGCTATACCGGATGCGGCATATGCCGCCAGGCAGACTGGTGGAGTAACGTTTGCATCCTGGGAAAACCAGAAAATGAGCATATGGGCAGCCAGAACAGAAGTGCCCAGCATGGACATGGAGGGTGCGGCCAGGACAGCCAGGACAATATACGAGGCGGTGACCGGCAGACCCATGCCTAAAATGAGAGAAGCCAGAGCGACCAAGACAATGGTAAAAAACAGACTGCCCCCGGCAATGCTGGTTATGAGCATAGAGAATTTCATTCCAGCCCCAACCATAAGCACAATGCCCACCACGATGCCTGAACAAAGGAGGATGACTCCGGTGGTGACCATGTTCCCGGCCCCTTTGGCTAAGGCGTCCAGGATATCGCGGAAGCTCATCCGGGTGTACGGATTGATCCAACTGGAGACTACAATGGCCAGGATACCGGCACAGGCTGCATAGGTTGGGGTATAGCCCTTAAGAAGCAAGGCTATGAGCACGCCGATGGGAATAAAGAAGTTCCAGCCTTCTTTGAATACTTGTTTTAAAGGCGGCATTTCATCCCGGCTGAGGACATCCAGGCGACTTTTCTTTGCCCTTAAGTGAATGAAAAAGGCGATGGTTAAAAAATACATGATCGCTGGTATTGTGGCGACCCCGACAATGGTTAGATACGGAATCTGGGTCCATTGACTCATAATAAAGGCTCCGGCCCCCATGATCGGGGGCAGGAGCTGTCCGCCGGTAGAAGCCGCAGCTTCCACTCCGCCGGCAAAACGGGGTTTGAGGCCGACCTTTTTCATCAAGGGAATGGTGATGGATCCAGTGCCCACGGTGTTGGCCACAGCGCTTCCGGAGATCGAGCCCATGAGCCCGCTGGCAAAAACGGCCATTTTGGCCGGTCCGCCGGTCATACGGCCCATAAGGGCCAGGGAAAGGCGGATTATAAAGTTGCCGGCCCCGGACTGGAGAAGAAAAGCGGCAAAGAGGACAAAAAGAAAGACAAAAGTAGATGAAATAGTGGCAATATTCCCAAAAATGCCGTCCGGTGCAAAGTACATGCGGTAGAGCATTCGCTGGAGAGAGACCCCGGGGAATTGCCATAGTCCGCTCAGGTAACTGCCCAGGCCCAGGGCGTAGCCCAAAAAGGCCAAGGCCAGGATTGGAATGACGTATCCGGCGACCCGGCGGGTAATTTCAATCATCAGCACGAGGGCCAGCCCGGCAAAGATCAGATCGGACAGTATGGGCACCTCATTTCTGGCATGCAGGGCGTCTTCAAAAAAAATGAGATACAGCCCGGCAGAGAAGCTGAGAATGGCGAGAACATAGTCCAGCTTCAGGGTCTTGTCAGCCAGGCGTCTGCATGCAGGGTACATGAGATAGCCCATGAAGCAGATAAAGGCGAAATGCATGGCATTGCGTTGGATATTGGGCATGATGCCGATTGTATTCACCCACAGGTGATACAGGGACATGATGACGCCCATCCAATAAACGACACCATGATTCCATCCAGTCAACGTCCGACGGACGGTCATCACTTCGCCCTGGTTCTGCTGGGTCTTGCTTGGCTGTTCGTTTTGCTGTGTGCTCATAATCTGTAATGGCCTTGTTGCGGGAAAATTTCAGCCCCCTGCCCGGGTTTGAGCAGGGGGCTGGGCAGAAGGGTTTTATTCCTTGCCGTTTCCATCCAGCAGGGAAGCAGGTATTTTCATTCCCATTTCCCGGTAAAACTTGACTGCTCCCGGGTGGAGGGGAACAGGGAGTCCGCTGGTAGCCCGCTTTAAAGACATGGCTTTGGTTGCCTTGTGGATGTTGTGCAGAAAGGGCAGGTTTTGGTAAATGGTCTTGGTGATCATATACACTGTCTGTTCAGAGACATCCGGATGAACGGCCAAGAAATTGGGTTGGGATATGGTTTTGATATCATTTTTTTGTCCGGGGTAGGTGTCGGCCTTGACCACATAGCGATTCCAGATCGGGTATTCATCCTGAATGGTTTCCAGTTGATCATCCGTAAAATCCAAAACCTTTACATTTTTGTGTCCAAGCTGCGCAAAAAGCTGGGTTACCGCCGCTACAGGAGGTCCGGCAGGGGTATTCATTGCTGCAATACGCCCATCCATCATGGCTTGTGCCGAAGGATTGTATCCCAAGTATTCCAGGTTCAGACTTTCCGGATCAATGCCCAAAGCCTGCAGGATGGTCCGACCTGAACCTTCTGTCCCGCTTCCCCGTTTGCCGATGGAAAATCTTTCTTCCAGCCCCTGTAGATCCATGATTGTGCCGGTTTTGACATATTTTGAGAGCAGGCTGAAGTGTTCCACGTTTTCCCAGAGCATGGTGATGGACCGAAAATTTTTCACTGCCCTGCCTTCATATGGCCCTTTGCCTTGATAGGCATTTAGCCCGAAAAGGGATTGCAGAATGGCCATCTGGGCTTCATTGTTTTTAAGCATCTGAACATTTTCGCCGGATCCGGCCGAATTGATGGCTGTGGCCGTGATCCCGTGATCCTTGGCCAGTTTAATACTGATTAAGGTGCCAAGGGCCACGCCCACAGGATAATATGTTCCACCGGTTGTAGCGGTGGCAATGATCAGGCTTTCACCTGCTTCTGCCTTGTGCGCCTGTAACGAAAAAACAAGACACACACCAACGATGATACTGAGAAGTTTTTTGTACATAACCCTCTCCTTATTTGAGGTTACAAAAAGAATAAAAGGCCACCAAGGATATTGTAGGTTGTTTGAAGGCAATAGGAGCAAACTGCCAGAGTGCAACCGATCCCTGCGCTTTGAAGCAGTGCTCTCCTATCCTGTCATAAGCTTTGTTCAACCGTTATTTTCTTCTGATCTCAAGATGGAGAATCCCAACCGATCAGCAGCCATCCGGATATGATTGAGCATAGCTTTTCTGGCTCCTTCCGGATCCATTGCGGCAATGGCTTGATAAATAGCTCCATGTTCTTCCTCGACTGCTTCGGGAAGGCCGGGCTGTAGACTGGAGTGGCTTCTGGCCTGATGGATGATTTCCTTGATTTTGAGATTCAAAAAATCCATCAGTTCGATGAAGTACCTATTATGTGTAGCTGAGGTTACCAGATGATGAAAGATAAAGTCCGGACCAGTTCCGTCCACATTGTCCCGAATGGTTTGCTGGAGATCATTTAAACAGGTTTGCATGTCCAGGATATGTTTTTCAGTTCGTCTGGTGGCGGCCAGAAATGCTGCATCCCCTTCCAAAACAGCCCTGAGCTCGAAGATGTGACTGGCTTGGTTGGGAGATGCCTGATGAAATTCTCCCAAGCGGAAGGAGCGACGGTCTGAGGCAGCGCAGACCTTTACTCCATGTCCCTGCCTGGACTCCAATACGCCATCGTATTTTAACCGAGCCAGGGCCTCTCGAATGACTGTGCGGCTGACCCCAAAATCCTGAGCCAGTTTGATTTCGGAAGGGAGCTTGTCGCCGGGTTGAAACCTGTGTTGCTCTATGGTCTTTAAAATATGGGAGGCGACTTGATCTGAAAGGTGTTCCGTTCTGATGACCCGGGACGTGGACAGTGGTGGATCTTTACCATTTGTCATATATGATTTTCTTGCCAGACATTTAGAAGTGTGTCAAGATGAAATTCAGGTTCTCATCTTGTCATACAATCTGACAGATTGAAATAACGAAAAAAGGTACATCTGTATGTCCATTGTGCAAGCGCTTACCCCTCATTTTCATCCTGATCAGGTCCTATGTGCTGAAGAAGATCTGCTCTGTTATGCCTACGATGCGACCGGAAAGAGTTTCATGCCCAAAGCTGTGGTTTTTCCCCGCAACCCGGAAGACATCTCCAAAGTCATGCAGGTAGCCAATGAACACCGGGTTTGTGTTGTTCCTCGAGGAGCGGGCAGCGGCATGACCGGAGGAAGCCTGCCCGAGTCCGGAGGAATTGTTCTGGTTATGACCCGGTTTGATCACATTGTGGAGATCGATACAGAGAATTTGGTCGCCGTAGTTGAACCGGGGGTGGTCACCTCGCAGCTGCACAAAGCGGTGGAGGCCCAAGGGCTCTTTTATCCCCCGGATCCGGCCAGCATGAATTTTTCGACCATTGGCGGAAATATTGCCGAAAATTCCGGAGGAATGAGGGCGGTCAAGTATGGAACGACCAAGGACTATGTCTTGGGTCTGGAGGTTGTTTTGCCCAATGGGGAAATCATTCATACCGGATCCAAGTGTCTGAAGGATGTGGTCGGATACAACTTGACTCAGCTTTTGGTCGGTTCTGAAGGCACACTGGGGATCATCACCAAAGCCATTCTCAAGCTTTTGCCCCTGCCGGAGGCCAAAAAGACTTTGACCGCGACGTTTCCCTCCATTCTGGACGCCGGCAAAACGGTTTCAGAAATCACACGGCGCAAGATCATACCCACCACCATGGAGTTCCTGGACCGGCATGCAGTATGGTGCGTTGATCAGTATCTGCAAATAGGCTTGGCGTCTGGAGCCGGGGCTTTTATGCTTATTGAAGTCGACGGCGACTTGGATCAAGTGGAAAAGAATATCGAAAAAGTACATGCTGTGTGTGCGGATAATAATGCGCTGGATATTCAAGTTGCGGAAACACCTGAAGGACAAAACGAGTTGTGGCGCATGCGTAGATCTGTTTCCGCCTCTTTGGCCCATCTCAAGCCGGTGGTCAAGATAAATGAAGACATCGTGGTCCCCAGGGCCAGCATTCCAACCATTATTAAACATATTGAAGACGTTGGAGAAAAATACCGAGTTCAAATAGTCAATTTTGGCCACGCCGGAGACGGCAATATTCACCTCAATGTCCTGCCCCAGGCAGAACAGGTGGATGCGGCCCATCAGGCAGTAGAAGAAGTTTTCGATTGGGTCATTGAACTCGGCGGCCGTATTTCAGGAGAACATGGGATTGGGACCAGCAAGCGGGAGTATATCCACAAAAACCTGGATACCGGGGCTATTGCCGCTATGCAGGCGATTAAAAAGGCGTGGGATCCGAACAATATCCTGAATCCTGGAAAGATATTCCCTGAAGTTTTGCCCTGGGAGTATACATCGTCAACATTGGACCAAAGAGTGAACATCTCTGTGGCAGGAATATGTCTATGACTGACAAGGATACCGCGTTGTTTCTGGAACAGGTCGGCGATGAACTCAAAAAATGCGTCAAGTGCGGGGCATGCCAGAGTGTGTGCCCCATCTATCTGGAAACAAAACAGGAAAAGTACGTGGCCAGAGGCAAAATCGCCTTATCTCAGGCAGCGAGCGAAGGGCGTTTGCCGTATACCGACGAGTTTGACAGCGCCCTGCACAACTGCCTGCTCTGCCTCTCCTGTGTTGAGGTGTGCAGCAGCAATGTCCGGGTGGACAAGATCATTACGGCAGCCCGGTCGTCTCTGGTCCGGGAAAAAGGCTTGCCCTGGCCCAAACGGATGGCCTTTCAGGCCCTGCGCTCCGGCCGCTGGGCCCAAAATATGTTTTTTCGGAGCGGATCGATAGCCCAGACCATGCTGTTTCATCGTCTGCCCAAGACCAGCGGTTTGCGCCGGAGGTTTCCAGTTCCCGGGGTAGACAAGGACCAAGTTGTGCCCCGATTGGCCACAAGATCCTTTCGCAGTCGGCATGGTTCGTATTATCCAGCCGGTGACACCACACAGACTGTGATTTTTTTCACTGGATGCAGTGCCAATTATGTATTTCCCAGGATAGCCGAAGCTACCCTGTGGACTTTGGGACATGTGGGCCGCAGCGTGCATATACCCGCTGCCCAAATGTGCTGCGGTGCGCCGGCCGAGTGTCATGGAGATCAGGACACAGTGCATGAACTGGCCAGAAAAAACCTTTACGCCCTGGCCGAGAAATATCCACAGGCCCCGGTTATCGTTGTATGTTCCTCCGGTGGATACATGTTCAAGCGCATGTATCCGGGGCTCGTCCATCCAGGGGAGGAGAACCGTATGGCTGCTGATCTGGCGGCCCGGACGTATGATATCTCTGAATATCTGGTCCACAAGGTCGGCCTCGACCTGCTGGGAGCGCAAATAATCAATCCGGTGCAGATTCCAACTACATATCACGATCCCTGCCATTTGAACCGGGGGCAGGGGGTGCATGTGGAACCGCGAAAACTTTTGGACTTGGCCTGCCCGGGCTGCTCTGTACCTTTACCGGACGCAGACCGCTGTTGTGGATTGGGGGGAACCTACGGCCTAAACCATCGGGATATGTCCAAGGCCATTTTGGAACACAAGACCCAGGCCATAAAAGAGAGTGGAGCAGGGCAGATAGCCACTGGCTGCCCTGCCTGCATGATTCAACTCCGGGATGGAATCAGCCGGACCGGGCTAAAGGTTGAAGTCAAGCATACCGTGGAGGTGGTGGCCGAAGCCATGGGCTGGAAAGAAACAAATTTGTAGCAGTGACACACAATAAAAAAGGTAGCCGGCGGAAATATCCATGCCCCCACGAGCCGCAAATCATGAAACTGGGGCAATTTGTCCGGGCCGAGCCGATTTCGGAGAAGCGCAAAGAGATGCTCAGCGCTTATTACGGGGTCATTCCCAGGTTGATGACTGTACCCGCCGGCCTTTTTCCGACGGGCGGTTCTGAAAAGCGATCCCTATTCGGTCCGGGGCTATTATGGCATGTGCACCAATATTATGGAATCGGCCATGGTATGATCCTGGCCAGGCCTGGGATCGTTGACTCGCCAGATGGGTGCTGGCCGGACATGAAGATCATGAAGGTGATCCGAAAACACAATATGATTGGCACACATCAAACCTGAATATGCTGACCTCCATCCAGGCCTTGGGCAAGGAGTTCGGAACCCCAAACCTGAAAAATATCCCGTGCAGGATATCCAAGGCAGAATAACCATGAAATACAGTACGTTGATATCTTGACCACCAAGCACTGATACACGCTCGACACTGATCCGCAGAATTATGAATATTTTTTTTGGTGAACACGGCTCACGAGCCTTTGAACCGTGGTGGAGCATTGGACGGTATATCCTGCTCATGGGAGTACTTATCTGGCTGGCCGGCCGGGGTGCAGAAAATCTGGGCTATAACTGGCAGTGGTACCGAGTCAGCGATATTATCGTCTCCATCAAGAACGGACATGTGCAAGCCGGACCACTGCTGCAAGGTTTGGGCATGACCTTGAAGATATCTGGAGCCGGTCTGCTCTTGTCCTTTTGTATCGGCCTGGGAACCGCCTTGCTCCGCCTTTTGCCATCGGCTGTGGGCCGCTTGCTGGCCAGGATCTATTTGGAACTGGTTCGAAATATTCCCTTGCTAATCCTTATCTTTTTCATCTATTTTGTGATTGGACCCCTTTTCGGCCTGGGGCGGTTTACCTCTGCGGTTTTAGCCCTGAGTCTTTTTGAGGGGGCGTATGCTTCTGAAATTTTCCGGGGCGGCCTTGTTTCCATTCACCGGGGACAATGGGAGGCGTCCTACAGCTTGGGCCTGTCAACATGGGATTCATACAGGTACGTTGTCTTACCGCAAGCCCTGCGCCGGATACTGCCGCCTTTGACCGGACAAGCGGTTTCCCTGGTCAAGGATTCGGCTCTAGTCAGTACCATTGCCATTTATGATCTGACCATGCAGGGCCAGGCCATGGTGGCTGAAACCTTTCTGGCCTTTGAAGTCTGGTTTACAGTGGCCGGGATGTATCTGCTGCTCACTGTTTCCCTGTCCATAGCAGCCTGGATTCTGGAACGGAAACTGGCTTTGAACAATGCGTGATATATTTTTGACTTCAACCATTCCAAGCGTGCTGACACAGACATCTGAAAATAGAAATCAAAAGGACAGCCAAGAGCAGGAGATCATCCAGGCCAAAGGGATATGTAAGCGTTTTCCAAATGGGATAGTGGCCCTGGATCATGTGGATCTTTGCATTGCCAAGCGGGAAGTAGCCGTGATCATTGGACCGTCTGGTTCGGGCAAATCCACCCTGCTTCGCTGCCTGAACGGATTGGAGGAAATCGATGCCGGTCATATTGTGATTGACGGTATTCCCCTAAACCGGAATGCAAAAAACAGGTTGTTGATTCGCACCGAAGTGGGCATGGTTTTTCAATCCTTTAACCTCTTTCCGCACATGACCGTAGCTGAAAATATCATTCTTGCCCCGCAGCGGGTCCGAAAGATCCGAAAATCCCAAGCTGAAGAACTGGCCAGGGGGCTTTTACAAAAAGTTGGCATGGAGCAAAAATGGGACACCTATCCGGCCCAGCTCTCAGGTGGTCAACAACAGCGGGTAGCCATTGCCCGGGCCCTGGCCATGCAGCCTGCAGTCATGCTCTTTGATGAAGCCACCTCGGCATTGGATCCGGAAATGATAGGAGATGTTCTCCAGGTCATGAAGGATCTGGCCCGGGAAGGAATGACCATGGTGGTGGTGACCCATGAGATGGGCTTTGCCCGGGAAGTGGGCGACACGGTGATTTTCATGGAAGATGGGCAGGTTGTGGAGCAGGGGCCGACAACCAGCTTCTTTGACAATCCAACCCATGATCGGACACGGCATTTCCTGAGCAAAATCTTATAACCTCATATGCTCAAAGTTTTTGATTCACGGATACACGAATAAAGTCGACAAGCTTGGATGTTCTAATTCTCGTTTGCAATCAAGATGATCATTATTTTTGCTTATGTGCTTTAACTATCAAAGTTCATAACACAACGCCTGACTTTGTCCGTCGTTTCACTATTGCCCGGCCGGGCTGCTTGAACACATCGATACCATGCGTACCGGGCAATCTCGTGTACATAACTCGCTTATTGTGACCTCAGTCATTGTCACGAAGGCGGGACTCCCGGGCTTCTTAGGCTCTGGCTTAGAAGCCAACTTCCTGATTTTTCGTAGTTTCTCGCTGAGCAGTTGGCCTTTCCCCTGGATTGTCACGCGTCCCGCGTGACGCGAATGATTCCGATGTATTCGCCCAATAACGGCCGGGCAATGACGGAGAGGAGTGTACGGTAATCCAAGGAGTCGTTC
>Ga0182239_1000391_pt1 | contig 16153 bp, 14 predicted proteins | sample hydfrate6_PW_210_FD_132456 | JGI IMG/M metagenome (GOLD analysis project Ga0182239, IMG submission 132456) | Subsurface microbial communities from deep shales in Texas, USA - hydraulic fracturing test 6_PW_210 | ecosystem: Environmental > Aquatic > Deep subsurface > Shale gas/oil reservoir >... | reverse complement strand
CGCCACCCCAAGGATTTTGATATCGGTACCGATGCAACCCCGGAGCAGGTGCACAAGCTGTTCCGCAACAGCCGCATTGTGGGGCGGCGTTTCCGTCTCGTGCATGTTCTGTTCGGGCGCAACGAATGTATCGAGGTGGCAACATTCCGGCGTAAGCCGGAAGAAGATGAAATCCCTGCGGATGAAAACTTTTTCTGCGAAAACGTGTTCGGCACCCCGAAGGAAGATGCATTCCGGCGCGATTTTACCATCAATGCCATGTTTTACAACATTGACGATTTCAGCGTCATTGATTACACCGGGGGACTTGATGATCTACGGCGCGGCATCATCCGCGTGATCGGTGATCCCGATGTGCGCTTTGCGGAAGATCCGGTGCGGATGTTGCGCGCTCTGGAGTTCAGTGCGCGCCTGGGTTTTGATCTCGATCCCGATATAGCTCCGGCAATTGAGCGTAATGCCGAGCTCCTTGCCGGTGCGGCTCCGGCGCGGATTCGCGATGAGCTGATGGAGTTGTTTCGTCACAAGGTTGCCGGGAAGGTGCTGCAGCGGGCGGCAAAACTCGGGTTGCTGGAGTTCCTGGTGCCGGATCTGCAGCCTGCACGTGAGAGTTTCGATCTCTTGCGTCAGCTCGATCTGCGCACTGCTGCGGGAAACCCGGTAGACGAACCCACCGCGCTTGCAGTGATGTATCTTACCCCGTTTCGGCACGCAATCCATGCTGATATGCCTCTCGGAGATGTGCATAAGCTCGCGAATCGCGAACTCAGCCGCCACTGCCGCCGCTTCAGCATCGCCGCCGGGATTCGGCACCAGGCGCGCGAGATGCTGCTTGCGTTTTTCCGCTTTTCGCGTGGACGCGGGCGCCGGGGGGAACAGCGCTTTCTGCGCCATCCCTTTGCCCCGGTGGGATTCGAGCTCTTCAAACTCTGGTGCGAGTGCTGTGGCGCAGAGCAGGAACTTATGCAGAGTTGGAGTGCTGCCCTGGAGGGTACCGAAGAGCAGAGGCCGCGCCCGAAGCGCAAACCCGGAAGTCAGCGACGCCGACGGCGGAAACGCAAAAATCCCCCACCCAGCCCTTGAACTATGTGTCCGTCCCCTCCTGACACAGGGTGACGAGATAGCCGCTGGGGTCGTAAAGCCAGATTTCGCGCCGTTTGTGCTGTGCGTCTTCCAACTCGTACAGGGTGGGAAGCAGGTGCTTTTTAATGTTACGCGCAATAACCGAGAGATTTTTCACCCTGAAGTCGAGGCTCACTCCCGCGCCAAACGGAGTACGTCCCAGATGCTCAAATGCCGCCGGATGACGCGCACGCAGAGTTGCCGCCGGGCGCATTACGATATTGGCATTGTTCTCGCGAATGATGAGACCTTCGGCTCTTTTAGCTGCAGGACTAAAGCGTTCTATCCTGAACCCCAGAATATGACGGTAGAAAAAGTCGCAGCGTTCGAGGTCGGTTACGCCTAAAGTAAGGATGAAACCCATATGTGTATGTCTCCAGAGGGTTGTTTAATTGTAGAAGAAGCGTCTCACGCCGGAGTGTATCAGAGCCACCCGGCCTGAACCAACAGGGATTAGCGTGGTCGCACGGTGCATGTGCTGCACCTGTGCAAACAACGCCCCCAAGATGGAGCAACATCGTGGAGCAGAACAGATCTTCGTATCCCCTTTCTTCAGACTCGAGCGCGCAATATATCACGGCCTACATTGCACTCGGAAGCAACATGGGGGCGCGCCTTGAATTCCTGCGCTCCGCCCGCACAGAGCTCGAACGCTGGGGACTAGAGATTATGGCGAGTTCACCGGTATACTGCACCGAGCCGGTAGGCGGCCCGCCGCAGCAGGATGACTACTACAATGCCGTCCTCCAGGTTCGGGTAACCTGCTCCCCCGTTGAGTTGCTCCGCCTGTGTCAGGATGTAGAACACAGAGCAGGGCGCGAACGTCTGCAACATTGGGGGCCGCGTACCCTGGACCTGGATATTCTTCTGTATGCAGATAAGATAATCAACACTTCCGAATTACAGGTGCCCCATCCACGCATGTGTCAACGCCGTTTTGTCCTGGAACCTCTGGCAACCCTGGCGCCACAACTGGTGCATCCCGTCGCGGGGAAAAGGGTTGCCGAGTTGCTGCAGTTGTTGCCCGAATCGCCTCGGGTCTGTAAAGTGGCGGATACGTGGTAAATTGACCCTGAATCTATACCTAAACCAGAAAGGTATCATATAGATGCTGGTACGCATTATTCTGTTAATCATCCTGTTTTTTGTGTCCTACACCGTGGTCAACGCCCTGTTTCGCGTGTTGGGGCGAACCTCTTCAATGCCGGATAAATCCTCCACCGAGGCCGAAGTGGGGAAAATGGTGGAATGTTGCGAGTGCGGCACCTATGTGCCGGAAGCGGAGATAATCCGGCGCAATATCCACGGCGAGGCCAGGGCATTCTGCAGTAGCGAGTGCCTGCAGGAGTACAAAAAAGAAAAGGATTAATAGCGTTTACATACATAAACAAGGGGCTGTGTTTACACCCCTCACAACCGGCTACATTTTTTTAAGTGCACTTAAATAGCTGCAAAAAGGGGAAGAGAAGATGGAATTTTTTATCGATACTGCAATTATTGACGAAATCAAAAGCGCTAATGAACTCGGACTGGTGGATGGCGTCACTACCAATCCGTCGCTGATAGCGAAAAGCGGGCGTGATTTTACCGAGGTTATTACCGAAATAACCCAGATTGTGGATGGCCCCATCTCCGCAGAGGTCATTGCCCTCGATGCGCCCGGGATGCTGAAAGAAGGGCGCGAACTCGCGCAAATCCATCCCAATATCGTGATCAAGGTTCCCATGACCGAGGAGGGGCTGAAGGCAACACGCCAGTTCAGTGCCGAAGGGATCAAAACCAATGTCACCCTGATTTTTTCCCCCCTGCAGGCATTGCTTGCAGCCAAGGCGGGCGCGACCTATGTGTCGCCCTTTGTAGGGCGACTCGATGATGTGGGGCAGGAGGGTCTCGCCGGGGTGGAGCAGATACGCACCATTTTTGACAACTATGGTTACACGACCGAGATTATCGTTGCCTCAATCCGCAATCCCATCCATGTCCTCAATGCTGCATTGGTGGGGGCGGATGTGTGTACCATTCCGCTGAATGTGATGCTGCAGTTGGCCAAGCACCCCCTTACGGATATCGGGATTGAGAAGTTCATGGCCGATTGGAAGAAGACCAAATAAGCACGTAACTGTCCAGGAAGGGGGTGCAGCACCCATTCCAAGGGGCACGACTGTTTGTAATCGGTGCCATGGGAGCCACAAACCCCGACCGGTAACGGGTGCCGAATCGTTATATTAGCTCATGACGAACGGGGAAATTTTTTATTTCGAGTAAATATATGCACCCGAATTACAGCCATGGTAAATCTTATCACTCGACTTTAAGCGGCAATTTATGCCAGTCTAATCTCGTTTAATTATATTTACAGCACCAGAAGTGAGCGACAAAATAAGTGGGCGTGAATAACGCTCAATCGAGGTATGTTCCTTTTCAGCAAGGGAGTATGTATGAATATCCACGAGTATCAAGCGAAAGACATCCTGAGCGCGTACGATGTGCCGGTGCCCCGGGGGCGCGTGGCCGTAACCGCAGAGCAGGTGGAACGCAAGGCTAAAATGATGGGTGGCCACTGCGTGGTAAAGGCGCAGATTTACGCCGGCGGGCGCGGAAAAGGCGGGGGGATCAAAGTAGCCCACCACCCTGAGCAGGCGCGCGATATGGCTAAAGAGATGTTCGGCAATCGCATCGTGACCCCGCAGACCGGCCCCGAAGGGCTGAAGGTGCGGCGGATTCTGGTGGAGGAGCCCATCGAAGTCGGACGCGAATACTATGTTTCCATTGCCCTGGATCGCGAATCCTCGCGTTACTGTCTCATCGCTTCTGCCGAAGGCGGGGTGGACATCGAGCAGGTCGCGGAACACAACCCCGAAAAAATCCATAAACTCCTGATTGATCCCTATACCGGATTGCGCTCATATCAGGCACGCAAAATTGCCCATGCTATCGGTCTCAAAGGGACGGTAGCAGAAGACTGCGTGCAGTTTATGCTTAACCTGTACCGCTGTTGTATTGAAAAGGATTGCTCCCAGGTGGAGATCAACCCGATGGTGGTCACCAAGACTGACTGGCTCCTCGCTCTGGATGCGAAGATCAACTTTGATGACAATGCCCTGTTCCGCCACTGGGAATACCACGAGATGCAGGATTTCTCCCAGATGGATCCCCTTGAGATCAGCGCAGCCAAATTCGACCTTGCATACATCAAGCTCGATGGTGATATCGGGTGTATGGTCAACGGTGCCGGACTCGCGATGGCGACTCTGGATGTCCTCAAGGAAAGCGGTGGCGAGCCCGCGAACTTTCTCGATGTGGGGGGCGGCGCGACCCAGGAGAAGGTGGCGGAAGCGTTTCGTATTATTCTTCAGGATGAGGATGTAAAGGCCGTATTTGTCAATATCTTCGGCGGTATTATGCGCTGCGATGTTATTGCCCACGGCATTATCGAAGCCGCAGCAGGAAAGAATAGCACCCTGCCTATTGTGGTGCGCATGGATGGCTCCAATGTGGAAGAGGGCAAGAAACTCCTTGCGAACTCGGGGCTCAATGTGCAGACCGCCGATTATCTCGGAGAAGGGGCAGAGCTCATTGTCGCCATGCTCAAAGATGCTGAAGGCGCAGAGGATACTGAAAAATAAAAGTAACTGTTCAGTAAGGTCTTGTGACTCCCATTCCAAGAGACCCGACTATTTGCAATGGGGGCCATCCATGGCCGTTCGACTGTCGCCGTCCATGGCGACAGTCGCTCTTTCCATGGGTGCCACAAGCCCCGACCGGTAACGAGTACTGAATGTTTACCAATGAAAGCTACGGAGGGCAGCATGTCCATTTTGATAGACTCGAATACCAAAGTTATTGTCCAGGGAATCACGGGCAGAACCGGAATGTTTCACACGCGCGAGTGTAAAGCCTACGGCACCAATATCGTGGGCGGCGTTACTCCGGGCAAAGGGGGCATCCATGTGGATGGAATCCCCGTATTTGATACCATGGAAGAAGCGGTGCGCGTAACCGGGGGCAATGTCTCCATGATCTTTGTCCCACCCCCAGGCGCAGCCGATGCGATTCTCGAAGCATGCGAGGCGGGTGTAGACCTGGCCGTGTGCATCACCGAGGGCGTTCCGGTTACCGATATGGTGGTGGCACGTAAGGTTGTTGCCGACAGTAACACCCTCCTCGTAGGTCCCAACTGTCCGGGCCTCATCACTCCGGGGCAGTGTAAAATCGGGATCATGCCGGGATATATCCACAAACCGGGCAAGATCGGGGTGGTGTCGCGCAGCGGTACCCTTACCTACGAGGCGGTAAAGCAGCTCACTGATGTCGGCCTCGGGCAGTCCACCTGCGTGGGCATCGGCGGTGATCCCATTATCGGGATGAAATTTATCGATGTACTGGAAAAGTTCAATGATGACCCCGATACCGAAGGGGTGCTGATGATCGGTGAAATCGGCGGCAGCGCCGAAGAGGAAGCCGCCGCCTGGGTCAAGGAGAACATGCGCAAGCCGGTCGCCGCATTTATTGCCGGCCAGACCGCGCCTCCGGGGAAACGCATGGGCCATGCCGGTGCCATCATCAGCGGCGGCAAAGGGCGCGCCGAAGACAAGATTGCAGCCCTGAACGCCGGGGGTATTGTGGTTGCTACCAGCCCCACGGGGATGGGGCAGGCGATGCAGAAAGCACTGTCTCAGGCTTGATATTCCTTACACATATGTAGTACATAACAAGCGCCAGGTCTGCGAGTCGGATCTGGCGCTTGATTTTTTTACTCCCAATATATGGCATCCATGAAGAAACGAAATCCCCCTTCCGCACCCGCCTCCGGGCGCGAAGCCGTCATCGTAAGCCACTTTGGTGTCAAGGTCTTGGCGCGCTTTGCCGACGGCACAGCCCGGATGGAGAACGTAAAGCGTAACTCCGGGCATGTCGTAGGGGATTGTGTGACCATCAGCGCCGCAGGGCAACTGAAACGCCTGCCGCGCCGCACCGTCCTCACCCGCTGGGACAACAACGCCAAGGTACGTGCGGTCGCGGCCAACCTTGACAGTTTGGGGATTGTAGTCGCCCCTGCGCCCCAGACCCCAGCCGGTTTTATCGAACGTATCCTGGTGGCGACCTACGCTGCGGGGCTCACCCCTTTCATCGTCCTCAACAAGATCGACCTCCCCGCTGCTGCGGCACTGCAAGCCAGGCTCGAAGAGGAGTTCTCCTCCCTGGTGGATATCGTGCACGTAAGTGCCACCGACTCCCGCAATCTCTCCGCCCTGCGCCGGCATCTTGCCACGGCGGGGCGCACCGTCCTGGTGGGGGTATCCGGTTCCGGTAAAAGCTCCCTCCTCAACGCCCTGATTCCCAACCTCGACCTTGCGGTAGGCCAGCTCAACGATGACGAACACGGTTGCCACGTTACCAGCGTATCCACGTTGATTCCTCTGCCCGACGGCGGAGAGTTGGTGGATACCCCCGGCTTTCGTGATTTCAGCCCCGTAGATGTAAGCAGCGAAGATCTCGCCTACTGGTATCCGGGCTTTTCCACCATCCTCGAACAGCGGCCATGCCGCTTTCGCAACTGTCGCCATCGCCATGAACCCGGCTGCAGCATCACCGCCGCCGTTGCCGCCGGTACCCTGAAACAGGAACGCTACGACCTCTATCTGCACACCCTGGCAGAAATTGAAGAACGGGAAAAACTCCAGAGCCAGCGCGCGCGGCGTTGAATCTCTACAACATACATAGATTTTTGCTACGTAAGATGTCCCCATATACTGGTGCTTTCGAAGCGGAATGATAAACTGCATGCAGGGGAAGATTTTGTGGGCAAGATAAAAGTGCAAGGAGGAAAGGATGCTCGGTGAGCGCCAGGTTATCGTGTTCTACGACGAGCGCATGCTGGATCATTGTCCGAATGCTGATGTTCCGTTTGTGCCTGGACGTCTCGACCGACGGGTGCGCGAGATCCTTGCCGGCCTGGGGGTAAAGTGGGTCTACCCGGAGCATCCCGGGCGCTTGAAAGCAATCAAAGAACTGCTTGAGCGCGAGCCGGTATCCGGGGTTATCTTTGAGACCGGTGCGGCGGCGACACGCGAACAGCTCTCCCGCGTGCATACGACCTCGTACTTGGAGGCTATCTTTGCCTTACGGGGGCAGAATGCGTGGCTGGATGTGGATACGACCGCCGTCTCTCCAGGCAGTGTGGAGGCGGCGGAGGTGGCCGCAGGTACGGCCGTCGCTGCAGTCGAGGCTGTGGTGGAGGGGCGTGCGTCAAGTACCTTCGCTTTGGTGCGGCCGCCTGGGCATCATGCCGAGTCCGTGCGGGCGCGCGGATTCTGTCTCTTCAATAACACGGCTGTGGCAGCGGCGCATGCGCGCGCGGTGCTGGGATGCGAGCGGGTGCTGATCGTGGATTGGGATGCGCATCACGGTAATGGCACCCAGGAGATCTTTTGGGCGGACCCGAGCGTGATGCTGTTCGATACCCACCGGGCATCGCCGTTTTATCCGGGCTCCGGCATGCTTGAGGAGGTCGGAGTCGGCTTGGGTGAAGGGGCCACAATCAACGTGCCGTTGCCGGGTGGTTCCGGGGATACGGCAATGCTCAAGGCCTTCCGTGAGATCCTGGTGCCGGCAGCGGATTTCTTCAAACCTGATCTGGTGCTGGTCTCGGCAGGGTCCGATGCGCATCGGTTTGACCTGGCGTTGAATGTGAGCCTGGAAGGTCTCGCTGCGCTGACGGGGATCGTTCGGGATATAGCCGAACGTCACTGTAACGGGCGATTGGCAATGGTCCTGGAAGGGGGCTATAGTCTGGAATCGCTCGCTCAGGGGACACGGGCAGTGCTGGAGGTGCTGGCAGGCGCCGACCCCATTGATCCGCCAGAGTGTGGAATCAGGGAGGTAGCGGCGGCAGCAGAGTTTCACCGCAGTGCATTCATTCCGGAGTGAAGGGGCGGGTATCTCGAAGTCATTTAAGCGATTACTCAGCGGTCAGCGGCCCAGCTCCCGCGTGCCAACGTCTCAACCGCAGCCACCGCCTGTGCCGGCACGTTCTCCGGCAGCGCGCGTTCAAGCGGGTCGAAATGGAAGATGTAGAGGCGCGAGACGAATTCGACTACAGGCAGGGAGGATTCGCCAAACCGCTCTCCGACTCCTTCGGTGGATACCTGCACGCCGTTGCCCATATCCTGGCCGCTGTCGTTGTTTGGATTGTAGAAGTACGTTCGCATTTCCCCGTTCTGGTCCAGCCCCACGCGCAATATGGTGATGGCATGCCAGCCCACGAAGCGCGCGGCGCTGTCGGTTATGGCCAGGCCCGCCGGCTGCGGATGGATCAGCGGCTGATTGCCGTTGTATAGCGGATGGTAGTAGGCGTAAAAGTATCTGACGAAGTCCTCGTAGTCCTTCAGCTGGCCGTTGTTTAGATCGACCGCGAGCTTGAAACCTCGGCCTACCCACCAGCCGTGGAACTCCGGATTGATCCAGCGGTGCGGGTCGTCCTCGCGCTCGGCGCACAGTTCGCCCATGGCAGTGTAGATGCGATCGAGATGGGGCACAAGCACCGCGGAGACCGCATCCACGTCCATCGGGGAGGGCGCGGTTATCTGCGCAGCCAGCTCGCGCGATGAGAGGCGCTGGCCTTCGAAGTGCATCACCAGGTCATCATCCCGCGCGGCCCAGGCAATCATCTGCAGCAGATAGTCGGGGTCGTTGTAGGCCCACATGGAGATCGCGCGCGCCGACTGACAAGTTGGATTGTTCCCCTGGCCCACACCGAAAGGGAGACCGAATATGCTGAGTACCCCCGCGAGCAATTGTACGTTGGGCGGGCGTGTTGTACCAACCGCCTGTGCGATAGCGGCTTCGGCAGCCGGGCATATTTGGAGATCGAGTTGGCGCCATAGGGCCGGAGCAACCGGGGGAGCGAACAATACGCCGCGTTCGAGCATCAGGGCGAGGCCGTAAGCCGCCTGTGACGTATCGGGGAAAATCGCCGCATCGATCAGGGCATGCACCAGATCCTGATAGCACAGGAAGCCATCACGCCCGGTGGTGCTCAGACCCAGGGCGGCGGGGAGCAGATCCGGCGCGTATTTAAGGGCGAAACGCAGGTAGATCGAATGATATGACGCGACCAGCCCGGTGTCGTGCATGGCGCGGGCGAATCCGTTCGCCTCCTGCTGTAGCGCCTGCGTATCCATTGCCGCCAGCCGTTCTTCGTAGATATCGAGCCCCGGGTCTTCGAGTGTGGCCTGGGTAGGACCGAAAATCGCGCTGATAAGGCGGTCGGCACCGCGGCCGCTGGTGATAGGAACGTCCGGATTGTACAGAGAAACCGCGATCTGGGTGATCATCGCCTTAAGACCGTTCACGCGTATAGGCCGCTGGGCGAGCAGGCGCCATATCTCCTCCAGCAGTTGGTCGATGATATTGTCGTAGCCAACGTGCTGGACGAGCAATTGCAGTACTCCACGCACCGCATCCACCATGCGTCCCTGGCTCACCCGCAGAGCTTCGTCGCCGCTTTCAAAAAGCAGATCAAGGTTCAGTGCCAGGATCTGGGTGAGATAGTGGTGCGCCTGTTCGGACGAGATCGTCGCATGAACATAGCGTACCTCGGCAACGGCAAGGAGCCTGAGCTCGCTGAGACACTCAAGCACAACATTTTCCGGAGGCCCTTGACGCAAGGTATGCACCGTGATGTCTGCCTGCAGGATCTCCGGACGGGCCCAGTCGGTGCCGTTAAACAGTCCGGCCTGATCGAGTGCGGGAGCGCGTTCATAGAGCATTTGTACGCCGTTGGGCATGCTCAACAGACGTTTCGCTGTTTGCAGTACCGCTGAGCTATGCAGGCCCTTGGCGAACGTGGGTGCCTCTGCGAGCTTGTTCAGTGCGGCGTCAAACCTGGCACATAGATCCACCGCGGTTCCGCATGCCCTTGCGTCGTTTTTCTCCATATATTCCCCTGTTGGAACAAAAGTTACTGCGCTCGCCGGCCAAGCGGGCCTGCATCGAAGCGTTGCGTCTCATCGGCATCGGTCTGCGGTCATCATGCCTCAATACCGCTCGGTATCGTTAACGATATTTCAAACGGTACGGAACACGTCGATGGTCCGCTTCTCCCAGAGCCCGCCAAGAGCTATGTCCGACAGCCTTCTGCCTTTTAAAAAGTGTCTTGACGCGTCTTGAAAGCCGGAGACTGGAGTGTACAATGTATTGAGATATCGCTCAAGCGCGAGGTTCTTGTCGGGTGGATGGCATAGCTCCAGGTGGGAAGTTGCCCTCCGGTGCCACCCGTTCGTCTATTGAGGATGATGGGTATTCGGCCCTGTTAATAAGGAGATGGTTATGACGGCGAAGAATCCGGAGAAAGGCTATGTTGCCCTGCTGGGCTGGAGTCTCAATGCTATTGAAGCGGTGGAGAAATTCGATCGCCGGTATGTGATTGTGGCCCCCGAGTGGGCCCGGGATTTCGCTGAGGAACACGATATCCCTTTCATCTCCTGGGATTTTGACCGCCTCAATGATCGTTCCGTGGAGATTGCTCACCTTCTTCAGGACAAAGGTGTGGACGTGGCTATTCCGCTTTTCGAGGAAACGGTGGAATGGGCCGGGGCGATCAACGCGGTTCTGATGAACAGCCCCAGGTTGTACGGCCAGTCGATACTCTTTCGCGATAAGGCGCTGATGAAGCGCCGGGCGCAGCTCGGGGGCATCCGGGTTGGCATCTTCGAGGAGGCCTATGACCGCGGCGACGTGATTCGTTTTTTAAAGCGCGTAAATCAGACACTGCTCAAGCTCGATGGCGACCCTAACGACCCCATCCACCTGAAGGCCTTTGACAAGGCCGGCTGTCTGGGGCATCGGGTGATCCGCACGCCCGATGAGGTCGACACCATCCCGGATGACGAGTTCCCGATGTTGATGGAGAGCCACCTTGACGGCTGGGAGTTCGCCGTCGAAGCCTGGATACACAAGGGCAAGATATGTTTCCTGAATATTTCTGAGTACGTCACCCTGGGCTACTCAGTGTTTGTGCCGGCGACACCCGAGCTGGAGAGCTGGCGGACGGCGATCACCCGCGAGATCGAGAAGCTCATAAAGACGTTTGAGATCGAAAACGGCTTTATCCATCCGGAGTATTTCGTTACCAGCGACGGCACCATGTACTTTGGAGAAGTCGCCTACCGCCCGCCGGGCTTCAAGGTTTTTGAACTGCTTGAGAGAGCATATGGATTTAATGCCTACCATGGGCTGGTACTGGCTTTCGATCCCAAGACCACCGAAGAGGAGATCGAGGCCTTCTTCCCTCGAGAAGTGGTGGACGCCAAGGGTTATGCCGGTTGTTTCGGGGTATATCCCCGCCGGCGCGTGGTGAGTCGCCTCGAGATACCCGAAGAGACCGAGCAGCACGAATACTTCGAGTATCACGAACTCACCCCGCCACAGGAGGAGACCGTGACCAAGCGCACGGCCTTCGGCACGCACTGGGGCCTGGTGTTCTTCTTCGGCGATGATCCCTACCGGATGCGGGATCTGCTCAAGCACCAGGAGGAACTTGACTACTACGTTTGACTATGGGAATTTACACGGAAGCGCAGGATCTGCGCGGTCAATAATGATGTCTCCTGAATGCGTGAAAAGAACATTAAAATTTGAATTGTGTAGACTTGACCTTTAGGTCTGCCGTTGGAACTTCCATGGTCCATGGAACAACAGACAATCATCCTAGTAGGAGTTTACCATGGCTCGTATTTACACTGACAATTCCCTCAGCATCGGGCGCACCCCTCTGGTGCGGCTCAATAAAGTGACTCCTGGCGGCGCTACGGTCCTCGGCAAGATCGAGGGGCGCAACCCGGCTTATTCGGTTAAATGCCGTATCGGCGCTTCTATGGTGTGGGACGCCGAACAAAAAGGGTTGCTTGGACCCGGCAAGCAGATCATAGAGCCCACCAGCGGCAATACCGGCATCGCCCTCGCATTTGTTGCCGCCGCGCGCGGCATCCCTCTTACCCTGACCATGCCGGAAACCATGAGCATGGAGCGGCGCAAGGTACTGGCAGCTTTCGGTGCCGAACTGGTCCTGACACCCGGTGCCAAGGGGATGGGAGGCGCCATCGCCGCGGCAGAAGAGCTGGCGGCTTCCGACCCCAACCGCTATGTGCTGCTGCATCAGTTCAAGAACCCCGCTAACCCGATGATTCATGAACAGACCACCGGACCGGAAATCTGGGAAGACACCGACGGGGAGATCGACGTGCTGGTTTCCGGCGTGGGCACCGGCGGCACCATCACCGGGATTTCGCGCTACATCAAGAAAACGCGCGGCAAGCAGATCCTGTCCGTGGCGGTGGAACCAACGGAGAGCCCGGTAATGCGCCAGAAACTCGCAGGAGAGGAAATCAAGCCCGGTCCGCATAAGATTCAGGGGATCGGTGCCGGATTTATCCCCGATACCCTTGATCTCTCCTTGGTCGACCGGGTTGAGCAGGTCAGCAATGATGAGGCGCTCGAAATGGCGCGGCGGCTGGCCAAAGAGGAGGGTCTGCTTTCCGGGATATCCTGCGGTGCGGCCACGGTTGCCGCAGCCCGCCTCGCGGCTCAGCCTGAATTTGCGGGCAAAACAATTGTTGTCATCCTCCCCGATGCGGGCGAGCGCTATCTTTCCAGCGTTCTTTTTGAAGATAGCAAGGCGTAAACTTGACAATTTTTGTTTGACATTGCTCCTCCAGTGTTCTAGAACTTGAACAAATTTTATGCTGCGTTATCATCCAGAGTGGTGGAGGGAAAAGCCCTGTGAAGCCACGGCAACCAGTTCGTTTTTTTTAACGAGCCCTTGGTGCCAATTCCTGCCCTGAATAGAGGGAGAGATGAGGACGGAGTCGGCGAAGTACATCGCGGAAACCCCTCTCTTTCCGAACCGGCCCCTTCCCATCTGTGGAAGGGGCTTTTTTTTGTACCATGCGGCGGAAAGGAATGCACGATATGAGCACATCCGGTTATTGGAAAACGGCCAGCCGATTGACCCAGATCGGCGTGGGGAAAGATGAGGCAACCGGCGCCATCAGCTACCCCATCTATCCGAGCGCCACCTATCGCCATCCGGCCGTGGGGGAAAGCACTGGTTTCGACTACACCCGCTCGGGCAACCCCACTCGTCAGGTGTTGGAAGACTCCCTGGCTGAACTGGAGGGGGGCGCACGCGCCTGCGTTTTTTCATCGGGGATGGCGGCATTAACAACCCTGTTTCTGCACTTCCGTGCCGGAGACCACTTGATCGTGTCGCAGGATCTGTACGGCGGAACGTACCGGATACTGACGGAAATCTTCGACAAACTCGGGTTACGCGCTTCTTATGTGGACACCACCGACACCGCAGCAGTGATAGCTGTGATAAAACCGGAAAGTCGCGCATTGCTGGTGGAGACGCCCGGTAATCCACTCCTGGGGATTGCTGATCTTGTGGCCCTGGGCGAGGCGTGCCGCGAACACAAACTGCTTTTCGTGGTGGACAACACTTTTTTAACCCCCGTATTGCAACGCCCTTTTGACTTCGGCGCCGACGTTGTGGTCCACTCGGCCACCAAGTACTTGGGCGGGCACAACGACCTGTGCGCCGGAGTGCTCGTGGCTCGAGACGAAGCTTTGGGCGAGCGGCTTTATTTCCTGCAGAACTCCACCGGTGGTATCCTTTCGCCCCAGGACTGCTGGCTGCTGATGCGTTCGCTTAAAACCCTGCCCCTGCGTCTGGAACGCCACTGCGCGAACGCACTGAAGGTGGCGCAGTGGCTATGCCTACATCCACGGGTCAGCAGCGTATATTATCCCGGTCTTCATGATCACCCCGGTCATGCCCTGTCTCAGCGCCAAGCCAACGGTTTTGGTGGCATGCTCTCGTTTCGGGTCGACTCGGAGACGACGGCCTGCCGGGTGCTGAAACGGCTCAAACTCATTTCATTTGCCGAAAGCCTCGGCGGGGTCGAATCGTTGATGACCCTGCCGGCAGTGCAGACCCACGGCGACATCCCCGAACCCGAGCGCCTGCGGCTGGGGATTTGCGAGAGACTGCTGCGGTTTTCGGTGGGCATTGAGGATGTAGATGATATCATCGCCGATTTAGACCAGGCTTTGGAATAACCCTGAACCGCGGAAGTCTCTGAGGCTGCGGAGAAAAGGCTTTAAATCATGACAGGAAAAAATATTCGGCCAGCGACTGTACTTGTACATCAGGGGCGGGATCGTGATCCGGCGACCGGGGCGGCCAATATCCCGGTCTATCTTTCTTCCACCTATCACCATTTCGAGGGGCGTGCGGGAGAATACGATTATGCGCGCAGTGGCAACCCCAACCGGGATCAGGTTGAAGAAGCAATCGCTCTGCTGGAGGGGGGTGTGCAAGGATTTGCCTATGCTTCCGGTATGGCGGCCATCGGTGGAGCGCTGTGTCTGCTTAAAAGCGGCGATCACCTTATTGCACCCGATGACCTATACGGCGGCACTTATCGCTACCTGACGCTGGTTCTGCCACAGCAGGGGATCGAAACAACCTTCGTCGATATGACCGATCCGCAGCAGGTGGAAGACGCCGTGCGCCCGGAAACTCGCGCCCTGTTTCTCGAGACGCCTTCCAACCCGTTGTTCAAGATTACTGATCTGCGCGCTATGGTCGATATCGCGCGGCGGCGCGGTTTGCTGACCCTGCTCGACAACACCTTCATGACCCCGCTGCTGCAGCCGACCCTGCCGCTGGGGATCGATGTCGTCATCCACAGCGCCACCAAGTTTCTCGGCGGTCACTCCGATCTGCTTGCCGGACTGGTCACCACCGCCGACGAGGAGCTGGCAAAACGCCTCAAACGCCAGCATAACGCGATGGGAGCGGCTCTGCCACCTTTCGATTGTTTCCTTCTCGCGCGCGGCCTCAAGACTCTCAAAGTCCGGCTTGAGGCCGCGCAGAATGGCGCGTTACTGTTATGTGAACGGCTGATGGACCATCCGGCGGTCGCGCGGGTCTACTTCCCGCAGCTGGCCGACCACCCGGGGCGTGCCATCCATTTTTCACAGGCTGCAGGCCCGGGCGCGGTTCTCTCTTTTGAACTCAAGGACCAGAAGCAGGTGCAGCCCCTGCTGGAAACGGTCAAGCTGCCCATCATCGCGCCCAGCCTCGGTGGGGTAGAGACAATCCTCACTCACTGCTGGAGCATGTCGCACGCTGCGATTCCCGCTTCAGTGAAAAACAGCCTCGGTATTCGTGAAAGTCTGTTGCGCATCTCTGTTGGTATTGAAGATCCTGGAGATCTGTGGGACGACCTGGTACAGGGCCTTGAAAGATTCAAGCGCTGAACTATGTTGACAGAGCATATAAATGCATGTGGGACACGTTTGTGCTGGTGATAACAGCGCTTTAACGGATGATCCTTTTCTCCCCTTTGTTCTTTACACCTTGAGGTACCAATATGCCGTGGTTTATTCTATTCATAGCTGGCCTGTTTGAGGTTAGCTGGGCCATCGGGCTGAAATATACTGTGGGTTTTACCCGCCCGCTGCCCACGTTTCTCACCCTGGTTGGAATGGTGGTGAGTATGTGGCTCTTGAGTGTCGCCATGCGCAACATCCCCGTAGGCACAGCTTACAGTGTCTGGGTCGGAATAGGTGTTGTAGGCACCGTAATCGGTGGCAGTATCCTCTTCGGTGAACTCCTCACCCCCGCACGTGTGTGCAGCATCGGTCTCATCATCGCCGGGATTATCGGACTTAAGCTCTCCAGCGGGGTGTAGTGTCCCCATTCTCTGGTTTCCATCCCTGCCCTTAATTTGATCCTTTCGTTAAAAGAACATTTAAAAAGTTATCCAGAATGCTATGCTTTATGAAATCAGAGGATTTATCCTTCAAGTGGGAAAGTGTATTGCGTCCCGGAAACTGGTATTAAGTATTCTGGCCGCTGGCAAGTGATTCACTTTCAGATTGATTTCACCTTTAACCATAAGATTTCAACCCATGTTTACTTTGCTTACAGCCGTTGAGTTGTGATGTCTTTTTGGAAGGT
>Ga0182239_1000389_pt1 | contig 16175 bp, 15 predicted proteins | sample hydfrate6_PW_210_FD_132456 | JGI IMG/M metagenome (GOLD analysis project Ga0182239, IMG submission 132456) | Subsurface microbial communities from deep shales in Texas, USA - hydraulic fracturing test 6_PW_210 | ecosystem: Environmental > Aquatic > Deep subsurface > Shale gas/oil reservoir >... | reverse complement strand
GCTTACATAATGTACAGATGGGAATTCAAGGGCAAAACTCTCTTTGACGCACTTGTGATGCTCCCACTGGCATCTTCTGCGATAACCCTTGGCTTAGGATACATAAGGGCTTTTCATAAACCTCCTTTGAACCTTTTGGGCACCTGGTATCTGATAGTCTTTGCACACACGATTATTGCTTATCCCTTTGTTCTAAGAGCTATTTCCACAGTGCTAAAGAAGATAAAGCCCAGCCTGAAGGAGGCTGCTATGAGTTTAGGAGCCAACGAGCTCAAGGCATTTCTGAAAGTTGAGCTCCCTTTGGCTTTTGGAGGAATAATAGTGGGAGCAATATTTGCCTTTGCAATGAGCATAGCAGAGCTTGGGGCGACTTATATGATTTACAAACCAGAATACACGACGATAACTATTGCTATCTATCGGTTTTTGGGTTCCCGACAGCTTGGACCGGCTTCAGCAATGTCGGTGATTTTGATGGTGGTGAGCGCTGTGGCTTTCATAATAATTGAAAGAACGGGGGAGGAGATATGGTGAGGCTAAGGCTTGAGGACATAGATTTTAAGCAGGAAGATTTCAGGCTGTATCTCCCTCTTCTAGAAGCAAAACCAGGAGAGTTTCTAACCCTACTAGGACCAAGCGGTTGTGGAAAGACAACAACACTCAGAATAATAGCTGGTTTTGAGAAACCAGACAAGGGGAAGATATACTTTGACGACACCGTTATGAACGACGTCCCTCCATATGAAAGAAACATAGGCATTGTCTTCCAGGATTATGCCCTCTTTCCGCACATGACAGTTTATGACAACATTTCCTTTGGCTTAAAGCTCAGAAAATTCCCAAAGGAGGAGATTAGAAAAAGGGTCTCATGGGCACTGGAGCTTGTGGGGTTGAAGGGATTTGAAGACCGTTATCCTGAACAGTTGAGCGGTGGTCAGCAGCAGAGGGTAGCATTGGCAAGGGCTTTGGTGATAGAGCCCCAGCTTTTGCTTTTAGATGAACCCCTTTCCAATCTCGATGCAAAAATAAGAGAAAGGCTTAGGGGAGAAATAAAAAGAATACAAAAAGAGCTTGGAATAACCACGATTTATGTAACTCACGACCAGGAAGAAGCTATGGCAATAAGTGATAGGATAGCCGTTATGAGCGTTGGAAAGATAGAGCAGGTTGGGAATCCATTGGATCTCTACTACAACCCAAAAAATGAGTTTGTAGCCAAGTTTTTAGGTCTTTCTAACATTTTAGAGGTTAACGCAGAAGAGGGAAAAGCATATGTTGGGAACCTTTGCTTTGAAGTTAAAACGGAAGGGAGAGTAAAGATATTCTTTAGGCCGGAGAACGTTTATATCGAAGAGGGAGACATGGGAGAGATAGTGGACTACGAACTGCTCCCGGGTAGAATACGGCTCAAGATTGATGTCGAGGGAAGGATTATAATAGCAGAGCGATTCTTGAATGAGATCCCCTTTTCAATTGAAAAGATACCAAAAAAAGTTGGAATAAAAGTAAGAAGCTTTTCAATACTTAGCTTATCTCCTTGAAGCTATTATATCTTCTGGGCTCTTTCCTTCTACCATTAGAGCCGTCCATTCCTTAATCCAGCGTTCGAAGTTCTCCTTTACGTATTCTGGGTCGAGGGTTACAGGTTTTATCTCTTCTGGTTGAAGGGCATATTTAAACACTTCTGGGAGTTCAACGTTCGGGTTTACGGGATACATCCACTGGTTGGTGGGAATAGCACTTTGGAAGTCTTCTGTGAGCATGAACTCTATGAACTTCTTTGCCAGCTCTTTGTTCTTTGCACCTTTTACTATTCCTGCTCCCTCTATCTGCATGTAGTTGCCCTCTTCGAAGGCTATAGCTTTAACGTAGGTTATGTTGTCGTAATAGACCGTTGCAGCTGGTGATGTGGCATAGCTGAGCACCAAGGGGAATTCACCGTTCATAAAAGCTGTCCAGGCTTCTGTCCATCCTTTAACTATGTGGACGTCATTTTCCTTAAGCTTCTCCCAGTAGTAGAGATATCCATCATCTCCATATACTGCTATTGTCCATAAGAGGAATGCAGCTCCGGGGGAGCTTGTTCTTGGGTCTTCGATGATGAGTTTGCCCTTCCATTCTGGCTTTGTAAGGTCTTCAAGGCTCTTTGGGGGATTTTGCACCATATCCTCCCTGTAGTTTATTGCAATATATCCATAATCGTAGGGGGTTAGGTGAAACGTTGGGTCAAAGATGAGGTTTTCTGGGACGAGGTTTATGTTCTCTGGTTTGTAAGGTTCTAGTACTCCAGCTTCGATTGCCTTTGCTAAAAGACTGTTGTCTATTCCTATAACTAGATCGGCTCTTGGGTTATCTTTCTCCAGAATCAGGCGGTTTAAGACTTCACCGGCATCTCCAATTAGCTGCAGCTCAACTTTAACTCCGTATTTCTCTTCAAATTTTGGAATTACTTCACTTGCTAGATATTCAAAGCTGTCGTAGGAGTAGATAACAAGCTTTTGCTCTTCTTTTACCGTGCTCGTGTTCTCTGTTGATGTTTGACTCTGCGTAATGCATCCAAGGGTTGTTGCTATCAAGAGAAGTCCCAAAATAACCGCGAACTTCTTCATGCTCATCACCTAAAACCCATTTCTATTCTTTCAAAACTGTGTTCTAGGGAGGGTTTAAAAACCTTCCCTCATCGCAAACTTTATAAATCCAAATCCACTCATGTTAAAACAGCTGGCATGCGGTGGTAGTCTAGCCTGGTCTAGGACACCGGCCTTCCAAGCCGGTGACCCGGGTTCAAATCCCGGCCACCGCACCAAATTTGTTTTGAAGAATTTTTTGTTCTCCAAACTTTTAAATATCTGGAAGTTAACTTTTTTCTTGGTGAAAGTTATGTGTAATCTTACAAAAGAGAGACTTGCAGAGCTTTTAAAAGAAGCTGAGGAAGCACATGCCCAATATGAAAAAGAGATTGGTAAAAGAGACGAAAACTGGCCTGAGTGGTATGCATCTTATATTATCAAAAAACTTGAAAAAGAGGGGATTAACCAACTATGTCTCCTATTATCTCCGCAAATCTGTAGAGTTTTATAATGATTTTTGTACCAAAGATCTTCAGTGATTTTCCGAGTCCAACTCCACTGTACTCTATCTCTCCGGTTTTTAGTGCATATAACCCAGTTCTAATAGGATCTTCTGAGTCTAGAATACCCCTTACAACTTCTTCTGTGGTCCACACTCTCATTGTGGGCTCTGGGATTTTTCCCTCTGAAAATTCAATTATGCGGGCTCCTTCAGTCACAACACCTATGTTGAGTTTACTCCCATTCTCAAGGGTTATCTCCAAGTCTATCCGCTCGTTTCCCACAGTCCGCTTAACAATGTCGGGAAGGTTATCCACGTTCTCGTTGTACGTAGGGACGTACTCCTCTAGTAATTTGAACAGCGTTTTCTTCTTCTCCGGCTCTTCGATTTCTTCAAACTCTAACTCCAGCTCGTTTATGCCACCGGTGCTTATGATAAGTCCTATAATCCGATACTTTATGAACTCCTCGGGGTTTCCTCCCCAGCCAACCTCGATTAGGTTCTCCTCTCCGAGAAGCTCCTCATCTACGGGGAACACAAGCTCGAACGCATCCAAGTCCGGATCGGTATCGTACGCCGTTATAGGCTCTATCAGGCTGATGTTTAGCGCGTTTTTGTTTATATACAGCTCTATGTTCTTGAGCACATACTCCCCCAACTCCATTATCTCGGGAGTCGCTTCCACCAGTACGCTAACGTAGGGCCGATTGTCAGGATCGAGTTCCATTACCTTCAAAAACTCCTCGTCAAGGTCCCATGTTACCTGTCCCGGCCTTCTTGCGGTTTTCTTGGGAGGTATTGGCTCCGTTACAGGGTCAATGAGATCGAGGAGCACCGCAAGTTCTATTCGTTCTCTGTTTCCGTGATCGGAGACCCAAAATATAAGCTGCTCGTCCTTGTTCATCTTCTTGCTAACGTTAACTATGGCCTCGTAGAGGGCCTTCTTGGTTCCCGGACCGTCAATGTAGCTTGGAGCGTTGGTACCGTTGGACATGGTCTTCCCGTTTCCGGCAAGGGCTATTATGTCTGCATCCCTGAAGCCCTGTTTTTTGAGTGCCTTGTACATTCTGTCCATGTTGTTCCAGTGCCCCTTTTGGTTGGCGTCCCCCGCGAAGAGAATGGCGTGCTTGCTTTTCACGGCTGAGCCATCGGCCTTCTTGCCTATCTTTATGTCGTCTCCATTCCCAACTGAGGTGTATTGTGGCCGTTCCTTAAGCCCCAACCTGTAGGGTCCACGTAGGTCTTGTTGTTCAGCTCTTCTGGCCACTTCTTTCATTGTTGGAGCGTCTTTACCGGTCTTCGCAAGTTCTTCTCCAACTTCCTTTGGATAATATCCTTCAGGGCGGGTGAATCCTCTCTTAGCCATTTCGGGCCAGCTGCTGGGGGTGTAACCATCTGCAAGGCCCCAGGATGGCTTGTTATGTTTTGAGGCACTCATGAAAGCCGCATCGCCTGTGCCTTTAAGCTTCTCCTTGAGGTCGTCTATCATGCCCCCTCCAAAGCACTGGTTGAAGATAAAAACCATGTTAGCGTAGCCCGTCCTGTTGGCGATCCACATGTTCATCATGTTCGCCAGCTGCCAGTCGTAGACGTAGCCTCCGGAACTTGTAACTATACTGCTGGCGTAGCTGGCTGGCTGATCTTCGAAGTAAGAGCACTCTCCTGCGGCAATTGGTGTTTTTGTCACGCTTACCTCTATTAGGGCCCTGCCTTTGCCGGCTTTTACCAGGTACGTCCCCGGTTTTGCCACTTTTATGGAACCCGAACCTATCTTACCGTCTGCAAATACGCTGTTGTACTCCTCTAAATTGAACTCTACCGTCACTTCGTTCATTGGGGTGCACTCTCTGTGGGAGTACAGAAGCCGCTTTTTGATGTATCCTATTCCCCCGCTGAGGGTATCCCAGTCGTAGTATATAATCCCTAAATCCCCTTTCTGGCTCTCGTGATTGCTATGGGAGACTTTGTATGTTCCCGTTATGTCAGTGAAGCCGTTCCATCCATCGTCCATGTCCTCCGTGACTGAAACTCCCACTAGCCACACGGTGACCATTATTGCAGGAGAGTCAGGGGGGTCAAAATGGGCAGTAACTGGAGAAAGCATCAAGCTTAGACTAAGAATCAAACTTAGCAACACCCAACTTTTTCTCATTATCGATTCCTCCACATGAACATAACACTAAAATTTAGAAAATTGAAAAGTTCGTATTGGCTGTAGATAGTTATAACTAATTTTAGGATACTACCTCCTATAAGTAATGCCTCATTACCACTCTAAAGCTCCTTTCAGCCAAATAAAACTTCATATGTACTATTTTAACCATAAAAAATGAGAACGGAAAGATATGGTATTTAATCTATGTGTCCTTTTCGGAGTTTTTCTGCCAGTTCGACCAGCTTTTTTGCCCTTTCTAGGTCGATGTCCTTCTTTGTGTCTCCGTTTTCTTTGATCCACGTTCCAACAATAAACCCATCCGCATATTTCCACAGCGTTAGCAGGTTCTCGTAGGTTGTCCCTGAACCAATCAAAACGGGAACGTTTGAAAGCTCTTTTGCAAGCTTAAGCTTTTCCACATCCACTTCACTGCCTGTTCTTTTTCCGCTGACTATCACGGCATCTGCCAGTCCTCTTTCGACAGTGTCCATTAAAGCCTCTTCGAAGTCTCCAAAGTGGTAGGCATGCTTAACGTGAACGTCTGCAAAAATCTTGATTTTTGAGGGGAGGAGTTTTCTGAGTCTTGCAAGCTTGTGCGCTTCTCCTTCGATTATTCCCTGGTCGGTATAAGCAACTCCGCTTAGAACATTCACTCTGATGAAATCTGCTTTTGTGGCATATGCTATGGAATAGGCCGCTATAGCATCGTTTCTCAGCACGTTTATGCCAAGTGGGAGGGAAATTTCATCTCTTATCGCTTTTGCAATAACGCTCATGGAAGCAACTGTTACAGGTTCGACGGTTTTTGAGAAAGGCACGTCGTTAAAGTTTTCAACCATTATTGCATCAAATCCCGCTCTTTCTAATTTTTTCGCCTCTCTTAGTGCGTGTGCAATGACTTCATCAAAATCATTTTGGTAGAGGTATGAGCCAGGCAGAGGCCTGAGATGGATCATTCCGATTAGTGGCTTGTCTTCGAAATTCATGGGATCACCAGAAGAAAATGGGGGCAGAGATAATAAGTTTTTCTAACCGGCTTTACTGAAAGCCTCCGCAATGGAAGCCATGCTGAGCTCCTCTCTCCCTAAAGGGTGAGGGTTCATCCTACCCCTTAACCGGTGGCACTCAAGCTCTCTAGGATTGTCGTTCCAACTCAGGTATCCCTAACTACTGAACGGGCATTTTTGAGATCGTATAAGGCTTTCGACACTCCAAAAATTAACCCTGAATTACTGCAAATGAACAAACCTGACCTCCTTCCCGCCGTGAAGGGCGAGGCTTTCAAGAGAAAAAAGTAAGAAAACAACCAGAAGAATGGGAGTTGAGACTATTTGCCCATTTTCTCTACGAGTTCGTCCAGAACTTCTTTGAACCTTGCCGCATCTGTCCATTTGATCCCCATCTTTTGAGCCCACGTTAAAATTCCAACATCTGCAGAAACAATTGTCGCATCAAGCTCTTTGGCCAAGAGGATAAGCTCGAAATCCTCTTTACTGTCTACGATTCCTTCTCGTAGGGCTTTTCTATAATTCCTTCTGAGCTTCTGAATTATTGCATCTACGTTTTGGGTGTATATAACGCTCTCTCTCACGGCCTTTTCAGCTACTCTCAGACCCTTATCTATTCTTCTCCTAATATTCTCTATGAGTTCATAAACGACGAAAGCCGGTATCTTGATATCGTGCACATTGGGGGGCTTTTTGATTATATAAAGCTCGATGTCGGGGGAAACCTCTTCGAGTTCAACGAAATGAGTTACCTCTTTGTAGATGCCGGGAGGCATGTAGAATTCGACCCTTCCAAAAAGCCTCTCTGCATATTCTAAAAACTTTTTCATAGCTTCTGTAGGATTTTCCCCAAACTTATTTCTAATCTCGGGATTAACAAAGATGCTTGTGTCAAGTACAAAGCGGATCATTTTCACCACAACCTATTATTGTTCGTAAACTTTAAAACAGTAACCGCCAATTTAAATAGTCTCAGCACTTTTATTGGGAGGTTGTAAAATGAAAGTAGGAGTAGTATTTGGAATTAGTGAACTTGCAAATCCAAAAGCCTTTGAGAAGAAAACTTCTGAGTTCTTGATGAAGCTTGCCAACGAGTTTGAAATTGAGGGAGGAGTGTTTGTATCTTCAAAATCAGAAACGAGAGAGGTAGACTTCAAGGACGTTGATGTCATAGTACTGTACCCCCTAACCGGTGGCACTGAGAATCCTCTCAAAGAGTTTGCGTACTATAGAAAACCGATAATCCTATTCGGAGATCCATTTAACAACTCAATTGCCGCTGCAATAGAGCTCAGGGAGTATTTTAGAGAGAGGTTAATCCCGGCAACACTGGTTAAAAGCTTTGATGAACTTAAGGCTGCTATTCTGGGTTATGAGGATATGGGAGAAATCTTGGGCAAGTTCCTAAACCTCAGACTGGGGTTGATTGGAAGGACTTCTGTATGGCTTATAAACGAGAAGTTCGAGCTTCCTTATGTGCACATAAGTCTGAAGAAGTTCTATGAGTACTATGAATCAACAACGGAAGCTGAAGGATGGAAAGTTGTCGAGGAAATAATCGCAAAGGCCAAGGAAATAAAGGAACCTCAGCGAGAAGACCTTGTAAAAGCTGGCAGAATCTATGTGACCCTTAAGAAAATAGTTGAGGACTATAATCTTGACGGGTTTGCGATAGGATGCTTTGAGATGCTGACCAAGCTTAAAGCTACTCCCTGCTTGTCTCTGGCAATCTTCAACGCTGAGGGCATTCCCGCTGCATGTGAGGGAGAACTGAACTCCCTACTGGGAATGGCATTAATAAGGAAATTCTTTGACAAGCCGGCATTTATGGGCAATATCGCAGACTACGGGGACGATCACATAATACTTGCTCACTGCACAGCACCCCTGATAGGTGGCTACATTCTCAGGTCTCACTTCGAGAGTGGAATGGGAGTTGGAGTGGCGGTAAGCCTTCCTAAAGGAAAGGCATCCCTCCTGAAAATCAGGGGCAGAAAAGCTGTAGTAGCTGATGTTGAGGTCTTGGAACAGGAAATGAGCGAGCACAGGTGCAGAACTCAAATGAAGCTCAAAATCACAGAGGCAAAAGACTTCATTGACGGAACCCTTGGCAATCACCATCTACTGGCATATGTGGACAGTGAAGAGCTTGCTGACCTGCTGAGCGAGCTTGGCTTTGAAGTTATGCTCTACTGATCTTTACCTTTTTTAGCTGTAAGGTTTATTAGTTCTCCATGCATTATTTTAAAATTGGTGATTGTAATGGAGTTTAGTGAAAAAGAAAAGAAGGTGCTTATGTACATTTTAGATAAGATAATCGACTTCGTGATAATAACCTCTGCAGTCGCAATTGGCTTTATAATAGCCTCAGGTTTTGTTGCGAAGCAGATATCTCAGGCCCTCGGAGGATGAAGCAATGGGGAGGCCGGCTCAGGCGGCTGTAGAGTACCTGATGATGATAGCCATCATTCTAATAATAATCTTTTTTGTCACTCAGCTCATTAGAAGAACCGTCTTAAACGCTGCACAGAACATCCAGAACCTCACCCAGTCAATAATTGAGGAATTGCAAAAAACAAAAGAAGAAATCAACCCATAAGCTTTTTGCCAAAAAGCCTAAGTCCTATGACTGTTACCACTCCAATTGCAACCGGAATTATGTGAAGGGTTGCTGCACCAAATCCTATTGCTCCGATAACGGCTCTTACCTCTTTTCTAAGGTTCTTTCTGAACCAGCCAGTGAGTGATATCGCCAGCAGATACATAACCAGAAGTGTAGCTCCGAAGTCGTAAAGTACCTGGAGAGTTGTTGTTAATGTCCACTTTTCTACAGTTATTAAGAACATTTCTGGGTGGGTAAAGTATATGTATGGGCCGATGTATCCCGCTAAGGCATATTTTACAGCGTTCAAGGCTGTCTTCCAGAAGTCTCCTCCCGCTAAAGCTGAACCAGCGTAAGAGGCTAAAGCCACTGGTGGGGTAACATCTGCAAGTATTCCAAAGTAGAATACAAAGAAGTGGGCTGCAAGCAAAGCTATTGGAACTGTAAATCCGGGAACGGGAGAGCTGTAGGGCTGTAAGCCTAAGACTGCATGATATATTGCTGGAGCTGCTACAAGAGAGGTTATAATATAGTTTGCCGTTGTTGGCACTCCCATTCCTAAGATCAGGCTGAATATCATTGTTAGTACTAGCAGAAGCCAGAGATTCCCTGCAGCTAGGTCGATTAACCTGTACCCCAAACTCGTTACCAACCCAGTCATTGTAAGTACTCCTTGGATAAGCCCAGCACTTGCCGCTGCCAGCATTACACTTGTGCTCGTTTTTCCGGCATCGATCATGGATTCGTAGGTAGCCGAGTACATTTTCTTGCCGTCCTCACTCTTTGAGACATATCCAACTATCAGAGAGAAAACTATCCCCATGATACCGCTCATCAGCAGTATTTGCTCTCTTCTCATCCCCAGGTATTTGGTTAGAGCTACGAACAGAATGAAAAGTAAGCTTATGTACAGCTTTTCGTTAAATTCCAGCAATTTAGTTGAAAAGGCCATCACTACTAGAGATAATGCGAGCAGAACAAGGACTATTGTTACTGGTGATGCTATTTCTCTGCCGGTAAACATAAGGATTGTGGTTGCTATTAATGAAGCTACGTAAATTCCTTCATGTCCTTTGATACTGTCCTTTGATATCCATGCAACCCAGATTGCTATTCCCAGAGAAGAAATTGCTGATATGTGTGGAGGGATACCCCAGACTAATGCCGCTGTAATAACGGCTATTGGAAGTAATATGTAGAGCTTTCTAATGAAGTATCTAAGAGGCATGAACTCTTCTCTTGGCATTCCTTTCAGTCCAAGTCTCTTTGTTTCTAGGTCTATGAATAAATATACACCCGCATAATAGACCAAAGCGGGGAGCACAGCTGCTATGATTAATTTGTTATAGGGAACTCCAAGAAATTCAGCCATAATAAAAGCTGCTGCACCCATTATAGGGGGCATTAACTGTCCGCCCGTAGAGGCAACGGGCTCAACGGCTCCTGCAACCTCTGGAGGATAGCCAGCTTTTTTCATTAGGGGTATGGTGAAAGTTCCTGTAGTAAGAACATTTGCAACACTTGAACCGCTTACCGTCCCCATGAGACCGCTTGATATGGCTGCGGACTTGGCAGGTCCACCCGGCCGCGTTCCGAACACGCTTATCATGAACTCCGTTATGTAGTCGCTGACGCCTATCTTGAGCAGAAACGCTCCAAAGAAGACGAACGCAAAGACGTAAACTGTCATGACGAAGAATGGGACTCCAAAGATTCCTTCATCAAAATACAGTTGTTGGGTAAATCTAATCCAGTTAAATCCTATATCGTTTATTCCATAAAGCAAAAACACCACCACGACAAGTGGAAGAACCCACCCAAGTACTCTTCTTGTTGCCTCAAGTACTAGTATTATTGCCATCACACCAAAGACAACATCGGTTAGGTATACTTCTGCGTATGTTGCGTACCTTTGGTACACAAAAAACAGGTACATTGAGGAAATAACTCCAAGCGCTGCTAGTATGTAATCGTACCATGGAACTCTTTTGAGATATTGTTCTTTTTTCTTTATTGGGTAGAGAAGATACGTTATTAAGAGAATCATTGCCAGAACAAAGGCCTCTCCCTGCTTTGTCTGGAAAGTTATCTTTAATGGGGCGATGCTTATTCCCATTTTCGAGAAGAGGTCATAAAGGGTGTAATTAAAGTTAAATATGAAGAGGATTTCGTAGAGGCCTATCAAAATTGCTGCTAGTTTTATAACATTCTCAAGTTTTGGGGGAAGAGTTCTCGTTTTTTCAATTACAATTTCCTCCGCTTTTTCAAACTTTTCTTCAATTTCCATATCCGCACCTCCCCATTATGGCAAGTATAAGCGGGCATTTTTTCACATTAAAATTCACAAGAGCTTCTTTTGTTATAGACAATACGACATCTTTGTTCACGATAATCTTTGCGTGATTTAAAGGAATAAACCAAAAGCTGAGGCTCTTCCCGAGGGGAATGTTGACTTTTTTAACATAATATCCACTTTCCGAGTATTGGACGTCCTCTGGAAGACCCGCTCCAAAGTCCTTCCACAACATCCCGATGGCATAAATACCCGTTTTATTGACTTTAAGCTCTTCTATGACTTCACTTCTCTGAACACTGTGAATGTACGTGATTTCTACGTCCTTTTCACCAAGAAGACCCACATAAGAGTGAGTCCCATCACTAATTATAAGGACGTCTACAGGAAAAAGAAGTATTGCAAAAAAGGGGAGCAAAAAAAGAAACCCCTTCAAGCGATTCACCCTTTAAGCTCTTCTGGAATGCTTAAGCCTTTCTCCCCATAGTATTTTATTGCTCCTGGGTGGAGTGGTATGCTCATACCATCGAGGGCTGTTTCCAAGCTTATGGCTTGGGCTTTTTGGTGTTCAGCTCTTAACTGGTCTAAGTTTTCGAAGAGAATCTTTGTCATCTGATATACAGTATCTTCTGAAAGGTCTGCACTTACTGCGAGCATTGCTTTAACAGCTAAAGTTGGTGTGTCTTCTTCAACACCATTGTATGTTCCCGTTGGCACAACTTGTCTAACATAGAATATATATCCCTGTTGTCTAAGCTTGTTGAGAATGTCATCTGAAATTGGAAGGACTCTAACTGGGGTTTGCACTGCTATTTGGTTAACTGATGGGGTTGGAATTCCAGAAACAATAATGGCCGCATCTACTTGGCCGAGTTTTAGACTTTGTGAGGCTTCATTGAAGTCTTGATTTACTTTTTCAATGCTGTCCCATATACCAGCTGCTTTAAGCACTTGCTCTGCAGCAACGGCTACTCCGCTTCCAGGAGCACCTATGGCCACTTTCTTTCCGGCCAAATCTTGGAGAGTCTTAATATCGCTGTCTGCCCTAACGATAAATTGGACTGTTTCTGGGTAAAGTGCTGCAACGCCTCTAATGTTCTTTATTGCCTGTCCTTCAAACATATAAAGGCCGTTGTAGGCATAGTAAGCTACATCGTTCTGAAGAATCGCGGCTTGGGCGTTTCCATCCCCAATTGCCTTTGCGTTTGCTACACTTGCACCGCTTGTAACTGCCTTAGCTGGGATATCGTTTTTAGTCAAAATCTCGGCATATCTGGAGCCAAGAGGGAAGTAAACTCCTCCAGTTCCACCGGTATAGATGGTTATTTCCTGGCCTTGGGTTGTTGTCTGGGTCCCCTGTTGTGTACAGCCCGAAACAATCAAACCAAGGGCCAAAACAAGTATCAAACCAAGTGTTTTCCAATTCATTTTTTACATCTCCTCGATATTTTGTACATACATTCAAATAATTTCATGTACACTACAGTATTTGTTTTGTATCCATGTCTGGTTATATACCTTACGGTCATAAACTTTTACTTGCCCGCACATCATTAATTCTAGTTATTTGGGGCTATGTTGTTGAAAATTTCAGCGGAATGTTTTTATCTTGATCAAAGAGTCTTTTAGAAGGGTTTGTCTTTAAAAGAACTTTGCCATTACATATGTAGGGGCAAGGCGATGTGAGGGCCAGAACGCTAGATTTTTATGGTAGAACTCAATGCCTCATAGGGGATAAAAATGAAGGTTATCATGACGACCAGTGTTGATTTGGCTTCCATGAACATCAAGCACAAGCTGGTTGAACATTTTGGATTCAAAGAAACAGAGCAAGAATTCGATAAAAGCCCTGTCTATCGTTGGAAGGACGTCCTTCTATTGACAACAGATAGAGAAATGATATACTACGATAACCTAGACAGAGAGATAGCAAAGCAGCTTAACATAACTCCGGAGATAATAATCTTCGCATCTAGGCATTCAAGTCAGCAAAAGCTCCCAGCTTTAACGACCCATGTAACTGGAAACTGGGGAAAGGCCATGTACGGAGGAAAAGATGAAAGCTTAGCTATTGCAGAACCCAAGGCAATGAAGCTTGCACTTCTAAAGTTGCATGAATTAAATACCCTGGGTTGGACTGTATGCTACGAGGCAACACATCATGGTCCGAGTGAGCTTGAAGTGCCTTCTCTTTTTATAGAGATTGGCTCCAGCGAAGAGGAATGGAAAAACGAGGAAGCCGGAGAAATAGTTGCAGAGACGATTTTATACGTGTTGGAAAATTATCAAAAAAGCAAATTCAAAACTGCAATTGGGATTGGTGGGGGCCATTACGCTCCCAAACAAACAAAAAAAGCACTGACTTCGGATATTGCTTTTTCCCATATAGCCGCAAAATACGCACATCCCTTGTCGAAGGAAATGCTTGTTAGGGCCATAGAAAGAACATCAGGGAACGTTGATGCAATTTACGTTGATTGGAAGGGTAGTAAAGGGGAAACCAGACAAATTGCAAGGAATTTAGCTGAAGAACTAGGCTTGGAATTTATCAAAGACTAACAAAAGAAGCGAAATGCTTAAAGCTTTAAAAGTACACATTTAAATATCGGCTGAACTAATTTGGCTAAGGTTTATATATGTAGAGAATGTGAAAAAACATTTAGAACTGTTATCGATATGGGAGGGTGAAAAGATGTTGAAACTAATTGAAAACGCGATAGAAAGAACCTCCGCCGAGGCAAATGCTCCAGTTGAAGTACAAGCCCCATCTTCTGACATTGATGAGGAGCTTAAGAAAATACTAGAACAAGTGCAGGCAAAGATATATGTCATCGGTGTCGGTGGTGCGGGCTGTAACACCGTTAATAGAATGATGGAAGTTGGAATTCAAGGTGCCAAAATAATTGCTGTTAACACTGATGCTCAGGATCTTTTAAAGATAAAAGCTCACAAAAAGATACTTATTGGTAAAGAGCTTACAAGGGGGCTTGGTGCTGGAAACAATCCAAAAGTTGGTGAAGAAGCAGCGAAGGAAAGCGAGAGAGATATTAGAGATGCTCTTGAAGGAGCTGACATGGTCTTCATAACATGCGGTCTTGGAGGAGGAACTGGAACTGGTGCCGCTCCAATAGTTGCGGAGCTAGCAAAGAAAATGGGGGCGCTAACAGTTTCTGTAGTAACGCTTCCGTTTACTGTTGAGGGAATAAGGAGAATTAAAAACGCTGAATACGGTCTTGAGAGGCTTAGAAAGAACAGCGACACTGTTATAGTCATTCCGAACGACAAGCTTATGGAAGTTGCGCCCAATTTGCCAATTCACATGGCATTCAAAGTTGCTGATGAAATTCTTGTTCAGGCTGTTAAGGGCATTACAGAACTAATTACAAAGCCAGGTCTAATTAACCTTGACTTTGCTGATGTAAAGGCTGTCATGAAAGACGGCGGCGTTGCAATGATTGGCATTGGTGAGAGCGATAGTGAAAAGAGGGCTTTGGAAGCAGCAACACAGGCATTAAACAGCCCATTGCTTGACGTCGACATAAGCGGTGCTAAAGGGGCTTTAATAAGCATTGCGGGAAGTGATGTTAAACTTGAAGAGGCACAACAGATAATTGAACTCGTGACAAGCAAGCTTGATCCAGAGGCTCAAGTGATATGGGGAATACAGCTTGATCCAGATCTTGAAAAGACAATTAGAGTAATGGTCGTTGTGACTGGAGTCAGCTCTCCATATGCAGTAGTTGAAGAATCTGAGATCTCATATTCCCCAGAGGAAGAAAAGAAAGTTATTAAGCTCGACTTAACCGAGCTTTAAAAAATTTTGTTTTAATTTCTCTAGCTTTTTGTTCTCCCTTAACTTTATAAATAAACTGAGAGGATATAAGCATAACTTTTAAATAGTCGGGGAATAGTCAAGTCTGAGAGTCGTGAGGGGTGTTAAAAATGGCAGAGAGCTACACAGAAAAGTTTAAAAACTTCATATCTGAGTCGAAGAGAGTTTTCCTTGTGACCAAAAAGCCAAGTTGGAAGGAGTATAAGCTTGCTGCTAAGATAACGGGCATTGGGATTATTTTAATAGGCCTTATCGGTATGCTTATCCACATTATTGGTGCATTAATAGAAGGTGGAGCATAACTCCCTTGGTGATAGAGATGGAATCGAAGATATTTGCAGTAAGGGTAACAGTTGGACAGGAAGAGAACACTGCCAAGCTCATTTACAGTAAGGCAAAGACCTACAACCTGCCTATTAGGGCAATTTTAGCTCCTTCCAAGGTTAGAGGATACATCTTTGTTGAAGCTGCAGAGAAAGCAGCGGTGGATGAGGCAATCAGGGGCATCAGGCATGCAAAAGGAACCCTACCTGGTGAGATAGCCTTTAGCGAGATAGAGCACTTCCTTGAAGAGAAACCCGCAGTTAGCGGATTTGAACCTGGAGATATCGTTGAGCTTATTGCCGGTCCGTTTAAGGGAGAAAAGGCTAAGGTTGTTAGAGTTGATGAGGCAAAGGATGAGATTGTTGTTGAGCTCATCGGTGCCATAGTCCCAATCCCCGTTACAGTTAGGGGTGAATACGTTAGGCTTATAAGCAAACGCTCAGAGGAGTAGAGGGGTGAAGAGGATGACAAAAAAGCAAGTTGTTGAAGTGTTGGTTGAAGGTGGTAAAGCTACTCCTGGTCCTCCATTAGGTCCAGCAATTGGTCCACTTGGATTGAACGTTAAGCAGGTAGTTGATAGAATAAACGAGGCAACAAAAGATTTTGCGGGAATGCAGGTTCCAGTTAAGATCATTGTAGATCCAGTGACGAGACAATTTGAGATTGAGGTTGGTACTCCTCCAGTAAGCCAGCTTATAAAGAAGGAGCTTGGCCTTGAGAAAGGCTCAAGCGAGCCAACAAGAAACATTGTGGGAGATTTAACAATGGAACAGGTTATCAAGATAGCAAAGGCAAAGAAGCAGCAAATGCTTGCAGCTGATCTAAAAGCTGCTGCCAAAGAAGTCATAGGAACGGCACTGAGCATGGGAGTTACCGTTGAAGGTAAAGAT
>Ga0182239_1000387_pt1 | contig 16244 bp, 16 predicted proteins | sample hydfrate6_PW_210_FD_132456 | JGI IMG/M metagenome (GOLD analysis project Ga0182239, IMG submission 132456) | Subsurface microbial communities from deep shales in Texas, USA - hydraulic fracturing test 6_PW_210 | ecosystem: Environmental > Aquatic > Deep subsurface > Shale gas/oil reservoir >... | reverse complement strand
GTGGTATGCAGGCCGGAGGAGTCTGGTTTCGACGGCTGGCCGGGGGGCTCATAGCCATTCTGGGAGGGTACTTTATTGCCAGGCCATTTTTGCTTATTTGATCTCTAGCGGTCAGATAACAGTGACACCGCCAACCAGGAAGCCGGCCTCTAAAAGGGCCGCCTCTATGTCATCCACCGAAGTTTGACTCCGGTCAAAAACGACAGTGGCCTCGTTTCTTTGATCATCCATCTTTACTCGAATGATCCCTTGCATCCTGTTCAGGGTGTAATCGATTCTGTCCTTTCCCCTGCAGGCGCAGGTGACCAGGTCAATGCGCACTGTGGATCTGTCTTCTGCAGCCACTTTCGTGTCGTGCATCGCACAGGAACTCATGAAAAAAATCGAGGCTATGATGAGTGGCAAAAAAACTGACCTGGCCATGCAAGCCTTCATAACTCGCGGTGTCTTTCCAATCATTATTTGCTGACTCCAAGGCTCTGCAGTTTTTCAACAATACTTTTCTTGTCCATGAAACCCTGGTGCCTGTACACCTCTTCCCCGTGCTTATCGAAAAATATCTGGGTGGGAATGGTCTTCAGCCTGAACTTTTTGGCCTCCTGGGGATGTTTTTCCAGGTCGATGAAGACTATAGCCGCCCTGTTTTTGTACTCTTCCTGGAGTTCTTCCAGGATAGGGGCCATCATCTTGCAGGGTATACAGCTGTGTGCCCCCAAATCAACCATGGTCACCTTATTGGGAATAGGTACATCGGGTGCCTGGGTCTGTTCAGCACTCACCTGGTAAATGGGGATAAGAATGAGCACAAGGCAGAAAATGAATATAATTTTATATCGGGCCATATCTTTCTTGCTTTATTGTTTTTTGGTAAATTAGCCAAGAATATGTGTATTGTCAACAGGACTTTTGGGTTCTACTTAGTACTGACAACAATTTCAGTTTATTAGATCTGTGTCTGGATTACAGCACCTTATGCATCGGCCTTTTGAAGCTCGTATGTAACAAGACTCAAAGTATTCAGGTGTCAGGAAAATCAAGGGAGTATGAGAAAATCTTCTATTCTTAACTGAAACCAGAAACCTGACACCTGATAACCGTGGCCGGTCAAACCACAGGTCAGGACAAGATACCGGTACTGGCCTTGAGCAGGAAGGCATAGATGTTTTGGGGAACAACGCCCAGATAGAGCACTCCCAGGGCCAGGATAATGGCTATAGAGGCCCCGAGGGGGCTTAAGCTGATTTTAGCCGGGACATCCTGATCCAGGGTATAGGCATGGCGGACCAGGTTGAGGTAGTAGAAGATGGCCAGGGCGGTATTGACCACCGCTATGATCACCAGCCAGTAAATGCCGGCCTCCCAGGCTGAGTTGAGCAGGAACAGCTTGCCGATGAAACCGGCAGTTGGCGGCAGGCCGACAAGGGCAAATGCAGACACGGCCAGGACAAAGGCCAGAACCGGAGAAGTGGAGTACAGGCCTTTCAGGTCGCTCAATGCGACGTTTTTGCCGTCTTTGGAGATACGAGTAATAACCCAGAAAATGGTCAGGTTCATGACCATATACACCAGGGCATAGTAGGATGCAGCAGCCAGGCCATGGGCGCCACCGGCCACCAGACCCATAATGACGAACCCTGCGTGGGCCACGCTGGAGTAGCCAAGCAGGCGTTTGACGTCGGTCTGGATCAGGGCAATCAGGTTTCCCAAGGTCATGGAAGCGGCGGCAAAAACAGCCAGGACGGTTTTGACCTCCAGGCCTGGATTAAAAGCCATGAGCCGAACCATGATCACTATGGCCCCCAGTTTGGGCAGGGTGGCTGCAAAGGCCGCGGTTTCATTGCTGGCCCCCTGATAGACATCCGGGGCCCAGAAGTGAAAGGGGAACAGGGCCAGCTTGTATAAAAAGGCCAGGAAAAAGAGGGTCAGTCCAATAAGGGCCATAGGCTGCTGAGCAAAAGACCAGTCCATGTTCAAAAGTTCGTTGACATAGGTGGTGTGCTGGCCGGCCAGGATATAGGATACCCCGTACAGTCCAATGGCTGAGGCCACGGCTCCGAACAGGACATACTTGATGGCGGCTTCCACGGCTTGCCGATCATCGTTCCGGAAGGGGAGCAGGATGTACAGGCTAAACGAGGCCAGTTCCATGGCCAGGAAGATGGTGAAAAGTTCGACAGTGCTGGACAAGAGGAGCAAGCCGAAAGCACTCATGGACATGAAAAAGAAATAGTCCGCCTTGTTGGCCTTTCCCAGGGACCCTATCCGCAGGGCATTCCCTGTGCACACGGCCAGGCCCAGAAAGACTATTGTTTTGAAAAACTGTGACAAACCGTCAATCCGGTAGGAGTCATAAAACATGTATTCACCGCTGGCGGGAGAAAACGCGGCCAGGGCGGCCCCAATCAAGGCGGCCACAGGGACCCAGTCAATGCTATCCGTCAGCCGACGGCTTATGCTCTGGATGAATAAAACAGCCAGCAAAGCCACCATGAACAGTTCAGGGATAATGAGCTGGGGATTGAAGTTCAGCAAGGCTTGTCTCCTTATAATCCTGCCTGTGCAGGTTTAATCCGCTACCATGGATTTCGGTTCCCGGGGCAAGCTGTAAGGGCTGGAGGCCGGCACATCAAATGCGGCTGTATTCAGCTGCTGACCGGCTATGCCTTCAGCAGTTCCATGCCTGGGCATCAGAGCCAGGGGTAACGGGTGCTCCGGGGTTTGTGCTTCCAGGTGGATTTCTTTGCTGGCCTCGAACTGGACCAGCAGGTTTTCAATGGACGGCCCGAGAAAGCTCAGTGCCCTGCCCGGGGCCACGCCCAGATAAATGACCATAAGACCCAAGGGAATCAGATAGACCCACTCCCGGAAATTCATGTCTTTCCAGCCCGGAGCCTTGCTGGGCGTTCCCCACCCAACATTTAAAAGCAGGCGGAGCAGGTAAGCCATTCCCAGCAGCAGGCCGACGACAAACAGCACTCCCAGCCAATAATTGACCTTAAATACGCCCAAAAGAATGAGGAGCTTACTGAAAAAGCCGTTGGTTCCCGGAAAGCCGAAAGCAGCCATGGAAAAGAGCAATAAAAATCCGGTGAAGGCCGGCAAATGTTTGCTCACCCCCAGGTTATCCTCAAGCTCCCGGCTGTGACTGCGCTCATAAATGAGTCCAACCAGTAAAAACAGAGCTCCGGTGATGATCCCGTGGTTGAGCATGTGCATAATGGCCCCTTCCAGGCCTCTGAAGGCAAAGACAAAGATTCCCAGGGTGACAAAGCCCATATGGGCCACCGATGAATAGGCGATGAGCTTTTTCATGTCCGATTGGCCAAGGGCCAGCAGGGAACCGACAATGATGGACAAAACGCCCATGCCGATCATCAGGGGGGCGAAAAATACACTGGCTGCCGGGGTTATGGGCAGACAGAAACGCAGAAACCCATAGGTCCCCATTTTGAGCAGAATTGAAGCCAGGAGCACGCTGCCCGCTGTAGGAGCCTCCACGTGGGCTGCCGGCAGCCAGGTATGGAAGGGGTACATGGGCACTTTGATGGCAAAGGCCAGAGCCATGGCCATGAAGGTCCAGAGCTGGAACTGGAAGGAGTATCTGTGCTCCATGAGTTCGGGAATGGAGAATGTTCCGGTATTAATGAAAAAGGCCACGATAGCAGCCAGGAAAAGTGTGCTCCCGGCCAGGGTGTAAATGAAGAACTTGAGTGAGGCATAGCGCCTCCTGGGACCGCCCCAGACTGCGATCAAAAGATACATGGGGATGAGCATGGCTTCCCAGAAGATATAGAAAAGGACAAAGTCCAGAGCGCTGAAGATGCCGATGCAGGCCGTAGTCATAAGCAGGAGACAGAAGTGAAACTCCTTGACCCTCTGACCGATATATTTCCAGGAACACAAGACGCAGATGGGCAGGAGGAACACGGTCAGCAAAACCATGAGCACGCTGATCCCGTCAATGCCCAGGTAGTAATAGATGTTCCATGGCTCAATCCAGGCTGTTTTTTCCACAAGTTGAAACTGGGCTGTGGTGGTATCAAAACCGGTCATAACGGGCAGCACCAGGATGCATTCAATAAGGCTGATCACCAGGGTAAATACCCTGACGGTGTGATCGCCGCGGAGAAAAAAGAGCACCACCGCAGCCAGGAGAGGAAAAAATATCAAGGTGCTGAGCAGGGGAAAACCTGTATTGAGCATGGTCGGCTACTCCGGCAAACGTTGAGAATTGTTTTAAGCGATACACGGCATAACAGCGAGAGTCCCTGTCTGTTCAATAGAGCCAGATCGTACCGCAAATGATCAAGGCAATGATCACGGCCATGGCCAGGTATTCCTGGATTCTTCCAGTCTGCATCCTGGACAGTCCACTGCCGGCCGTGTTCTGGACATGGTATGCGGTTCCGTCCAACAGACCGTCAATCCCTTCCTGATCAATGGATATGGAGATTTTGGAGCATTCGAAAACCGTGGCCGGGAGTATGCGGTGAGCAAGGCTGTCTACAGCCACCTCGATCCTGTCGGCAACTGCCCGGGCCAGGCGCATGGCCCCGTTGACGAAAAACCAGTTGTAGAAGGCGTTGATGTACCACCTGTTCCAGAGAAAGGCATGGATCATACGGACAAGGACTGAGCTGTCAAACACCGCCTTGGGGTCCCATTTCCGGGCAAAGTAGAACATGTAGGCGGGAAATGCCCCCAGGATGACACTGCCGATAGAGAGAGAAACGAGCAGGCTTTTGGAAAAGCCGGGCACCAGATGGGTGGTGGACAGGGACAGGTCCTTGACCAACTGTATTTCAAACAGGTGATGGAGGAAGTGTTCGGCCTTGAGTCCGAAGAGGCCGAAGAGAACAATGCCCACAGCCAGTGCGCCGCAGGCAAAGGTCTGGGAAAAATATCCTTCCCCTACGTGATGGTGCGGCTTGGAGGTCTCCTTTTGGATATGCGCACTGGCGCCGCCATGAAACATCATCCCGAAATACCGTGTGGAGTAAAAGGCGGTGAAGACAACCGAGACCAGGGCGATGGCGAAGAGTAGAAAGTGCTGGGATTCCAAAGAGGCTGCAAGCACGGTTTCCTTGCTCCAGAATCCGGGCAAGGGCGGAATGCCGATCAGGGACAGGGTGGCCAGGCCCATGAACAGCCAGGTATAGGGCAGAAATTTGCGCAAGGCGCCCATTTCATCAATGTATATGGAGTGGGCGGCATGGATCACTGTGCCGGCGCACAAAAAGAGGCAGGCTTTGAACATGGCGTGACTCATGAGGTGAAAGGTGCCTGCAGTATATCCGCTGACCAAAATGTCCTGCCCGAAACCGCTGACCCCAAGGGCCAGCATCATGTATCCGATCTGGCTGACCGTGGAGTAGGCCAAAACTTTTTTCAGTTCCGTTGCCACCAGTCCCTGGCTGGCGGCCAAAAAGGCGGTGATGGCTCCGATCCAGGCCACAATGAGGAAAAAGTACATGGCCTCATCCACTCCGGCCGTCCAGTATCCGTAATAAAAAATGGGAATAAAGCGGGCAATGAGAAAAACACCGCTTTTGACCATGGTTGCAGCGTGGATGAGGGCTGAGACCGGACCAGGGCCGGACATGGCTTCCGGGAGCCATTCATGCAGAGGGAACTGGGCGGATTTTCCCACCGGGCCGGCAATGAGCAGGATGCTGACAAGGATGATCATCCACGGAGTGGCGGCCATGGCCGGGAGCCAGTCCGGTGCAGTGTGGTAGAGCTCCAGGATATTAAAGGTTCCGGAGTAGAAGTACATGAGCAGGATGCCGCCAAGCAGGGGCATGTCACCTATGCTGGTGACGATAAAGGCCTTGACTCCGCAGACTGAGGGGAGGTCGAAAGAATAGGGTTCAGGGCCGCCGATCCAGTATTCGCGCTCATCCCGATAATAATAGCCGATGAGGCCGTAACTGCACAATCCAACCAGTTTCCAGCCCACAAAGATGATGATCAGATTGTTGGCCAGGACCAGGAGCAGCATGCTGCCGATAAAGGTATTCATGAGCATCCAGAAGCGCATAATCCCGGGATCGCCTTTCATATACCCCAGGCAGTAGACCATAATGAAAAAGCTGATGACAGCGACCACATTGGCCACAACAACACTTAATGGATCCAGAAGGACGCCGAAGGTGACCTGGATGGGGGTGCTCAGCCAGACCAGGGTGGACTCCAGAGGCAGCTGTTCTGCGCTTGAGAGCAAAGGAAGCATGGAGACCGCACAGACAGCAGTCAAAAAGGAGAAAAAAACGGCTCCGAAATTCATGAGCGGGGTGCTTATGCGGGCCAGAAAAGGAGTCAGCAGGACCCCGATCCAGGGAAAAATCAGGCAGAGCCACGCAAGCTGGGTATCCATATGTGTTCCTACCTCAAGATTTGCAGTTTGATTTCAGATTTGCCGCTGGCAAATCTGAAATAGTTTTGCCCCAAAGCGGGCAAAAAGAAAATTTACTGGATGTATCGGCTTGCTCAAACTGGCCTCTGCGGCCAGCGGCAAAGCGGATACGTGATAAGTAAAAACTCCTCACTCACATATTGGCGATAGCCCCGCTGATGACCGGTTCAAAGAGTTCCATAATCAGTGAGGGGTAGATGCCTAAAAAGGCAGACACCAGGACAATGAGCATGAGCGGGGCCATCATGGTCCAGGGGGGATCCTTGATATGTTCGTCCTGGGCCAGTTCATCCGGCAAAGGTCCGAAGAAGATTTTGCGGGTGAAATGTACGGCATAGGAAATTGTCAGCAGGATAGCCATAAGGCCGATAATGCCGATGATGAGCCCGAACATGTCACCGCGGCCAAAAATGCCGGCAAACATGATAACTTCAGCAGCAAAACTGCTGAAGGGAGGGATGCCGGCCAGCATCAAACCACCGCTCAAAAAAAGCAGTGCGGTCAGAGGCATTTTGGTCCCCAGCCCGCCCAGTAAGCGGATATTTCGAATATGGGTGGTATAGACCACCATACCGCAGGTGGAAAAGAAGACCGTCTTGCCCATGATGTGGCTTAAGAAAAAGAAGAGTCCGCCTTCTATGCTTGTCGCTGTCAGGGCTCCGATGCCCAGCATGGAATATGCAGTCTGGCTGATGGTGGAACAGGCCGGAATGCGCTTCATGTCTGTCTGAGCCAGGGTGAGAAGGGAGCCGTAGATCATTGTGGCCACGGCCAGGATCATGATCGGAGGTCCAAACAACTGAAAATCGTGCCACAGGGGCAGAACCAGAACGCGGACAATGATGTAGGCGGCAATATTGGCATAAACAGCCAGAAGTCCGGCGATGCAGGTGGGGTGTTCGGCATGGACCCAGGGCATCCAGACATGCAGCGGAACGATGGCCAATTTGCCCCACATGCCCACCAGGACCAGGAGGATGGCCCAGAAAGCCAGAGGATCTCCGGCCATGACATGAATCTGATCAATCTGAAAAGTTCCGGTCTGGGAGTAGATAATAGCCACTCCGGCCAGGAAGAACAGGGCTGAGAACACACCCCAGATAAAGCACATGGTGGCCACCCAGACTCGTTCGTAATAGCCGAAGTAGGCCATGAGAAAGAAGAGGAAAAGGGTCAGGATCTCCAGGAAGAAATACATAAGGACCAGGTCGCTGGCAAAGCTGACGCCCATGAAGCCCACAGGAAAGAACAAAAAGAGGTAAAAGAAGCATGCGAAATAACTGATTTCACCGCGAGTTCCCAGAACCTCCGGATACAGGAGCTCTATACGGTGATACACATACTTGATGGAATAGGTGCCCAGGGCCAGGCAGAGGAGGTTGCAGATCAGGCCGACGGCAATGCTCAACCCGTCGGCAACCAGGGTAATGCCAATATCCGGGCTTTTCAGCAATTGATAGTGTTCCTTAATGGGATGGCCCTGATAGACTGAAACCAGGGCTGCAATCAGAAGGATGGTGGTGTAGGCCAGGCTTATAACCGCTACCCACCCGGATTTTTTGCCCAGCTGAAACCTGAAGAACAGGATAACCAGGGCAGCCAGTGCCGGAACCACAATGGTCTGAAGAAGTAGAGAAGGCATCATGTTCGAATATCCCTATGCGATAGGCCTGCGAAGAAGCGTTGTTGCCGCCGAAGGGCAAGGAGTTATCCGCGCATTGTGATCAACTTATCGGCTTCCACATGTTTAAAGCGTTTGAGGACCACCAGGAGGATAGCCAGAAGCAGGGTGGCTTCAGCCGCCGCCACGCCCATGACCAGCAAAGCGCCCACCTGACCCAGCTCATTGGGAGCAGGGGTCAGTTGAGCTGAGGCCATAATACTCAATCCTGCGCCATTGAGCATGAGCTCTATGCCCAGGACAATGCCCACCAGAGTTCTTCGATAGGCAATGCCGAAGATGCCAGCAGCCAACAGGAAAATGGCCACCAGGTGGTAAATGGTCATCAAACTCATCTCTTCTTCCTCCTCTCAAAGCCCAGAATAACCGCACCGGCCATGGCCACGGTCAAAAGCAAGGATATGAGTTCAAAGGGCAGGATATAGGGCTCCATGAGAAAGCGCCCCAGTTCCTGGACCTCGGTTTCTTCCGGGATCAATACAGAGGGCGGGGCAGTGCGCAGTGCGGCAGATCCCAGAAGTACGACGGGTGCCAGGGCAGCCAGAAGGGCAAAGACCATTTGCCGGCCGGATTTTTTTCCGCTCTCATCTCCACCTGGCCAGGCATTGGTCAGCATGATGGCGAAAAAGATGAGCACGCTCACTGCGCCAACATAGATCAAAAGCTGCATCAGGCCGATAAATGGAGCGGCCATGAGGAAAAAAAGACCTGCCACGCCGAACAGGGTCAGAATAAGACCCATGAGGGCCCGGACCAGACTCTGGGCCAGCACAGTGATGAACCCACCGGCTACAATGATGGCGATGTGCCCGATGAGTACTGCCCAGGCCAGATTTTCATACGCCAGGTTATCCATTTACTGCTCCTTTTGGGCTGCCTGGTCCTGAAGTCTGGCCAGGAGATCGAAGACGAATTCCTGCCGGGTGAAGCCAGCCAGATAGACATCGCTGGTATACCGTAAGGCATCTACCGGGCAATTCTGGACACATTGTCCGCACAGAGAACAGTAATTATAGTCCAGGACAAAGGATTCCAGTTCCGGTTTGGCCTTTTTGGGTTTGGGTTTTTCCCCTGATTCCTCTCCAGAACACTCTTTGTCCTCTGCAGCCTTTTTCTTGGGCTTGCTTGCAGTGAGAGAGATGCATGAGGAGGGGCACATACGAGCACAGGTATTGCAAGCGATGCATTTGGGCTTTAATGGGTCCTCATCCTGAGGGACCAGCTCAATATGACCGCGATATCCTTCCAGGGAGGGCACTGTTTGCCGGGGATAATGGACTGTTATCTGGGGACGGGTGAAGTTGACAGCAGTCACTTTCAGTCCCACCAGCAGGCTCCATAACCCCATGATGGTATCATTGAATTTTTTAACTATCATATGGCAATCACCAGTAAAGTTACCAGAAGGTTGAAAACAGCCAGGGGGATCAGCCACTTCCAGCAGATGTTTAAGAGCTGGTCGAAGCGGACCCGGGGATAGGTCCATCTGATCCAGATCATAATCAGCAGCAAGATATAGACTTTGGCCAGAAACCACCACCAGCCGGAGGCCACAGGTCCCTGAAAACCACCCAGGAACAGTATGGCCGTCACGCAGCTGGCCACAACCATGTAGGCGTATTCAGCCAGAAAAAACATGCCAAAGCCCATACCGGAATACTCTGTATGAAAGCCGGCTGTGAGCTCGCTTTCGGCCTCGGGCAGATCAAAAGGATTCCGGTTGGTTTCAGCCAATGCGCAAATAAAAAAGATGACAAAGGCCAGGGGCTGATAGACAATGTACCATTGCCATGGCCATGCGCCTTGCCCGGAGGCAATATCGAACAGATTGAAGGTGCCGGTCATGAAAATAATGGGCAGGATGGACAGGAGCAGTGGTATTTCGTAGGCGACAGACTGGGAGATATCCCGGGCCGCACCCAGCAGGGCGTATTTGTTCTGGGATGCCCAACCAGCGATGCACAGAGCCAGGACATTAATTCCGGTAAAGGCCAAAATGAGGATCAAACCGACATTGGTGTTGATGATCTGCAGGTGCGGTCCAAAGGGAATGGCCAGAAAGCAGACCAGAGCGGGGGCTATGGAAATCATGGGAGCCAGCCAGTAAAGCACCCTGTCGGCTCCGGTGGGAGTGAAGATTTGTTTGCCCACCAGCTTCAATCCGTCGGCTACCGGCTGCAGAATGCCCTGTGGTCCCACTTCATACGGACCGGGCCGGCGTTGGATAAACCCGGCCACCTTTCTTTCCAGATAGACCAGGACCAGGGCGTTCAAACCGATAAAGGCCAGGGTTGCGGCCAGGCCCACTGAAATGACGATTAATGGAATGGGAATTGCTTCTATCATCTGTCAATCTCCGGGATAACCAGATCCAAGCTCCCCAGTATGGACACTGCATCGGCGATTAGGATTCCCTGGGCAACTTCAGAAAAGAGACTCAAGTTGGAAAAGCCGGGCGCGCGCAGCTTCAGGCGGTAAGGAGAGTTGCTCCCATCGCTGACGAGATGCATTCCGATCTTTCCTCTGGCCCCTTCTACTGCGAAATACACGTCGCCAACAGGCGGCTTGGGCCGCTTGGGTGCCTTGGGATGGATGAAATCGCCCTCAGGCAGGCCGTTCAGAGCCTGTTCTATGATGTTAATGCTTTCCTGCATCTCATCCATGCGGACCAGGTAACGGCCCATGGCATCGCAGGTATCATAGGTGGGGATATTGTAGTCGAAGCGATCATATACAGAGTAGGGTTCTGCCCGGCGGGTGTCGTAAGCCTGGCCTGAACCGCGCAGAACCGGGCCGGTGGCTCCGTATTTGCGACAGGTATCCAAGGGGATTTCTCCGATCTCCTCCACCCGCTTGCGCAGGATGAAGTTATCGGTGACCAGGTCCTTGAACATCTTGGCCCGTTCCTTCATCCTGGCACATTGGACCCGGGTTTCTTCTATGAACCGATCATCTATGTCGTTGGAAACTCCCCCAAAGCGATAATAGCAATAGGTGAGCCGGGAACCGGTTATCCGCTGCAGGATGTCCTGGATTCTCTCCCGATCGTCGAATGCATACATGATAGGGGTGAATGCGCCCAAGTCCAGGAGATATGCCCCCCACCACAAGAGGTGGGAGCTGATGCGGTTGAGTTCACAGGTGATGACCCGGATATATTCCGCTCTTTCCGGGACCTCCAGGCCCATGAGACGTTCAAGTGCTCCTACATGGGCCCAGCCCCAGGCCAGGGCATGCAGGTAATCCGTACGGGAGGGGTTGGGCAGATATTGAGCATAGGTTTTGACTTCAGCCATTTTTTCATGCATGCGGTGAATATAGCCCAGAACCGGTTCGGCTCGAATGATATATTCACCATCGATCTCCAGCAGGATTCGCAGCACGCCGTGAGTCGAAGGATGCTGCGGTCCCATGTTCAGGATCAGGGTATCATCCCGTTTTGTGGGCTGGAATTTATTGGCGTAGAAGTCACCGCTGGTGTCTAATCTCAGGTCCAGGCTCATGACTGTGTCCTGCTTTTTAGGTTGGAACACTCTTGAATTTTACGCATGAAATCCTGATCGTCCGGAGAGAGCGGGGTTTGTTCCCGGTCCGGATAAAGCTGATCCAGTCCTTTGCGTTCTGATTCTTCCTTGAGCAGGGGGGGAGGACCTTTATGATCCGGATCCAGAAGCAGGGGAATTAGGTTGGGGTGCCCAGTGAAGCGGACCCCGAAAAAATCGAAGCATTCCCGTTCATGCCAGGCGGCACCGGGGTAAATATCGTAGATAGATGGAACTTGCGGATCCTGGCGGTCAAGCATGACCCGTAGGCCGACCCGGCCGGGTTGTTCGAAGCGGTCAAAGTGATAGACCATTTGAAAGCCTTCTTCCATATCCAGGCAGGAGATATCTTCAAGGAAGAATCCGCTCTGATCCAGTTTGTGCACAGCATTGAAAAGATCCTTGGTCTGCACGAAATAATCCAGATCATAGCCTGTATATTCAGGGCCGGTGCTTTTCTTTTCCTTTGCGGCCTTTTTTTGGTCTTTGGAATTTCCCGCTTTGGGGTCCTGATTGTTCATTCATACCTCCCAACCCGCTGCCAGCGGGGTTCGCATGATACTGAATCTGGCATCAGGCGATGGCTCGGTCGTCCGGGATCGCCGGGCGCAGGAGCAGCCAAAGAGGGCAAAGAGATTGCCCCTCTCACTTATGAGCGGGTCTCATCCTTCACCTGCTCGGGCATGGGCCACCAACGTCTGCCGGTTATTTTCTTCTGGAGTTGAAAGAGCCCTTCCAGGAGGCCTTCCGGTCTGGGCGGACAGCCCGGGACATAAACATCCACAGGTATGAGCATATCCGCACCCTCCACAATTCCGTACTGGTTTTTGTATACAAAGGGTCCGCCGGATATGGCGCAGTTGCCCATGGCGATTACCCACTTTGGGGCAGGCATCTGTTCATAGAGACGGGTGACCAGGGGGGCCATTTTGTTGGAAATAGTCCCGGCCACAATCATCAGGTCAGCCTGGCGTGGAGAGGGCCTGAACACTTCGGCTCCGAACCGGGCCGAATCGAACCTGGCCATGCCGAAACTCATCATTTCAATTGCGCAACAGGCAATGCCGAAGGTGACAGGCCAGAGGGACATGGCCCGGCACACATTGATGATTTTCTGCACCGGATCATAGTTGATGATGGGCTTGTCATATGTCGTATCAGCAAAAGGAAATGTTATATTTTGATCTTCTTGGGCCATGAGAAGACTCCTTTTTTCCAGAAGTAGACGACCGATGCAAAGAGAATGGCAATGAATATCAAGAGCTTGATGAAGGCAACCAAGGTCTGGGTTTGGGCGTATGAGGTGGCCACCGGGAACAGATACAGAACATCAACATCAAAGGCCAAAAAGAGCAAAGCGTAGAAATAGTAATTGATCCCGAATTTGACCCAGGCGGACCCGTAAGGAGTCAACCCGCATTCATAGGGCATTCTCAAGTCTTTGGCCTGAGCCTTGGGCGCTAAAAGGCGGGAGAGCAGGAAGGGGATGAGTGCAAAAAGGATAATGCCTTGAACAAAGAAGATGATGATTGCAATATGCAGCCAGGAAACACTCATAGTCGTTTCCTTCCTTGTGGTTAGACATTTCAGAGCGGAAATCAGCCGGTATATATCAAGGTGATGATTGGATGTCCTCCGCAGGTGGCGTACGTGTATTTCAAGAACTATTGCACTGGGAAAACGCGCATACTTCAGTTTCAGGAAATTGGATAGAGCCAAGTTACTCAAAGATTTTCATTCTTCGATAACGTACACGTAGGACGTATGAAACTTCTGAGTTCTTGTCAAGGCTGGCATTGAAAATGTTAGGTTATCTTGCGGTGAGTACGATGAGGTCAGCCGGCTTTTGTCAGTTCAGGTTGTGGTCTGTTTCCTGGGCCGGAGACCATTGGACTGAAGGTTCCATTCCGGTCAGATCCTTGTAAATTTTGTGATCACGGGCAGTGATCATCCTGCGTAAAATGATGTATGCGGGAAAGGTGATCACATAGCACACAAAGAAAAACACCGCCACTAAAGCCGCCATGCCGGACAAGCCGCTTATCGTTGTCTGTACATCCAAAAGTCCCCAGGCCTCCAATGCCTTATTTAAGGGCACAAGCAACATATCCGGGATTATTCCCATGAGTATTGTGGATATGCCGTTTCCCACCCAGTCGATAATTGCGGGTTGTACTCTAAGTACAAGAAACAGGCAGAACAGGGCTGTAAAGACTGCCCCGGCCAGAAAGGGGCCTGCCTGCCGGGGATGTTTTTTCAGGCAGCGCACTCCATAGCTGTTTTGGGACCCGGCTTCCAGGTCGGACCTGATCCTTTCCCGGTTTTGACCGGAATTGAGGACTTGATCCCGAAAAAGTGGCGGGGTGAGCATGGCCGGGGTTGAGGATGCGGGGTCTGGCAGGAGTTCCGGGCAATAGCGCTTGATCTGGGAATCAATGAGGGTATATCCGTGATACATAAGGGTTTCGCGTTCAATAAAGCTGAACTGATCCAGATCGGTTCTCATCCGGGCAATGCCCGGGATGAACTCGGATGGAACCCGATCAAGGGATCGTCCCCGGTCCTTGAGGTTGAGATGGAGATGGATAAAGGCAAAGCTGTGGGGCTCATTGTCCCTGGATGGCAAATATTTCCAGCCCACGAGGATGTCCAGGAGCTTGTTGCGGACCTGAAATTGGAAGATGCTGTTTATTCTGGTCAATACCTTGACCAGACCCTGTTTGATGCTATGCACAGGTTCCATTTGACCTGAAGCATCGCTGACCAGGAGCACATTGCAGTCCAGGGGATCATCAATCAGGGATTCAATGCCCTGGTTGTCGGCCACACCGCCGTCCACCAAAACGTCTCCGGAAATCATGGTGGGTGGAAACAGGCCTGGAACTCCGGATGATGCCCCCACCACCCTGGACAGGGGCAGAACGTTTTTATTCACCCTGGACATTTCATTGACCTGGGATATGGGTACGCGGGAAAAGGCCACCCTTTCTCCAGTCAAAAGGGAAGTGGTATTAATGAGCAGCCTGGTTCCAAAGTCTGAACCGGGGGAGTTTTGCTCTTCCTTGAGTGCTGCGCTTGGCAGTTGATCCAATGTATTCTTGTTGTAAAACCATGTATCGTATTCAGCCTGAATGAGTTCTGATCTGGCACCGGCCCGGAAAGGCTTCAAGGCCAGAGTCTTGATGAACAGCCAGGGATGGAAAAACGGAGTGAGGATAAGGGCCCTGGTGCGCAGGTTATTGTCCAGGGCTTGAAAAAAGTCCCTGGCTATCTCTTCGAAGACCCGGACCCGGACCTGTACTTCATGTCTCTGATCCGGCTCTTCCAGCCGTAAACGCCGTTCCATTTCGCAAAGATAGTAGGCGGAAACAATTGAACCCCCGGATACCGCTGAAATGACCCTGACCCTGGGCATAATACCCAACTCTTCCAGGCGTCTGATCACCCCGAGGTGAAATATGGCTGCCCGAAATCCCCCCCCGGATAAAGCAAGGCCTATACGGGGAGGCTTTGTCTCCTGTTCCGGTTTTTCAGGCCGGTCAAATCCTGGTTCTCCAGTTTTTGCGGATTCAGGTGGTTGGGCCACTTGATTGGTGATGATCATACGAACTCCAATGGTGGGGAGTTGAAGGCAACAGGGATATCAGTTCGATATTTTCTCCACAAAATCCCCGGATACCCAGCCGGTTATGTCCACCTTCACCTGGTACCATCCGTTTTGGTGGTCAAGAATCTCCAGTTCAGTATTGCGGGACAAGGGCAGGGCTATGGTCTGATTGTGCACTGATGGGCCGGATCGGATATTCAAGGCAGAGGCGCGGACTATACCTTTAGCCAGATCTTTGCCCTGGATTTCATCCTCGTCTCTCCGGTTGGCATACAGGAGCTTGTCCCTGAGCTTGTCCAGGGGAAAAGCAGGCCCGGGATCTATTTTGCGGCCTGGTGATATCTCCTCATGACCCAATATTTTATTTATTTTATAAGTGGTTATCAGGAGTTTGCACAGGGTAAAAGCAGTATCTATCTGTTCGGGGGTGAATCGCTCCCAGTATGAGGGCTGACTTTCATTCCGGTGTATGCCCTGAACCACCTCCTCTTCAGGATATGTCCGTCCAAACCAGGAACGCCACACAGGACCGCTTTTTTCCAGCCTTCCGGCATTCACAATTTCAATGCCGATGGAGAATCTGTTCAACCCGGTTCGGTCCAGATAAGCACTTTTCCCGGCATGCCAGGCAGTGTGATCAAAAGGGATCATCTGGGTCAGGGTGCCGTCCTTATCTATCACAACATGAGCTGATGCCTGGACTTGGGGGTCCTTAAAGGTATTCACAGCCGACTGCAGGCTTCCTCCGCCTGTATAGTGAATGACAATGGTGTCTGGAAGGCCTTGCTCAAACCTGCCGCTGGTCTTGTTGATCATTTCATGTCCAGCAGATTCACTGGTGAGTTTATGCCTGGATATTTTCATGATCTTCCTCCGGACTGCGGTGACCAGTAGCCGTCATTTCTGTATTGTCGTATAGGACTCGGACCATTCTTACTCTGGTTCCCCTCCTTGCCGCCTGTCTTCCAGGCGGGAGGGAGGGGACAGGGGAGGGTTTTC
>Ga0182239_1000385_pt1 | contig 16261 bp, 15 predicted proteins | sample hydfrate6_PW_210_FD_132456 | JGI IMG/M metagenome (GOLD analysis project Ga0182239, IMG submission 132456) | Subsurface microbial communities from deep shales in Texas, USA - hydraulic fracturing test 6_PW_210 | ecosystem: Environmental > Aquatic > Deep subsurface > Shale gas/oil reservoir >... | reverse complement strand
TTTATTCGCTCGTTGCAACGGGCCTTCAACCGGGGAGTGGATGTCCGGGTCATTGTGGATGGAATCGGGGAACTCTATTCCTGGCCCAGGGCAAGTAAGCTTTTGGCCCAAAAAAAGGTGCCTTATGCCCGGTTTATACCTCTGCGATTGTTTCCGCCCTCTGCCTTTTTCAATTTGCGCAGTCATCGCAAGATATTAACTGTTGATGGAAAGACCGGATTTACCGGAGGGATGAATATTGGGGACCGGCACTTGTTTGATAAACTGTCCAAGGCTTCCCGGGTTCAGGATGTCCACTTTCAATGCACGGGCCCTATTGTAGCCCAGATGGAACAAGTATTTCTGGAAGATTGGGGTTTTTGCACCGGGGATGAAAATTTAGCACCTTCGCAACCCCAGGTGGGGGATTTAGGTCCGGCCATTTGCCGGACCATAACCGTTGGTCCAAATCAGGATCTGAACAAGTTGAGTATGATTCTGGTCGGGGCCATTTCCCAGGCTCAGAACGATATCATGGTTATGACCCCGTATTTCCTGCCCAACCGAGAGCTTGTCGGTGCTTTGCAGACTGCGGCCCTGCGGGGAGTGAATGTCAATGTGGTTTTGCCGGGCAAGAACAACCTGCCCTATGTCCATTGGGCCACCAGGAATATGCTTTGGGAACTCTTGCAGTACGGAGTCCGCGTTTTTTATCAGCCCCCGCCGTTTAATCATTCGAAACTCTTTCTGGTCGACGACTGCTATGGTCAGATCGGATCGGCCAACCTGGATCCCCGCAGCCTGCGTTTGAATTTTGAAATGGTGGTTGAGTTTTATGATCAACAGCTGATCGCCTCTTTGACCCGTCACATCCAAGACACAATTCAGATCTCAAAAGAGGAGACCCTGGAGCAGGTTGACCAGAGGTCACTTGCGGCCAGGGTCAGGGATTCATTTTTCTGGCTTTTTTCGCCCTATTTTTAAATCAGTTCTTTGGCCGTCTGGATGATGGGATCGTAGTCCGGTTCGTCGGTAACTTCAGGGACGAACTGGACATAGCGAACCGTGCGAGCCTGGTCCAAGACGAAAACCGCCCTGGCCAGCAGGCGCAGTTCTTTGATCAACACCCCATAGTTCTGGCCAAAGGAAGCCTCCTGATAATCAGAGACAGTGAGCACTTGGTCTACTCCTGAAGCCCCGCACCATCGCTTTTGGGCAAAGGGAAGATCCATGCTCACAGTGACGATCTTAATATCATCGCTCAGATTAGCCGCTTCGGTATTGAATCGTCTGGTCTCCATATCGCAGACCGGTGTGTCCAGGGATGGGACAGCGGAAATAATGCAGACCTTCTGACTGAGATCCTGCAGCGTTATCTGGTTAAGTTCTGTGTCCACCACCCGGAAATCCGGTGCCGGGGACCCGGTTGTGATTTCCGGACCGAGCAAGGTCAGTGGGTTGCCTTTCATGGTGATGATTCCTGTTCGTTCCTGCATAAGTTCCTCCAGTCAGTCGATTGGGTTTGAAACAAGTGTAGTCGTTTTATGGGCTCTCTGGCGCATGAAACGCAGGCGTTTAGTTCACTGCCGCTACCTTCTGGTCCAGGTCAGGCTGTACAGATCCAGCCTTCTGTTTAGCATATTGCGCACGCTTCCGGTCTGGCGCAGGTCTTTGAGCAGATCCAGGTCCAGGTCGGCGATGAGGGTCATTTCCGTGTTTGGTGTGGCCTCGGCGGCAATGGCGTCATGTGGAAAGGCAAAATCCGATGGGGTGAAGATGGCTGCCTGGGAGTATTGGATGTCCATGTTTTCCACCCTGGGGATATTCCCCACGCTGCCGGAAATGGCCACGTAGCATTCGTTTTCAATGGCCCGGGCCTGGGCACAGCGACGAACGCGCAAATAGGCGTTTTTGGTGTCGGTCCAGAAGGGGACCAGGAGGATATTGATCCCTTGATCGACGAGTATCCTGGTCAGTTCCGGAAATTCAATGTCATAACAGATAAGGATCCCGATCTTGCCCACATCGGTCTCAAAGGCAGTCAGGGTGTCTCCACCGTGCAATCCCCAGCTTTGGCGCTCTTCAGGCGTGATGTGCAGCTTGTACTGTTTGTCCCAGGTCCCGTCCCGGCGACAGAGGAAGCAGACATTGAACAGCTGGTTATCCCTGTACTCAGGCACGCTGCCGGAAATGATGTTTATGTTGTAGGCCAGGGCCATGTTGATCAGTTCCTGGCGAAGGGGCTCTGTATAGTCGGCCAGGGAGCGCATTGCCTCCGGGGCGTATTCCTGGTCGAACTTGGCAATCAACGGGGCGTTGAACAGTTCGGGAAAGAGGACAATATCGGCATTGTATCTGGCCACGGTATCCACAAAGAATTCAACTTGCTGCATAAAATCGTCAAAGTCTTCAAACAGCCGCATCTGCCACTGTACTGATCCCAGGCGGACATAGGTTTTTTTTCCGCCCATCAGAGGCTGGCGCTCTTCATAATAGACATTGTTCCATTCCAGGAGCACGGCGTACCCCAAGGATTCCTTGTCCTCGGGCAGGTAATTGGGGATCAGCTTCTTGATGTGAAAGTCGTTGGACAGCTGGAAGGAGAGGACCGGATCGTGGATCTCCTTGTTGTTCACCATTTGAATATACTGCTGAGGGGTCAATTCCTGGGCATGTTTGTGATACCCGGGTATCCGGCCTCCGACAATGATGCCCTTGAGATTGAGGTTTTCGCAAATCTCCTTGCGTGCATCATACAGCCGCCGGCCCAGGCGCAGACCCTGGTAATCGGGATGGACAAAGACCTCGATGCCATACAGGCAGTCTCCGTCCGGTTCGTGATTTTTGAGATGTCCTTCACCGATCACCTGGCGGTAGGTGTGCTTTTCTCCATAGTTGGAATAGTCGATGATCAGGCTCAGGGCAGCAGCAACCACCTTTCCCTTGTCTTCAATACAGATTTGGCCTTCCGGAAACCGGATCAAATGGGACGAAAACTCTTCCTGGGTCCAGTACTCGCCCATGACCCGGTAAACCCGCTCCATTATCTCCATGATGTCCTGAAAGTCGGCGACCTGCAGGGTGCGCAGGTGCAGTCTGTGTTCAGTGTTGTCAAAGTGTTCGTTTTCGCTCATCAATTGGTTCTCATCGTGTTCATGTTATTGCAGTTTGTTATGGCCCCTGATTTATAGGCGGGGCAATTCCAGGTCCGGGATGAGCGCAGCATAAAAGCTATAGACCAGGGAGCGCAAAAACTCATCGAGTCTTTGCAGGCTTTGCTCGGCGATTTCCCATGGTACGCCGCCGTAAAAGGCTTCGGCCAGGGCTCCGGCCATACAGGCCTGGGTGTCGCTGTCTCCGCCCAGGGACACGGCATTTCGCACAGCGTCTTCAAAGTCGGTAGACTCCAAAAAGGCCCGGATGGCCTGAGGCACTGAGCCCTGACAGGTGACATCAAAGCTATAGCCTGGTCTGATCTGATCCAGAGGGATATCCAAATTATAGGCGCAATGGTTTTGAATTTGGGCCTTTATTTCTGATTTGTCCTGTCCCTGTCGAGCCAGGAAGATCCCAAGGGCCACTGCCTGGGCACCCTTGATTCCTTCTGGATGGTCATGGGTCACAGCTGCACTGGCCCGGGCTTGATCGAGAACAGCCTCTTGGTGGTTGTAAAACCAGCCGACTGGGCTGACCCGCATGGCTGAGCCGTTGCCAAAACTGTAATACGGCTCGGTTTGTTCAGAGGCGGCCCAAAGGGCAAAGGTCCCTCCATAGCCGGCATGGGGATAGCGGGCAAAAAAGGCCTTTAGGTTTTGGCCGTAGGACACGTTGTGCAGCAGACTGTCGGCCAGGGCAATGGTCAATACGCTGTCGTCCGTAAACCTGCTCTTTGAGGTGAAGAGTTCAAAGTCTTTGCTCTTTGTGGGCCGGGCCTCAAATCTGGATCCAATGATGTCTCCGCTGATGGCGCCTAACATCGGATGCTCCCTCCGCGCGTTTGATTGACTTCTTCTCTCTGGCCTTGATGCAACGACTGGAGATCACTCTTTTGCCAGCCGGGTAGATATCTCCGGAAAGGGGTGGGCTGTTTGGACATAGGCAGTGTTGATAAGCACAATACGTTCCTTTTCCCAGTCATGGACCAGGTAATAGGTGCCGTCTTCCGGAGCGGTCCGGCCGTCTCCGGCAATCAAGGTTCCTTTAGATCTCCAGTTCACGCCGCATATTTCTGCGCTTTGGGCCGAAATATTGGTCCGATAACTGTCCACAATGGATACAACCTGGTGGCCAACGTTTTTGCAGGAGTCCATGTTCTGACTGGAGCAGCGGTCAGACCACGAAGTGGCCGCAATCAATTTTTCCACCTTCTGAACATAGGTTTTGTGCTGCTGTTTGTAAAGGGCGTTATCGGGATTCAGGGCTATGAGCAGTTCATATCCCAGGGCCTTCTGGGCTGCTGCCCCGGACGGGAGCTCCTTTATTCGATCTGTGAGCAGGTTTTCCTGGAATTTTCGCCACTTGGAGCGGACTTCTTGCCGTTTCACTGCGTACTCTTCTTTCGAGGTCAGATCAAAGAGTTCCTCCAATATGTTAAGTCGTTTTTCATACGCTGAATCCGGCAGTTGTTTGATTTTTTGCAGCAGTTCCGCCTCCCTGGACCGGCGGTACCAGGTATCCAGTCTGGGATCGTTGATGGTCCGATATTTTCCGGCTAGTTCCCTGGCCTGACGAAAGTTGTTTGCAGAATAGAGTTCAGCGATTTGAGCCAGGATCTCATCCTGCTCGGAAGTATACTCTTCCTGGATGGACTGGACTGAATATCGAGTTTGGGTCGTATACAGACCTGCTCCGGCCAAAAACAGGAACATGGTCAGCAGAAGGAGGCTAATGGTTCGAAAACGGCCGGATATTGTCCCCCGGGCCGTTAGGACCAGAATATAGCCGACCAAAAGCAGGGCGGCGACGAGGATAATTGCGTATCGAAACATTACTGATGTGTACGTGGAGAATCTTTATATGGTTAATGTTTCTGAAGCTGTTCACGTACAGCGTACAGTGCATCCTGTACCCCGCCTTGACGCTGCTTTAGATACGTGGTGAAACGCTGGAAAATCTTTTCCCGGGAGTGTGGGCCACGCAGGGCCTGACTCAGAAAAGACACAAGATCTTCAGGTCCGCTCACCTGGGCCAGGAGCCCTTGTTCCACTATCTCCCGGCCCACCCAGGAGAAATTTGACCACCAGGGTCCTATACATGGAATGACCCCCTGGGCCAGGGGTTCCAGGAAATTCTGCCCCCCTTTGGGGGCCAGGCTGCCACCGACGAATACGGCCCGGGCCAGGGCATAGGCGGCTTCCAGTTCGCCCATCCTGTCCCAGAGGACAACGGTTCCCTGGGGGGTGGTTTCGTTGATTTTGCTACGGAGTTTCCAATCCAGGCCAGCTGCCTGCAAGGCCTTTTTCCATGCCGGAATTCGGTGCATATGGCGAGGAAAGACGGCCTGAATGGCCCTGGGGTGGCGTTTAGCCATCCGAATCAGAACCGGGACCAGGATCTGTTCTTCCTCCCGGCGGATGGAGCCGTAGACTACCAGCCTGCTCTGGGGCTTGATCAGTCCGGACAAGGGATTGTGTACATAGGGCAGCGGCTCCTGAATCCCGGCCCAGCGATCGAATTTGATATTGCCCATAATGTCCACGCCTTGGGGGCCGAATATATATGCATACCTGGCAGCTTGATCTTGGTCAACAGCCAGAATCTGTTCAGGTCTGATCCTCCGGCCCAAATCCCGGAACAGGCTATACCGGCTCAGGCTTTTGGGGGTCATGCGGGCATTTACTAGCAAAACAGGGATATTGCGCCGGGTGCATGCGGCGAGAAGGTTTGGCCAGAGCTCGGTCTCCAAAAGGAGAACAACCCGGGGGCGAAGGGCATCTAAGGTCCTGCGAATCTTCGGACCGGTATCAAGTGGGGCAAAACCGGGTTGAAAGAGCATATGCCCGGGAGGGGTAATGGTCCTGAGCACCTGCATTCCTTGCAAGGTATTGGTGCTGACCTCGCAGGACACGGCCTCGTCTTCGGGCCAGGCCTCCAGCATGGTTTTGACCAAGGTGCACTCACCGGCTGAGGCGGCCTGGATCCAGATATCCGTTTCTCCGGACTGTGGTCTGGAGCATAACCTGGGCCACAGGCCGGAGCGCAGGCGTTTGGAGGTCAAGACAACAGGCAGGGCTGTGTACCACAGTCCGGAATACAGGCTAAGAGCAAGCCTGTATTTTGCCGGCAGAGACTGAGGGTATTTGTCGGTTTTCAGGGCATGTTTGGACATAATCTTCGGGGTAAAAAAGACAACCTTGATGGATGATGATGTTTGTGTCCGGGTACGTGCTTGGTACAGCTCTTGTCTCCATCTCTATGTTTTGTCCCGGTTTCCCAATTCCATGAGCCTGGTCATCAATTGATCAAAGGAGATGCCGGCGGCCTGGGCTGCTTGAGGAAAAAGGCTGGTAGCGGTCATTCCGGGCAGAGTATTGACCTCCAGGAGATAGGGCTGTTCATCTTGGACCATGAAGTCGGCCCGGCTGTATCCAGAGAGGCCCAGGCAGTGATGGGCCCTGACCGCCAGGTCTTTGATAATGGTGGTTAAGTCCTCGGAAATCGGCGCCGGGCAGATTTCCTGTGCCGCCTGGGGTGTGTATTTGCTAAAATAATCAAAAAATCCAGACTGATCGGCCGGTTGAATCAGGATGGGAGGCAATGCTTGTGAATCCAGGACCGCACAGGTGATTTCCTGCCCGGGAACAGCTTCTTCCAGCAGGATTTCGCAGCCCTTGGCGAATAGAGGAGGAAGCAGGCCCAAGAGCTGTTCACGATCGGTTGCCTTGTTGATATCCAGGCTGGAGCCTCCGGTGTTAGGCTTGACAAACAATGGGAAGTTCAGGCTGCAGGACCATGGAGCTGCCGGAACTTGGGGCAGAAATTCCCAGTCCGGAGTGGGAATGCCCTGGCTGACAAAGAGCTCCTTTGCAGCGACTTTATTTAAAGCCAAAAGAGAGCCGCAGGGACCGGAGCCTTGATACGTGCAGCCCAAACGGTCAAGCAAGGCCTGAATCAGGCCATCTTCTCCCGGGCAGCCGTGCAGATTGATAAAGGCAAAGTCGGCCTTTTGGGCCTGGGCAGAAATGTCATGGAAGTTGACAGCCGGATCCAGAACAACAACGTCATGTCCTAGGCGCTCCAAAGCACCCTGGATGACCAGGCTGCCGTCTAAAGAAACTTCTCGTTCATTGGACCATCCTCCGGCTATCAAAAGGATATGCATGCAGATCTACCTCCAACAAGCTGCTGAGCTTGGATTCAATATGTTCTATCTGGGCAAAGGAGCGGCGCATGGAAGCAACCCGCTCATCATTGACTCCGTAACGGTCCAGCAGGTCGGAGAAGCGTTCCTGTAAGGTGACGATCCGGTCGTGCATGACCCGTTTGTCGGCGTAGATGATGACCAATGGCACAAAGTGGGCGGCAAGATCCAGAGGTCCGGGCCAGACTATATGATGGCGGACTGCTTGGGCAATGCGTGGATTTCCGGTCAAAGACATGACCCAGGCCGCTCCCAATTGGCTGTGGTTGCCGCCGTAGCGGACTGTGTATGTTTTGGCCAGATCGTGGAGCAGGCCGGCGGCTCGAAGTCCTTGCAGGGGGATATCCAGGCCGCTGGACAGGCCAGTTTGTCCAATGACGGTAGCGATATGGGCCACTTTTTCGCTGTGCACAGCGATGTTTTCCAGCATATCGTATTCTTTCCACCACGTCCTGCACTGGGCATCATCAGGGGTGAGGCCGCAGTTGACCGCTGGAAAAGGTGTATCGATGGATGTGCCGTGGGTGTGCATTGAAGTTTTGTATCATCAGAAGCAGTTTTCAAACCTCAGGGCAAGACGTCCTGTCCTCCTGGACTTTAGCCATAGATTGTGCCAAAAGTAAAGCGCGATAAATTCTAGCATAATACATAGCGATATGAGTGAAGATATGAGCGACAGGGCGAAGAATACAATGCAGGGTTATGCCGATCCAAAGTTGTGCCGGGAACTGGCAGACAAGATTGCTCAGTCCTTGACCGGGCGGCTTCGGTTTATGGAAGTCTGTGGAACGCATACAGTTTCCATCTATCGATTTGGGTTACGGACCATGTTGCCTTTGACGGTGGAGCATGTTTCCGGTCCCGGCTGCCCGGTATGCGTGACTCATGCCAGGGAGGTGGCGGCGAGCATTGCCCTGGCCGCTGTTCCCAAGGTTATAGTGGGTACTTTTGGAGATATGATCCGGGTCCCGGATTCCACGGGACAAAGTCTGCAGCAGGCCAAGGCCCAAGGGGCGGATGTCCGGATTTGTTATTCCCCAATTGACATCCTGCAGACGGCTCGAAGCAATCCTGGACATGAGGTTGTTTTTTTGGGGGTTGGCTTTGAAACCACAGCCCCGGCAGTGGCTGCGGTCGTCAAACAGGCCAAGGCAGAAGGCTTGACCAACCTCTCTTTGCTCTCCTGCCATAAGCGAATCCCTCCGGCCCTGCAATTTTTGCTCCAAAACCAGGATGTTGCTGTGGATGCCTTTCTTTTGCCCGGACATGTGTGCACGGTGATCGGACTACAGCCCTTTGCCTTTTTACGCTCTGAATATACAATTCCCGCGGCTGTAGCTGGTTTTGAGCCTGCTGATATACTCATGGGCCTGTTTGTTCTGGCTCGCATGCAGGTGGAAAACAGGGTGGAGATCGTCAACGCGTATCCCCGGGCGGTCAAGGACAAAGGTAATCCGACTGCCCTGGCTGTGTTGGGGGAAGTATTTGTCCCTGGAGATGCCGACTGGAGGGGGCTGGGAAAAATACAGGACAGTGGATTTTTTCTGGCTCCGGAGTACAAGGATTTTGACGCCTGGGAGCGCTTTGACCTGGAGGATATAGAGGACAAAGAACCTCCTGGGTGCCAATGCGGCCAGGTGCTCAAGGGGCAGCTTCACCCCAGGCAGTGCCCGCTTTTTGGGCGGAAATGCACTCCTTCGAGACCGGTGGGGCCGTGCATGGTGTCCACTGAAGGCAGTTGTGCAGCGGTCTTTCGATATGGGATGTAAAGGCTGGTTAGCTATTGATGTCTTTGGGGTGCAGGCAAATGCAGAGAGGCAAACTCAAGTAAAACCAATTTTCTGAGATAAACAATAATGCATACGCACATACTTTTGGATCATGGCAGCGGGGGGCTGGCCTCCCAGCGCTTGATCAAGGATATATTCGTTCGCCATTTGGACAACCCTGTGCTGTCTTTGTTAAACGATGCCGCCTGTTTGGACATATCCGGGCCTGTAGCCATGAGTACGGATACCTTCACTGTCACTCCTTTGTTTTTCCCTGGAGGGGACATCGGTTCTCTGGCCGTCCACGGAACTGTAAATGATGTGGCCATGTGTGGGGCGGTTCCCAAATACTTGAGTTGCGGTTTTATTATTGAAGAGGGTCTGGAACTGAAAATCCTGGAACGGGTTGTGGCCAGTATGGCTCAGGCAGCCGAGGGGGCTGAGGTGCAGGTGGTGACCGGGGATACCAAGGTGGTGCCCAAAGGGGCGGTAGATCAGATCTTTATCAACACCACTGGGTTGGGGGAGATTCTGGTTCATGACCCTCCGCAGGGGAATAAGGCCCGGCCCGGAGACCTGGTTTTGGTCAGCGGGAGCATGGGTGATCATGGGCTGACTATCCTGGCCCATCGGGAAGGTCTTGCCTTTCAGACCCCAATACAAAGCGACTCTGCGGCCCTGCACGGTCTGGTACACAAACTGATGCAGGAAGCAGGGGCAATTCATGTCCTGCGCGATCCCACCCGGGGCGGTCTGGCCACCACAATCAAGGAGATTGCGGAACAATCCGCGGTGTGCATTGAACTGGATGAGGCACAGATACCGGTGAATCCAGGGGTCGAAGAGGGTTGTGCCTTTTTGGGCCTGGATCCCCTGTTTTTGGCCAATGAAGGAAAGATGATCTGTATTCTGCCCCGGGAATATGCCCCAAAGGCCCTGCAGATCATGCGCAGTCACGACATGGGACATAGTGCAGCCATTGTAGGCCGGGTAATAGCAGGCCATCCGGGCCGAGTAGTTTTAAATACCGGGATCGGCGGTCAGCGTTTGGTGCACATGCTGGAAGGGGAACAATTGCCCCGGATCTGTTGAGTAATTTGCTGGTTCACGGTTCCAGGTCATGAAGAGTTAGCCTTTCCCTTCGTACAACGTCTCAAAAATTTGGCGATGGCCAATTTGGTAAGTTTACAAGGTACTCTTCTGCCGGAGGACATCCTTATTTCCGTATGGACTCTTGGCCTGGCTGTTGATAGGAGAGGGGAAGTTTGAGCGGTTACCTTGGACCAAGCAATGTATGGAGGTAGAGAGATGGGTGAAACCATCCGATTTGGCGTTTCGTTGGACTCCGATCTCTTGGAGCGCTTTGACAAGATCTGTGAGGAACGGTGTTATCAAACCAGGTCTGAGGCTATTCGGGATTTGATTCGCAAAGGGCTGGTCCAGAAAGAGTGGGAGAACCAGAATCAGGAAGTGACCGGGACCCTGACCCTGGTATACAACCATCACCAAAGCGATTTAGCCCAAAAGATGACCGAAATCCAGCATCAGGCCCTGGATATCATCATTACCTCACTGCATGTTCATATTGATGCCCACAACTGCATGGAAGTTCTGATTTTGCGCGGGCCGGTCAAAGATGTGCGCTCAGTGGCCCGGCGTTTGACATCCACCCGGGGAATTAAGCATGGAAAGCTGAGCTTGTCCACTACAGGAAAGGATTTGAGTTAAATGAAGGATATACAGAACAGCCCTTCAGGCGTGCATATGTCCATTGATCGTGTCGGGGTCAAAGGTTTGCGTTATCCCCTGGTGGTCAGGAATAAAAACGACGGGGTACAGCATACCGTGGCTCAAGTCGATTTGTATGTGGATTTGCCCAGCCAGTTCAAAGGCACACATATGAGCCGGTTTCTGGAAGCCCTCCAGGCCTGGACTGGAGTCTTGGATTACCACAGCTTCAAGCAGCTGCTGCAGGATGTGCAGGTCCGTCTGGAGGCCAGACGTTCGCACTTGACCTTTGAGTTTCCTTTCTTTCTTGCCCAGCAGGCCCCCCATAGCGGCAGCCCCAGCCTTATGCAGTACGAATGCCGGTTTTCTGGAGAACTTGAGGCCGGCAAGCCGACCATGTATGTCAGTGTGGATGTGCCGGTAATGACCGTGTGCCCATGTTCACTTGCCATCAGTGATCAGGGAGCACACAGCCAGCGGGCTATGATCAAGATCAAGTCCCGCTTTGATGGGCTGCTTTGGCTGGAAGATCTGATCCATATCGCGCAGAATTCCGCTTCTTCTCCAGTCTACGCCTTGCTCAAAAGAGTGGATGAAAAGTTTGTTACTGAATGGGCCTTTGACAATCCTGCCTTTGTGGAGGATGTGGTCAGGAATGTAGCCACCAGGCTGAAGGAACATCCTTTGATCCATTGGTTCAAGGTCGAGGTGGAGAGCTTTGAGTCCATTCACAATCACAATGCCTATGCCTGCATCGAAATGTAGGGTCATCGAATATGCGACCACTTGTTTTTGCAGCGTCGTCTCTCTATATCTGGGCCTTCTGGTCCTGGTGGACAAGGGTGACGACTTCATTGACCAACTCGGCAGTCAATCCCCAAACGATCTCTTCCGGAGTCTGGTAGACCAGGACCCGGTGGGCCAAACCCGGCCAGGGTTTTTTGTATCTGGGGGGCAGACCCAGGGCGTCTACCGGCAAATGTTCAAACCCCTTGTTATCTTTGCTCTTGCACCACGGCTTGATCTCCAGTTCCAATTCGTATTCGCAGGCCGGATGGGTCTCAAAGAACGAGACAGGAAGAAGAAATAATCGTTCCACCTCGTTCGTGTCCGGGGCGAGTTCTTCCAGGGAAATGAGGTCCACAGTGGCGATAAAGCTGTCCACCGTGACTCCTCTTGGGGAAATAAAGGTGTCCAGACGTCCCTGGATATGGATCTTGTCCCTGGAAATGCCCAGTTCTTCTTCCGCCTCGCGCAGGGCTGCTTCCCGGCAGGACTGATCGTTGTCCGGCTCAAACTCGCCGCCGGGAAAACTGACTTCACCGCCCTGCCGGATATGGGCCGCCCGTTTTTGAAACAGAAAATGATACTCCCGATCCAGATCAACCAACGGGATCAGGACCGCGGCATTTAAATATCTGCTCTTGCTCATTATGTTTGGATGCCGCGGCAAACGGCTGCGCAATTTTTCAAGATCTGTATATTTCATGTTAACTATCCCTGCATGATAAGGATGTTGTCCACAATGAACATGATAGCCGAACCAAGCCATGGGGTAAACAGCTAGGCTCAGAATGTTTTCAATCTTGGGCAACATGTTGGAAGTGATAGTTTTTCAGCCAAAATTTCGGGGCGAATACATCATCCGGGAAAAATTGAGGCCTGTCTCCTGGAAGAATAAACAGCGGTTGAGGACAACCCCACCCTACGTAAAAACGGCACCCGGTATTTGCATGCAAAGGCTGGCGCTCACGCTAACGCCCTGATGTCCCCTTATTCCATCATTGATTGATCCTCAGGTTTTCGGTTAGACTAGGGCCAGAACGTAGAAGGTCAGCTATACAAAACACTGTGGAGATGAAAGCGGTGAGCCTGGAACAGGAACTCAAGTTTGTATGCACGGATTTTGATGCACTTCGGAAATCGCTGATTGCCGAAGGCGCAGACTTTGTGGACAAGGGTTTTGAGCATAACCGGGTTTATGATACAGAACATGGCCAGCTGAGAAAGACAGGCACCCTGCTTCGGCTTCGCGAGGCCGGGAAAGCCGTACTGTGCGTCAAGTCTGAGCCGGAAAACAAAACGCAGGACCGAGGCTACGAGGTCAAGACCCGGGAGGAAGATCAGACCCAGGTCTGTGATTCGGAAAGCATGCATTCCATTCTTCGAGGCCTGGGATATCAGGTGGTCTTTTCCTACCAAAAAGTCCGAGAGAAATGGCGTTTGGGTCAGTGTGTCGTTTGCCTGGATCAATTGCCTTTCGGCCGTTTTGTGGAGGTTGAGGGCAGCCCGGAAGAAATATGGGTCCAGGCCCGGATTTTGGGCTTAGACGAGAAGCCCTGGAGTACCAAAAGTTATTATGACCTGCACCAGGAATGGAGGGCTCAAAACCATTTGCCTTGGAATGAGTCCTTTGTCTTTCCCCCGGAGGAAGAAGCCATGCTCCGGGCTGCGGTACATGATAAGGCACCTGGTGCGGAGGATGTATCCAGGTCTGATTGACTTTTTTAAACTGAAGTACCTAAACCTTTTGAGGACAAATCTTTACACCCTTGTATCAGGAATTATTATCTCGTAGAATGGATACGCATGATGAACAAATGGATTGCTGAGAAAGACATGTCGGAATGAGGAGCGTTGGATGAGCAATCAATTGCAACGACCTGAACTTGAACCAGACACTGAGCAGGAAATCAAAGAACCCCCGCAGTATAAGGTGGTCCTGCACAACGACGACTATACGACCATGGAGTTTGTGGTCTATGTGCTGAAGAACATTTTTTTTAAATCCGAGGGTGAAGCCATTCATATTATGCTCAGTGTGCATAAAAACGGCTCCGGCGTGTGCGGCGTGTATACCTTTGAGGTAGCAGAAACCAAGGTGGCCCAGGTTCATCAGATGGCCAAACAAGAGGGATATCCACTCAAATGCACAATGGAAGAGGTATGATATGTTGAGTCGGGATATGGAAAAGATATTTGCCCTTGCTGTGCGCGAGGTACGCAGCAGGCATCATGAATTTTTGACCTTGGAGCATGTCCTCTATGCTTATCTGCTGGACACCAAGGGAAAAAATCTTCTCTATAATTGTGGTGTGAATGTCAGCCGGTTGCGCAATCAGCTGGAACGCTATTTTGTGGAGCACATGGAGGTTTACCCCCAGGGTCAGGCCAAAGAGGTGATCCAGACCTTAAGTGTTCAGCGAGTGCTGCAACGGGCCATTGTTCATGTCCAATCAGCTGAAAAAGGCAAGGTCGAACTCGGTGACTTTTTAGCCTCAGTCATGGATGAAGAAGATTCCTTTGCAGTCTACTACCTGAAGTCCCAGGGAGTGGATCGTCTGGATATTCTGGAATATATATCCCATGGCCGGGCCAGAGAACAGACGGAAGGGTGTGCTTCCTGTCAAAAAGAAAAGAATTCGGCTTTGCAGAAATTCACCAACAACCTATCGGAACGGGCCAAATGCGGGGATATTGATCCATTGATTGGACGAAACCAGGAACTGGAGAGGACTATTCAGATCCTTTCCCGGCGTCGGAAAAACAATCCTTTGTTCGTTGGAGACCCCGGCGTGGGCAAGACCGCCCTGGCCGAGGGGCTGGCCCTGAAGATTGCCGAGGCTTCTGTGCCGGAGCCTTTCCTGGAGACTGAGATTTATGCTTTGGACATGGGCGCATTGCTGGCCGGGACCAAATTTCGGGGGGACTTTGAGTCCAGACTCAAAGGGATCATTAATGAACTGTGCAAACTGGGCAGCCGGGCTGTCCTGTTCATCGACGAGATCCATACCGTGATCGGGGCCGGAGCGACCAGTGGAGGATCCATGGATGCATCCAACATCCTGAAACCGGTTCTGGCCTCAGGCCAGTTGCGATGCATTGGGTCGACAACCTACGAGGAATACAAAAACCTGTTTGAAAAGGACCGGGCCCTGTCCCGACGCTTTCAGAAGATTGATGTCCCAGAGCCTACCCAGGATGAGAGTGTGGCCATTCTGGAGGGACTTCGGCCCTATTATGAAGAGCATCACGGGGTAAAATACACCAAGACTGCCTTGAAAACGGCAGTGGAGTTGACCGCCCGCCATTTACCGGACAGGTACCTGCCGGACAAGGCTATAGACGTCATGGATGAGACAGGGGCCCTGCTCAGTCTGGATATCCACAAACGCAAACGAAAGCAGATTTCCCCCAAGGATATCGAAAATGTGGTGGCTGGTATGGCCAGGATTCCCATTCAACGGGTGAGCAGTTCGGACCGGGAAAAGCTGCACAACCTGGAAGGGGAGCTTTTGAACTATATCTTCGGCCAGGATGAGGCGGTTCGGTTTCTGGCTCAGGCCATTAAGCGTTCCCGGGCCGGTCTACGGGAGGCGAACAAGCCGGTGGGCAATTTTCTCCTGGTCGGCCCAACAGGAGTGGGCAAGACCGAGCTGGCCAGGCAGCTGGCGGATCGACTTGGGATTCACTTTATTCGCTTTGACATGAGCGAGTACATGGAACAGCATGCCGTGGCCCGTTTGATCGGCGCACCTCCAGGATATATTGGTTTTGATCAGGGCGGGCTGCTCACGGACAGCATCCGCAAACAGCCGTATTGTGTCCTGCTTTTGGATGAGATTGAAAAGGCCCATCCTGACCTGTTCAATATTTTGCTACAGGTCATGGACTACGCCACGTTGACCGACAATGCCGGACGCAAGGCTGATTTTCGACATGTTATCCTGCTTATGACCTCCAATATCGGAGCCAGGGACATGAGCAGCCAAAATATCGGCTTTGGGCAGGAAAAGTCGACCAATAGGGCCCAAAAGGGGGTCAAGGCCGCGGAAAAACATTTTTCTCCCGAATTCCGGAATCGCCTGGATGGGATCGTGCCCTTTAATGCCCTGTCCACGGAGCTGATGGAAAAGATCGTGGCCAAGAGCATTGGAGAGCTCAATGAGCAGTTGCGGGAGAAAAAAGTCCAGATAGAACTGACCCCGGCTGCCACGGCCTGGGTTGCTGCAAAGGGATTTGATCCTGACTACGGGGCCCGGCCTCTGGCCCGGATAGTCCAGAGTGAGATCAAGGACAAATTGGCGGATGAACTCCTGTTCGGCTCTCTGCAAAAAGGCGGATCGGTTCTCGTGGATACTTCCAGGGACGAGGAAGGAGAGGAGAAGCTGGAATTTTCGTACACCTAGCCAGCAAGGCGATCATTTCTCTTTTTTGCGGAAACATGGTTCGGCTGAAGTTTGGGAAGGGCATGGAAAACAATAAGAAGATGACCAGAGCCATAAGATGAAGATGTTCCCAGGGAGGATCCTGGGAACAAAAGATATCGTTCCATGTACAAGGAAAAATATCATCATGACGACCCGCCCCTATCCCCGCCCTAACCAGGGCGGGGAACCGTAACCGACTGCTCATGCTCAAATTC
>Ga0182239_1000384_pt1 | contig 16361 bp, 12 predicted proteins | sample hydfrate6_PW_210_FD_132456 | JGI IMG/M metagenome (GOLD analysis project Ga0182239, IMG submission 132456) | Subsurface microbial communities from deep shales in Texas, USA - hydraulic fracturing test 6_PW_210 | ecosystem: Environmental > Aquatic > Deep subsurface > Shale gas/oil reservoir >... | reverse complement strand
GTATGAAACGAGAAGTTAGCTTACATGTCGACTTCAGTATATGTCAAATTTGCCGGAGGCAAAGCTGAACCGAAATACTTGAGCGTACAGCAAGGGGCGGCGGTCTGCAATCACAAAAAAGTAGACACATGCAATCAAACACGATGATCTATGGATGACCAAATAGTGACCCCCGGATCCAAGCAGAGGGTGCCGTTTGTTGATCTTTTGCCCTGGCAGTGGGTTTTGCTTTTTGCTTTGTCCGGTGTCTTTGCCCTGAAATGTTTTGCAGCCGGAATCACGGTTTGTGCCGTTGTGGCTGGACTCATGTTCCTGGATAGACGTCTGTCCCGAAACCTCCTCTGGATCCCGGTAGCATTCTGTCTTGGTTTGGGATGGGCTTGGTTGCAGATCCCTATGGCTCAACCGTCAATGCAAAAGTGGATGGGACAAAGGAAAAAGACAAAAGTGCGCGCCCGGGTGCATGCAGTCCGGTTTAAGCCGGAAAACAAGATTCAGGTCCTCTTGGATGATGTGCATTGTAAGGGTGAGGATTTTGAACAGGACCTGCCGGGAATGACGGTATGGACCTGGCAGGATCCTGCAAGTATTCCAGCCCCGGGACAAATGGTATGTACTGTTTTGCGGATCAAGCCGATTGATGGATTTGACAATTTCCATGCATGGGATACACGGGAATATTGGGCAAGACAAGACGTTTTCTACCGCAGCTTTACAAAGGGGGCCGTTGATCCTTCGGTTTACATAACCGGCCAGCCCGGTCTCCTGTGGCAGTGGCGACAATCGCTCCGTTCTCGGGTCCTGGAGGCTACTCGTCCCGGACCAGGGCAGGGACTGCTTTTGGCCCTGCTTATGGCGGATAAATCACAGGTGAACTACCATACCTTAGATCTCGTTCGCCGGGCATCTTTGGCTCACAGCCTGGCCTTGTCTGGATTGCATTTGGGGTTTGTTATTTCGCTGGGCTGGGCTGCGGCGTGGTGCATCGGCAGGTTTTGGCCCAGGATATTTCTTGTTTTGCCCCGGCCCATGATCGCAATTATTCTGGGACTGCCCTTAGTCATTGCCTATCTCTGGCTGGGGCAGGGGCGTGACTCACTACTTCGGGCTGCCTTGATGTTTCTTTTTTGGGTGTTGCTCTTACTCACTGGACGGAGCAAGGCCCTTTTGGATGGTTTGTTTTTTGCCCTTGTGGTCTTTTTGCTCTGGGATCCACTGGCTGTTTTTTCTTTGGGTTGGCAGTTATCCATGATGGCTGTTGCCGGGATCTTTATTTTGTGGCCGGTATTTGGCCTCCGGATGTCTCTTCATGGGTCAAAAAGCAAAAGGGTGCTTGTGTTTTTTTGTTCCATTCTGTTGTTGAGCCTGATTGCCAATACGGCCCTCTTGCCCCTTATCATGCATCACTTCGGGCAGATCAGCCCCCATATCTATCTTAATGTGCTTTGGCTGCCAGTACTTGGCCTTTGTGTCCTGCCTCTGGGATTGATAGGTATGGTTCTTTCCGTTCTGCCAGGTTTTGAGTTGATAGGCGATAAGGCCCTTTTTTTATCTGGCTTTTTGCTGGATCAACTCAATGCTTTTTTGGAGTGGCTCAATGCGCATGGCTGGCTGGAAGTGATGGTTACCCCCAGGCCAGGCTGGCTGGAATGTTTAGGTTATTGGCTGGTTCTGGGCGCTCTTGCTTATGGACTCCAGACCAAGCAAGGAAAGAGCATAGCAGTGGCCGGTGTGGGTGGAATCCTGCTGGTTGGACCATGGTTGGCAGGCAATGTCATCTGGAGGGGAGAAACGTTTCAAATTCAGGTTCTCGATGTCGGTCAGGGCCAGGCAGTCTGTCTGCAGGGACCATCCGGGGAGCGGACACTCATCGACGGCGGAGGGTCTTGGAACCCGGATTTCGATCTGGGCCGGTTTGCTCTGAGCCCGGCCCTGACGTACAGGGCCTTTCCCCACCTGGAAACTGTTGTGTTGTCTCATCCAGATTTCGATCACCTGCGGGGGCTCTTTTATATTTTGCGTCATTTCCGGGTAAAGCGTTTTGTGTACAATGGGCAGTGGCCTTCAGGACAAGATGGACAGATATTGGAGCAGCTCATTCAGTCCCGGGACATACCGATCCGCAAGGTGCAGGCCGGAGATAGAATAAAGATCGGGGCTGGGCTGTGGATTGATGTTTTGCATCCTGATCAACACTTTCAGGCCGATAATGACAATGATGCCTCCTTAGTCCTTTGGATACGGCATCGGGGGCATGGCCTGGCCCTGATTCCTGGTGATATCGCGACAGAGGGCATTGCAGCCCTTGTGGAATCAGGAAAAAATATGCAGGCTGATCTGCTGCTTGTTCCTCATCACGGCAGTAGGGGGAGTCTTGCTCCCGAGTTTTATGATCTGGTCGATCCTCAACTGGCCGTTGTCAGCTGCGGATTTTTAAATATTTTTCGCTTTCCGCACAAGAGCGTGGAAAAGGCTTTCCAGAAATCAAATATCCCCCTGTATTGTACCTCGCGAAAGGGTGAAATTCAGGTTAGATGGGATTTTGGCACTATGGATATAGCCTCAGTCCAGACGAGGCTGGACTAATTTGACTATTTGGGAGCAGATTCTTACATATGGACTAATAACACGACAGCGACAGCTCGATTGTTTTTAGGTATAATCCAAAAAGTTGGTCTCAACTTGCTGGTTCAAAGTTCCTGGTTCACGGTTCACGGTTATAAGAATAAAATCAACAAGATAGGACGAAAATTACAAACCTCGGCGTGCTCCTCGATTATTGTTAATAAAAACAAATATCTATGTAACAACTTTTGACTGTCGAGATCTCAGTTGGTGCAAAAATAAGTAATTTGTAATTTCATGCAAGGAGGTATGCAATGGAATACACGAAAATTCCCGGCATCGAAGAAAAAGTATCCCGGGTGGCTCTGGGTACCTGGGCCATTGGCGGCTGGATGTGGGGCGGAACTGATGAAGATGAATCCATTCGGACTATTCATGCCGCCCTGGATCAAGGAGTGAATATTGTGGATACCGCCCCGGTGTATGGTTTTGGCCGTTCGGAAGAAATTGTGGGAAAAGCCCTGGCTGAGGATAACAAGCGAAAGGATGTGATTCTGGCCACGAAGGTGGCTTTGGAGTGGGATTCGCAGGCCGGCAAGGTCTGGCGTAATGCATCTGAAAGCAGAATCCGGGAGGAGGTGGAGGACTCTCTGCGCCGGTTGCAGACAGATGTTATTGACATCTACCAGGTTCATTGGCCTGATTCTCGCGTCCCGTTTGCAGAGACAGCCAGGGTCCTGGACCAGCTCCGGTCTGAGGGCAAAATCCGGGCAGTGGGGGTGAGCAACTTTTCCGTGGATCAGATGGAGGCTTTCCGACAAGGGGCAGCCCTTTCTGTCTGTCAGCCCCCGTACAATATCTTTGAACGTAAGATTGAAGGCGATATTCTGCCCTATTGTCAGCAAGAAGATATCGCCACCTTGACCTATGGAGCGCTTTGTCGGGGACTGTTGAGTGGCAAAATGCGGCCGGATACTGAATTCACTGGAGATGATCTGCGCAAAGTGGACCCAAAATTTAAGTCTCCGCGCTATGAACAATATCTGCGGGCTGTGGACGCCTTACAGGAATTGGCCCAGAAGCGGCACGGCAAGGATATTATTCATTTAGCTGTTCGCTTCATCTTGGACAAAGGTGTGCGAGTGGCCTTATGGGGAGGACGCCGGCCAGATCAAATGACCCCCTTAGGTCAGGTGTTTGGATGGACCTTAAGTGATGACGATATGCAGGCCATAGATCGAATTATAAAGCAATATGTGACTGATCCAGTGGGACCGGAATTTATGGCTCCACCTGAGAGGTAGGCGGAAGATGGGAGTCAGGAGACGGGAGACAGGGAATAGGAGTCGGGGGGCTGGACTCGGAGGAAACACCCCCCAGGACGATCAGTTGAACATAATGACAAAGAGCTCATGTTGGCTGAGGGATTAAATTCATTGCCACTTTGAACAGGATGAGTAGTGGTTGGGAGTGGTCGTGCATCCTATTGAAAAACTTGAGAAAGTATTGTTGTCAGTTTTTCGGATGGATCTTCAACTCCAAATTGTAAGGGAAGTATTCTATGCGCAACCGATCTTTATCCTCTGACCTGTTGGATGGGTGCACACTGTTCATCACTTTTTTTATCCTCTGTATGGTATTGACCACAAATGTCCAGGCAGGAGTACTCAACGCAGAACAAGTCCTGCGATTGCAAAAGGCAGGGGCAGGGAAGGATCTCATAGTCCACATCATTGAATCCCAGGCCATTGCCAGGGCATTGGTTTCTTTTGATGATCTGGTTGCCATGAAAGAAGGTGGTGTATCCGACCAGATAATAATAGGCATAATTGATGCGGGAAATCCAACTGCCAAGGAATTGGCCAAGCAAGACGAGTATGATCGGCGATTGCTGCGGCATATCCAACGCCAAAGAGAAATTATACTCCTTCAAAGAGAACGGCAGGACGCCCTTGTGGATTTTTTGAGTAAACTCATCCACAATGAACATTTGCAGGATCTGGTAAACGCTGGCAAAATATCTGGTGAGGATTACCGCAGAATTGTCAAATATCTCAAACAATATGCCAAGGACGAACCGACATACGAATGGGATGATGAAGGTGATATTGATATTGAGATAACAAAATAAGTGTCGGTTTTAAGGTTTTTCCCGAGGAGGATTTGGAGTTATCTCCAAATCCAGTCGGGATTCGATAAGCTGCCAGGCGAAGTCTTCAACCTCGGAACCGAATCGACCCAAGAGACTGGAAGCTGTTACTTGAGTCACAATTCCCATGTGTACCCATCCTTCAAGAGCAGCATGATCCGAGAGCAGGCCGGGATAACGTTCTCCATGGGCCAGAACCGGCCGGATTCCAGCAGAAAGGAAAGACCAAAACAGGGTGTCCATATTTGGAGGCACGAACTGGTGGGGAAATTCCAGAAGAACAGCATTTTTCCAGCTACTTAGACCCAGGAGCTTACCACTGCGGAGATCTTCCAGAACAGCAGCGCTGACGTGGATTTCCATGCCGGGGTTGATGGACAGGGGGATTTCTGCTGCATGCAGGCTCTTCTGCAAAGATTGCACTGCGGATATGATGGTTTCTGGTCGGGTGGGGTAGATTCCCGGAAGATGATGTGGAGTGCATACAATATCTGTGATTCCGTCTTCAACAGCCAGACGGGCCATGTCCAGGGATTCTTCTTCGCTGTCTGGCCCATCGTCCAGACCAGGTAGAATGTGGCAGTGGATGTCGATCATATTTTCCTTGATATTATTTGCTCCGGCGCAAAAACTCCCTGACATCCGGATTTTTGCTGTTGTCTCGCATCAAACGCGGATCACCGATTTCGGCCATGGTTTTTTGCTTTGGGTCTAAAAAAAGCGCCCGGGTGCTGATGGTAAAGATTGAATCCAGATCGTGGGTGACCACAATCATGGTCATGCCCATGCTGGATTGGAGTTCGAGAATAAGTTCGTCTAAACGGCGGGAGCTGACCGGATCCAGTCCGCTGGACGGCTCGTCAAAGAAAACGATTTCTGGATCCAGTGCAAGTGCCCGGGCTAATGCAGCCCTTTTCTGCATCCCTCCGCTGAGTTCAGAAGGGTAAGCCCCTTCCTGGCCAGCCAATCCGACCAAACTGAGCTTCATCGAGGCCAGTTCCAGAACGCTTGCCCGGGACAGGTCGGTGTAAACTTCCAAAGGTAGGGCAATATTTTCGGTTAAGGTCATGGAACTCCACAGGGCCCCGTGCTGGTACAACACGCCCATTCTGCGGCGGATTTTGTTTTGTTCCGATTCGGCAGCAGACCAAAGATCCGTCTGGCCATACATAATATGTCCTTTTGCCGGGCGGACCAGACCGATCATGGATTTGAGCAGGGTACTTTTGCCGCTGCCGCTTCCGCCCATAAAAATAAGCACTTCACCTTGGTGCACGTCAAAGCTCAGATCGCGCATAATGACCTTGGAGCCATAGGCCAGGGTTAGGTCAATGATGTTGATGAGGCTGGAGTCTGGAGTCTGGAGCCGGGATTCGGAAGTCAAATGGGAAGGCTCTGTACTGTCCCTGTTTGGAGAGTTTCTCTTCATTATGCTTGAATCCCTCATGAAGTATGAACGGTTTCGGATTGATTGTCATCGACCCCAGCAGCGCTCCAACAGAGGTACATTTCCGAGCAAGTTGATCATGCTGCTCTGGAGTGATCTAGCCACAAGTCTGGATTTTTGTTCATAGGAATCCTCTCCCAGCATCCCAGCATTTCTTCTTCACTCTTTTGTGTACCCCAACTCCCGCAAGGTCCTGGCATTGACCAGATTCCGTTCCTCATCCTTGAGCCACCCCCATTTATTAAAATACAGGATGGCGGATTTGATGTGTTGATATGTGATATGCATTTTATGGTAGGATGCCTTGCTGTACGTGTGGTAGATCTGGGTAGAGGGATAATAGACCGTCCTGTATCTGGTCCCTATTCGCCGGCACAAGTCAGCGTCTTCCATGTACAAGAAAAACCGTTCGTCAAAATTGCCCACGTTGTCTATGGCCTCTCGGCGCAGGAGCATGAAAGAGCCGGAAAGAAAAGGGATGTCCATACTTTTCTCAGGATCGGCAAACCGGAGCTCATACACATTGTTTCGTTTCTTGGACCAGGGCAGAAAGGGAAAAAAACGTCGGCCTATGAGATCGGCCGGAGTGGGAAGAAGTTTACATAGGTTCTGGGGGGAGCCGTCAGGATACAGGATCCTAGGCATAACCAGACCGACATCAGGACGCTGATCCATGAACTGGACAAGGGTCTCCAAGGTGGAAGGGTCAAAAAACACATCCGGGTTCATGACCAAATGATACGGAGCCTGGTCTGCCTGGGACAAGGTCAAGGCGATGTTGTGCCCGGAGCCGAATCCCAGATTGGAGTAATTGTATATGTAGGTGGTGACCTCGGAACGTGTTGAAATTTGGGGTTTACTGGCTGAGTTGTCGATCAGGTAGAGTTTCTTGGGCAGGGAACAGGAAACAAAGGACTCAATGGCCCTTTCCAGTTCGTAGTGCTGGTTCTTATATAGGACAATGGATCCGGTGAGCTTCATGTAGGGTAGAATACCTTATATTACTTTTCTGTCATTGCCCGGCCCGGATTATACGAGCATACTCTAGCTCCATGTTTCGCGTGGCTCGCTGTGCAATCAGGGTAAAGCCAAATTCGTCAGCGAAATACTCAAGAAGAGGCCTGGATTCCCGCCTGCGGGAGAATGAGGGAAAAGGATCTGATTTTTACTGTATTATGAAGATTTTCTTTATCAGCCAAGATCTGTGTGACTGATCTCTTCCTCATCCCAGCATTTCTTATTTTCTTCCTCTCTTCTGGATGCAAACTTGGGTAGCCCAAGGAACTGACTGATGTCAATAACCGGCCGAATATGTCTTCTTGTCTTGTCCGCAGATCCTTGCTAATTTTAAGGACATCAGACCATGAGAGGAGGAGGCCGATGACTAAGCATGACCCCATGACCTAAGGTATGGGCAGCAATTCATATATTGGCAATTAAAAGACCAGGGCCTGTTGTTCATTTCGTTTCAGATCCGCTTCCACCATCATCCGGCAGAGTTCTTCCAGGGAGGACTGTGCTTCCCAATCAAGTTCCTGTCTGGCTTTGGATGGATCGCCCGTGAGTACATCGACTTCGGCTGGTCGGTAGTATCGGGGATTGACTCTGACTATCTCCTTGCCTGTAGAGACATCGATGCCCACTTCATTTTGTCCATCTCCCTGCCATTGCATGTCAATATCCACGGTCTTGGCCGATAGATGGACAAAATCCCGAACCGACCGCGTCCGTCCAGTGGCTAAGACCCAAGTATCCGGGGCATCAGCTTGCAACATCCGCCACATGCCTTCAACATATTCAGCAGCGTACCCCCAGTCCCGCTTGGCATCCAGGTTGCCAAGCTCGACAAATTCCTGCATTCCCAACTTGATCCGAGCCATAGAGTGGGATATTTTTCTGGTCACAAATTCCAGGCCGCGCAAAGGCGATTCATGATTAAAGAGTATTCCGCTGGCCGTGAAGATACCATAGGCCTCTCGGTAGTTGATGGTCATCCAATGGGCGAAGACTTTTGCCGCCCCATAGGGACTGCGGGGATAAAAACCGGTCTTTTCGTTTTGTGGACTTTCCCGAACTTTGCCGAACATCTCTGATGTTGAGGCCTGATAAAACCTGATCCCAGAATTAACGATTCGGATTGCTTCCAGGAGATTGATTGGACCCACTCCGGTAATTTCAGCAGTGGTCACCGGCTGCTCAAAGGAGACCCAAACAAAGCTCTGGGCCGCCAAATTGTAAACCTCGTTCGGCTTGGCTTTTTCCAAAAGCCGAATACAGGTAGACAGATCGGTCAAATCGAATTCTACAAGATGCAGGTCAGGATGGTCTTCGATTCCAAGTTCCATGACCCTCCAAAAATTCACGGAACTCGTACGCCTAAATGTTCCATAGACTGTGTACCCTTTGTTGAGAAGCAATCTGGCCAGGTATGCTCCATCCTGGCCGGTAATTCCTGTAATAACTGCTGTTTTGCCCATATTCCTGTCTTCTCCTGTAGAATTATAGTTTCCAGAGGCCGCGCTTTGCGTGAGTACTTGTCCTATCTCGAATGCCGAAACTGGAGATTGCTTCGTCACAGACTCCTCGCAATGACGGGTTGGGTTTTAGCTCCGGGATATCACTTGAAACCGGGATTGCGAGGAGTCTGCGACAGGCGTCCTGGCCAAAACAATCTTAAGTAACAAGCTTCCAGCTTCATACACGGACTGGGGAATACCCCGAACTATGGTTGTAGCGGTAGGGGCGAATAATCATTCGCCCTCTTGGACCAGGCCAGCCACCGGGGTTGAGTCTCGTTACATGCATGCTACCTACTCAGAGATATCCGGCAGGGTCTTCAAGCCCACATAGGCCAGCAGAGCATTTAAGTCCTCCCGGTCCGACCACAGCACCTGGTTCTTGGCCATCAGCTCCTTGGCCTCCTCGGTAAACCCGTCATGGGCAAAGATCCACAGCCGGAGCACCTCCAGGCCTTCTCCAAGGTTGGACCGAACCATACGCCCCTTGGTCAGCAGGCTTTCCACCTCCGGGACCCCGGCCTTTCTGCCCTGCCACCACTTGCTCTCGCCAAGCCAGACCTCGGCCCCGGCGGCTGCGTACACATCCACCTCCATGTCCTTAGCTGCCCCCAGCCGGACCCGGTGATGGATGTAGCTGAAATGCCAGTTGACCACCACGTCCTTTTCTGTGTGCAGATACTTCCCGGGCAGGGTCTTGTTCTGGCTCTGCCACAGGATCTGGGCCATATACACCTCCCCCAGATAGCCCAGATGGTCGTGGATCTGGCGTTTGAGAGACCGATAGCGAAGACGAATATCGTCCTGGACCTGGGCAGGACCGCGCCCCTCAACAGCCATCCGGCCCCAAACCTTTAAAAAATCCACCAAGATGGGGTCCTCCACTTTCCGGAACCAGCCACCCAGCTCGGAATACTCCAAGAGATCGCCCCGGGAGAGCTTGACCAACACGTCCCGGATGGTCTCCACGCTCACCTCCTGCCCATCCCGTTCCTTAAGCTCGCGCTGAATGCGCCCAAGATCAATGCTTTCGCCTTCCTCCAAGGCTGAGAGGTATAAGATCCATTTGGTGATCCCGTGCTCATTGATCCGTTCGATCCACCGTTCCACCTGGTCGTTGAGCTCTCCCCATATAAATCCAGAGGACAGATCCACGGCCAGGACTTCATTCAGGGTCTGCTCATCCTGGAGCAAGGTGTCCTGCTCCAAAGACTGCTGGATCACAGCGGTGATATAAAAAGGATTCCCCCCGCAGCGGGCGGCGATGACCGGAGCCATCTCCTGGGAAACCTCGGCCCGGTAATATCTCGCACAGCGCAAGGCCAGTTCCGAGCCCCAGTATTCAGTCATGGGGCCAATGGGCTTGCTCCGAAACCGCCCGAACACGGCCCCCCGGCCCAGGATCTCACCGGTCAGAATGCTCATGGCCGATCCGGTCACAAAATGCGGACAGGTCGGGGACTCCACCGCCTTCTGCATAAACCCGACAACATCAAAGTCATACTGGGGCAGGCGGGTGTTTTGAAACTCATCCAGAAACATGGCTATGGTGGATTCGTCCCGGTCCGAGACTCGGCGAGGCAGCCAGATGGCCCATTCCTCAGGCAGGGTCAGATCTCTCTCTAAAAGGGCGGAATACACATTGACAGCGGCCTGGACACCTGGAGTGACCTCAAGCTTTTGGTGTATCACATCCAGCAAAGCCTCCGGCCGAACACTTTCCTTGGACAAAATATCAATGTCCTGGAGCCGGAAGGCCACATACCATCGCAAAAAGTTCTCCACATACTTGGTGCAAAACACCCATTTATCAACGACGGTATCCGGAAAGCTGAAATACACCGGAACAACGCTGTGGTCCGGATCTTGTGGATTGTCCTGGTCAAAAAATAATCGGTTGACCACCCGCTTGAAGATCTCTGTCTTGCCCATCCGCCGCTGGCCCAAAAGCACTGTGGACATGCTCCGCCTGGTGATAGCCTTCAGGGCACACGTATACAGATAGTCGATATGCTCCTGCCGATCCGTGTATACTGCTTGAGGTACCAAAGGGCGGATGGCCCATGGGGATTGACTCTCTTTGCTCATAATACTTTCCCTGCTTTGCTACCCTGCCCTGGGCAAAAAATATTCCTTCGCGTCCCTTCGCGGTGAACGCTTCGTCATCTCCTCACCCCTCACCGCTCATCCAGCCGGGCCCGCAATTTGCTGACCAGAAAGCTGTCTCCATACCGGACCTCCAGTTCCTGAACCACCCGCCTGGCCTTTGCCCTCTGGCCCATATCCAGCAGAGCCAAGGCCAGGTTGGCCCGGACGGACTCATCTTCCGGATTCTGCTCCAGCACCTGTCGAAAAAGGCGGCTTGCCGCTTGCGCATCTCCCTGCCGCAAGGCCTGGATGCCCTCCCACTTGGCCACAAAGGGACTCGTTTCCGGCAAAATCCCGCGCAACTTCTCCATGCAGGACGCAAACGCCTCCTGATCATCATTGCTGTAGGCCTGCTGCAAAGAACGGCTCAAAATCAAAACCCGGCGATTGCGCTCTGCCCGCTTTGAAAATCTCTCATCCAAAAAATGTTGTTTGGGGTCAGGCTCAGCCTTCATACGACCGGTCACCTTTTGGCCCCCTTTTTGCTGGGCATTCGCCTGCACACGGTCCTGCACATTTCCGCCCTCTTGATCCTCCCTTGGGCTCCTCCCTTCATTTAGCTTGACTATTTGCATCTCTTCCGACCCGGGAGCTTCCAGGTCCTCACTTTTCTGGGACTCATTTTGATCCTGAGGATTATGACGGACTACTTTTGCTCGAAACTCTTCTTGCTCCTTCGCAGTTTGCCCTTGGCCGGCTGCATCGGCCACCAGCTCTCCCTTCTGGGACCCCTGCAATGTTTGCACATAAAGTTCCAGCCTGGATTCCATGAGCTTACCCACCCCGGCCAAAACTGCAATAAAGATGAATACGATCAGACCGGCCCGCACCAAGCGTTTGCGCAGGGAACCTGCCCGATAGCCGTAAGGGACCGCCGGCCTTTGACTGTCCTTTCTTTCTTCGTTGTGCAGCTTCTGCAGGCTCTTATACAGCATGCTCATTTACAGCACCCGAACATGCATAATGACAACTAACTCGGAAAGCGAACGGTTGTCTGAACGCCGCTTGAACAACCAGCCCAGACCGGGAACATTGCCAATGGCAGGAGTCTTGCGGTCGCTGTCCCTTTTGTTTTTCTGGATCAGCCCGCCCAAAATAACCGTATCTCCATCACTGACCCGGACATTGGTATTCACATTGCGCACGTCCACGGTGGGCAGGGTGATTTGATCCTCGCCGATAGTCTCCTTACGGGACAGGTCCACTTGGCTGGTAATGGGGAATATATTCAAGTCCACATTGCCTTGCTCAGTTATAAAAGGCACCACTCCAAGCATGACTCCTTCAAAGGCAGTGGCGGTTTCCGTTGAAAAATCCACCCAATCATCCCCTGCGCTTGCGGTAGACCTGGACCTGGTGATCTCCTCGATATAATTCTGTGTGGTCCCGGAGGTGACCAAAGCCGGCTGCATGTGCCGGGTGCGGACATGAGGATTGGAGACCACATGCACCGCCCCAAATGTCTCCAGGGCCTGGATCGTTGTACTGAACTGATCGTACTCCGTGGTCACCTCTGAACGACTGTCGATGACAATAGCCTGGGGATCATCTTCATTCAGGGTATAGGTTCCAAACCCCTGAGCCGCCTTCCATCCCAGATTGACATTGTAGGCATAGTTCTCCATGAGAAATCGGCCCACATAATCCCAATCCACACCCAGCTGAAAGGAATCGCTGAGCGTCACCTCCAGGATCTGGGCGTCTATGGACACCTGCTGGGACAACTTCTTTTGCATCTGTTGCACAAAACGCCGCACAACCCGCATTTTTCCCGGGCTGGTCCGGACATACAAAGTTCCGGCCGTGGAATCCAGAACAAGCTTGCCACTGCTCTCTTCTTCCCCGGAGAACAAGATATCTTCAATATTGGTCTTTAGGAAACCGTACAAAGAGTTGCCGTCGCTGTTTTCCCCAAAACTGGACTGCATACTGAAATTTCCGGTCAAATCGTTGGATTCGCCTCCGCCGTTTGTATCTGTCCCGGCATTACCGAAGATATCTCCTCCGCTTTTAATGGATACCTGAGTATTGGCATTGAGAAAATCCAGCTCAAATATCTCCTCTTGATACGGACGCACAGCCAGAACATTGTCGTTCACGCTCCAGGCCAGGTCATAGGCCTCCAGGAGCCGGTCCACCACCACGCTGGCCGAAGTCCTTTCAAAACTTATGGTCACCCGTCTATCCAGACGTATCTCTGGAGAAATGACCAGGTTCAGGCCCGCATCCCGGGCTAACACGTACAACACGTCCTGCAATGGTCTGTTATGCACTGAGATAGAGACAGTGGTCTCCTGCAAAGGGTTAAACTCCGGGGCCATGGGAGCAAGCTCCGTACTCTCCTGGGCAGTCTTTTTATGTTCCAGGAGCTCCCGTTGTTCCTGCCTGGACTTTTGTAAATGGTCCTGCTCCTGCTGTAGCCGCTCGTTGAGCTTGGCATAGCCGGAGTTCTTCTTGGGCAGCTCTCTGGTTGTCTGACAACCGACAGTGATGAGCAGAAGGCCCATGAGAAGAACTGCTGCAGAATGCTTTATGATAAAGGTCATGAAAATTCCTATCTCTTCAAAAGTTCCCTGGCTTCCTCAGGGATGGACCTGCCCTCTTCGGAAACCTGCTCCTGTGTACTATTTGACTCATCTACCTGCCCAGTCTCATTTCCTTCACCCTCTTGCAATTGAACCATCCTGGGCGGCTTCCAGGGAATCCACTGTTCGCCTCCCTGGCCAGCGAGCAATACTCCGTGTTTGCTCACAGATACAACCCGCTTACCGTCATCCATGGTCTGCCCTTGAACGTATATCCGACCGTTGAGCACTACAAACTTTTTATGGGCCCCCTGAAATATGAGCCCCAGCATCAACGGCTGCTCTTGGCCAACAGTGCCATTACGACTCACCGTTGGGAGAAAAGACAAATTTACCCGTCCCGGAACATCCTGTGGCGGCGGATGGGCCACAAGGCGCATACCCTTGCGCAGCTCGTCACGCACATCTTGAGCCGGGATGGCCAATTTTGGAGGCTGCAAGTTCGTATTGCTAGGCAGAGACGGTCTGACCGGTTCGGCTTTGAACCAGACAAGCCAAAATCCCGTCCCAAGCACACAGGCCAGAACCGTCAACCAGCGCCAAAGAATATGTTTTCTGGAAGAATGTATCATTTGGCGTTTTCTTTTCCCCAAGGATAGCGCACACTCACACTGAAATCCGCTTCCTCAGCTTTGAGACGCAAAGACGTATCAGCTGTCTCAAATCCCTGTCTTTTCAGCCCTTGCCGAAAAAGGCGCAGCTCTTGTTCCACCTGTCCGGGATCGCCGGTCACAACTCCTTCTGCTTTGGCTTCTATGATCGAATTGTGAAAAGAAAAACGCAAGGTGCCAATTTTCCATCCACTGGGACAGGCATGCAGAAAAGCATTCCAAATCTTCACCAGGGAAGGGGCATCACCTGCCAAACGCAGGTCATAAATCAAGGACACGGCCTGTTCGGCCTGCTCTTGCCCATAAATATCATAGTCAAAGCTGGTAAGCTTGTGCTCCAATCTGCGCACTGCACTCTCTTTATACGAGGCTTGATCGCTGAGGTGCTGGGCAACCCCCCAGTTCACCCAGGTTATTCCGGCCAGGATCAAGGCCCCTCCCAGCAGAGCCGCCCGCAGCCATTTTTCCCAAAGCTCTAAGGGACGAAGGTACTTCTCTTCCCCTCCCTGCAGAGCATACCTGGGATCAGAAATCTCGAGCAGAGCAGGAACAGCACTCCATATCAGCGTCTCCTCGTACTGGAAGCGATAAACAGGCCACGGCTGCAAGGGTATCTCCGAAGCGGGCAGGTTGGGTAGCTGTTCCTGAATACAGATCTCGATCCACTGCAGCCCGGAAAAGCTTACCCCCTGCTCTTCCTGGACCAAGCGCAGATCCTGGTCCATAGAGGCCATAACTGAATCCAGCTCGCTGGCGCTCTCGGAAAACAATGGATAGCGGCTGGCCAGGACCACACTGCCGGCTTTCCCGGCCATGAGCACCACCGAAGAGTCCCAGCGCATAGCTATGGCCTGCCACTTTTTGCCCCCCTTGCGGAAAAGGCTGAGCAACAGGCCGGGGCCGTCTATGAGAACACATCCCTTTGGCAGGGTACAGTCAGCTTTGCTCTGGGTCAGCCTGGCCTGAGGATAGATGTGGTACAGCACATCTGCTTCCTGCTTCCCTTTTTTTATGGTCGCATAGGCATGAAAGACTTCCTCCGGCCCCAGGTCGCCCATTTCTTCCGCCCGCTTGCGGGCCAGAACATGGGCGTACTTTATCTCCCCAGTCACCCTGATAAGGGCTGGACCGGCCTCTTCCGGAAAATCGTCCAGCACATAGCAAAACGCGCCGCAATCAGTCGGCTGACTCGCAGACCGGACAGAACTTTCTTGAAAGATCCACACCCCGTCCTGCCGGTGTATTTGAAAAGGAATATGTCCATTTTCGGGAGAGACTTCCTCCCATTCCCCTTCAGATTCATGCTGGGAAGAGACAGAGTCCCCAGTTTTGGTCTGTGTGCCCGATCCTGGAGATGCAGTTTCCCTGGCTTGCTCCCCTTCTACCTCTTCCCGGCTGGCAGGAAGCAAGATCTCCGGTTCCTGCATACGGAGATCACTGTCCTTGCTTTCCTTACTTCCATTGCTTTCATTGTCCGTGGGCTCCAACTCCCAGGTCTGCAAGCGGGCAAAGACATCTTCCTGATGGTTTTGTTCATTATCCCTGGTTTCGGGTACCTGCTCCTGATCTTGTTTTTGCCGTTCAAGCCCTTCGTGACCGCTTTGTTCATTATCCTCTGGCATGGACTCTTCCTGTCCAGTCGAACGAAAATCTTTATCTTGTGCGGCCATCATCATGCTCCATCCATGGAACTCAAAAGAGTCCCATGGATTTGCAGTTGAACCGCCGTTTTTTTGCCTCCCTGCGTGGCGTTACTGCTTTTAATGACCGGGGAGGCCCGAATATCCCGGGGTGCAAACCAAAAATCCTTTCCAACGTTAACGTCCCGAGACAACAGCTGCAGAATATGCCCGGCCTGATCCGGCAAATACGTCCCTTGCACATGCACTGGATATTTTTGCCATGCTTTGGGGTCCAAACCAATGTCCTGGGCTTTTTCCCACAGTTCGTTCCATGCCTGCAGCTGGTCCTGCAAACGGATATGGGCCTTTTCCCAGGCCCGAAGGTTACGTTGCCTGGCTTGCAAACGATCCAGGTAATCTTCCTGGACCGCTACGTTATCCGCACTCTGCAAGGCAAGGACTAGGGTAGCACAAAAAACAAGAACACAGAGGAGACTCATTCCCCAGCGAATAGCGAAGTCAGACATAAAGACCCCATGATTGGAGATAATTTTTAAGACGCAAGTACTAGGGCTATATCCCGATCGCTGGCTTAGCCGTCCGGGACCGCCCGGCCCCAGCCTGGCTCGTCCGGGACCGCCTGGCCTCAGCCTGGCTCTTCTTGGATCGCCTGGCCCCAGCCTGGCTCGTCCGGGACCGCCTGGCCCCAGCCTGGCTC
>Ga0182239_1000382_pt1 | contig 16441 bp, 20 predicted proteins | sample hydfrate6_PW_210_FD_132456 | JGI IMG/M metagenome (GOLD analysis project Ga0182239, IMG submission 132456) | Subsurface microbial communities from deep shales in Texas, USA - hydraulic fracturing test 6_PW_210 | ecosystem: Environmental > Aquatic > Deep subsurface > Shale gas/oil reservoir >... | reverse complement strand
GTATTCATATTGCGTACATTCATATATTTTTGTTCGTATATCGTGGACATTTTATACGATAAAAGTATCATTTTATTGGGTGTAAAAATATACATAAAAAAATAGGCAAACCTATTTAAAGTTTGCCTTAAATTATTCCAATTTTTTGTATCAAAAACATGACCGCACCAGTCAAAAATGATACTACGCCAAGAAGAATTTTAATCCAAAAGTTTAAATTTTTGTCTCCAATTAATTTTATATCTTCGTCTTGGCATTCTGTCTTTTTTTTTATATCTGTAACATCTTTTTTTAATGTCTCCACGTCAGATTCAACGAATCTTAATTTTTTACCTATATTATTAATGTCTTTAGTATTCATTTTTATATCAGCACCAAATTCATCCAATATTTCCATTTTAGCCTTGATATATGAAACAGCATCTGATATTTCATCTATTTTTTCTAATCTCTTTCTAGTATACTCGTCCAATTTACCACCTCTTAATAATCTGATTCATGCCAATCTATAGTAACTCCTATGTCTTTTACAGCAGTTGCTAAATTTGTAATGCCTATTAAAAATTCAGTACCTGATGCTATTATGCTTTCTAATGTACTTCCACCAGTAGCACCAGTTGTTTGACCAACAGTGCCTCCTAATATAAGTCTAAACCCTCTCTAATCATTTTTTACACAACCTTTCCTTTAGGCTCTTCGTACCAAAATGCACGCCAAGCAAAAGTTATCTCATTTGTTTCTAAGTTTGTTAATTTTATTATATATTGCTCATTATCATTTTTAAAAACAAGCTCTTGTGTTTCACTAAGCGATGTTTGGGCAGCTCCAACAAATTGATTTGTTTCATCTGCCAGAACATGAATTGTGTCCCATACCGTACCGCCTGTATACGATGGAGATTCTTTTACTGTGGACTCAGGCTCTTCTGCGAAATTATCGTTAGGATTTGTTGGTGTTAATTCAGTACCAGTATTTTCTGTTACAGTTGCGCCTCTTATTATCTCTAGTTTGCAACTTCCACCTAATGAATTTAAACTTATATTTTTAAAATGCACATATAATTCTAGTGGAGCTGTTATACAATATTCTTTAGTAGCGCCAGATGCTAAAGTACCATAATCACTTATATTAGCTCCATATCCTAAATGTATAGCCGAATGGTCTGAATTTATATTTACAACGCCACCAGTAATTCCTTCTGGCGTTTTTAAACTATTTTGTAAGTTAGCATCAATTAATATATTCATATCATCACAACTTAATATAAAGCAGTATATTTAATGTTTTGACCTAATGCGCCTAAAACTTTTACTGCATTAAATCTAGCATTATCAAAAGATATATATGAACCTGCTGATATAAATAATGTGTCCGTAGTATGCAAAACGCTTCCATCAGAATCTACTCTTGCAAGCTGAATTAATAAATCAGTTCCGTCAGAGTCAATTCTTATAGAATAGCAATTATGCGTATTTCCATTTTTATCTTCAAATTTAACAACTTCATCAGCTTCTGTGGTAGCATAAAACTCTGAACCACCATCTGTAAGGTGATAATTTGTTACAATATTGTTAAATATTTTATTCATTATAAGACCACCTTTATATAAAAATAAGGCAGACTATTTTTTCAAGTCTGCCAAATGTATCAATTAAGATACTTCACTTCCGTCATAAACTACTAAGTTCCAGAAATCAGTTTCTGCACAATTCTTCTTCATAGCTTCAAAACTCATGTCTAATACAGCTGGGTCATCTGCTGCCCCTGTTCCTAATGTCCAGTTACCAGTTAATTTAGCTTTATAAACTATAAGAACTGCCATATACTCGTTGTCATTACAATCTTTTACTAATGACTTCATTTCTAATCTTACTGTTGAAGATTCAACGTCAGATTTGTTGGTTATGCTTTGTGCTAATGCGCCAGTTGTAATATCATAATATACTCTTGCAACTGTACCGTCTGCATAATCACCAGCAAAGAATGTAAGTGTTTTTGTTCCAGTACCATATTCAAAACTCGTTCCAGTTGCCGCTGTTGCTGCTTGTGTTAACTCCTCTTCTACACCACTTGCACCCAATATTTCTACTTTAAGAATTTCGCTACCTGTTTCACCAATAGCTGTATAAGTTGTAAGTGCTGTGTTAGAAGTTATCTTTACATCTTCGTATGGAAGCGGAACTGTTACAGCACCTTCGGTAACGTCTGAGCCAGTTATAAGTGCCAATATTCTGTTGTCAAAAACACCAGCTGTAGTAGTTCCTGTTACTCTTTTGCTATGTGAGAATGCACTGATATATGGATTTCCTGCTCCTCCCATACTATAAACATTTTCCTGAGCGTTTTCCATACTCATATTCTGCAAGTCCGTAATAGTGCCAAACACAGTAGTACCATCTACATTTTTAATAGTCATATCAAATACTCTTTGTATTGACCACTTTTCTATTTTTGCCATAATGTATTATCTCCTCTCAATTATTTATTAATCCAATTGTTTTTGTTAATTCTTTGTTCTATATTTTTTACATCTATCATGCCACTATAAACCCCACTCATTAAATAATCAAAGTTTTTAATCTTATCTATTCTATTATAACCTCGATATATTTGATGTGGTGTTAAATCAAATATAGTATCATAATTGTATTTACTACCACTTGACCAAACCAAAGAATCTATTATCGAATATATATCGTACTTTGGACTTTGCTTTCTTTTCAACTCTATATCTCTTCTAACTAACTCTTTAGCCATTTCATTAGCTGGTTTTCTCTCTTGTGGTATAGCCATAAAAAACATATCCATCAAAGTTTTTTTTATTTCGTTTATTGTTATTGTATTTAATTCTAAATCACTTTTCAATGATTCAAAAACATATGTGTTGTTTTTAACTTTTGGTACAAAATTTTCTAATTCATATTTTTTGTTTTGCTCATTATAATATAAAAATATGAAATTTAATTTTCTATGTAAAACATCTAATATATCACTATTAAGCATTAAAAATATATCAAATGTATTTTTTGTCATATAATCTATGCCCGCATCCTCTAAATCAAACTTAAATTCATATGGAAATCTAGTCAAAGAATATATTATTTTCTCATACTCATCATACGTCATATATTCTTCTATTGTTGAAAATTTATGCTGAGCGACAATAAAACCATTTTTTAAATGTATGGGCAATCCTTTTATTAATCTATAATCATTATTATCGCTCATCTAACAACCTTTGCTTCCTGTGTACATGAAAAACATTCTGTATCCCATAAATGTGTCATTATATCTTATAAGTTCTGTGTTATTAAATTCTAAATTGCCCCTAACACTTTTTACTTTTGTGTTCATAAAATCATCATATATTATATCCACAATTCTATATGGTCTTATTTTATTATCTTCTAAATTCCATAAATTTAAATGTGTCATTATATCAATAACTATAGGTATGTCATTATGAGAATTGCTCGTACCGCCTGCTCTTTCAGCTCTGCCCATATAAATACATATATAAGTTTCCTCTTCAGAACTAGGCATATTAACCTTCGGCTTTAAAAATAATCTCTCATTAAAAAGACTATAAAAATTGTCAGACGAAGATTGATTTAAAGCATTTGGGCTATCTATAGATACCAGTTTTATAAAATTATCATTGTCAGATAAAGACATTAATAAGTCTGTTAAATTTTTTTCTAAATTATCTAATAAAGCCATATTCAATCACCGTCCTTACCATAAGCCTTTTAATGTATATATAAACTGTTCTGTTAAATCATTCGTTGAGTCATAAACATCAACTATTACTTCTCCAGAGCCAGAATTATTAGTTATTGTGTATTCGTCGGTATCTGAGCTAAACGTATAATCACCAATCGAACCAGCATTTACAGATATAGTATATGAAGATGGTATTGCTACGCCAGAATCAGTTGTTGACAAACTAAAAGTATAGCTTTCACCAGTCTTTATCTCATCAACATCTGGTGTTACATTTATCAATAATGTTTCGGTAATTTCATCATCTGGTTCAACATACTTATCATAATAATTTGCAATACCAAGTTCAAAATTATCAGTCTCATCATTAGATTGGTCTTGCTCCATATAAAATTGTATTACGCCATCTATTCCATAATCATCTATATGACCTATTTGAAAAACATTACTTCCAAATATAAATCTGTCCCCTTCGTTAATAGATAATGTATCATCGTTCTTTTGAACAAACACAGTTCTATCTTTCGAAACAATTTCCATATATTTATCAGACATTATATCTGCGTTAGCACCAGTTTTAGAGCTATTAAATATACATGGATAAGATATTATCTCACCAGAATCATTTATCCATTTCATTACGTTATTAGATTTATATATCCTGCCTACTACATTATAATCATATTGCTTATCTAAATTTAAAACTAACCAATCGGTTAATTCGCCACTATAATTAAAACTAACGTAATCGCCTTGGTCTAAAAGTTCAAATGCATTGTCATACGGATATAATGTAAGTTTTTTTAGTGCTATTGTATACTTGAATGCATTTAAATCTGAAATCATAGCAATGTAAGGTGTAGTATAATCTAAATCTATATATATATCATATTTATTATATATATTCTCAAAAGCATCTATAGTCGATTGTTTTATATCATTGGCAATTAATTCTTTATTGCTAGAGGAACATTCATAAATGGCTTTCATTAGCTCGTAAGCCATTTAAAACACCTCCTATACAGTAGTTGGCGTTGCTGATTTCCAACCACTTTCGTCATATAAACTTACTGGCTCTTCGCAAATATACCAAGTTCCACTTATAATTATAAAACATGGTGAGCCAGATGGTGTAGCAAGTTGTCCACCTGTAAAATCTTGTTCAGCCTCAGCAGCAGATAATGCAGTTTCGCCAGTTCCACTAGCGGTAGCAGTTAAATCTGTTAATGCATCTATAGCGCCCGCAACTAATGTAGCTGTATTTTTAGTAGCATCTAAAGCGCCAACACCATCAGTGCCAAGCGTTACGGTTATATCTGTTCCAGATAAAGTTGCTGATAAATCAACATCATTACCAGACCCTTCTGCAACAGTTATTGTATAATCATTTCCATCAGTTCCAACAAAGTCATATTCCACAGTTACAACGCCATTTTCACCAGAACCTATCGTAGCGCTAGCTTTTGCGGCATTTTGAGGAGTAGACTCGTCAAACCAAGTCATATTTTTTTGTGTATATCTAGGCATTTATTTACCTCCTTCTATTTATATCCGTCAAAGTCAATGCTTTGCTCGGTATAATCAACCACAGCATTCCTTAAATCTACTATGGCATCAGTTTTTAATAATCTTAATTCTTTTATTAAATTTGCTGGTGAATGTGGTTGTGAAAAATCTTTTGAAAGAATTGTATCTCTCATTTTATCAGTTACATAAAGATTAAAACTAACCCAAGATATTATCATTCCATAAGCCAATATGAACTGTTCCTCATATGATAAATCTTCCTCAAATTCTCCAGAATAAATATATCCATATGTTATTACATCACCATCTGAAACACTTTCATTTAATGTGAATTCGAGAGTATTATAATCAAAACTATAATCCAACGAATCGTCACCAATCTTACAAAATGTCTCTATAGCATCGTTGTCGTATGCGTCAGGTATTGAGTCTAATTCTATCATTGCCCCAGAAGAATAAACTAATTCATTTGATTCATATTCTGGTTTTTGCTCTAATGTTAAATCTTTTCTACATTCCTTAAAATGTATGCTTGTCGCTTTTATTAAATAGCTATTTAATAAATTATTACGAGTTTCGTCGCTATAATTTAAACATAAATTCCTATCCTGAATTAATGTTAGAAATTTATCGAATATATCACTTTTAGGGGTTGACAATTATGCCACCTCCTTATTATTTAAAAAGCTCAGGATTTTTTATAGCTTGTCTGAAATAGTTCTGCTTATCGCCATAATTAAACTTAGCCTTTTTATGAAGTTGAACAGCATGTTCTAAAAGATTGTCAAATGTTTGTGGATATTCTTTTATGAAATCTTCAAAGTCTTTATAATCAGCATTTAAAATTTCATCGTATTTTTCCAAAGATAATTTACCTTCATATAAATAATCTAACTTAACTTTTTCAAGAACATCTTTAACTTCAGCACCACCAATAACATCTGTTATCAATAACTCGCCACTTTTAAAATGTTTGCTATTTTGAGCATAATAATTCCTAAATTCTTCGTAATCTAGTATAGCAGTATCGCCATGTGATTCTAATTTATAGAAAATATTTGCCGACTTTCCTTTTCTCCCACTCATAATAAAAATACTAAAAGTATTATTCATGACTTCAACTCTTATATCATCTAAATTACTATTACTATTTTTTATTTGCTCTTTTAGCTTTTTTATTTCTTTATCATGCTCTTTTTCTTTATCTTTTAAAGCTTTGTCTATAGCGTCAGATACTAATTTTTCTATATCTATATCCTTGCTTTCGTCTTTCGATTTGTTTGTACTTCCTTTTGGTCTACCCAATTAAAACACCTCTCATATATTTGTTATATTCATATATTTTAAAAAGAGGGGATAAAACCCCTCATATTATAATTAAGATAATTTATAAAATCCGTAATTACCTTCTTGAACAGTTATTGCAGCTGCTCCAATCATTCTTCCCCATAAGTATTCAGGCTGTAAATCATTTCTCTGCATTGCAGGTGTAGAATCTACTAATGGTTCGCCTTCAAATACTACTTTAACTATTTTTTCATTAGCCGGAACTATGATTAGGTGGTTTCTATCAACACCAAATGTTTGAGTTCTTGCTAAATAAGCTTGTGGTAATGAGATAAGTGGAGTTCCGTTATAAGTTCCAACGTATCCTAATTCATTAGCCTCATCAAGCATATTGTCAGAAAATCCAAAACTGTTATTAACTTGTTTTAGAGCTTTTCTTGAACCAAATATTTGAACTGCCTGAGAACCAGTTGCGGCCTTCACATGTTCTATAATATCATCTAAAGTATCGTCATCAAAAGCAGCAGTTGCTTTAAAGTTAGTTCCAACAGAAGAATAAGAATTATAAATAGCATTAGAAATCATTAATCCTACTTCGTGAGCGAAAGAAGTTGCTACTCTTTCAGTCATTCTAGCAAAATCAATCTTGCCAGCCATTAATTCGTCTAATTCTGCATATACTTTAATCATTTTCATGCTAGTAGTTACTGAAAAACTAGAATTCAATAATTGAGTTCTATGAATGTCTTTAGTTCCTCTAGCCTGTGTTACCACTGGGAATAATTGGTTATCTTCAACGTGGAATGAGTTCTTGTCACCAAGAGCCGTATCTTTAAAATCAGCAAATTGCTCGAATCTTCCGCTTAAAGATGCATTTATAGCCGTTGGTAACATTTCTGCTAATATTGCATATACTCTATATTCGTTTTGTTTGAAATTGTAGTAATTCCATTCGCCACCCACTGCTTCTCTTATTTTATCTTTAATATACTCATTCATTTCAGCCTTATTAAATTTACCTGTTCTTGATTGCCCTTTTACTACATCATAGGCAACCTCTTTTAATGTACTTATTTGATTAGCCATATTGTTTTCCTCCTATTATATATTATTAATTATTATTTTTATTCTATTATTACTTTTCACTACGCTTTTACACACTTTAATCTAGCCATACTAACGCCATTAAGTGTATAAACATCTTCAATTTCAAACACTATACTTTCTGTTCCAACAGCAGCAGCCAAAGCTTCTGGTTGAGTAGTAGCAGTAGGTACAACAACATTACCAGCTTCTACAGCAGCGGTTGCAGTAATATTAGCAACAGGAATACTTACTGTAAATCCCTTGTATGGATAATAAGCTCTTACTAAATCATTAGCAGCTATCTCGAAATCATTTTGGTCTTTTTCTGCTTCATAAGATAATGGAACGGCAAGAACCATAACCATATCTGAATCGTCTGCTCCAGTAGGTGCAGCAGCAGCATATGTGAAATTGTCCTGTAATTCCCCAACTGTTAAAATACTTCCATTCACTGTGTTTTCAGGTGCAACAACAGTTATTATACTCGCTGTTGCTGATACTTTGTCTAAGTTTATTTGATTAGCCATATTATTTTCCTCCTATTATTTCTTAAATTTTATTTTATATTCTTTTTCGATTTTGTCGGCAATATTTTCTTCGTCAAAATCATCATTATCTAAATTCAAAGAAGTATAAGCTTTTTTATCATCTTTCTTAGTTTTCTTCTTTGAAAAATTAGCTTTACCTATTAAAACATAACAAGCATTTTCAATTTCGTCATATTTCATTTCATAAGCTTTGTCTTTTATAGCACTAAACTCAGGTTCGTTGCCAAGAACATCTTCAAAAGAATCTATTAGTCCATCAATTTTTTCTTTCCTCTTAGCCTCTTCAAAATCTAGTCTAAATTGTTTTTCCTTGTCTAATTCAGATTGTAGCTTTTCATTTTTTACTTTGTACTCATCTAAATCAGCATTAAGTTCTTTTATATCATCTTTTAGATTGTCGAGAGCCATTTTTCTGTTAGATTCTATTTCCTCTTTCTCAGCTTTAGTTATTACTTCAACATAAAGTTCTTCTTGATTTTCAAAATCAATAACAACCTCTTTTGTTTCAATATCTAAGCTATAAGGTGCTCTATACATCTTTTGCTCATAACCACTTTCTTCTGAATAAGTGTCGATTTCATAATCAACTTTGGTATCTGTAAAATCAAATATCCAAACATATGAACCATCTTTTTCTAAAGCTTCATATAAAATCTCCATTTTATCTTTGTAAGATAATTCAAATTTTCCTTCATTTTCCTTAGTCATATTCTCACCATCCTCATCTTCTTCCTCATTGATGTCAAGTTTATCCATGATATCCTCGACTTTATTGACCACAGATGTTTCATCTTCGCCTTTGGCGTATGCCAATGCAGAAGCTAATCCATATCTATTATAAACCAATGTACCATCTTTTATTTCCATTACTGGATATTTACAAGCACCCTCTGTGCCTTCTTCCCAGCCATCTTCTAAAAGCATATATACATCGTTTGCTATGGTTTTAAAATTCTCAGCTTTCATAACATTTTTAACAAGAGCTGACTTATCAACATCTCCCCATGCAGTCATGGATAAAGCGTCTTTCGATTTGTCAACGTCAAGAGGTGATTCAGACATTAATTCTTCTTCAGCAACAAATTTTTTATCATCGTCTGCCAAATTCTCTCCTCCTTCCTTGTTAATTTTGTTATATAAATTAAATAATTTTTCATATTCTTCTTTAAAGATGTCCCTATCATACATTTTTACTCTTGCATCTTCAAAACAAGGTTCAACATCTGCCCCCAATATGGTTAATGCTGAGAATGAAAAATCTTCTATGACCTCATACTCGTCGTCATCTACATAACTACTACCAATCATAATTTCCATACTTTGTGGTCTTTGTTTTTCATCGTCGCTCAATAGTATTTCTAAATCATCGTATCTTCCAGTCCATAAAAACACATCGCAGACAAGATATTCTTTGTCGCCTTCTTCGACCCATCTAGGGTTACAAGACTCGGGAACAACGCCATATGGTACGGTAGTCTGTTCTATTCTAGCACCATTGCTATCTATTACCAATCTTCCACCATGAGTACCAAAATCCTTATCTTCGCCTTCTTTATAAAGAACTTCAGCTATTACTGGTATATTATAAATAGTACCAAGTGCATTTTCAACTGCCTCTTTTGTTATATACGACATATTTCTATTTGCTCCAACATACATAACTTTACATTCGGCTTTTGAAAATTCATCATTTAATTTTTCCAAATTGCTAACATCTATTTGAGATTCAAATTTTAGAACTTCACTCATTTACTCACCACCTTTGAAATATCTTTTATTAGTAAAAAAGCATTTGCTTTTATCTAACTTATCATAATTTTTTGTACCTTTAGGTGGCATGAGCACAAAAACCTCATTTCCGTCAATCTCATATGTGTCAGTTAAATGATATCCTTTTGAAATCAAGGATTCACTATATTCTTTTTCTATTGTGCATACATATTTTTTCATAATACCACCTTATTTATATTGCTGATTTTCATCTGTGACATCAGCTTTATCATCTTTCTCTGGTGCACCTTGACCTACTTCGCCACTATCACCAGATTGTTGAAATGCAGATAGTTTAGGTCTAAATAAATCTCTAAAATTAAGTGCATCTTCCATTTCTGCTATCTTGATAGCATCATATGGCTCATAAGCACCAGCTGAAATCCATCCAGAGTATAAATCTCCCATTCCTAAAGCTTCTTTTCTTGTTTTATAAACATCTTCTTTATTATACCAAGTAATTTCTCTATCTATACTAAAAGCCATTTTTGTTTCTTTTAGTTTATAGTTCATAAGATTATCAAAGAACGACATTATATGTTTAACCTTACTTGCATCAGCCTGAACTGAGAATTTAAGACCATTAGTTGTAGTTGCATTCCACATCGTTTCACTAACGCCACTACTAAATGATGCGTTTCCTCTCGCATTTTCAGAAACATTTATTGCGTTTTGACTTGCCTTATCTGTGGCTATACCCTCAACATCAAATGGGTTGGTTATTACCGCAACTGCATCAGAAGTGTTTGAGTTGGCAGCGTCATGATATTTTTGAACTTTATCATAATCCATTATTGGTTTACCAGTATTTTTATCTATTGGAACTTTAAAATGAACCAATTTGATATTATCAGATTTTAAGAAATTGCTAAAATATTCTTTATCAGAATCGTAACTATTTAAATCAACAAACATATTAGCAAAGAAAGGATAATCATGTTGTTCAAATGTAAGCCTTGAAGAAATAGAAAAGCCTTTTTTGCTTACTAAATATAAATGTTTTGGTATTTCTATATCTAAGTCTCTTATTTTCTTTGTACTTTTTTTATCGTTTGACTCAACATAATTCTTATATGCCATTCTTATTTCGGTAGGCATTTCTCTTATTTCGTGTTGGTCTATTTGTTTAAAATCAATATAATATCGCCATAAATTATCTTCATCTACTAATGCTCTTCTGCAAAATTTACTTGGTATTTCTTTGAATATTGTGTTATTATCATCGCTTAAATCGTACCAATATGTTTCACCATTAAGTAACGTCCTATACATCATATGCGCGAAATTACTTTGAACCTGTGTCTTTTTAGCAATTTTAGCAGCTTCTAAAAACCTACTTTTTAAAGTATCGTTACCAATCTTATAATCGTTTATAGGAGTTATCATATAATCATAGGTGAGTATGGTTGCATAATAATAAACAATATTAGTATAAAAAGCATTTGTACTTTCAAGATATTCAGACACACGTTGAAGTTGTTTGTAATTTTGCAAAGGGTCTTTAAGCAACTTTTTAATATCGTCATTGCTATATTGCGTTGACGTATAGCTTATATAGCTTTGCATAACTAAAGGATTCAATGGCGTTTTCGCATATCTTGCAGAATATGGTATTGCGTTTTGTACAAAATACTCTTTATCGTTAAAAATTTTATCAAATGCTATTTGTTTTTCCACTTATTTCACTCACCTCTCTTTTTAAAACAACATAAAATTATCCCAGTCCTCATTATTTTGAGGCTTAGTTAATTCTTTTTCTTTAAGTGATAAAAAATATACCCCATAAGACAAAGAACTATATCTATCTTTTCTTCCGCTTCTTGGTTCTATAAGTCTTTCTACATTTGTTTTAGCAGATGTATCAAGTTTTAATGATATTGTTTCATTTACAAAATTATCAAATTGTATATATGGTTTTTGTAGCATTGATTGTTTTTCTATAGATAATTTAGAATAATCTTTAGCCTTAGTTACATAATTTAATGAATCATTACCGTTCACTAAAAATCTAAACTTACCACGTTTTAAATAATCTCTTAGAGTATTTGCTATTTTCATATTTAAATCTGCCGTAGCGTCTATAGCGAATATTCTTTCTTCTGCATTATGCAATGCGCTTTCATTTAATTTATCGTGATTTATAAACTTAAAAGCCTCATATTTGACTCCTCTTTCTTTGTCAAATAATGGCTCTAATAATCTATCGACTACTGATATTGCATTACCTTTTACGTCTGTTACAATATAATCACAATCGAAATCATTATATAATTGTCTTATTCTTATAGCCTGAGTTTTACTATGACCACCGACCAAAGATTCCATATATTCGCCATGTATTTTCCAATTATTATTATATCTTCTTAAAGATAATATTGTAAATGCACTTGCGTCATTTTTTTTACTTGGTAACCTTGCTATATCATTTGTTATTATTCTTATTTCATCTCTGTCTTTTTCTCTAGGTTTAAAATTTTTATTTCCATATATTTGATATATTTCTTTTGGATATAGCGCCTCTATAATTTTTCTATTATCTTCTATATCTGATAATTCAAAAAATGCATCTTCATTTTCTCCATAAAACATACATTCCATTTCCATATTAAATCCTACAGGTGAGAATGTATCCTCTTTCATTTCTTCCCTTATATCCTCTTCAACTAAAAATCCATGTTCTATTGATTTTTGATATGGAAATGCTATAACATTATAAAAGCTTCCATCGGTCATTCTTTTTACAAAAGTTAGAAAGTGTTTATATCCCCAGTTATGTTTATATCCAGCAGATGATAAAAATATCTGTCTATTTTTTTCTAATTCCCTATATTCTTTTGTACTATATTTATCTATGCTTAAATAATTGGGCTGTCTTGTATTGGTTACAAATCTTCTAAGGACTTTGTTATATATATTTTGTTCTATCAATATAAACTCATCTAATATTAATAAATTAGCTCTACTTGACCTAGCACCTTCATTAGAAGCTACTATTTTAACCCAAGAACCATTTAAAAACTTAATGTTTGGGTCATCACTATTCATGTTAGATTTTGGTCTACCATCTAATTCATTTTTTATAATGGGTGACATAGCCATAAGCTCAGGTAGTTTCTCAGTTACTATTTTCATAGCCTGACCCTTTTTGCCAGATGCCACAACAACCTTAGTGCCGGGGTATAATATACAAACTATTACAACAAAAAGAGCTGTGAGAAAGGTTTTCCCCTGCCCTCTCGCAGCCAAATACATAAAATTCTTTCCATGTATCATTTGATACAATAAATATTCTTGGAATGGTTTTAAAGACTTTATACCTAAATAATCCTTTACGAATCTATGAGGATTTTCTCTCCAAAATGCAATCCATTTTTTATATTGTTGTATCATATTTTCAGATTTTGGCAAGCTATAATCTTCTGCGTCTAGTCCAGATTTATAAGACACTGTATTATAACCAGACATTGTTATTCATCCTCAATTTCTTCTAATATTTTATCTAAATCTAGCTCATATTCTTTTAGATATTTATTATATTCATCAACGACATCGCCTTGCTTACCTAACATTTTTGCTAGTTGACCTACTATTTGAACAGATAACTCACTAAATTTATCAACGTCTTTGTATTTTTTATCTTGCGCTATTATTGGTTCTGAATTTTCTATCATTTTTGTAACCAGTCCAATTGGTGGTGTTTTTTCTCTTGAATTTGGGTCTATAGGCGTAATATTTGCGTCCTCTATAAGTTTATTTCTCATCTTTATAAGCTTCTCTATATTGCCACCTGACTCTCTCATTTTCTTAATATCGAGAGCCGTCATCGCTATATCTTTGAAATACATCTTACTAGAATAATCTTTAGGTTCACCATACGAATCTACCATTTCATCATATTGTGATTCAAGATACATATAGTCCTCTACTCTCATAGAGCTATTATGACCCCATTTTTGAACTAATTCTTTTATCTTTGTTTCATTAATTTCTATCTCATTTTTCTTTAAGTCGTCTTTATCCAATATTTTACCATTTATATCTGTAAATTGCGAACCATCATCAAATGTTTTTGGGTCTCCAAATGGTTTCGCCATACCACTATAAATCCTAGACATATAATATCTGAATAATGGTTCGGGTCTATAATCTTTATCGTCTAAATTTTTATCTATATAAGTTTGCCTATTAGATACTGCTGCTTGATATATGTCCTCTATAAATGGAACGTCTAATTTTCTGCATGTGTAAAAAATGGCAAGCCTTTCATCTTTAAGTTTGTTATAATATTTTAAATAAATATCAATAGCACAACTTTTACATATTGGCATTCTGCCATCCACAGCAAAAAATGAGTAGCTCACATATGCATTGGATTTATTTATAGTTACTTTATCACATCTTGTACAGAGTAACTTGTCAACTTCTGTTTTTTTCTTCTTCCTTGCCATATAATCACATCACTTCTTCATATTATTTATAATTCTATATCTATATTTATTAATCTATTACCTTTTTTAATTATAGCCTTACCTTCAGGTTTAGCTGTCTTTTTTATTTTCATTGAAAAATCATCAATACCTATTAAACTTGGGAATTGAATACATTTTGTATGCAACGATGCAGTTTCTTGTTTTGAATTATGCAAATGACCAGAAATCATTAAGTCTGCTTTCACATCATATATTTCTTTATATTCTTTTGCCGACTTTACCAAATCTCTTTCATTTTGACCGTGTGTAGCCATAATACTAAATCCATCAATGTCTATATATTGTATTGCTTTAGTTTGATTGATTTTTACTCTATCATTGTTAGATAGTGCCACGCTCAAAACTTTGTCAATCACATATTGCATATTTTCTTTAGCGAATTCACCAGATTTACTATTAAGAGTTCTTAATTCACAATGATTTCCCAAACAACTATAATAGTCTATCTCAACATATTCACTTAATTTGTTTATCCAATTAGCCATATATTCAGCATATTTGATAGCCGATTCTATAATTCCATATTTAATATATTGCAAAGACGATGCTCTCAAAACCCCTTCTATAGAGTCTGACAAATCAACAAATACAATTTCTGAAATTCCTTCTTCGTCTATTATATTTATATATTCTTGCAATAATCTTTCCATTCTTTCTTCGAATACTTCTGGATTATAAACATTTAATGGTTCACCATTAAGACCTTCTATTATAAGCTCTTTGCCGTAGTGGGCATCTGCTATGCCGAAAATAGATTTTACATCCCCACTTCTAATTGGTTTAAAATCTGGCATATCTAATGGTTTTATATCTTTTGTATAATAAGCTATTTCTTCTAATATAGCTTCTTTTCTTGCGGTATTTCTTATCTGATTTTCTCTATATCCAGACCTTAAATCTCGCAATTTTTGAACTTCTATCTTAGACTCTTTTATCTTTTCTTCTAATTTTTTTATTGCACTGCCCTCATAGCCACTTTCAAGCATATGTTTATAAATTGCATAACCACCAAATTCCGAGGGTTGCATTGCTTTCCTTAGTGAATCATAATGACAATCCCAACCGGCTAAATCTACAATATCTTGCCAGTCTAAATATTTGTCACCATCTTCTAGTTTTTTACCTACAAGCCTAAGCGTATAGTCTAATTTCGATTCGCCTTTTTTTCTCTCGAACATTCAACCACCTACTCAGTTTCTGCTCTTGCAATTAATTTTATATCAACGTCCTCGCCTTGGTGTGCGGCGCAAAACTCTTTTAAATCTTCTATAAAATCATCCAAGTTTACATTATCTTCCTCAACAGAATCTCTTTTAATCTTTTGAACTACTACTGAATTTTCCTCAAATGCAACTAATTCACCCTTGCATTTGTGTTCTAATTTATTTTGTTTTATTCTCATATATTCATATCTCCTTATATTCTAAAATAATCATGGTCATCGTAATCTTCACCATATGTGTATATTGAATGTTCAGTTTGAGCCATAATAGCATCTACTATTTCTAAAAATTTATCACCATCGCCCTCAAACTCTATATAATTACCATCTATATATCCTTTAAATCTAACCATGATATCCTCCTAAATTTTGATTTTAGTCCTTTTATCTGCGCACACTATATTAGCTGTGCTGCATCTAAAATCTAAATATTGTTGCAATTCTTTTGCAAACATACATTTAGATTCTTGTTCAGAATGTTTCAAAACTATGGTTTCACAATTAATTTGTGATAAATAATCTTTTAGCTCTTTATTTTGAATGTGAGACGAAAAACTTTTTAATTCTACGATATTAGCATTTTTCTTGTATTGTCTTTTAAATATGCTAACAGTTTTATTATCTTTATTTTTTATTCTGGCAGCCAATGTGTTTCCGGCTGAGAATCCACAAAATACTATGTGGTTATTTGACTTTCCAATCATATTCTGCAAATGATGTAAAACTCTTCCAGCCTCGCACATTCCGCTTGCCGATATTATTATTGCAGGCTCTTTTAACCTCGCAAT
>Ga0182239_1000381_pt1 | contig 16466 bp, 14 predicted proteins | sample hydfrate6_PW_210_FD_132456 | JGI IMG/M metagenome (GOLD analysis project Ga0182239, IMG submission 132456) | Subsurface microbial communities from deep shales in Texas, USA - hydraulic fracturing test 6_PW_210 | ecosystem: Environmental > Aquatic > Deep subsurface > Shale gas/oil reservoir >... | reverse complement strand
GTTTTGGATTTGGTGTTATAGAAAAAGGTTGACTGGTGGGGATAAAAATGCGTAAAAAGGACTTTTCAAGTTCTATAATTTTGTCTTCTTTCCTGCCTGGGGGGGGTTTTGTTACAGAAACGAAGCTGTATACGATTCAATGTGCCCGGCGCAACCCTGTGCTACCGAAAAAAACCCGGACTGCTGCGTAAAAATGCCTACAGCGAGGATCTGTTTCCGGTTCTGAACCTGAGCCGGGGCGGGGCCAAGTTTCTTTCAGATCAACGGCCCAGGGTGGGCATGGAAATTGATATCCGGGTTCATATTCCCGAAATCGATCAGATCCTGGAACTCTCCGGGGTGGTCCGATGGGCGGGCCGCAATCATGAGGCCAGCTATCCGTATCAGGCCGGCATTTCTTTTGCGCCTTACGGAAACCGCAAAAATGAGAACCCGCCGGAAGCCCTGGATGCCATAAAGCGCCTTGAAAGCGCATACAGCCCGGAAACAGAGGTTGCCTGACATTCGATTCTACAGCGCCATCTAAAAATAACTTACTGATTTTACCTAACACTTAACACTTAAAACTTAACACTTAACACTTAAAACTGTTTGTTTAAATGGGGGGGCGAAAATGAAAAAACAATTGCTGTTGGTAACGGGAATTTTATCCCTGGCTGCCTGTTTTTGTCTGGCATCAGCCGGCAGTGCGGCCGCCCAGAGCTGGGAGGAGGAGTTCAGCCGGGCGCTCGCCGAAATTCAGGAAGCCGCCCAGGCAGGCGAGCCCGGCGACGGTTTGGGCTACACCCCTTCCCTGGAAGATATGCTCGATGAGGCCATCGGCAATGCCATGGCCCAGGGCGGAGGCGGCTGCCAGGTCATGAAAATGGCCGTGGATATGGATTTCAACCCCTACCCGGTGCTGTTGAGCATTTACAGCCGGGGTTCGGTGAGCCTGGATGAAGTCTGCATGTGCGCAACCGAGCAGGGTGTCAGCAAGGCCGTGATTGCCCAGGCGGCCACCAGCGCGGCCGGACCCGGCGGACAGCCGGCCTACAGCCAGGATGAAGTCGCCCAGTGCCAGTGCCTGCAGGAAGGACTGCCGTATACCCAGGTTCAGGCCCAGCCCCCGCCCCAGCCGAATCCCCCCGACCCGGTTCCTCCGGATTCGGTGTCCACGCCATAAGATTTGCACCTGGCAGGGGTTTGGGGTTTTCCTCGCGTTGAATTCGGACAATTCAAACGCGCCGGCATTGTTTCGGCAAGCGGACAGAGGAGAAGAAAGATGACAAGAAAGCTTTTTGTGTTATTGGTTTCAGTATTGGTACTGTCGGCGTGGTTTTTTTGTCAGGGTGCTTTCGCCCAGGATATCCCCCGGGGCCAGACCGACACGCCCCGGATACCCGAGGGCCAGGCAGAAGATGCCGGCGGGCGGATCGGAGCCGAGGTTTTCGGCCGGCAGGGCGGTTATGTGCACCCGTTTTTGTTCATGGAAACCAAGTACACGGATAATCTCTATTACACCAACGACAATGAAGAAAGTGATTTTATCACCAGCATCGCTCCCGGCATATGGCTGGCCATGCCCGCCAACCGGGAAAAGCTGCTGGAGGTCAATACCTCGCCCACATCCCCGGGAGGTCTCCAGGTCAGCCGGATGAAACCCCAAAGCACCCGGCGCATGCAGTCCTATTTCATGTACTCGCCTTCTGTGGTGTATTACGGGGACAACTCCGAGCACGACCATATCGCCCACCGGGCCGAGGGCCTGTTTCAGTATAACATGGACATGGGCCTTTCCGTGGATCTGATGGACCAGTTTAACAACCGTTATGAAATCAACAACAACGCCCAGGAGCGGCTGGATGAATACTACGACAACGTGGCCAGCCTCCTGCTGAGCTACCAGCCCTCGGAGAAGTTCAAGTTCCGGGTGGATTATACCAATTACTGGCTGGATTACGATGACCGGGCAAACCAGTTTCGCAACCGCATGGACAACTCTGTTGCCCTTTATGCGTTTTATAAGGTCCGGCCCAAGACTTCGATGTTTGTGCAGTATGAATTTGCCGATATCGAATATGACGAAAACAGCCTGTTTGACAGCAAGGAGCACCGGTACTACATCGGTGCGGACTGGGATATTACCGCAGACAGCCGGGGCCGGGTCAAGCTGGGTTACATGGAAAAGGATTTTGATAACAGCGAGTTTGGCGAAGAAGACGGTTTTTCCGCGGAACTGCAGATGCTCCACAGCTTCAGTCCCAAGCGGAACGCCTCTTTGACCGCTTATCACCGGTACACGGAATCCTCCATTGACACGGCTTTTGCCGTGCTGACCACCGGAAGCAATTTTTCGCTCATGCAGCGTTTTACGCCCAAGTGGTCGGCCACCATGAACATGCTCTATTACCGGGACGAATACCAGGGTGAATTCACCATTGCCGGCGTGACCCGGGAGCGGGAAGACGACACTTACCGCATCGGTCCGTCCTTGATTTTTGAACCCAGGGACTGGATGCAAGTGTCTCTGGGCTATTATTTCTCCAAACGGGACTCCAATTTTGAAGTGTTTGACTTTGAAAACAACACGGTCTCATTATCCATTGAACTGACTTTATAGTATTGCCATTTATGAAAAGAAAATTGTTTTACCTGTTTGTCCTGCTGTTGGTGCCGGCCGTGCTGACAGCCGAGGGACCGGGGCCGGTGGAGTCTGTCGACGAATACAGGGTCGGCAGCGGTGATGTTTTGAAAATCAATGTCTATGAGAATCCGGACCTGAGCACCACCGTCCGGGTGAGCGCCGATGATACCATCCGGATGCCGCTTTTGGGGCGGGTCGATGTGGCGGAAATGTCGGTCTCCAAAGTGGCTCAGAAGCTCCAGGACCTGCTGGCAGACGGTTATCTTGTCAGTCCCCAGGTGGACGTGTTCATCGAGGAATACCGGAGCAAAAACGCCATCATCCTCGGCCAGGTCAACAAGCCCGGCCAGTATGAGTTAAGGGGGCCGGTGACTTTTCTGGAATTTGTCTCCAAGGCCGGCGGTCTGACAAAGGATGTGGGCAGCACGGCCGTGATCAAGCGCGACATCCCGTCCGAAGACGGCCGGGACCGGATCGTCATTGACCTGGACCGGTTGATCAAAAAAGGCGACACTTCCCTTAATATTCAAATCCAGGACCGCGACAACATCTATATTTCCAAGGCCGACTCCTTTTACGTCACCGGTGAGGTGGCCAAGCCCAATGCCTACCAGCTCGAATCCGACATGACCGTGATCAAGGCCATTGCCAGGGCAGAGGGGTTTTCCGATATTGCCAACAAGAGTAAGGTCCGGATCATCCGTGAAATTGACGGGGAAAAGACCGTGCTGGAAAACGTGAGCATGGATGAGCAGGTCCAGGCCGGGGATGTCATCGTGGTACCCGAGAGTTTTTTCTGATGGCGCTGCAAAAAGTCGAATATCTGCTTTTTACAGCGCCATCTGAAAATTCATTTTTTACGAGCGCATAGTTTATCATTATGACTGAAAAAGAAATTCATCTTCGCGATTATCTGCGTGTGGTGGCCCGGCGCAAAAGCACGGTGATCACCTTTTTTGTCATTACCGTGCTGGTTACCGTGCTGGCCACGTATACCGCCACATCCAGGCCCGTGTACCAGGCAGCCGCCCGGGCGGTGATCGAGCGCAATGTGGCCTATTCCCTGACCGGGCATCGCTATGACGGCTATTCCGGCTATGACCCGGAGTTTTTGCATACCCAGACCCAGATTATCAAAAGCCAGGGCGTGGCTGAAAAAGTCGTGGACGCCATCGGCGCTGAGCAGATGTATGAGGCTTATTTCCCGGAAGGAAGGGAGGAAGACCGCTCCATCGGCCAGGCGGTGCGAAGCTGGGTTGCCGGTGCATACCAGTCGTTTAAGGAGGTTATCGGCATCGAGGCCCTGCTGTCCGGCAAGCAGGAGCCGTCTTCTGCGCAGGCCGCGCATCAGGCCGCCAGTCCGCCCTCCAAGGCCGATATCATGCAGTCCATTGTGCGCCAGAGCATTTCGGTCACGCCCATTGAAAACACCCGTGTGGTATCGATTAGCTATGCCAGCCCCAATCCGGTGCTGGCCATGAAGATCGCCAATAACGTGGCCCAGGCCTATATTGACCAGCTCCTGGACATGCGCATGGAGATGTCGAATCACAGTATCGAATGGATGAAAAAAAAGGCCGAGGAGCAGCGCAAAAAGCTGGAAGAATCCGAACAGGCCCTGCATGAGTACAAAAGGAAGCACAACATTGTCACCATCGAAGACCGCCTGGCTATATTGCCCCAGCGCCTGGCCGAGTTTTCCGAAAAGCTGACCCGCGCAGAAGCCCGCCGCAAAGAGCTGGAAACCATTTACAACCAGGTAAAGGGCAAAAGCCCGGCAGAACTTGAATCCATTTCCGTGATTGCAGATGACGCGTCCGTGGATTCCATAAACGAGAAGATCCTGGAATCCAGGCAGAAAATATCAGAGCTGTCCAAAAAATTCGGACCCAAGCACCCCCGGATGATCGCGGCCCAAAACGAGTTGATGGAACTGGAGCGGGTCAAGCAGAAAGAGCTGCAAAAAGCGGTGAAAACCGTGGAAAACGAATATCTGCTCGCAAAGGCCCAGGAAGAGCAGCTTCGAAACATGCTGGAGCAGACCAAGTTTGAGACCGCCCGGCTAAATGAGCGTTCCATCCAGCTCGATATTCTCAAAAGAAAGGTTGAGACCAACAAATATCTCTATGACGCTCTGATCAAGCGCATGGAGGAAAAGGGGCTCACCGAGAGAAACCAGTCGGTAAACGTATGGGTCATTGAAAAAGCCAAAATGCCGGAAATGCCCGTACCCCAGGGAAAAAAGCGAAACGTTCTGCTCGGTCTGATCCTGGGGATGTTTGGCGGGGTGGGCCTGGCGTTTTTCTTTGAATACCTGGACAACACGGCAAAAAGCCCGGAAGATATTGAGGAGCGCTTTGAGCTGCCGGTGCTCGGGGCCATTGACCGGCACAGGGACAAAAACACCTCTGTGGTGGATTTTGTGCTTGCCCAGGAAAGCTCCGGGCTTTCAGAGAGTTTCAAGAATCTGCGCACTTCCATTCTCCTGTCTGCCGCAGACGGCCCGCCCCGTTCGCTGCTGGTCACGAGCATGGGCGCAAAAGAGGGCAAGTCCACCGTGGCCTCGTGTTTGGCCGTGTCCATGGCCAGAAACGGGTTAAAGGTGCTGTTGATAGACGGCGACATGCGCCGGCCCCAGGTGCATGCCTATTTTCAGATTGAAAACAATACAGGCCTAAGCGCCTATCTTGCCGGCAATGCATCCAAGGATCTGATCACCCGGCAAGTGGTTTCCAATCTGGATATTCTGACCTCCGGTCCTGTGCCGCCCAATCCTTCCGAGCTTTTGTCTTCCGGCCGGCTCGATGTCCTGCTGGAAAAAGTAAAGGAAAAATACGACATGGTCATCATGGATGCCCCGCCGCTCGGGGTGGCTGATGCCATGATCCTGAGCCGAAAGGCCGACGGGGTCATGCTGCTGGCCAAAGCCGGCGAGACCCGCTATGAAATGCTGGACAAGGGGATCAAAAAGCTCGGTGAAGTGTCGGCAAACATTACCGGCATTGTGTTAAACGGTTTTGATGCGAAAAAGAGCGGATATTACTACAATTACAGCGATTATTACTATTCGTCGGCGTAGCAAAGTGTTAAGTTTAGAAAGTGTTAAGTGTTAAGTGTTAAGTTTTAAGTAAAATCAGGAATTTATTTTTTTATTGGTTGTCGGTTACAGAAGTTTCTGAACTTCTATAATGGAATCAACACCTAAAATCTTAACACTTAAATCTTAACACTTAAATCTTAACACTTAAAACTTAACACTTAACACTTAAAACTTAACACTTAACACTTAACACTTAACACTTAACACTTAAAACTTTTTTTGGATTGGTGGCTGTTGATTCGGGTGGATAAATACTGTACGCGGCTGTTTTTTTTTGTGCTGATTTTTACGCCTCTGGCTTTTGGGACGGTTGAGCCATGGTCGTATGCGGTTATGGAAAGCGCTGTTTTTGCGGCGCTTTTTTTGTTTTTTTTCCATGCGGTCAAAACCCAAAGCCCGGTTTACCAGGTGCCGGGGCTTGTATGGCTGGGACTGCTGCTTTTTTTCATTCTGCTGCAGGCCGTGCCCATGCCGCCGGCCCTGGTGGGTCTGATTTCGCCGGCTTCCTTTGAAATCCAGCAGCAGGCCGCTTTTGCCAGGGGAGATGGCGCCTGGATGACCCTTTCGGTCCATCCCCGGGCCACGGTCCAGGCTTTTTTCCGGTATGCCGCATACGCGGCCTTTTATGTCCTGGCCGTGCAGCTGCTCACACGCAAGGCTTTGCTCAAAAAAACGGTTTTTGTTGTAACGGTTTTCGGTGCACTGCTGGCCTTTTCCTCGATTCTTCAGTTGTATCTCACAGAAGACATGGCGCTGTGGGTGCGCCATGTGCCGGTGAATTCCATGATTGTGGGGCCTTATGTCTGCCACAATCATTATGCCGGATTAATGGAGATGATCTTTCCGGTGGTGCTGGCCTTGTTTTTCTTTTACCGGCCCCGGCTGGGAAACGGCTCTGTTGTCAAGGATCTGCTTGAAATTTTCGGACGGCAGAAGGGCAACATCCATATTCTGATCGGTGCGGCAGCCCTTTTGATCGCTTCCTCGATTTTTCTGAGCCTGTCCCGCGGCGGGATTATCAGCACTTGCCTGGCGTTTTTCCTTTTTGCCTATCTGCTTTCCAAGCGCAGGATTTCCAGGGGCGGCACCCCGCTAACGGTGCTGGTGGTGATTCTGGTATGCCTGTCGGTGTCCTGGTTTGGCTGGGACATGATTTTTGAACGGTTTGCCGAGCTGCAAAACGCCCAGGGCCGGGTGGATAACACCCGGCTGGATTACTGGCGCGACACCGGGGAAATCATTGGCGACTATACCGCCGCAGGGGCGGGTTTTGGCACGTTTGCCGACATTTACCGGCCCTATCAGAGCATCGGGGAAAATCATTTCGTGGACCACGCCCACAATGACTACCTGGAGCTTGCGGCCGAGGGCGGGGTGATCGGACTGGTGCTGGTGTTGGGATTCATGGCCGCGGTTTTTCACAAAATTTTCCGCGCCTATGTCCGCAGAAGAGATCCGTATGCGGTCTATATCTGTATCGGCAGTGTCACGGGCATTATAGCCCTGCTGTTTCACAGTTTTTCGGATTTCAACCTGCAGATCGGGGCAAACGGGCTGTGGTTTTTCTTTTTGCTGGCACTGGCTGTGTCTGCCGCACATACGCGGCTCCAGATGGCCGGGGATGCCACCTTGCTGAAGTCCAAAAGCTTTTCCGCGTCAACGGGGCGGGCCGTGGCAGCCGGTGTGGGAGGCGTTCTGGTGCTGACAGCGGCGTTTAACGTCTCTGCCGTTCTTGGCAGCTTTTACTACGGACATATCAAGGAACACAACATTCGTACGGACATGCCCGCGGCGGATCTGGAAAAATTTGCCCGGGTGGCCGGGCTGGCGGCCATGTTTGATCCTTTTAATGCCCGGTATGATTTTGCCCGGGCAGATGCGGCATGGCTGCTCGATGAGCGCAGGCGGGCAGAATCCGCGTTTCTGGCCGCCATTTCCAAAAATCCTGTAAAATCGGTTTACTACAAACGTTATGGGTTGTTTCTGGCCCAGGCCGGCCGCCGGCAGGAAGCTTTGCACGTGCTTGAAAGAAGCGTGGCCCATGGCCCGGTCAATCCGGATAACGCCCTGGAATACGGCGCTTTGCTGGTATCTGTCGGCAGGCGGGCCGAGGGCATTGAAATGCTGAAAAAGGCGGTGCAGTTAGATGATGCGGTGATGGACGCGGTGCTGGCCACCCTTTCCACCCAGGGAATATCTCCGGAACAGGCCGCTGAAGCCGTGCCGGATCAGCCGGGAGCCGTGATCCGCTATGCCGGTTTTTTGGCGGATATGGGAAAAACCGGCAAGGCTGCCGCGCAATACCGCCGGGCCCTGGATTTGATGGAGCAGGGCCGGTCGTTTCAGCGAGGGCATGTGTATAATGTTTACCGGTTTTTTAACAGGCATGGCCAAACCCGCCAGGCCATGGACGTGCTGGAAAGGGCGGCGTCCCTGCTGCCAGAAGATGCCAGAATCCGCATTCTGCTCGGGGATTTGTACCGGGATCAGGGCATTTTCTACAAGGCAGAGGAAAAATACGAGGCCGCCCTGGTCATAGACCCGGACAACCAGGGGGTGAAAAACCGGCTGGAGCGGCTCAGTCGCTGATGTGTTTTTCCGCGTACTGGGCCATGACTTCGTGGATCCTGGGCGGCGGGGAGACGTCAAAATAATGCTCTGCCACCACGTGGCCGATTTCATGGGCCACAACAGTGAGCTTTGCGTTTTTGGCGGAAAAAAACACGGTGTTTTCCGAAGGCGAGTAAAAGGCGATGTATTTGACATCCCTGTTGTACAGGCTCTTGAAATCCGCCTGAACTCCGCTTTTGGAGCCGCGGATCACGATTTTGAAATCCAGGTCGTGCAAATGCATTTCCAGTATCTGCATGACCCGGTTGACGATGAAATCCATCTTGCCCGCAACTTCGTCTTCTATGGTATCTCCTGTTTTGATCCGGTTTTTGAGCCTGCCCATGTATAGCGCGTAATTGAAATCCTTTAGCGCGTCGCGGTCGTCGTATTCAACCGCTGCAAACCGGCTGCGGATTTCTTCGGTGTGCGCCTGGGGCGGCCAGGCGGCCAGGCAGAGCAGCACAAGCGCAATGGTGGAGATCAGTGGTTTCATGGGCGGGTCCGGCCCCGGCCGCCTATTGGCGGGTAAAGGTAAATTCGTTGATCAGCGCCTGAATCTTTCGGCTGTTTTCGCTGATGCGTTCAAGTGTCTGGGCGTCGGGATGATTCTGGTTTTTGGCCAGCCAGGAAATTTCGTGGTTGAGCGCTTCGACCTGGCTTAAATCCTTGGCCAGCATGGTGTTAAACCGGTTTATTCGCTCGGCCACGCCCTTTCCCTCGTCTTTTTTCCGCAGATGGATGTTTCCGGAAATGTCTTTTTCCAGCATGGTATCCAGGCTTTTTTCAAACCGGTAAAACGGCCCGGCCACCCGGTGGGTCAAAAACAGGGTGATGAAAATCACGGCCATGCCGCAGACCACGATGAAAAACCACTGGGCGCTGAAGATCCGGTCCATCAGGATGCCCGGGGTGGTGCCCAGCTTCAGGTGATAGTCCTCATAGACAATGGATATGGTGTTGGATGAAAAAAAGCTGAAAACCAGGGAAAACAGGATACTGCCGGCCAAAATCAGCAGAAAGTAATGGAAAATGGTCCGGCCCTGGTATTCCTTGTTGATGAAATAGTTGCGTCTTCGGTACCGGGTCGCGTTCATCTGGGCCTCCGTATATCTGCCTGCTGTCTGAGGTTTGCCGCCCACTTATCATAGAGCTGTTCCTGCTTCTGGTCGGCAATGAGATTTCTGATGCGCTGTGTATCCATATCGGCTGCTGGCGCGGGGTTTTTTAGGGGCCGGGTTTGATCGAGCCGGTATGTGACATAGCCCTCGTCTGTCTGCCGGGGTCCGGATGTCTGCCCGGGCTCCAGGCTCAAAAAAATAAACCGCAGATTGTCTGACAGAAAAACAAAAGGCGAGGTTTTTGTTTGGACATCAGACGGGTTTTGGTTGTTTTGCGCGTTATTGCGGGTTTCGTAGGTGCGCCGGGTAAATTGAATCTCCATGCCCGACAGACGCTTGTATTCTTCCACTTCTTTGTCTGTGACTTCCGGATTGAAATCCTGGTATTTCCGGTCCAGCAGGATTTTGACCAGGGATTGCTCGTAAAAGCTTTCCACGGATCTGCGGAAGGATTCCTCCTGGTGGATGTCCCGGTCCAGGGCCTCCTGGATCAAGAGCTCCTGCATGATCAGGGAATCAATGTACTGCTCTTCCGTCATGTCATGGGGCTTGTCAGTCAGGCGCTCGTTTAATTCGGTTTGGGTAATGATCCGGTCGTTGATCACCAGAGCCGGTCTGGAGACTTCCACAGAGGCCCGGTCCCGGCCGATGAAGGCAACAAATACGGCCGTGGCAAGGATGAATATGCCGAGGATGTAGTATAAATATCTCATTTGTCAGTCTCATTTGTTTGCTGCGGGTCATCGCCGGCAATGATCCTGCCGGTATTGGGCTCCACCTGCACGCACCTGTCGTCATAGAGCCGGACCATGTTAAAATCCTTTGCATTGGTGATTTCCAGGGGCGGCAGTCCGTGGCTGCGGAGCCATTGCTGGATCAGCACCAATTGCTCCGGGTCTGCGGCCCGGGCGGTAAATATTTTCACCCGCCAGCCGTCTGCCAGCATCTCCCGGACCCGTTCCATCATCGGAGCCACGGGCGGGCCGATTTCGGCAAGGGTTATGCACTGGTCATAGCAGGCCAGGGTGCCGTCAAGATCCACGCCGATCCAGGCCTGGCTTGCGGCCGCCTCACAGGGCCCGGGCCGGAGCGCAGGAGGGGCGTTGTGGGCGTTTTCGGCTTCGGCCCGGAGGGAGGTTAGGTAATCGGTTAGGGTTTTTAGGATGTTCAAGGTTCAATGTTCAAGGTTCAAGGTTTAATGTCGCGGGTGATGAGTAATGAGTGATGGGTAATGAGTAATGGGTCTCTCGTCACCCATTACCCATCACCCATTAATCATTACCATTTTTTCAAATTTCCGTCTTATTTCATCCACTTTATCCCTATCCGGGCGCTCGGCGCCCGGGGCCATGTACAGGTCCTGGTTCATTTCGATCTGGACGGCAAAGCCGCCGCGGGCCATGAGCTGTTTTCCGTAGTGTACCGTGATGTAGCCGCCCTGGTAGGGGTTGTTGACCGCCACGGAAAAACCGGCTGCTTCCAGGGAAAATCGGATTTGATCCATGATTTCGGCCGGGCAGGAGACCGGGCCGCGGCCCGGGCGGGGTCTGCCCCTGGTGTCGCCGTTGTTGCTGATGATGATGTCTTTTCGTTTTTTTCCGGCGTCCGGGGCGTCTGCCGGGGCGGTGCCGTTTAGGGAATGGCAGTCGAACAGGCATTTGACGTCCGGGTCGGATACCGCGCGGGCCAGTTTTTCATGCCAGGGCTTGTAATATTTCCGGATGCGCTCTTCCACGGCGTCTGCGTCCGGGTATCGGCCGGGCCGGTATATCGGCCGGCCCCTGTAGTCGGTTTCGGCCACGATGCCCTTGGGCCCCCGGCTGTCGGGCGCCCGGTTCAAATCCGCCACCAGCCGGCTCCATTCAGCCGGGAGAATCGTCTTTACCGGCATGGCCCCGAAGATTTCCGCAGTGCCGAAATCCTCGGCATCCTGGATCTCCGCCTCAGAAAGCGCCATCTGCTCCCGTATCTCTCCCGGCACCCTGGCGGAACAATGCGGTATTGTGATGATGATTGAGTTGGCCATAGGTTTTTAAACATACAGGATTTTGTGGTTTTTCGTCAACCGCAGAGTGGGGGCGGCGGGCGGAATTGTGTGCGTTTTCGCAAGCCGGTTGCTTGACGCAGCAGGCCGCGGGATTATCTTTGCAGATAAGAAGGATTGAAACAGCCTGGCTGCTGCCCTGACGGCAGCAGCGCCTGCAACCACAATAGGAGGAAGTGAAATGGGCAAATTTGCACAATTGAGCCGGGCCTGCCGGGATGAAAAAACATTCGGCCGCGTGCTTGGCATTTTTTTCCTGGCCCTGGGCCTGGTATTTTTGATTATCGGATTTACCGTGCTGCCCCTGTTCGGCCTGGTCGTGGCCATTCCCCTGATTGCTTTGGGATTTTATTTTTTTCGCAAATCCCCGGGCGAAGACGAGGCCTGCCGGACAGATTTGGATGTGAGCGCTTTTTCACGAAAGCAGCTGAGCGAAAAACTTTTTGTTATCCCGGTCTTTGACGATCATGACCGGGATTGCTTTTTCCATGCGCCGAAGGGTTTCGGTAATGTTGCCCAGAAGCGAGGTTTCGGTGGCCGTATCCCCGGCCGCCCCCACGATGATCAGATCCGCGTTGTCATCCTCTGCGGCATTGTAGAGCTTTTCCCCTTCGCTGGTGAGGGCCTCGGATGCGTCGATTCTGCACGGAAAGGCCTCCGGGTCCTGGCCGAATTCCGCCATGAGTTCCTGGTGAAGGGTTTGTGCCCGGGTTAGGTTCTGGCTTGCGCTTTTTTGGGTGGAGGACGGAAAATAGCTGCGGGTGCTGTCCTGGATGTAATAGCAAACAAGATGTGCATTTTGCTGGCGATGCAGGTGCAGGGCCCTGTCAAAGGCCGCCTTTGACGCCTTGGAATAATCGATTGCGCAAAGCACCCGGGCAATTTCCAGGGGCGGGTCTTCGGGTACGAATACGATATCGCATTCCGATTTCGCAGACAGCTCGCCGCCGTATCGTTTCTGCCGGTCTTCGCCGTATTTCTGCCCTATGAGCAGCAAGTCCGCATCCATTTCTCCGGCAAAGGACAGTATCTCCTCTGCCGCGTCTTCTTCAGCCACCCGGGTTTCGATCCGGGTGGAGACGCTATTGCGGAATTTTTCATCGATTCTGCTGTCGAGTTCCTCCCGGATCATGGCATTGAGTGAGCTTTTGACATCCGGAAACGACTTGCTGCTTTTATTGGGAAGATCATAGGCCTGGATCACGTGGATAAATGTCACTGCGTCTGCGTGAAATACCCGTGCGGCCAGGGAAGCGTAAGGGATCAGGTGCTTGTCAATATCCGTTAAATCCAGGCACACCAGAATATGCTTGATGGTTTTCATGGGTTATTGGCCTTCCCTGTTTGGATTTTTCGGGTTTTGATTTTCCGAGCCGGCCCTGCCGGCGGCTTTTTTTTCGACCAGATCCTGGATGAGCTGCTGGTAGCTTTCCCGCTCCATATCCCGGGCGCGGATGCGCTCGGCCTGGTATTCTTTTTCCAGGCCCTTTGTCAAACTCCATCCCATGAGCAAAAGCACCACGGCAAAGGGCAGGCCCGTGGTGATCGAGGCGGTCTGAAGCGCGTCCAATCCCCCGCCGAACAGCAGCACCGCAGCCACGGCCCCTTGCAGAAACGCCCAGAAAATCCGCTGGGTCACGGGAGATGACAGCTTGCCGCCCGAGGTAAAGGTATCCACCACCAGGGACCCGGAATCCGACGAGGTGACAAAAAAGCTGACCACCAGCAGGATGGCGGCAAAATTGGCAACAATGGCAAACGGGAAGTTGCCCAAAAGTTCATAGATGGAAATGGCAATGTTTTCCTTGACGGCCGCGGCCATGGTTCCAGCTTCGTTGAGTTCCAGAAACAGGGCGGAGCCGCCGAAAGTGGTGAGCCATAAAAACGTGAGCAGCGACGGGACGATGAGCACGCTAAGCACAAATTCGCGCAAGGTTCGCCCCCTGGAGATCCGGGCGATGAACATACCCACAAACGGCGACCAGGAAATCCACCAGGACCAGTAAAATATGGTCCAGGAGTTCTGCCAGTCCGATCCCCGGTAGCCCTCGGCCCAGAAGCTGATTTTGAAAAAATCATTCAGATACACCCCGATGTTTTCCACGTAGGTGTCCAGGATAAAAAGCGTCGGGCCGGCAATGAGCACAAAAACCAAAAGCACGGCACCCAGGTTCATGTTGAGCTCGGACAATCGCTTGACCCCCTGGTCGAGCCCCGAGGCCACGGACATGGCAGCCGCGCTTGTGATCACGGCCACAAGCACCATCTGGATGTAAATGGTATCGGGCAGGCCGAACAAATGGTGCAGCCCTGCATTGATCTGCTGGACCCCGAAGCCCAGAGAGGTGGCCAGGCCGAACATGGTGGAAAGCACGGCCAGCACGTCAATGGCATCGCCCATGGGGCCGTAGACCCGTTCGCCGAGCAGGGGATAGAAAACCGAGCGGATGGCCAGGGGCTTGTTTCTGTTAAAGCTGAAAAAGGCAAGCGACATGCCCACCAGGGCGTAAATACCCCAGGGGTGCAGTCCCCAGTGCAGAAAGGTCACCTGCATGGCATTGCCCGCGGCCTCCATGGTATCGGCCCCGCGGAAATCCGGGTTGGTGAAATGGTAGATGGGTTCGGCCACGCTCCAGAACAAAATGCCGATGCCCATGCCCGCAGAAAACAGCATGGCAAACCAGGCGGTGCGGGAAAACTCCGGCACCGCGTTTTTGCCCCCCAGGCGGATGCTGCCGTATTTGCCCAGGGCGATATAGAGCATGATCAAAAGATAGCAGTTCACCGAAAGGATCAGAAACCACCCGAAATAATCGGATACATTTGTCTGGATGGCGGAAAAGATCCGCTCCATGGGTTTGCCCACCCCAAGGGTAATGGAGATGAAAACAACGAGCAAAATCACCGTGGGCCAGAATACCGGGGGGTGAACGTCAAAGAAGCGGCGTATTCCGGACGCCGGATCGGTTGTGTTTTCAGCTTCGGCCATTTGCGGCTCCGTAACAGGCTCTTGTTTCAGGTGATTAAAAATATAATAATGATTGAATTGAATCTTCCTGTCAATGATATCCGGATGTGATGGAAGTGTATTTTCCGTGATTCCGGAAGGTTGTTCGGAAGTTGTGTTGTTGCTGAAAAGAAAAACCGGTTTCAGGGGTTGCGTAGCCGGCCAAGTCTTCTTATGGTACACGAAATATAAAATTGTTTAATTTTCAAATCAAAAGGAGCATTCATGACACAAGCGAAATCAGGCGATACCGTCAAGATTCATTACAAGGGCAAATTCGATGACGGCTCGGTATTTGATTCCAGCGAAGGCCGAGACCCCCTGGAGTTCGAGATCGGTTCCGGCAACATTATCACCGGGGTGGAAGAAGCTGTTGTGGGCATGCAGCCCGAGGAAACAAAGGAAGCCACAATTCCGCCGGAAAAAGGCTACGGCGAATACCGCGATGATATGGTCATCGAGGTGGAAAAGACCCAGTTTCCCGAACACATTGATCCCGAGCCCGGCCAGCAGCTGGAACTCCAGCAGCCCGACGGCCAGAAGGTCACGGTCACGGTGACCAACATTGGCGACGAAAAAGTCACCCTGGACGCCAACCATCCCCTGGCCGGCAAGGATCTCAAATTTGAGATCACTCTCCAGGAGATCGTCTAAAGCTGCTCATCCTGATGTTTCTCAGGAAGCCAAGTTCTGATGGCGCCGTAAAAAGTCCAATATCTGCGTTGCGCGCAATTTCTCAGAATTTCACGTACGGATAAGTACGCTGCATTCTTCGAAATTGCGCAAGCCTTGATCTTGAACTTTTACGTCGCCATCTGAAATCAGATTTTTTACGATGCCATCAAGTTCTGCGGCCGGGAACAGTTTTTTCGCCCAATGTGGCTTTAAAAACTGTTTCCGGCCTTATTTCATGATCGGAAAGGTTGCCCCGCCGTCCGGGAATACGGCCACGTGTGCGTTTTTTTTCAATTTGGCCGCTCCCCGGTCAATTACCTCCTGCGGCCGGCCGCACGCATGAAAAAACCCCAGATGCCGGATTTCTTTTTCTGACAGCGACGGCGCATGAAAAAACATCCTGTATTCCCGGATCAGGCGCATGGAGTAATAGGTCAAAAACCGCTCCTCCACGTTAAGCCCCTTTTTTATCACGTTTAAAAACCCCATTACATTGGATTTGCCCACCAGTTTCAGGATGGTGCGCAGCACAAAAAGCGGCGGCGGCTTATCCGGCAGCGGGATATCGTCAAGGCCCCGGGCTGCCCTTAAAAATCCCATGATCACCCCTCCCGGTGCAAGGGCGGGAAGGGCGTTGCCAACGCATTTCATGCTCTGTTTGAAGTTGATGTCCATGGGATGGGAGTTTACAATCACCGCGTCCATGAGATGCGGCAGGTCTATGCCGGCGGTTTTCTTGTTAAATTCGATGCCTTTTCTGTGCGCGGCCAGGGCGTCGCCGGCAAAGGCGGCCGCGATCTGCTGGCTTTCGTCAAGCAGCACGTTGACAACAAATATTTCTCCCGGGACCAGATCCCTTGTTTCTTCCAGGTCCCGGCGGAAGGTGTTTTCATCCGGGGCCATTCCCACCCGGTTAAAAAGGTATGGCGGCTCTGCGATCATGCCGTGGTGGGCGCCGATGGCCTCTGCCGCGGCCACGCCGGGAAACAGGTTTTTCATGCCCCCGCCGAATCCCGCCCACAGGTGCGGTTCGATCATGCCCACCAGAACAATCAGGTCTGCCGCGGCCACCTCCCTGTTTAGACGAACCGGGGTGCCCCTGCCGGTTGTGCCGAAATCATGGTGTGTGGCCGGATCAAAGGCGTCCGGGTTGGACCAGTTGACTTTGTTTAAATTTTCTTCCCCGATTTTTTCTGCCATCTCTTTTTGGCTCATGGCGGTGTGAATGCCCAGTGCGGGCATGACATGGATATTTTCGGCATCTGCGCCGGCCTGCTGCACAT
>Ga0182239_1000380_pt1 | contig 16489 bp, 16 predicted proteins | sample hydfrate6_PW_210_FD_132456 | JGI IMG/M metagenome (GOLD analysis project Ga0182239, IMG submission 132456) | Subsurface microbial communities from deep shales in Texas, USA - hydraulic fracturing test 6_PW_210 | ecosystem: Environmental > Aquatic > Deep subsurface > Shale gas/oil reservoir >... | reverse complement strand
GTCCAAGAGTATGGGCGTCTCGGTGATTTCACCTTCCTGCATCTGGATCAGCTTCTGGACCTGCTCTTGATCCAGGTCAAGCTCAGATGGAGGATTTGAAGAGCTGAATGGACCAAATTCCTGCACCTCCGCCTGCACTGTTTCGGCAGCCTGGTGCAGATCTCCGCTGGTCAACACAATCTGCAGTACCTGGTCCAGGGTGTCTTCCAAAGTCCCCATGGCCTTTTCTCTAGCCAGTCGAGACTGAATCTCCTCATGCACCTGATCTAAGGGCTGTACCCCGGCTTCACGCCGATCAACGAGCTTGATCAAATGAAACCCGAACTGGGTCCGCACCGGTTCACTGACCTCTCCCGGCTCCATGGCAAAAGCAGCCTGCTCAAATTCCTGAACCATGGTATTGCGGTCGAACCAGCCCAGGTCTCCGCCTTGTTCAGCGCTGGGCCCCTCGGAGACCTCTTTGGCCACCTGAGCAAAATCATCTCCCTGTTCCAGACGCTTGGCTGCCGCCTCGATTTTTTTCCTGGCTTCTGCGACCTCCTGCTCTGAGGCCTCCTGGCTTACCCGAATCAGGATGTGCCTGGCCTGTACCTGTTCCGGCCGAGTAAACTCCTGCTGATTGTTCTGATAGTAGCGCTTTATCTCATCATCTTCGACTTCCTGGGTGGCGGCCAAGGCCTTGGGGGTTATCAGCAGGGCCTGCATGCTCATCTTGGCCGGTATCCGGTAGTCTTCCTTGTGCGCCTCATAATACTCGCTGATTTCCTGGTCTGTCACCTGGACTTCGTCGGTGTAATCTTGAACCGGAAAGCGCACATAATCAATCATGGCCTGAGCCTGGATATAATTGAACAGTTCCCTGGCTTCTGCTTCATCTACCCGGACCGGAGAGGTGATCACTTCCCGTATGGCCGAGCTGAGCAGGTTCCTGCGTATATCGGTCTCAAACTGGGCAGGACTCAGATTATTCACCCGGAGCAAGGTCTGATATCGCTGGGGATCAAATGTGGCATTCTCCCCCTGAAACACGCTCATCTCAGTTATCCGGGTCCTGACCTGATCAGAACCGACAAAAAGTCCCAACTCTTTCGCCTTGGACTGGATCAGGCGCTCATTAATCATCTGTTCCAACACCTGACGTTTCAAGTCCATGTCTTGCAAATCCTGGGAGCTGATTTCTCCGTATCGGCGGCGCATGGTTTCTACCTGCCGCTGATAGGCCTGGGCAAATTCTTTGAGGCCGATCTCCTGACCTCCCACAGAAGCCACCACCTGTCGGTCCGAACTACGAAAACTGCCCACCCCCCAAAAGACAAAGACCAGAACAATGATGGCAAACAAAAGTTTGACCCCCCACGACTGGGCATTGTTGCGGATTACTTCAAGCATATATTCTCCAGTTATTTTTCAATCCTTACAATATATATCTGCTCAGGTCGCGATCTTCTTCAATGTCCTTGAGCTGACCCTGCACGTATTGGGCGTCGATGGTCACTGTATTTCCCGACTCTTCGGCAGCCGTAAACGAGAGCTGATGCAGGACCTTTTCCAGCAGGGTGTACAACCTCCTGGCTCCGATGTTCTCTGTTTCTTCATTGATCCGCTGGGCATATGCTGCTATCTCCCACAGCCCGTTCTCCTCAAAAACCAAGTGTAAGCCCTCGGTTTCAAGCAAGGCCCGATATTGTACAGTCAGCGAGTTTTGCGGCTCGGTCAAGATTTGAAAGAATTCCTGCTGCTGTAACGCACTCAGTTCGACGCGTAAGGGAAAGCGGCCCTGCAGCTCTGGGATGAGATCAGACGGCTTGGCGTAGTGAAAGGCGCCGGCGGCAATGAACAGGATATGATCCGTGCGCAGCATGCCGTATTTGGTATTGACCACGCACCCCTCAACCACAGGTAAAAGATCGCGCTGGACCCCCTCTCTGGATATATCGGCCTGCTTGCTTCCTCCTTGCGAGGCGCAGACCTTGTCCAATTCGTCCAAGAAAATGATGCCGCTTTGTTCCACGCGTTCCTTGGCTAACTCCACCACCTTGTCCTGATCGATGAGCCGATCCGACTCTTGCTGGACGAGATGCTCGTAGGCATCTTCGATCTTCATCTTCCGGGTCTTTTTCTTTTTGGGAAACATGCGGCTGAACATGTCCCGAAATTGCATCTCCATGTCTTCCATCCCGGGCATGGCCATCATACCCACCTGCACTCCCTGGCCTTCAACCTCCACATCCACCATGCGGTCGCCAAGCTTTCCGTCTCGCCACAATTGACGAAACTTTTCCCGGGTAGGATTCCCGGCCTCTTGGCCCGCTTCGTGATCCTTTGCCTGGGTTCCCTCCGAATGCGCCTTGCTCCGGGAATTTGGCAGCAAAAGATCCAACATGGCTTCCTCGGCCAGTTGTTCCGCTTTATCCCTGATCCTGGCCGTCTCTTCCTGGCGGACTATATTGACCCCGATTTCCATCAGGTCCCGAATCATGGATTCCACATCCCGGCCCACATAACCGACTTCTGTAAACTTGGAAGCTTCGACCTTGAAAAAAGGAGAGCCGGCCAGCTTGGCCAGGCGGCGGGCGATCTCGGTCTTGCCCACGCCGGTGGGACCGATCATGATGATATTTTTCGGGGCCACCTCTTCCTGCAGTTCAGGGTCCAGCTGCCTGCGACGCCAGCGGTTGCGCAAAGCGATGGCCACCATTCTTTTGGCCTCTTCCTGGCCGACAATAAACTTGTTCAATTCAGCCACTATCTGCGGTGGCGTCAGTGTTGCTTGCATAATTTATAAGACCTCTTCGATAATGACTTGATCGTTGGTATACACACACATTTGGGCGGCAATGAGCATTGATTTTTCGGCTATCTCCCGGGGAGAAAATTCCGTATTTTGAACCAGCGCCTTGGCCGCAGCCTGGGCATAAGGTCCGCCCGACCCAATGCCCACAATCCCGTCGTCTGGTTCAATCACATCCCCGGTTCCGGTCAAGACAAGAATAGTACCCTTATCGGCCACAACCAGCAGGGCCTCCAGCCGACGCAGGTATTTATCCGTCCGCCAGTCCTTGGCCAATTCCACGCTGGCCCGAAGGAGATTCCCGCTGAAGGCCTCCAGTTTGGATTCAAAACGTTCAAACAGGGTAAAGGCGTCAGCAGTGGCCCCGGCAAATCCGGCCAGGATCTTGTCCTTATACATTCGCCTGACCTTTAGGGCCTTATGTTTTAGGACCACGGCCTGGCCCATGGTCACCTGGCCGTCGCCGGCCATGGCCACGCCCTCTTGGCCCTTGACCGCCAGGATCGTGGTTCCGCGTATATTCTGTTGATCCACTTTTGCCTCCAATGCTGCAATTCCGTGATCAATGGCTTTGGTCCGCCAAAATGTTGTCAATATGTTCTGAAGACACCCGGGCGAGGGACGAGCCCTCCCAAGGACGAAAACCACTTTGCTGGAAATACAGCTCTTGTCAAGCATCCAAAACCCAAACCGCCACCGGCTCTTCCCTGCCCCTGAGGGACACCTCGCCTTTGGCCTGAAATAAATGGGCCGTGCGTTTCAGCCGGGAATGGACCTGACTGGAGACTGCCAAACGGGTATTCATCGCCCGTGTCTCTTTCTCCAGTCTGGCAGCTACGTTCACCGCATCTCCAATGCAGGTATACTCCATCCGTTCCGGACTGCCAATATTCCCGGCCACCACAGTCCCCAGGTGCAAGCCGATGGAGTTTTCCAGGGCAAAGTCTCCTTCCAGGCGTTGTTTGGCATTGAGTCGATCACATTCTGCAAGCATGGCTATGGCCGCCTCGACTGGTGCATCAGGATCGCTGCCCCTGTCATCCTCACTTTTTCTTCCTTCCCGGTGTTCAAAAACCACCATCAGAGAATCACCCACAAACTTGTCCACCATGCCCCCCCTGGACTCCACTTCCCGAACCATGAGGGTAAAGTATTCATTGAGCAGGCTGACTAAGAGATGGGGCGGTAATTTGGTGCTCAAGGCGGTAAACTGCCGCAAGTCACAGAACAAGATGCCGGCCTCCATGACTTCTCCGCCCAGTTTGAGCTCATCCGCCAGCAGTCTGTTGATCATTGACCGGTCCATGACCTTGCCCAGACTTTTTTTGAGCAGGTCCTTTTCCCGCAATCCCTGTATCATATGGTTAAACAACTGCATCAGTCGGCCAAATTCATCACTGCGCCCAACAGGAAGCCTCTGGCCCAGATCCCCGTCAGCCACTGCCTGCATTGCCTGCTGCAGAGTGCGTACTGGGGAGAGGATTTGTCTGGACAAAATCCAGGTCAACACCAGGGCCAAGGCCAGGGCGAGGCCTAAAGATATGAGGCCGGCCTGCTGAATGGCAGCCAGCTTATCCCTGATGCGGTTGGCGGACATGTCGATTCCCAGCAAGGCCACCTGCCGGCCTGAATCAGTGGTTATTGGCGCATAGCCAGACATGGTCCACCCCCACTTGTCCTTCCAGGGTTCATCGTCTACCGCGGGCCGGACAAAACCCTGCAGAAGCTCCTGTGGCGGATTTGGGTACGGCTCTCCGATGGGTGCCGGCATCTCATCAGGCGAAATCTCTCCATCCGCGTCGTCGTCGCTGGGTGGAGAATCGACCACAAACTTCACCTCTCCGTCTTGAATGCGCATGATATAGGCATAGAGAAATTCAGAGCTGGATTGGGCTAAATCACCCATCAGGTATTCTAATTGTTTATACCCTGGGCTGGTTGCCTGCTCCGGACTTTGCAGCTTTTCCACCTGGGCCCCATCAATAAGATTGGCTCCAATCATAGCCGCAGCCTTGAGCTGTTCCTGTATCGAGCTCAGCATGGATTTTTTGGCCTGCCAGTAAAAATACGATCCAGTGGCCCCGGAAGCCAAAAACGCAATGCCCATAATCCCCAGCATAAGCTTGCCCCGAACAGACATATTCTGTCCCCCCTCTTTGCTGTTACGAAAACAACATATTCATATCACATGCAAACCAAATCACGCCCCATCAAATTATCCTTTTTCCTATGATATTATGAATAGTACAATCATAACATTCCTTACATAGTCGATTTATAAAAGCATATATTTTCATAATCAGCAATCTACAACCTCATTCTGAAGTCCCAACCAAGGGAGAAGCTCATTTGACCCCCATTCCGGCCTGGAGTAGGATACGTGTGATTCACGTCAAGGAGTAGCAATGAACACCATCCATGAGCAGCGACGCGAAAAGCTTCGGTCCAGGCTGGTCGATCAGGAGCTTGATGCCTATCTGGTCCTGCACCCGGCCAATCGCTTTTATCTCAGCGGTTTTGAACTCCACGACCCCCAGTGCAATGAAAGCGCCGGGGTCCTGGTCATCGAAGCCAAAGGAAAAGACTGGCTGTGCACCGATCCCAGATACCTGGATGCGGCCAAACGTATCTGGCCTGACGATGAAATCTTTATTTATCGCAACAAGCGCATCCCGGCTTTGACCGATTTCTTGAGCAAACAAGGCTATGGCCGCTTGGGTTTTGAGACCAAAATCATGAGTCATGAACTCTTTGCCGCCCTGGATGCCCAATTGCCTCTGGTCCCTCACCTGGGTCTGGTCGAAGAACTGCGGGTAATCAAAGATGCCTATGAGCTGGAACTGATGACCGCCTCCTGCAGCCTGAATCACGACCTTTTTGCTGCCCTGCCTGCCATGTTCGGGCCTGGATGCACTGAACAGGAACTGGCCTGGAGCATTGAACGTTTTTTTCGGGAAAACGGGGCCAGCGAACTGGCCTTTCCTTCCATTGTGGCCGTGAACGAAAACGCCGCGTTGCCTCACTCCATTCCAGGACCAAAACAGCTGGGGACTGAATCTCTTCTCCTTGTCGATATCGGCGGACGTTGTCAGGACTATTGCTCTGATCAGACCAGGACCCTCTGGATAGGTGACAAACCCAGCCATCGATTTCAGCAGACTCTGGAATTAGTCCAAGGGGCCCAGCAAAAGGCCATCGACACAATCAGGCCCGGCATGGAGATCAAGGACTTGTATCAGGCAGCATGGGATTTTTTTGATCAGCACAATGTGGCCGAATATTTTACCCATGCCCTGGGACACGGCATAGGCCTGGAGACCCACGAATTTCCAGGACTAGGCCCCAAAACACAAGGACAGCTGGAACCAGGGATGGTGATCACCATTGAACCCGGACTCTACTATCCGGAATGGGGAGGGATCCGTTGGGAGCACATGGTTTTGGTCACTGAAGACGGGGCCAAGGTACTTTAATGTTCCGCCCTGTTCTTTCCTCCCCTGCTCACTGGTCTGCTCGACAGTATATTCGCATACCGCGTCGGGAGATCGTTTTTTTCAAGTTCATGCTTGAAGCTGAGCACAACCTGGCGTTGATGACTGTGGTGGACAAATATGATGCCGTGATCGCCCTGCGCTTTGCTCCCGGTCAACAGTGGGAAGTGCAAGACTTCCTGAGCCGGATGCAGGATGAAATGCCCTTGGAGCTCTTGAATCTTCCAACTCGGTTCGTGAAACAAGACAATGAGGTCGTATGCTCAAAGTGACCTGCCTGGGAGCCACCCAAACCGTGACTGGCTCCAATTTCCTGCTCCAGGCCATTGTTTACAGCATTCAGGCAGGAGAAAAAGTCCTCATTCCCGCCTTTGCCGTGGAACGAACTCAGGAGATCCTGTATATTCTGGGCGAATTTCACCGCCAGGGCCGCCTTCCGGATATCCCTGTTTTTCTGGACAGCCCGCTGGCAATCAAGGCCACAGAGATCTTTCGGCGCAATCGTAAAGACTATGACCAGGATGCTAAGGCCTTGGTCAGCCTAGGGGTGGATCCTTTTGACCTCCCTAATCTGACCTTCACCTCTTCCACTCAGGAATCCATGGCCCTCAACGCCAGACCTGGACCGTTTACAGGCATGGTACCAGGAACTGCAGGCCATGCTTGGAGAAAAAGATGTCTGAGCCATCGTTCATCACCGTCTCCTCCGGCCAAACAATTTTTGCCCAAAATGAACCAGTCCAAGCCGTCTACCAGCTGCTAAACGGCGAAGTCAGCCTGTGGCAAAACGGCTGGCCTGGAGGCAAACTCAATGCCGGACATATTTTGGGTTTGGACGCTGCCTATGCCCCGGGCGGTCTCCACCCGTGCACTGCTCAGGCTGAGAATGAATGCCGCCTGGCTGTATTTCCCCTGGATCAAATCCCCGAAGCCTTGCTCACTGTCCCCCAAATGACGGAAAGGGTTCTGTTCAGCCTGGCCAGGCAAGTCTGTTATGGATGGGAGCGTTCGGCTCGTTTTGGCCCAGGGCAAAACGAACGTGCTTTCGTCGGACAGGTCATAAGTGTTCAGCGTGGAGACACTGTCATCCGGGAGGGGGAAAGAACGGACGAGATGTACCGGATCATTGCCACCGACCAGGGACTGGAAGTTTCCCGGCAAGGCACTGTTTTATCGCTTTTGGATCAGCCCGGAGAGTTTTTCGGAGAAATGGCCGCGGTCCTGGGACAGCCCCGGACGGCCACTATCCGTTCTCTGGGCCGGTCAACCCTGGAAGTCTACCCAGCCCACCTCCTGCCCCATATACTCTCTGACTACCCTGAACTCAGCTGGCGTTTGATCCACGGCTTAAGTCAAAGGCTGCACACAGCCAATACCGCTTAGACCCGGGCTTACCCAAGCCCGAAAAACTCTTGGGCATTTCGCCCGGCCTGCAGCCATACCTGACTGATATCCTCATCCCGTAATGCTGCCACTTTCCGGGCCGTGAAGGCGACCATAGCCGGCTCATTGCGCTTGCTCCGATACGGTTCCGGGGTCAAAAACGGACAATCTGTTTCCAAAACCATTCTGGACAGGGGAATGCTTTGGACTGCCTGGTGCAAATCCTTTGCTTTGGAAAAGGTCACTGTTCCGGGAATTGATATCATCCACCCCCGGCGCAGGATCTCAGCTGCCAGTTCCTGGCCTCCTCCAAAGCAGTGCCAGAGCAATGGCCGATGATCAAATCCAACCTGGTCCAAGACAGCAAAGGTATCCTCCTCAGCCGCCCGGGAATGAATAACAACCGGCCGATCCAGATCCTTGGCCAGTTCTAATTGGGCCTGGAAGGCCTTTTGTTGCACGTTGTGCGGGGCATGATCACGGAAGTAGTCCAAGCCGATTTCCCCCAGGGCCTTGATCCGCTCATCATGCTCCAAAACGTTCTGGATCCGGGCCAAACACGCCTCATCCACTGCCTGGGCGTTGTGGGGATGCATGCCCAGAATAAAAAAAATATTCGGATAAAGGTCAAACAAAGTCCGATTCTCTGTGTAGGACCGGGGGCCAAGAAAGACGTTGCCGATATAGGCAAGCCCTGTTTCATGGGCCGTGGCCAGAGTCTCCCGAATATCGTTTTGAAGTTCGGGAAGATCAAGATGGGCATGCGTATCAATCCCGCCCAGGGGCAAGGACAGGCTTTCGGGAGTTGGTCTTTTTTTGGATGCAGGCATAGGTACCTATGTGATATCGTTTTCTTGTTTGGGAACAGATAAAAAAGCGGTTTTACTATCAGCTCCTGATAACCATGAACAGGTAACAGTTTTTCATACAAAAGCCTTATGCTCAACTTAACTTGCCGATAAACATAAAAGGCCGGGCGAACCCGGCCTTTTATGTCCCTTTTCTTTGGCTTATGCAAGAATCAGTCTTGCTGAATCTCAATCTTGCGCGGCTTAAGTTCTTCGGCCTTGGGCAAATGCAGATTCAGCAGTCCGTTTTTGAGGTTGGCCTTGATGTTGTTTGCATCCACTGCATCGGACAGGGTAAACTTGCGCACATAATGTACATTGCCGAATTCATTCTCGATGAACCGCTCATTATCAGCGTGTTCATAGGATGTGTCGGCTTCTACGGTCAAGGTGTTTTTATCCGCTGAAATAACCAGGTCGTCAGGTTTGACTCCCGGCATGTCCATGAGGATGTAAAAGGCTTCGTTCTCCTGCAAAATGTCTGCTGCCGGACGAACCCGAGGCAATTCTTTGTTTGTTGTGACTTCAGTCATAGGACTTCCCCCCTTTTAGGCGGTTTCAATGCTGATTTGTTTTGGCTTCACTTCCTCAGCCTTGGGCAGAGTAATCTGCAGTAAACCGTCTTTCATTCGTGCATTCACTTTATCACGCTCGATTTTGACATTCAAATTAACTATACGCTGAAATGATCCTGTCGGTCTCTCCTGCCGAAAATACCGTCCTGGTTCAGCCTTCCGTTCGCCTTTGATGATCAGACTTTCATCTGACAATGTGACATCAATATCTTCAATATTCATTCCCGGAAGTTCCGCCCGGATATAGATATTGCTATCATCTTCACTGATATTTAAGGGCGGATAGGCAAGCCTGCGTTGGCTCAAGTTGACAGGATGCCAAAACTCATCAAACATTTGCTCTATATTGCGGGGAAAATCATAAAGGCTTGTAAAGTCGAGGACCATAGTTTCCACCTCCTGTTTATTTGCAGACTCATTCATATGTCTTTGTTCAGGGAATGAATAAGCACTCTGCTCTAGCTGTCAATACATGGAGGCATGGTCTGATGAAAAATTTGCTGGAATGCAAGGCAGAGGGCACAAGTCAGGCAGGCCTCTTGTGGACCTGTTATTCGTCATATGTTTGTATGAAAAACTGTTATTAGTTAATAGTTATCAGGATCTGATTGAGTAACCGCTTTTTTGTCTGTTCCCAATCGGTATCAGGATCGGGATCGGTATCGAAATCATTTGTATGCTTCGTTAGCGCAAGCGTGCCCGCCAGGGCATGAGGGTTATTCGTCAGAAGCCTCCGTAAGGTTTCAGAGTCACCATCCCAACCACCCCTGCCCCTCCTTGCGAAGCTGAGCATTGCCCACACTGAACACCGTTGGGTGAAAAAAATTGTGGGATCGCCAAACTTCAGCTTGGCCTAAGAATTGCAGACGCCGCTCACCCCTTGTCAAACCACAGTTTCATACTCGACCAACCCGGCAAAACATTTTTTGGGCGCTTTGGCCCAAAAATATGTCAGATTTGCCGGAGGCAAAGCTGACTACTGGTCTAGGTTTTCGGGCCAATCCTGTATCTTTATGGCCTCTTCCTTGAGCATGATCGGGATTTCGTCCCGGATGGGATAAATCACCTCGCAAGCCCGGCAGATAAGACCGTCCTCTTTTCCCGTCAATTCCAGATCGCCTTTGCACGCAGGGCAAACCAAAATACTGAGCAGTTCCTTATTTAAGGCCATATTCCCTCCATATTATTTCGTTTAACGTTTCAGTTCCATTAATTCCCAAAAACAATGGATAGACAAGACAGGCATAACCTTTTCATCCTATCTCCTTGTCTTTATTTTTATCACCGTGAACCTGGAATTTTGTATCAGCAAGTTCACTTGCCAGGCCCTTTTCCCTGGCGTATACCCGGACAGGGGTTTCTTGTCGGACCGAAAATTCCAGGGAAGAACATGTTGTCATATTATGTCTGAAATCGATCTTCACACCCACAGCACTGCTTCAGACGGGAGCCTTTCCCCGGAGGAACTGGTCCGGGCCGGAAAAAAAGCCAGATTACGCGCTCTGGCCCTGACCGATCACGATACTGTGAGCGGCTTGGAGTCGGCCCAGCGCACAGGACGAATAACATGCCTGGAAGTCATTCCCGGCTGTGAACTCAGTGTGCAATCCCCAAGCGGATTCATGCACATCATTGGTCTGTGGGTTTCCAGCGGTCCATCCCAGCTGCAATCCGCCCTGGACTGGATGCAGGAGAAACGTCGGCAGCGCAATGCATGTATGCTGGAAAAGCTGCGTTTACTGGGTATAGCCATTGAGGATAGGGAAGTCAAAGAGGAAGCCCGGGGTGAGAGTGTGGGCCGGCCGCACATAGCCCAAGTCCTGGTCCAAAAAGGTATCGTTTCCGATCTTGAACAGGCTTTTTCCCAGTATCTCGGATCTCAAGGATCGGCCTATATCCCCAAGAAAAAGTTGACCGCCGAACAGGCCATTTCGGTTTTAAAAATGGATCAGGCCACGGTAATCCTGGCCCATCCATACTCTTTGTCTATGCCGAACAGTGAATTTTCTTCCGAGCTACGCAGATTGCAGTCCCTCGGCCTGGACGGGCTGGAGGTATACTATCCGGAGCACAGCCCGGAACAGACCGCTTTTTTTGCCGCTAAAGCCCAAGAACTGGGACTTTTGCTCAGCGCCGGCTCTGACTACCATGGCCGAATCAAGCCGGACATTCGGCTGGGCGTGGGCCGAGGTGATCTGAACCTGCCCTACTCCCTGCTTGAAAGGATGAAGGAAGCCCGAGCAAAGCAGGGTTTGCCGATCTAGGGCATGAATGAAGCAGAAATAATGATCATCATGATTGCAGACTAAAGTTACTACCGTAACCTCAAACTTTAAACCAACAATCTTCTATGCAACCTGAACTTTTAGCCCCAGTGGGCGTCCCGGATCGATTGGACACAGCCCTTACCTACGGTGCAGACGCCGTGTATTTGGGCGGATCAAAACTTAATCTGCGGGCTCAGAGCAGCGGTTTTTCCGGAAAGACCCTGGACATGGCTCTGGAGGATGTGCATAACAGGAATCGCCTGGCTTATTACTGCCTGAACATCCTGCCCCGACCGGACCAGATGCCTCAGGTCAAAGAGCACCTGCATTCCCTGAAAGAGAAGCCCATTGACGCCCTCATCGCCGCTGACCCCGGGGTCATCCATTTGGCCCGGCACATAGTGCCCCATGTGCCAATCCACTTGAGCACCCAGGCCAATACATCCAATCCTGAGTCAGCAATTTTCTGGCAATCTCTGGGCCTTAAGCGGGTAAACCTGGCCCGGGAGCTGGATTTCAAGGCAATTCGTGCAATCCGCCGTGACGTACCGAACCTGGAACTTGAGGTCTTTGTCCACGGGGCCATGTGCATGGCCATTTCCGGCCGTTGCCACATGAGCGCTCACCTCAATCAGCGCTCGGCCAATCAAGGGCTCTGCACGCACCCCTGCCGTTTTGAATACAAACCCGTATCATTAGAAGAGGCCCAACGCCCTGGAGAACCGGTCTGGGATCTGGTGGGTGACCAGGAGTATACCGCAGTACTGGCCAGTGAAGACTTGGCCCTTATTGACTTTATTCCCTGGCTGATCAAGGCAGAAGTCCAGAGCCTCAAGATTGAAGGCCGGATGAAGACCAGCTCCTACCTGGCCCCGGTGGTGGATGTCTATGCCACAGCCCTGGCCGATGCACGGGCCAAGACCTATCGCCCGAAACTCTATTGGCAGGAACTCAGGCTGGCCGCCACCCGTCCCTTCAGCACCGGTTTTTTTCTGCCCGGGCGCAGAAAACGGTTGTACACACCCGGACATGGCCATTCTCCAGCCCCGATCGTAGCCAAGATCCTGCATCCTGAAGGCAGGGGCGCATGGCGGATCAGTGTCCGGCACAAATGGGAGACAGGGCAAAAGGTGCAGATTCTGGTCCCTGGCCTCAAGCGTCCGGAACTTTCTCCCCCTGACTATGGACTGGAAACCTTGAACCGGGCACAAGCAGACAACCTCCATTCCGGGCAAGAGGGGATCCTTTGCTCAGAGCATCCCGACCTGCAGCCGGGACGCATGATCCGCCTGCAGGCGATGCCTGGCGCATAGGCTGATCCTTTTTTACCCTGGATCATCAGGGAGCTGCTTGCCGGTCCGCTCAAAGACGGCCCGTACGGCAGCCCAGCCATCCTCACCCATGTTCTGGGAGTAATCGTTTACAAAGGTTTGGATATGTTCACGAATGGTATATTCATCCATTTCCTGGGCCCATTTCTGGATAAACGGCCAGATCTCGGCCTCGTTTTCCCGGGCAAAGGACAAACTGTCCCTGATCCTCTCCTCCATCCATGCTGCGAAGTCTGATCCCAAATTCCGGCGGGCCACAATCCCGCCCAGGGGAATGGGCAACCCGGTCTGTTCTTCCCACCAGGCTCCGAGATCCAAAATCAGATGCAACCCGTATCCAGGATAGGTAAACCGGCCTTCATGGATAATCACCCCGGCCTCGACCTCTCCTTGAGCTACAGCAGGCATAATCTTGTCGTAGCGCATGACCTGCAGCTCTCCCTGGAAACCACCGTGAGCTTGCAGGAGCATGCAGGCCGTGGTCAGCTTTCCGGGCACGGCAATCCGCGTTTCGCGCAATTCTTTGACTTTCCGGGAACGATTGGCAACCAACAGCGGCCCGCAGCCCCGGCCCAAGGCCCCGCCACAGCGCAACAGCCGATAATGGTCCAAAATCTGCGGGTAGACGGCTATACTGATCTTGGCCACATCCAGTTCCCCGGCGCAGACCATTTCATTGAGTTCCTGAACATCAACCAGCCTGGACACAAAGTCGTAAGGCTGAAGATCGATATGCTGCAAAAGCAACGGGGCAAAAATATATGTGTCGTTGGGGCAGGGGGAAATGCCCAGCTGGAACGTTTTGGTCATATGTTTTGCCTCCGATACCCCCATAAGTCCTCACGAGTGAAGAATCAACCCTTATCTGTTGTTTTCTCTTTTTCGTCAACCTTGAGAGGGGTTTGGGAGGGGGTTCTTGCATTGCGACAAATGATTGATGGCCTCCGCTGAGATTGGATTGGCAATCTGCGGCCCTTTGGGCGTATCAATCAGTCCCTCTGAAAAGCCTTCTTCCACCGGGTTGTTGGATTGGAAAAACGGACCTTTTCCGGATGGAACTCATCTGGATCATACGGATAGTACTTTTTGAGGTGTCCTTTGAGCCAAGAGACCATCTCTTGGTATTCCTCATGATTTGGATCTTTGAGGATACCCAGCAACTCATAGTAGCCATGTACTCCTCCGCAGTCCTCGGGAGGACAGGCCCGTTCGCCACCGAGACACCTGGGATACTTCACCCCTTTTTCTTTGGTCAAAATGCCCTCAAAGAGCACATCATGCCTCCATCCATCCCCAAAATCGTATTCGTATTGCACCCATTGCCCCGGCACATGCAGATACTCAGAGAGCTCTATTTCCCACCCGGGAAGGATTTCGATGTCACCCCATCCCTCCTCATCTGGAATGCCAATCTCTATGACCTCTCGTTTATGTTTTGGTCGCAATCGAAATGCATGCAGATGATAATCCAGCCAGCCCATGGAATCCTGAATAGCAACATGCAGCCCCCAGAAAGTGTAGGTATCCGGGACCTGTATCCTCCGCCAAATGGGGGGTTCAATCTCCTGAAGCCTGATGTAGAATTGATAAATGAGTCGGGCCATGATGACACCTCCTTGGCTTTTTATAGTTCAATCACGTAGCACTCAACGAGCTGCTGAAAAACTTCTTCAGGGAGCACATAAGCCATTTATAAAGCACTATTTTTCAGGCCTTCCTGTGCTTTCTTTGAGCATTTCACATCCCCCACACTGTGATCATCTGTCGCTGATATTTCTCATCCCTTACGAAAGAGCTTCTTTTCCCAGAGTATCTCCTCCCGGCGGTGAAAGACAATGAGATGCGCATCATTGGCTTGGCAGCGCTGCATATACTCCCAGGTCTGCATGAGCCCGTCTGCAATGGTTTTGTCCAGACTCTTGTACAGGATCTTGAGCTCAATAACCACTTTCTGCACAGGTTCCTGCCACCTGGTCCAGGAGGGCTGTCCTGGTTTTGCCGCTGTAAGTGGCCACAGGACCAAGAGATCTGTCCGCATGCGGTCCGGCCTCTTTGTAGGCAAAGCGCTCCAACCAGGCCTCGGAGCGTTCCCGGAAGAAGTCCTGGAACGCGGCAATGAGCTTTTCCGTGTCCAATGAGCCATCGGCTTGGACGTACCAGGCTGTTTGCTGGCTCAATGAAATCTGAGTGCCGTAGGTCAATTCCCTGTGGATGATCTCTTTGTAGATAGGGCTGGCGATGTCCACCTGGTCTTTGGTGGTGACAAGCCCCAGGTCTTGGACATATGCCAGATGCAGGATCGAGCTTCAGGAATGATCTCCTGCCCGGTCTCTTCAGTGTGCTGGGCGAGCAGGGCCTCGACATCGGATCGGATGGAATCCCCCAAACGCAGCGATTCAGCTTTAACGTTGAAAGCGCTGCCCCCGGTGATGATCTCCTTGCCGGAACTGGCGCGGATACGGTAGTCCCGCACGTCCCGCACCCCGCAGAGGATGATGGATTGGGGGAAGTGGGCCGGGCGTTGGTCGTAACCCTCGCGGAGTTGGCGCAGGACAGCGACCAGAGTGTCGCCAACCAAGGCATCGATCTCATCCAGCAGGAGCACCATCGGCTTCTGCACATGCAGGCACAGAAAGCTCAAGACCTCGGTCAGGGCGGTGTAGGGGCCGTTTTGTTCAAAGATCCGGTGCCAATGCGCCTGCAGGTGGGTATCGTCAAAGGCGTAGCGATACCTGTAGTCAATTTTGGCCAGGATGCTGTATATTCCGGCATGGACATCCTCCCTGGCCGCCTGGGCGCCTTCCACATTGACGTACAGACAGACGTATTCTGATCCGGCGTTTACGTGTTGCTGCAGCGCCAGCAGGCAGCTGGTCTTTCCCGTCTGCCTGGGGGCGTGGAGAACGAAATACTTCTGCTGGGCAATGAGCATCTCCAGCTCTTCCAGATCAAGGCGCTGCAAGGGCGGCAGGCAATAGTGCCTGCGGCAGCCCACCGGCCCGGCGGTGTTGAAAAAACGCATGGGAATGCTCCAATTTCTGATGAGGATTTTTGACCACAATTCATATACAATGTACTCAACCGAGTCCGCTGGGAACACACGACTTTGGATAACAAATTCCGGTACTGGCTGCAAAGCTCTGTTTATCAGGCACATAAAGCTGAGTTCGCCAAAGGCGACTCTCACTGTGGTCATCTCTTGGGTGAAAAGCAGGAAACATATTCCTTAACCGGCCAATAGTTGGAGTCTTCTTTTGAAGATACTTCGAGATCACAAAACGGAACACAGGGCTACTTTGTCCTCATCTGTTCGGTCAATAAAAACATACGGGCTGTCTTCGACTACCTCAAAATGACTGGGAACTCACAAGCAAAGGCCCATATCTAGGGCAGTCATGGACGGGAACTAATTTGCCGTGTTCTCCTCATCTTACCATCTTGACGATTACGTAATTGTATGGTTAAAAAAAGTATGCCTACACAAGAAACAATTCAATTGCTCCAAATTGGTGAGGTGGCCGCCAGGGCTGGCGTCACCGCAAGGACCGTCCGCTATTATCTGGAGAAGGGCTTTATCCAAGCAGCGGACAGGAGTCCTGGGGGATTTTACCTATTTACTCCTGATGCTGTTGATACTGTCTTTTATATCCAGAAGCTGAAAGACGCCGGGCTATCCCTCAAGGACATCGAAAAGATCTATCAGGCCAGAGCTCAAGGCACCACCGGAGATCGGGCCTCAACCCAGGTCGTTGAATATCTGCGCCAGGAAAAAGAGCTGCTGGAGCAAAAAAATCGAGACTATC
>Ga0182239_1000378_pt1 | contig 16497 bp, 21 predicted proteins | sample hydfrate6_PW_210_FD_132456 | JGI IMG/M metagenome (GOLD analysis project Ga0182239, IMG submission 132456) | Subsurface microbial communities from deep shales in Texas, USA - hydraulic fracturing test 6_PW_210 | ecosystem: Environmental > Aquatic > Deep subsurface > Shale gas/oil reservoir >... | reverse complement strand
GTCTACTATAGCTCGTCTGCATCTTCCTTGTATCTGCGACAAACTTGAAAATCGCTCAATTTAGGTGCGAAAGTCATTTTCAATGGTTTATCCCCCGGGGCTCAAGTAAAGGTACTTGCGCCAAAAGGCACTCAACGGGTTGATAAAATAGAAAAAATTTTGACGAATGCAATTTTCTGGTGTACGGCTTGAAAGACTGCGGCATGTGTAACCTCCTGTAATATTAATTGATATTACAGTTTGTCGCGAATTTTTCCCCTTGAATGTCAAGGAAAAAATCGAATTTTTCGAAAAAATTTTTTCATTCGCAAAAACCAAACCGGAGACCACTGATTTAATTTCGGAATAATTGACCCGGTGGTGCTGATTTGCTATCGGGCAGATATAAGATTCCAGAAACTGGAAGGCCCATGAACCAGACACACAATCTTGAAAACATATCCATTGTTTTACACCGTCCCAGGTACCCGGAAAACATCGGGGCGGCCGCCCGCGCCATGCGCAACATGGGCCTGGGCAACCTCGTGCTGGTATGCCCGGAAAATTTTGACCGGCCCCGTGCCCTGACCCTGGCCACGCATGTGGCGGCCGAAATTATTCACGAGGTGCAGGTTTTTGATGATCTGCAGAGCGCCCTGGCCGGGTTCGGTTATGTCGCCGGAACCACCGCCCGGCTGGGCAGCCGGCGCCGGGTGATCGTGTCACCTGAAAAAATGGCGGCCCAGATTATGCCGGTTTGTCAAAACAACCGGGCGGCAGTCATCTTCGGGCCGGAGGACCGGGGGCTGACAAACGAAGAGCTCAGGTTGTGCCACGGGCTTATCAACATTCCCACCGCGGAATTTTCCTCGCTCAACCTGGCCCATTCCGTGATGGTGGTCTGCTACGAACTTTTCAAGGCGAGTCTTGCCCCGGCCAAGCATTTTTCCCCCCGGCTGGCCACCCGGCACGAACTTGATGCCATGTATGACCAGCTCAAGGACACCCTGGTGCGCATCAACTTTATTCAGCCGGACAACCCGGATCACTGGATGGATCGATTCCGGCGGTTTTTCTCCCGCCTGCCCCTGCGCGCTGCCGAGGTTACGATGATCCGGGGCATTTGCCGGCAGATCAACTGGTATGCCGCAAAATGCTACAAGGACGGCAAATCCGGCCGAAAGCCGGATCCCGCCCTCGGACTGGACCCGGACAATCAATGACGGGTTGCGCAATACACTTGACATCAGTCTCATTTGGCATAAAAATAAAACAGTAAAGACGATTCGTCTGACCTTCCCTTTTAACCAGCCTTTATCAGGAGGTGATCCGATGGATAAGATCCTGCGCATCCAGATGGGACCCGATCAGGCCCCGACAGCCAAGACCGAACCGCTCGGCGACTACGAAGGATTCGGCGGCCGGGGCATGACCTCGGCAATTGTCGCCAAAGAGGTGCCGCCCCTGTGCCATCCCCTTGGCGCGGACAACAAGCTGGTCATTGCACCGGGACTGCTCAGCGGTACGGCCGCAGCCATGTCCGGCCGGATTTCGGTGGGATGTAAAAGTCCGCTGACCGGCGGAATCAAGGAGGCCAACTCCGGCGGCCAGCCCGCACAGGTGCTTGCCCGGCTGGGTTATGCGGCCATTGTTCTGGAAGGCCGCCCGGCTGAGGACAAGCTCTACAAAATCATGATCAACAAGGACGGCGTGGAGATCGAACCGGCAGATGATCTGAAGATGAAGGGCAATTACGACACGGTGGAAAAGCTTATCTCGGAATACGGGGAAAAGATCTGCTGCATTACCATCGGCCCGGCCGGGGAAATGAAAATGCTGGCCTCCACCGTGGCCTGCACGGACATGGAAGTGCGACCTGCACGGCATGCGGCCCGCGGCGGCGTGGGCGCGGTCATGGGCAGCAAGGGGGTCAAGGCGATCGTGCTAGACGATGCCGGCACATCCATGCGACCTGCCAAGGATCCGGACAAGTTCAAAGAGGCAAACAAAACCTTTGTCTCCGGCCTGAGAAACCACTCGGTCACCGGCCAGGGACTGCCCGCATACGGCACCAACGTGCTGACCAACGTGGTCAACGAAGCGGGCGCTTACCCCACATATAATTTCAAGACCGGCCGTTTTGAAGGGGCTTCGGCTATCAGCGGCGAGACCCAGGCCGAAACCGAAACCGCCCGGGGCGGCAAAGCAACCCACGGCTGCCACCGGGGTTGCGTGATCCGGTGTTCCGGGATTTACCATGACAAGGACGGCCACTACCTGACCAAGCAGCCCGAATACGAAACCGTGTGGGCACACGGCGGCAACTGCGGCATCGACGATCTGGACAGTATTGCCATGCTCGACCGGCTTGATGACGATTACGGGCTGGATACCATTGAAATGGGCGCCACCATCGGCGTGGCCATGGAAGCCGGGCTTGCGGAATTCGGCGATGCGAACAAGGCCATCGAACTGGTCAGGGAAGTGGGAAAAGGCACGCCCCTGGGCCGGATACTGGGAAGCGGGGCCGGGGTTACCGGCAAAGTCTTCGGGGTCGAGCGGGTGCCGGTGGTCAAAAACCAGTCCATGCCTGCATATGACCCCCGTGCCGTCCAGGGCATGGGCGTGACATATGCCACCACAACCATGGGCGCCGACCACACGGCCGGGTACGCGGTTACCGCAAATCTGCTCGGCGTGGGCGGCAACGTGGACGCACTGAAGCCCGAAGGCCAGATCGAGCTGTCGCGCAACCTCCAGGTGGCCACCGCGGCCATCGATTCCACCGGCATGTGCCTGTTTATCGCATTTGCCATCCTTGATCAGCAGGAAACCTTCCAGGCCATGATTGACATGATCAACGCGTTTCACGGCCTGAATTTTACGGCCGACGATGTCACGGAGTTGGGCAAAAAAGTCCTGAGACTGGAGCGCGATTTCAACGAGCGCGCCGGGTTCGGTCCCAAGGACGACCGGCTGCCGGATTATTTCCGGACCGAATCCTTTGGGCCCCATAACGTTACATTCCAGATCAGCGGCGAGGACCTGGATTCCGTGTATAACTTCTGATCAACCATTTTCCTTCCACATGCAAAGCGCCCCGCCCGGCCGTGCCCGGGCGGGGCGCTGACATGCGCCCGGACGAAAAAACTCCAATGAGCTGCGCACCCGGAACAACACTGGAAATCCACCTTCCCCGTCGCCTGCTTTCCCTGATGCGGCTGGTGCTGGCCCGCGGTATCGCCTACCAGGCACCCGCCGGCATTTCCGTGAATGAATTTCTGACAAAACACCTCCGGCTGGACGCGGATTTCATCCAAAACCGAATCCAGACCATATTCATGAACGGCCAGCCGGTGGATGACCCGGAAGGAACCCGGATTCAGGCCCCGAGCAGCCTCGCACTTTCCGCAGCCATGCCGGGGCTTTTCGGAGCGGCTTTTCGAAAAGACGGGCAATACCGGGCAATGCGCCGGTCATGGCCCGCAGATCAACCCGGGCCGGAAAATTCCGAATCCGACGCAATGGTGCCGGTCACTGTGAAGTGTTTCAACCAGGTGGCCGAAGCCGTGGGCGACGACCTGCTCGGCCGGGGCGTATGCATGGATGCCGGGGATTTTCTGCAGTTCTGGAACTCCCAGCACACCGTGCTGGAACCAGGATGCCTGGGGGTGTGGATGGACGGTACGCAAATCAATCCCGAGCAGGTGGCCGATCGACTATGCGAGACCACCGGAAGCATCGTGGTAAAAACCCATGCGCCGGGCTAGCCGCCCCCTACGGGCGGGAAAAGCCCGAGCCGGTCGCCGTCTGAAAGCGGGGTATCCAGGGACTTGCGCACGCCATTGACAAATACGAGCTTGATTTGCTTTTTCGGCAGCTGCAGCTGATCTGCAATATCTTCAGCGGTCTGCCCCGGAGCGCAGGAAAGCCGCACTGATCTTCCGGCAGCGGTTTCCGGCAGGTATTTGGCCAGCGAGGCGTACAGGTAAACTTCGATTTCCATTGTTTTCACCAAACTGTTCGGGCAGACGCACAGTCAACCACGAAGTGCACGAAGAAAACAAGGCGCATAAAATTCAAATTCCCGATTTGTGGTCTTCCTGTAAACTTCGCGCGCTTCGGGTTTAAAAAAAATATCCCTATGTCTGAAAAAAATCGTAATACAACACTTGCGGCCATGATCGCAAACCGGGCGGAAACCGCAACCGACCCGACGCAAAGAAGCCGCCGGGTCATACACGAATCCGGAGCCCAAGAGATTTGCCGGCAGTCCGGCCAAAACCTGCGGCAAATTTATGCTGCAGCCCTGCAGTCCGATATCTGGCCGGTGCGGTACCTGCGCAACACTTCCATTCTGTCGGCACGGGATCAACTCAAGCTCTCACAATCCTGCGTGGCGGTCATCGGCGCCGGCGGGCTTGGCGGCCACGTGATAACCATCCTGGCCCGCATGGGGATCGGAAAGCTATGCGTGGCAGACCCGGACGCCTTCGAGGCGTCCAACCTAAACCGCCAGGTCCTGGCCGCCGCAGAGACCCTGGGTACAAACAAAGCAGAGGCGGCAAAAAACATGCTCGCCGGCATCAACCCCGCGGTGACGGTCCAAAGCTTTGCGGTACGCCTGGACGCGGATAATGCCCCGGAAATTCTTGCCGGGGCAAATACGGTCGTGGATGCGCTTGACAACGTTTCAGACCGAATGGTCTTGGCGCGGGCCTGTAAAACTCCCGGCATTCCCCTGGTCCATGCCGCCATTGCCGGGTTTGAAGGTCAGATCATGACGATTTACCCGCAGGACCCGGGGCTTGAACGCGTTTACGGAGAAACAGGGCAGGCTTTTGAACCCGCTGCCTCGCCTGAGGCGGTCATGGGTGTACCCGGTGTCACCCCGGCGGTGCTGGCCAACCTCCAGGTCATGGAAACGCTCAAAATTCTCCTGGACCGCGGCCGGAGCCTGAGAAACCGGATGCTCTACGTGGATCTGGAAAATGCGGGTTTCCAGGAATTCTCCTTTGAAACCGACCCGGATCAGGAATAATCGGCAACCAACTGCCGTACCCGCTGCTCGATCTCGTCGCGCACCTGCCGCATGAATTCAATGGACCGGCCGGCCGGATCCGTCAGGTCCCAATCAATGTAAGTCACGCCCGGAATATAGGGACACTGCTCCCCGCAGCCCATGGTCACAATCAGCTCCGGCGTGCTTTCGGCAAGGGCATCTTCGATGGTCCGGGTGCTGCGATAGGCCATATCAATTCCCTTTTCCGCCATTGCTTCCTGCATTTGGGGATTGACCCGATCAGCGGGTGTGCTGCCCGCGTGCAGCGCCTCGATACGGTCTCCGGCCATCTGTCTGGCAAACCCGGCGGCCATCTGACTGCGGCAGGCATTTTCCCGGCATGCAAACAGGATTTTCTTTCTGGAAAAAAGCGGGGCTGCCTTTTCCAGGGCCGCTTTTACTTCATCGAAAACTCCGGGCTGTTTTTCCAGATCCCCGGCCGCCTCGATCCTGCGGTAAGTGACCGCATCCGTATAAACCGCGCCCGCAGCATCAAAAAAGTACCGGGCGGTCAAAGACATCCCGTCAAACAGGTTTTTGCCCTTTGTGGCGCCCACCGACAGCATAAATCCCTGGCGCCAGGGACGCCCCGGGTCCTCGAGGCCGAGTTTGTACTTGCGGGACCACAGGGCCTGGCTCCGGTCAATAACCGCCTTGATAAGGGCGGGAAAGTTGTAGAAATACACGGGCGAGGCCAGTACCACCACATCGGCCCGCCAGAGCAGAAAATACATCCGCCGGGCCATGTCATCGTCGGTAAATATGCAAAAACCTTTTTTCTCGCAGGTCCCGCAGCCGGTGCACGGCTCCACGTGAAGCCGGCGGGCCTGTATCTTCTCTACAGCCGCACCGCGGCTTTGGCACTCGCCGAGAAACGCATCGAGCAGAAAGTTCGTATTGCCCTTTGCGCGCGGGCTGCCCTGAAGGCCGAGAACGTACATCAATCCTCCTTATTTTCCGGGGAGATTTTTGAAACCGCCTGCCGGGCCAGTTCCCCCACGGAAACGGCCTGCACATGCCAGTGGTCAAAAAATTCGATTTTGGCGCAGTCTGTGGTCAACCGGCGCAGATCCGCAAGAATTCCGTAATAACCGACATTTCCCAGCGCCCATGCTGCAAATCCGCGGTGATAGGGATCAGCGGATTTCAAAAAGGCGGCGATATGGGCAGCCACGTCCCTTACGCGCCCGGGTTCGGATTGCGCCAGTCGGCCCAGGCCCCAGAGCAGGCCGCGCTGAAGGCCGGGATGTTCCAGGTGGTTTCCGTCCGGACGGATATAGGAGCATAGAATTTCTGCGTATTCCACGGCCATGGCCGGGCTGGCGGCCATGATTTCGGCCATGGCCTCGGGTGCCCCCCATCCGATGCCGCCGGACTCGTCATTTAACATCCACATCAGCCGGCGCATGATCACCCTGACAGACTCCCGGTCGGTTTCGGCAAGTCCTGCCCCCACCGCCCCGGCAGCGGCAATGCTTCGCCAGCGGATAACCGGGTCTGCATCGTAGAAGCGGGCAATCAGGGCATTGATCACCCGGCGCGGCCGGTGGGAACACACCTGTTCAATCACCGCCTCCCGGCCGGATCCGCCAAGCACCTGCCGGATGTACCGCTTGAGGTTTCCGGGCCGGGCCAAGGTTAAAACACCAGAATCTCGTAGCCCTGTTCCATGAACCCGGCAAAGGAAGGATGACCGGACATGTCATCGAGAAGCGGCAGTCCCTGTTCTTGTGCCGATTCCGCGGTACCCATGTTCGTGGAGCAGGCCTTGCACACCCCGGCCACCAGTTCCTGATCCTTGATCTTTTCCCACATTTTCGAAAGCACGGTGCCCTGGTTTGCCAGGCCGGGCAAAAGCTTTGTGGCCTCGCCCTCCATGACCAGCTTGACATCGTAGCCGCGCTCGTTCATGTCCAGCACATTAAGCAGTACATGCGTAAAACACATGGACTCGTCGTTGAATGCAAACAGTGCCACCTTTTTCATGATCCATCTCCTGGCTTGTCATCACATTTCCACGAAATGCAGTCCGCCGGGCAGTGCCTGATGGCCGCATCCACGCATTCGGCCGGATATTGCGAAAGCCGCGTCACCTGCACATATCCTGCATCGGCAAGTAAAAATACTTCCGGGCACACTTCCTGGCAAACGCCGCACTTAATACAGTCGCTGAGCTCGACCTCCGGCTGCCGCATGCGCGAATTATCCGTTTACGGCCGCACCGATCCTGCGGCCGAAATCCACGCACTGGGCTGCGGCATCTGCCCCGGGCACGTACTGGATCCGCAGGCCCGGATCAATGATCTCCGCGCCCATGGCCTCGAGTTCGCCGCGGATGATCTTAACCGCCTCTCCGCTCCAGCCGTAGGAGCCAAATGCCGTGCCCATCCGGTTTTTCGGGCGAAGTCCCTTTACGTAGGTCAGCACGTCTGCCACGGTCGGGAAAATCGTGTTGTTGATGGTGGGCGATCCGAATACCATGGCCCGGGCATCGAGCAGTTCTGTCATGATATCGCTTCTATGGGAACTGCGGATATGCATCGGCCGGACCGCCACGCCGGCTTCGGCAATGCCGTCGGAGATGGCTTCGGCCATTTTGCGCGTGCTGTTCCACATGGTGTCATAGACCACCACGGCCTTGTTCAAGGGAACCTGCTGGCTCCAGGTCACGTAGGCATTGATTATCTTTGCCGGATCATGGCGCCAGATAATGCCGTGGTCCGGACAGATCATCCGGATATCCAGCCCCATTTCGGTGATCTGCTCGGCCAGCTTTAAGATCTTGGGGGCATAGAGTAGCAGGATGTTGGCAAAATACTTCTTGGCATGGGGCATGACGGCCGGCCCTATGATATCGTCAAACATTTCATACCCGGCGTAATGCTGGCCGAACGCATCGCTGGAAAACAGGATGCCCCCTGTTTTGTCAAAGGTGAACATGCTGTCGGGCCAGTGCAACATGCGGGTTTCCAGAAATACCAGTTGCCGGCTGCCGATGGAAAGCTCCTCGCCGTTTTCCACCTGGCGGTAGTTCAGTTTCTGCTCAAAGTGCTGGGAAAGATTCTTATACCCCATCTTGGAGCACAAGACCGGCTTATCCTCGCCGATATAATGCATCACCCGCGGCAGGGCGCCGGAATGGTCCATTTCGGTATGGTTGCTGATGACGAAATCGATCTTCTTCGGATCCACCACCTCGGCGATTTTGGCCAGCATCTGATCGGCAAAATCCTTTTTGACCGTATCGATGAGCACGATGTTTTCATCAACAACCAGGTAAGCATTGTAACTGGTTCCCTGATCCGTGGAATATCCGTGAAAATCCCGAATGTTCCAGTCCTGCACACCGACGTTGTATACTCCCTTTGCAATCTCGACCGGTTTCATATTCCTGTACCTTTTTTATACCTGTAATTTGCGACTTCAGTTCAGCGATGAATCAAGTTGTAAACCCGAAATCCGAGTTTTGAAATCCGATTTATTTTGATCATTCCCTCATTCGAACATTCGAATTTGTTTCGAATTTCGAGTTTTGTACTTCGGATTTTGGTATCGTGCCTCGGATTTCGATTGACAAAAAAACCGGTTCCAGCCCTGAGCCCGAAAAGCCCGACAAATCTGAAACCGGTTTTCTCCGGACTTATGTCTGTTTTTCAAAATCCGACTTGGGTGCGCCACAAACCGGGCACTCCCAGTCATCCGGCAGATTGTCAAAACTTGTTCCCGGCTCGATCCCGTTGTCCGGATCCCCTGCTTCCGGGTCATACACGTAGCCGCATATGGTGCAGACATACTTGTCCATAACCGTATCCTCCTTCTGTCCCTAATGGGTTCCACATTGGCTGTTTATTTTCAAACAGCGACCTTTTGCAGAAATGACTTTTGCTTGCCTATCTCTGGTGACATGTGCCGCACTTTGTCGGACCGGCGGATTTTCCGGCCGAACTGCGCGCCAAGTGGCACTTGATGCATTGATCGTTCATGACCTTCTGCTTTTTCAGGGCCCCAGCTTTCTGCTGCGCCCGGATGGCGCCGGATTCCCGGGGAAACAACTCATGGCAGGAACTGCAATCGTTGACGCTTTCCTGGTGGCGGCGGTGCGGAAACGGGACGTCTCCAAGGGTGCCGCCTTCCAGCGTCATTAACTCCGCTCCCTTGTCCGAAGCCTTTTGTTCCGAACTCGCGGCTGCGATCCCGGAAACGGAGATTCCCGCCGCCAGCAAAAAAATCAGGATACTGAGCACGCAAACCCTGTTCTTTTTATGCATAGAAAACTTCTCTCATGCCGCCAGCTTGGCAGCGATCTGACGGCCGTAGTCCTGGGCCATCCTGATGCCACCGCCCAGGCTGCTGTTTTTGAGCATAAGTGGATTGTCTGCCATGTCCATGCCGAATATGTTTTTCATGGTCTCAAATATCCGCTCCGCAGCTTCCCCGCTCCAGCCGAAGGAACCAAAAGCGCCGCCGACACGATTTTTGAGCTCGGCCTTTTCGGCCAGAAACAAAAAGGTCTTCATCCCCTGGAGCATGTCTCCATGATATGTTGGCGATCCGAATACATATGCATCATATCCGGCCAGATCCTTTTCCGAGGCAATGTTTTTCACATCGACAACATCCACCGCAATACCGGAAAAACGCATTCCTTCGGCAACCAGTTCACCGATCTGCCGTGTTTCTCCGGTTCGCGTGGCGTATGCAACAAGTGCTTTTGTCATGTTTTCATGCTCCCCTATTTTTTGGATCCGATCCGATCATCGCGGCCCGTATCCGCGCAGTCCGGAGTATAACAGGTGTTGTCCACGAACTCGCATTTTTCCTTGCACGACGGGCACTGATTCGGCGGCGCATCTGCATCAAACGTATATCCGCAGTTGCTGCATTTCCAACTGGCCATGGCTCTCACCTCCTTTGCGCTTCCGAAACCCGTTATTTCGGTAAGTGTTTATTTCTTCAGCTTTGTCAGCTCTCCGCTCAGCAAGCGGATATGACCCATTTCCTCTTTAATGATATTTTCAATCCGGTTTTTGCCGTATTTTTCAGGAACCAAGTCCTTCATGCCCAGATAAAGCACAATGGAGTCCTTTTCCGCCTGAATCGCGGCCTTCAGAATGGTTTCCATGGATGAGGTATCCATGGGCTTGTCAAAAAAAACCCGGATATCGGCCAGGGCCTTGAGATATTTTTCCGCATCCCCTTCCGGGTCAAATACGGTTTCGGACTTTTCTTTTTGCTTGAGTTCCTCACGCATCTGCTCAAAGAGTTTCTTGTGATCCTTTTCCATGTCCGCAAGGTTCGTCAGCATATCCTTGTGCGACGAATCCGATACGTCTTCTGCAGCCTTGCGGTAAAATTGTTCACCATTGATCTCGATGTCTTCTGCCAGTGCAAAAACGTCATCCGCGCTGAAATCGAATGCAGCCATCATTTCCTCCTCATCTTGATGTGAATTGTCTGCAGCTTTAAAAATAATCCCTTGATGAATTTTTGCCAATCCGCTCGCCCGCAAACCTGCCGGAGTTCTGCGAATGCCGGCAAATCGTGCTTTACGGCCAGTCCGCTTTTTCGATATGGGACATCTTTTCGGCTTCGGCCACCTTTTTGATCTTATAGCCGGCATCCCGGATAATGCCGTAAAGTACCCCGCAGCCCACATCCTCCCGGTGGGCATCGCCGGCATCGGCCAGCTCCAGCATGGTTTTGACAAGCTTCAGTGTTCTTTTAATATTTTCGTTCGCCGGTTTCAATACCTGAAGTCCATAATTTGTGTGCAAGCAAGGGCAACTGCCCCATTGACGCATGCATTTCGATTTTTCAGCGGGTGCCAAACACTTATCAAATATCATGCCAATCCCGATATCCGATGCCTGCATACGGAACGCATGCCCGATCTCTGCGGCAGCAACTGAAAAATAGGCTTTTTTTGCATCCGGTTTTCATGTATCAACATGTGCCATGGAACAACTTTGTTTCATAAAGTTGCCCGAATTGACGCAGGGAACGCTGATTTCCCGCTACAAGCGTTTCCTTGCCGACGTGCGCCTGGAAACCGGCGATCTTGTCACCGCGCATTGCCCCAACTCCGGGAGCATGACCGGCTGCAGCCGCCCCGGGCAGCCGGTATATCTATCCGTCTCAGACAATCCCAAACGCAAGCTCAAATACACCTGGGAAATCATTGAAATGCCCGGATCCCGGGTCGGGGTCAACACCCTGGTGCCCAACCGGCTGGTCCGGCAATGTGCGGAAAGCGGTGTCATACCGGAACTTTCCGGCTATGACAGAATCAAGCCCGAGGTCCGCGCCGGGGATCACACACGCTTTGACCTGATGCTGACCCGGGACGATGCCGCGCGCTGCTACGTGGAAATCAAGAACTGCACCCTCGTGGAAAACGGGATCGGCTATTTCCCGGATGCCAAGACGCAGCGGGGGAAAAATCACCTGGAGGAACTTCAGCGACAGGTAAAACTGGGACACAGATGCATCATGTTTTACCTGATACAGCGCATGGATGCCCAAAGCTTCACGCCGGCCCACGGCATCGATCCGGCATACGGAGCCGAACTCCGCAGGGCGGTGGAAAACGGGGTGGAAATTTTGGTTTACGACGTGGACCTGGACCTGAGGCGCATCCGGCTCGGCCGCGCCCTGCCCTGGCGCTTATAGCGCAGTATCCGACAATTATTCAATTTCAGGCACAGCCTCCGGGTAATCCTTGATAAACCGGTACAGGGTGGCGCGTCCGACTTCCAGAAGCCTGGCAGCCTTTACCTTGTTGCCGCCGGTTTTTTCCAATGCGGCGTACACGGTCTGAACATCCAGCTTCTTTTCCGGTCCGCGGCGCCCGGCCGAGGGCTTCCGGGTGCGCAGCTCCATGGGCAGATCCGAGGGGCGAATGGCCCGGCTGCCGCACCGGACCATGGCGAATTGAAGCACATTCTGGAGCTGCCGGACGTTGCCGGGCCATTGATAATCCATCATCAGGGCCAGGGCTTCCCTGGACGGGCCTGCCGGCTGTTTGCCCCCGTGCGTCTCGGCTGATTGCCTCAGGAAATGCTCGATCAAAAGCGGGATATCATTGCGGCGCTCCCGCAGCGGCGGCAGGTGAATCGGGATGACGTTTAAACGGTAATACAGATCTTCCCTGAAAGTCCCGTTTTTGATTTCCTTTTTCAGGTCCTTGTTAGTGGCGCTGATGATCCGGGCATCCACGGATACGGTCTTTTCGCCGCCCACCTTTTCAAATTTGCCGGTCTGGAGAAAGCGCAGCAGCTTGACCTGCATCTGGTTGGAAAGCTCGGCCACCTCGTCGAGAAACACGGTGCCGCCGTGGGCAAGCTCGAACCGTCCCTTCTTGTCCCGGATGGCACCGGAAAAGGCCCCCCTGACATGGCCGAAAAGTTCGCTTTCAATCAGTCCCTCAGGAAGGGCACCGCAGTTGATGGGAACAAACGGGGCGCCCGCCCTTCGGCTTTCATTATGGACGGCCTCTGCCACCAGTTCCTTGCCTGTACCGGTTTCCCCGGAGATATGCACCGGGTAATCGTAACCGGAAAGGTCCCGGATCTGCTGAAAGATCTGGAGAATTTTATGATCGCGGCCGACAATGTTGTCAAAACCGGAAAGCTCGCCGCTTTTAAACCGGAGATTGAGCATCTCCGTCAAATCCCGGATCGATGCCAGCACGCCCATGGCCTGGCCGGATTCGCCGCGAATCAGCGAAACAGACATTTCCGCCTTGCGGGTTTGTCCGTCCCGGGTGAGAATATTGATCGGATATTCGATATGTTCAGGCAACCCTTCAGCGTAGCGCTGCTGCTTATCGTCAAAAAGGCACTGCTGGCCGCAGAAGGGTTCGCCAAAGGCATCATGGCAATCCTTGCCCAGCACGTCCTCCCGGCTGTAGCCGGTCAGGCGTTCTGCCTCGTGATTGAAGAAAAAAATCCGCCGATCCATGTCATGGGCGATAATGCCCTCCTTTAGGTGGTCCAGGATGCGGATCAGGTTCTGTTTTTCAGCCATGAGCCGGGCAAATTTTTCCTCGGACATAATCTTTTCCGCAAAACGGTTCTTAAAAATCACAATGCGCCGGGTGCATATATAAAAAGAAATCATACCACTTGTCCTGCAGTCGTCAAGAAAATGTATCATTTTTTATTGATACACCCGTTTCTCCACGGGAAGTAGGGAGATGGGGAGATAGGAAGATAGGGAAGTGGATACTCGGAAATGATTTCCTTGCTCCAGGGAGTGGTTTGTGCAGATGCATCGGGCGCGACAGCGGACGGCAGATGCGCAAGCTGCCCTGCCGGCCCGACCCTGCGAAAACCCGGGAAGACCCGGGTTTCTTTTTTGCAGGGCGCAACGGATTTAAAAAGTTACAGTAGCCGGGTCACAATACCGGCCGCACCATTTTTCTCAGGTTTTGGTGATATTGTCCTTGAGCTGGGCGATCTGAAGGCCCAGGCCGATGCATTGCTTGCCGTTCATGCAGGTTTCGGCGTCCTCGGGTTCCAGGTGGGTTGTGAGTTCATGCTGATCCTTTTTCAGATCCACGATATATGCGTTTTTTTCATTATCATAGTCCACGCTGACATCGATGCCGCACTCGCCGATATCCGGGTATATATCCTTGATTTTCGCACAGAGTTCGTCCTTGTTGTACATAATCGGCCTCCTTGATTGGGTTGCATTCACACAGTTTTTGCCTGGTCTTTTTAAAAGTATTCCCGCGGGCAATACCTGTCAAATGCGGTCATCTCCAAATATTTTTAGATCCGCGAAAATTTTGACCTAAGTCAATGCAGCCCGCACAAAACAGGTATAAAAAGGGAGATAAGAATTTACGGTGTCATCAATAATGATTAATTTGAAATAACCGGAAAAAGCAAACTTCCCATTTCACCGATGGGACGGATACAGGAGGGATCAACATGAAATGTCCGGGACAGGACAGCCGGTTCTGGAAACCGGGGGCGATTTTCGAGACCGAATGCCCGGAATGCAGAAAACCGGTGGAGTTTTTCAAGGACGACACCATGCGCAGATGTCCGAGCTGTGGGCATCGATTTGTCAACCCGAACATGGATTTCGGATGTGCTGCCTATTGCCAGTACGCCGAGCAATGTATCGGCGAACTGCCGCCGGAGCTGCTGGCCCAGCGCCAGGAACTGATGAAGGACCGGATCGCCGTGGAGATGAAAAATTATTTCGGCCGGGATTTCAAGCGCATCGGGCATGCAACCCGGGTGGCCCGGCATGCCGAAGCCATTGCCACGGACGAAGGCGGAGACATGGCAGTGATCCTGGCCGCGGCCTACCTGCATGACATCGGCATTCCCGCGGCGGAAAAGAAACACGGCAGTACTGCGGCACGCTACCAGGAAGAAGAGGGTCCGCTCATTGCAAGAGAGCTCATGACGAAACTCGGCGCACATGAAGCCTTAATCGACGAGGCCTGCGACATCATCGGCCACCATCACCATCCCCGGGACGAGGAAACCCTAAACTTCAAGGTGGTATCCGATGCAGACCGGATCGCAAACATCGAGGACGTGCAGAAGGAAAAGGAAATCTCCCGGGAGGACCTGGAAGACCGCATAAACGGCAAATTTTTCACCCGGGCCGGGCAAAAACGGGCCGAGACACTTTTTTTACATGAATCCAAATAATATCATTTTAAATAAAGAGGCATCATATGAAAACCCTGCGCAAAATCATTGAAATCGACGACGAACTCTGCGACGGCTGCGGCCAGTGCGTGCCCTCCTGTGCCGAAGGCGCCATCCAGATCATCAACGGCAAGGCCCGGGTGGTTTCCGAAAACCTGTGCGACGGCCTCGGCGCCTGTCTGGGGGAATGCCCCACGGGCGCGCTGAAAATCGTGGAACGGGAGGCCGAGGAATTTGACGAGCAAGCCGTGGAAGAGCACCTGGAAAATCTCGGCCCGTCCACCGAGCAAAAAGCCGACAGCCCTGCGTGCGGATGTCCTTCCCAGCAGGTTCACACTTTCACACAGCCCGCACCGGACACCGGATCAATCGGCTCCGGCCGGCAAAGCGCATCCGCGCTCACCCACTGGCCGATCCAGATCCGACTGGTGCCGCCCAAGGCCGAATTTCTCAAGGGCGCAGATCTGCTGGTGCTGGCCGACTGCGCGGCCGTGGCTTATCCGAACCTGCACGAGGATCTGCTCCGGGGCCGTGTCGTGATGATGGGATGTCCAAAGTTCGATGACAAGGACGCTTACGTGGCCAAGTTTACCGATATTTTCAAGCAGGCACAGATCCGCTCGGTGACCACCGTGACCATGGAAGTGCCCTGCTGCAGCGGTATGCCCACCATAGTGGAAAAAGCCATGAAATCCGCGGGCAAACAGGTGCCCCATCAGGAAATCGTGATCCGGGCCAACGGCGAGGTGCTCGAGCCAGCCCGGGCCTGAAAGGGCAGTACGCCTTATTCCGCTTCCGCACCAGGGTTGACCGAAAGCACCGGGCACGGGGCGCGGCGCACCACCCGGTCCGTGGTGGAACCCACCAGCAGGCTTTCCACCATGCCGCGGCCCCGCACGCCCAGGACAACCAGGTCAATTTCATGGCGCTCGGCATAGGCCACGAGCTCTGCATACGGTTTGCCCACCAGCACGCTGGTTTTAAGCCTCACGTTACGGTTCAGGTCTTGCTCGGGAACCATGGCCCTGAGCTTTTCCGTGATCGAAAAATGGAAATCCTCCTCGAGCTGATCACTGGATTCCGGCGGAAACTTCGGATCCTCCTTGTAATCGTCGGGCTCGACCACGTGTACAAGATGAAGCTCGGAGGCCATTTCCCGGGCCAGGTTCAGGCTGCATGAAAATGCTGCGTCGGCATGCCCGGAAAAATCGCACCCCACCAGAATCCGCTTGAAAGGAATTTCCTGGCGGGGTAGTGTTTCGGTTTCCTCGGCGGTTCGCAAAACCAACAGCGGAGCATTCAGGGTGCGCATGAGCCGCTCTGTCACAGAGCCCAGAAACAACCGGCGCAGACCGGATCTGCCGTGAGTGGCGGTGATCACCAGATCAATGCCGTATTCCGCGGTCAGCCGGGTAATCTCTTCTGTGGTATGACCAAAGGCTACCAGGGGCGTGGATTCCACCGGCGCATCGCTTAACTGGTTTTCAATCTCCTGGCGGGCAAAATTCTTGAACCGCTGCTGCTGGGTGATGGGATCGAACACGGCTTCACCGTACACGGAAATGGTCGGCAAATCAATCACATGGCAGACATAGAGCGCTGCATTGAGCTCCTTTGCCAGATCGATGCCGTAAGGCACAACCATGCGGGATATATCCGAAAGATCCGTGGCGCAAAGAATACGGTCGATTTTCGTTTTCATGGGCGGGCCCTCCTTGGTTACAGATCAGCGCACAAAGAAACCTCCATTTCAGTTTGAAAATAACACACCCAACCGCTGCC
>Ga0182239_1000377_pt1 | contig 16504 bp, 16 predicted proteins | sample hydfrate6_PW_210_FD_132456 | JGI IMG/M metagenome (GOLD analysis project Ga0182239, IMG submission 132456) | Subsurface microbial communities from deep shales in Texas, USA - hydraulic fracturing test 6_PW_210 | ecosystem: Environmental > Aquatic > Deep subsurface > Shale gas/oil reservoir >... | reverse complement strand
TGTATATACTTCCGGGTAAATTGTCAACATTAAAAGTAAATCGCACTGCAAATTTTTCAATGAATTTTTCACCCAAAGGGGTCAGGGCAAACTTGACCCCTTTGGGTTTAGAAGAACTCCAGCTTCACGGTGAGGATCCGCTCGATCTTGGACACCACCTGGCGCTTGGCAAAAATAATAATCCGGTCGCCGGGCTCGATCACGCTGTCTCCGGAAGGAATCAGCACATGGCCTTCCCGGATAATGCCGATAACTAGCGAGCCTTTGGGAAGCGAAGAGCTATGCAGGGGCTTTCCGACAATATCCGAGGTTTCCAGGGCTTCGGCTTCCAGCACCTCGGCCTGTTCATCTGTCAGCGTGCGCACGGAGAGCACCTTGCCCCGCCGGATGTGCTGGAGAATCGTGTTGATGGCCGAAAGGCGAGGACTGACAACCTGCTCAATGCCGATGGCCGGCATCAGGGGAAAATAACTGAACTTGTTGAGCCGGGTAATGCTTTTGCCGGCCCCCATCCGCTTGGCCAGCAGGGATACCAGGATATTGGTTTCCTCGTCGTTGGTCAGGGTGATCACCGCATCCATTTCATGGATGTTTTCCTCTACCAGCAGGCGCTGGTCAGACCCGTCTCCCTGGATCACCACGGCCTTTTTCATCTCTGCGGCCAATTCACTGCACCGTTGGGCGGAACGCTCGATGATCTTGGTGTGAATCCCTTCTTTTTCAAGGATGGCCGCCAGCCGCGTGCCGATCCGCCCGCCGCCGACGATCATGGCCCTGCGCACCGGCTTAACCTGCTTGTCAAATGCTTTTAAAATCGAGGATAGACCTTGCTCCTCGCTGATAAAATAAATCAGGTCGCCCGGATACAGCCGGGCATTGCCGCCCGGGATGATCAGCTCCTCTTTTCTGACCACCGCGGCCACAAGAATCCGCTGTCCGATTTTTTCCGGGATCTCCCTGAGCCGGATCCCGGCCAGCCGGCTTCCCTGGTCCAGGTAGAGGCCGACGAACTTCAGCATGCCGTCGGCAAAATCGCTGACATCCACGGCACCGGGAATGCGCAGAAACCGCTCGATGCTCTTGACCACCTCGATCTCCGGGTTGATCACCGTGTCGATTTTCGGGGACTGTTCATGGAGCACCTGGTGATAAGCGTCAAAATCCCCCTCCCGGATCCGGGCAAGCTTCTTGGTGGTGGGCGATATGATATCCGCCATCAGGCAGGCCACGAGATTTGTCTCATCGCTGTCGGTGACCGCAAGCAGAATTTCCGCATCCTTGAGCCCGGCTTCCTTGAGCACCCTGGGGCTGCTGCCTGACCCGTTTATCGCCTCCACGTCCACATTATCCGAAACCCGCTTAATCGCATTCGGATCCCTGTCAATAACGACCACGTCCTTATTTTCAAAGGCCATCCGGCTGGCGATGTGATATCCCACCTCGCCTGCGCCCACGATGATAATTTTCACTGCGGATACTCCTTTTGCCTGTCAAACAGTCGGCGCCTGCTGCAGTGCCGCCATTCTGGCGGCCAGCCGCGTATAACGCTGCCTGGGCCGGTCGTTTTTCACCGCAATGGCCATGGCCTTTTTCGTGCCCACCAGGACCACCAGGCGGCGCCCCCGGGTCACTGCGGTATAGATCAGGTTCCGCTGCAGCATGATAAAATGCTGGGTCAAAACGGGCATGACCACCACCGGGAATTCCGAGCCCTGGGATTTGTGCACGGATACGGCGTATGCCGGGACCACCTCTTCGAGCTCGGAAAACGCATACTCGATTTGCCGGCCCTCAAAATCAATCTGCATTTGGCGGAATTCTTCGTTTATTGCCGAAATGCGCCCCATATCCCCGTTAAACACCTGCTTGTCGTAATTGTTCCGGATCTGCATGACCTTGTCATGCAGCCGGAAAGTCGCCCCGGCCACGCTGACCCGGGTCTTTGACGGGTTCAGCGCCTCCTGGAGCAGGCCGTTGAGATTGGCTGTTCCTGCGGTTCCTTTGTGCATGGGCGAAAGCACCTGCACCCCGTCTACGGGATCGACGCCAAAGCGCCGGGGAATGCGTTTTGACACCAATTCCACGATAATGTCAACAACTTTTTCCGGATCCTCCTGCTCAATGAAAAAAAAGTCGCTTTCCGCCTCGGCGTCAAGCCGGGGCATGCTGCCGCTGTTGATGCGGTGGGCATTGACGACAATCCGGCTTTGCCGGGCCTGGCGGAATATTTCAGTAAGCCGGAACACGGGCACTTTACCGGATTCGATGATGTCCTGCAGCACATTGCCCGGACCCACCGAAGGCAGCTGGTAAACATCGCCCACCAGCACCAGGGTGGCTGCCGGCGGCACTGCCTTGAGCAGGTGATACATGAGCTGCGTGTCAATCATGGAAGCTTCGTCCACGATCAGCAGGTCACACTTCAGGGGATTGTCCTGGTTTTTCTGAAACCCGCCGGCCTGGTGGTTAAAGGAAAGCAGCCGGTGGATGGTGCCGGCCCCGTGACCGGTGGTCTCGCTCATTTTCTTGGCCGCCCGGCCGGTGGGCGCGGCCAGCATAATGCGCACGTGGAGCTGCGAAAAAATTTCCAGCACCGCCCGGATGATCGTGGTTTTTCCGGTGCCCGGACCGCCCGTGATCACCATGACCTTGTTTTCCACCGCACCGCGCACAGCCGCTTTCTGCTTGTCTGCCAGGTTAAAATCGAGTCTCTGCTGCACCCACTGCAGGGCGCGTTGGGTGTCAATGCTCCGCACGGACTTGGGCGCGGCCAGCAGCCGGTCAAAATGCGCCGCAATCCCGGTTTCACTCACATAAAACCGCTTCAGATAAACCGCCTCGGTATTTTCACCGGAAAGTGCATCCGGGCCGGTCTCTTCGACCACAACCTGTCCGTGGCTTCGGGTCTCGGAAATGGCTCTTGCCACCGTATCGACATGGGTTTCAAGAATTTCCGTGCATTTTCCGATCAGCAGGTCCCGGGGATAATAGACATGGCCGTCTTCTGAGAGCTGATTTAACACGTAAAGCACCCCTGCACGGATGCGCAGGGGGTGTGTTTTTTCAAATCCGAGCTTTTGTGCGATTTTGTCTGCCGTCAAAAAGCCGATGCCGGATATGTCCGTGGCCAGGCGGTAGGGGTTTTCCGTAACCACCGCCACGGCATCCTGGCCGTACTGGCGGAAGATGCGCACGGCATAGGCCGCGCTGACATCGTGGGACTGCAGAAAAAGCATGACATTGCGGATCTCTTTCTGCTCGGCCCATGCGTCCTTGATCATCTCCACGCGCTTTTTGCCGATCCCCTCGACTTCCTGCAGCCTGTGGGGTTCGTTTTCAATGACCGACAGGGCGGATTTGCCAAACCTTGCCACGATCCGCCTGGCCATTTCCGGGCCGATGCCCCGGACCAAGCCGGAGCCAAGGTATTTCTGGATGCCGTTTACCGTGGAAGGTGCGGTGGTGCGGTAGAAATCGACCTCGAACTGCTCGCCGTAGGCGGGGTGGATCTTCCACCTCCCGGTTATCTCCATGACCTCCCCGGGGGTGGGCTCCATGAAGCGGCCCACAACGGTGACCGGCTCGCGCCGCCCCCGAATGCGCACCCGCGCAACAGTGTATCCGTTTTCCGGGTTCGTGTAGGTTACACGCTCGATCTGGCAGTTCAGGGTGAGATTGTCTGGGCGGGCGCTGACCATAGGGCAACCGTATGGTTAAAGGAAAGCCGCGTGTCCGGGCCGGGGGGCCGCTGGCCCGGTTTTAACCGGAAATCCGGGATCTGGCCGGTTCGGCAAAAATTGAATCCGAAAAGCCCGAAACCAGTCGTTGGTAGGCCTGCCTGCTTTTTTCCGGATTCCCCGTCTGACTGTAAAGCATTCCCAGTTGAAACAGAGCCTGGGCTTTTAGCGCCGGGGAGCCGTCTTCCACGACCTGTTGAAAAAGGGAGATGGCCTCTTGATCATTGCCTTTGGCCGCTTGGGCATAGGCCATTCCGTTTAATGCCAGTTGACTGAAATGGGGATTGCCCTTAAATGCCTCATAGGCGCTTTGATACAGCTCCAGTGACCGATCAATCTCACCGGTTTGGTAGCAGATGCCGGCATACTGGAGCAGCGCCATTTTGCCGGCATCTGTGTATCCGTATTCATCGATCAGGGTTTGAAACTGCTGCTTGATATCGGCAAAGGCTGCGTCATCGGCATTTTTGTCCATGCTTTCATACTGCTGGCTGATCTGGATCAGCATGGCCGAAGCATTATCTTCCGCACGGTCCAGAAAATACAGTACCCCGGCCCCGACAACGAGCACGACACAAAAAACGGCCGCTGCCGCGATGAGTTGTTTTTGATATACCCTGGCACTGGCAAGGAGATTTTTTCCATACCCCTGGATCGAATCGTATGCTTCCGTGTCTTGCTGCGTGTTGCGGGATCTGGGTGATTCTGTGGCCATAGCTGTCTTTGCTCCGCCCTGTAAGTTCCGTGATTATGCCGCCAGTTGTCGGCGGATCCGCTGCCAGCCGTCCTCGCCGATTTTGGCGCCCACCACCTGGCAGACCTCAAAGCCGCAGGCCGAGCCAAGGGCACCGCTTTTGGAAAAGGAATACCCATTGACCAGCCCGTAAAGGAATCCGGCCGCCCAAAGATCGCCGGCGCCGGTGGTATCCGCGGCACTTCCGTCGCCCATCCGTTCGACGCGGGTCACCTCCCCGGATCCGTGGATGAGGCTGCCCCGCGGTCCGATTTTCAAAACCGCGACTTCCACTTCCCGGGCCAGCTTTTCCAGGGACTTTTCCTCGTCTGAAATGCCGGTATAGGCAAAGGCTTCATCTTCGTTGGCGATCAGGATGTCGATGTAATCGGCCACGATCCGGTTGAGCAGGTCCAGGGATTCCGCAACCACGTTGAAACTGGCCAGATCCAGACTGACCCGGGCCCCGGAGGCCTTGGCCCCTTTCACCACCGCCGTCATCAATTCCGGGTTAAACAGAAGATAGCCTTCCACGTGTACCACCGCTGCATCGGCAAAGCATTCCGCTGTGATCTCCTCGGGCGCCATTTCCGCTGACGCGCCCAGGTACGTAAACATCGTGCGCTGAGCATCCGGGGTGATCACCGAAAGCACCCGCCCGGTGGGCGCCGGGGAGTCAAACAGGCAGGGGGACACCCCGTTTTTGACCAGGTCCGCTTCAAAGAGCCCGCCCATTTGATCCCGGCCGAGCTTGCCCACGAACCGCGACTTGCCGCCCAGCATGCCCACGCCTACGGCCGTGTTGCAGGCCGATCCGCCGGAAACCGTTACCGGCGGATTTGTGGTCTTTGCAGCCAGGTCATCAATGTATTCCCGCTCCACCAGCGTCATGCTGCCCTTGGCCGCGCCCGCGGCCTCCAGAAAACTATCGTCTTCCTTTGCCAGCATATCCACCAGCGCAGAACCCACGCAAACAATTGTCTTTCGATCCGAGTCTGTTGAAATCGCCATTTTGTCCTTTCTCTTGTTAACCGAGCAATCCGGGGAAAGTTTTTACCATATCAGCGCACGGTGAATCCAGCCTTTTTCCCCGTCTGCATGCTGCACGTGAAGCCAGTCGCCCTTTTTCTCCAGTACCTTGAACGGAACGCCCTCCCCGGCCTGCAGGATCACGTCGTGGTCCGTGCCCGGACCGCTGCGGATATTGACCAGGTCCTTGCCGTCTTTTACTGCCACGGCCCGGAAATCTTCCACCAGATCTTTGTGGATCCAGCCCTTGGTTCCCTCAAAGTCTTTGAATAAATACCATCCGTCCTGGGAGCCGATTACCTCCAGTGGCGTGTTGCGCTTAACCTGCCAGAGCTTGGCATTTTCCGTGCCAGGCCCGGAACGAACGTTTGCCACCTCGACAGCTACCGCCACCCGTTCTGCGCCGGCAGCCAACGGTGCAATTATGAAACTGGATAACACCAGCACTGCCAGTACCATCATGATTTTTTCTGCCATGCTTGCAGGATGCATATTGACCTCCAATTGATGCGTTTTATGCCGCCATGAGCTGATCCACCGCCTGTTCCAGCCCGTCTATGGTCAACTCGAACATGGGGAAAACCTGGCGAATGACATTGATTGTCCGGGTATAGGGCCACATGCGGGCCGGCACCGGGTTGAGCCAAGCATTGTGCGGAAAAGTTCCCGCCAGAAAGCGCAATTGCTCGATGCTGGCCCTGCCGCTGCGCTCTTGCACATAAATCGATCCGTCCCGGGCCATCAACTCGTAAGGCGCCATGCTGGCATCGCCGACAATGATCAGGCGCGTGTCCGGATCCAGGCCGGCAAATTCGGCCACCGGCTTGGGCTTTCGATACCGTGCCGGGTCCTCCCACAGGGTATCGTAAATGGTGTTGTGGAAAAAGTAGGTTTTCAGCTCCTTGAACTGGGACCGGGCATAGTTGAACAGGGTCTGTACCACCGGCACGTGAGGGTCCATGGAATACCCCCCGTTGTCTATTGCCAGGATCACCTTAAGCCGGTCTTTGAGCCGCCGATCGAAAACGATCTCGATCTCGCCGGCGTTTTTCATGGTCTGGTAGATGCTTTCGCCTACATTGACCTGATCCTTTGGGCCCGAGGGCACCATGTTGCGCAGACGCTTTAAGGCTTCTCCAATGGATGCCTGGGTCAAGGGGCCCATGCGTGAATAATCCTTGTATCTCCTTTCATTGGCGACCTTGACCGCCGACTTGTTGCGCGACTCTCCCCCCACGCGCATCCCTTCCGGATGGTATCCGGAATGTCCCACCGGAGAAGTTCCGCCCGTGCCGATCCAGCGGTTTCCGCCGTCATGTCGCTCGGTCTGCTCTTCGAGGCGCTTCTTGAAATATTCGATAAGTTCATCCGGCGAGAGGTTCTGCAGCTCCGCCGAATCGATACCAAGCGCGTCAGCAACGGACTGCGGGTCGGAAAGCCATTGATCCAGCAGGGACTTGGCGATTTCGTCGAGTTCAAACCCCTCAACATCGGGCATTTCCGCGCCTTCGAAAAAATGGGCAAAGATCTGGTCAAACAGGTCAAAATACCGTTCACTTTTGACCAGGATCGCCCGGGACGCGGTGTAAAAGTCCGACAGGGACATGATCAGCCCGTTTTGCAACGCCTTTTGAAGCGTCAGAAACGCCGTTGGCGTTGCCGGTATGCCCGCTTCTCTGAGCTTATAGAAAAAATCGACAAACATGACCGTATCTGCTTAAAACCGTCTTTTCCGCTGAACCTGGTTGGCGGCATAATAATAGTCCTGGCTCTTTTTGAAAAGCACGCCCAGGTATGGCACATCCCCCTTGGCCAGCTGCTTGGGCTTGAAATCCGGATCCATGGAAAGCGCCCGGATCCAGTTTATCAGCTCCCGGGTGGCCGGCTTTTTCTCCACGTTGTCGATTTCCCGGAGCCGGTAAAAAGTATCAACGGCGTTATTCATCAGCTCGGAGTCGATCTCGGGAAAATGCACCCCGATAATCCGCCGCATCATCGGCGGATCCGGAAAGGCGATGTGGTGGAAATTGCACCGCCCCAGAAACGGGTCGGACAAATCCTTTTTTGCATTGGACGTAATTACGATCACAGGCCGGTGCTTTGCCCGGATGGTCTTGTCGATCTCGATAATATCAAACTCCATCTGGTCAAGCACATCAAGCATGTCATCCTGGAAATCGGTGTCCGCCTTGTCAATTTCGTCGATCAACAGTACGGTGCGCTGCTCGGCGGTAAAGGCCTGGCCGATCTTTCCCATTTTGATGTAATCCTCGATTTGGCTGACATCGCGCGTGGAGTCCCCGAACCGGCTGTCGTTTAAGCGGGTCAGGGTATCATATTGGTAAAGCCCTTCAATGAGCTTCATGTTGGATTTCACGTTTAACACGATCAGCGGCATGCCCATATTTTCGGCAATGGCATGGGCCAGCATGGTCTTGCCCGTGCCGGGCTCGCCCTTGAGCAGCAGCGGCATTTCCAGGGACATGGAAATATTGACGATCTGGGCCAGTTCATCATCGAGCACGTACCGCTGGGCGCCGTTGAAATATCCCTGTTCCTGTCGGTTTTCCGTCATCATTGATTCTTCCTGCGGTTTTGAATGGTTATGGGTTATGAGTTATGAGTAATGGGTAATGAGTTATGAGTAATGAGTTATGGGTTATGGGTTATGGGTTATGAGTTATGGGTTGAATCTCTGTTTTTGTATTGAAAACTTTTGAAGGCTTTCAAAGTATCAGCCTTGTTCGCCGCGGATTCGTTTTGAGAGGCCATAGTTCATGTCAATGACCTTCATGGCGTGGTCCATGGAAAGCGACCCGGTGCCGCAGCTCGGGGTGATCAGCGATTGAGAGACAATCTGCTGCAGGTCAAATCCAAGGGCTGCCACCTGTTTGGCTTCCTCCTGCCACAGCTCATACAGAGACTCCACGTTCTGGGATTCAATGGCCCCGGTATCGCTGGTGGGGACAATGCCCCAGGCCAGGATTCGGCCGCTTTCCAAAAACCGCTGAAGCGAGTCGGCATACAGAATAAACTTATCAAAATAGGAAAACGCGTCAAAGCTGACAATATCCGCCTCTGAGTCCAGGATCACGGACCACTCGGCGTTGGCACAAACATGGACGCCTGCAAGTCCACCTTCCTCGTGGATCGCCGCAATCACCTCTGCAAAACACGCATCGATTTCCTCCCGGGATACGCTGATAAAGGCCGAAGACCCGAATCCGGCCAACGCGGGTTCGTCGAGGAAAACGATCACGGGCACGCCGTATTTTTTCAACTGGTTTACCTGCCAGCGGGCTTTCATGGCAATCAGCTTAACAGCCGCGTCCCTGACATTTTCGTTGTAAAAAACGGCCCGGCCCGCATCATCGACAAGGCCCGTGCCAAAGGTAAACGGTCCGGTCACCTGGCCCTTGACTGCAGCGGGTTTGTCCGCGCGCTGATCAAGTTCCCGCATAAACGTAAAAAACCCCGGGGCTTCGTCCGACTGCAGTGCAAAGCGGGAGTCGGCAATATCTTCGCCCCCTTCGGCAACAGCCATGTAGGCTTCAAAAAAATCCACCATGGCCTCGTCAAAGCTTTCATCCCCGGCATCGACGAACATGCGGTCCTCTTTGCGGGCCAGTCCGGGCATGCCCCTTGCAAACTGGGCCACCATTCCCTCTGCTGCAAATTTCGGCAACTGCACCCAGATCGGAATATCCGGCGTATATTCAAGCATGACTTTTACCGCCGCATCATGATTCTCCATGGGAAGGCTCCCGATCCAGGCGGCAAGGCCCCGGGAGCGAAAATCGGTATTCATGGTCGATTGATCCTTTTTATCCGGAATTTTCGCACTTTCTTATATCATTGAAAAATAATCATTTTAATCCATTTTCGAAAAATTGACAAGAGCTATCCCATGAAAATTTTCCATCTCCGGGCCAAGGGATTTATTAAGCAATTGACAGAACATGCAGATTTGCCTAAAGTTAAATAAAATTGCCGCGCCGAAAGCAGGGTGCGGCCAACCGTCAAGAAGGGGAGCGCCTACATGTTTGGCATCGGCATGCCGGAATTGATTGTCATTCTGGTGATTATTATGATTATTTTCGGGGCGGGCAAGATGCCCGAAATCGGATCAGGCATCGGCAAGGGAATCCGCAACTTTAAAAAGGCGGTTTCCAGCGAGGATTCCGAATCGGATCCCGATCAGATCGAGGATCAAAAAAAGGAAAAGGAAAAATAAAAGCCGGGCCGGAGCCCGGCTTTGTCCCCGGCAGGAATGGTTTTTACAGCTTTCGCGGGAAGTGATTTCGGAATGTTGTTTCTTGTCCCGCAGATAACCCGTTCATTCTAAAAAGGAATGTCGTCGTCTGCATCCCCGCCGCCGCTTCCGCCGGGGGCCGGCTGGGACTGGGGCTCATCTGAAAAACCGCCTCCCGCGTTGTATCCGCCGCCGCCACCACCACCTGTGGCGCCCTTGACGCCAAGCATCTGCATGTCACTGGCCACCACCTCGGTCATGTACTTGGTCACCCCGTCCTGCTCCCAGGAACGCGTCTGGAGGCGGCCTTCGATGTAGACCTGCTTGCCCTTGGACAGATACTCCCCGCAGATTTCCCCGAGCTTGCGAAAGGCGACAATCCGATGCCATTCGGTTTTTTCCCGTTTCTCGCCGCTGGCCTTGTCCCGCCACTCCATTGAAGTGGCCAGGGTGAAATTCGCCACCGCGTTTCCGTCCTGCGTATAGCGGATCTCCGGATCTCTTCCCAGGTTTCCGATCAGGATTACCTTGTTGACGCCGCGTGCCATTTGCTATCCTCGCTTGATGCTGTTATCTGATTGGTCTTGAACCGATGGGTCTTCAGGTTCCTGGCTTTGCGAACTCTGGCCCGCCACCTGGCAGGCATCCCGAACTCAAGTGGATATCCCCATCTTGGGCAGAATCCACAACTGGAGGGCCGCCCACACGCCCACGACAATCAATAATAAAATCATTGTTTTCATTCTGTGTCCGCCTTGTCTTCAACTATTGGCTCATGCTGTCACCTGACGTCGCTGTGAGCTTGCGCTGCTCGAGCTGTACAATACGCGGCGTCATGAAGATCAGCAACTCGCTTTTTTCCTTTTCTTTGAACTGCCGCTTAAACAGCCAACCCAGCACCGGGATGTCTTTTAACACCGGGAATCCGGAGATCCGTTCCGTTGTGGTATTCTTCTTGATCCCGCCGATGACGATGGTGCTGCCGTCGTCGACCAGCAGCTCGGTTTCGGCCTCATTTGTCGAAAGTGCCGGGGCTTCTTGTGTCTGTTCGGCAATGTCGTTTTTGGTCACATAAATCTGTAGCGAAATCCGATCATCCGGGGTAACATGCGGGGTCACCTCCAGGGTCAGGTCGATATCCTTGAACTCGATCTGCACGTCATCATCTTCGACCGTCTGGTAGGGATATTCAAAACCCTGGGTGATCGAAGCCTTTTTGTTGTCCAGGGTCACGATCTTGGGGGCAGAGACGATCTTCACGTTGTTCTGCTCTTCCAGAGCAGAGAGTTTGGCGTCCAGGGTCAGGGACGTGCCGAGATTCTCAAAGGCGAATCCGATTGAGGACGTGGCAGTAGTGGCCGGATTATTCATGACCACGTTGTGGCCGTAGATGCCGCTCATCGTACTGCTTGTGATACCGCTCCGATCCACGCTGAACTCGGTGCCGATATCTTTTGCAAAGTCCTCGTTGATTTCCACGATCCGCGCTTCGATCACCACCTGGGGGGTGACCTTGTCGATCTCTGAGACCACTTCGCGGGCCTTATCGATCCGGGCCCTGGTGTCTGTGACAATCAGCTGGTTATTGCGTGCATCCACGCTCACCTTGCCCCGATCCGAAAGACTGTCTTTTACATGGGGCAGGACCTCATTCTGGGCGTTGGCGTAATTGATTGGGATGTAGCGGGTCACCAGCGGCTCCAGGTTTTTTTCCTGCTCCTTGCGGGCGCGGTATGCCTCGATCCGCTGCTGCCGGGCCTGTTCCTCCTCGCGAAGGGTCTGCTGGGTGGCAATCCGGATAATATCCTCGTTTTCAACCTTGCCCAGTTTGTTTTGCTTTAATATCAGGTCCAGCACCTGGTCCCACGGAATCGGCTTGTCCATGGAAATGGTCACCGTTCCCTCCACGTCCGAGTCAATGGCATAGTTTTTCCCGCTGACCTGCTGCAGAATGCGGAACACGTTCTTGATATCGGTTTCATGAAAATCCAGGGCAATTTTTTCGCCCGTGTATTCCTCCTTTTCAAACAGCCAGTCCACTTCCTCGGCCTCGGCCGCCTCCCGGGCCGATTTGCCTTCGATTGCTTCGGCCTCTGCAGCTTCTTCGGCCGTGGGCCGGGATGCGGCTTCTTCAAGCACCCGCTGCCAGTCCGGCAGTTCCGCGGCGGAAAACGGCCGCGGACCGACGGTGGAGGCGTCAAAATGCAGCTTGATCTGTCCGTCTGAGCGCTCCACCCAGTAGGGAACCGACTCTCTGAGTTCCACGACAACCTCGACCGTGTCCTGCCGGGTCTTGGCTTCATAGGGAATCACGCGGTCCACTGCTGAGTCAAAGCGGGTGGTAATCAGTGGCCGCCGGTCAATGTGTTCAGGCATGGCGGCATCCGAAAGGGTCAGCTTCAGCTGCTTGTCTGCGATCTTATCGATATTGTACCGGGCCTGCCGGGAAGTCCCGATGGAGAGGACGGATTTTCCGCTGTCGGTGGTTTCAAAGCCGATGTCTTCGACAATGGCCAGCCCCCGGTATTGCGCGTCATCTTGTCGGGACTGCCGGGAATCGCTCCCCGGATTATTCAGGGATGCTTCCTGCTCGGCGGAATTTTCGGGGCCAGCCGTTTCTTTTGCCCCGGCAGCAATAGGTTCGGATCCGGCGTCGGGTTTGCCTTTGAACACCGCTGTGAAAACCGGGCCGTCTTTGTCAACCTCATAGGCCAGATTTTCCGTCAGCTCGACTTCCATGCGCACATTCTGCTGGTCCTTTGAGCTCGAAAGGTCCACGGACTTGATTACTCCGCTCTCGGGGGTGTAACTTTTATTAATTTCACCGAGCCGGGCCTGGGGAAAGTAAAAAATCACTCCGAGCGGTTCGAGCTGTTTTACAGCCGTATATTGCAGCTCCTCGGAGGATTGGATCTCTACCCGCCCGGATTCAGTCGCGCTTGCGGCTTCAACCCGGTTAATGGTATTGACATCTGCTTTTTCCGCAGCTTCCTGCGGAGACAGCGTGCTGCAGCCGGCAACAACCAGGACAAACCCGATTAATAACGAAATCAGCCGGATGCTTCTTGCCTTTGCTTCATGTCTGTACATGTTTTTCTCTCCGGGTTATTTCTGAAGTTTTTTTTCGATTTCGCGCACCGCGATTTTACCGTAAACATCCTTGTATTTTTCGCGAATAAGAATGCGATCAGATAAAATTTCAGATACCTTGCCGCCGCTTTCTCCGACATATGTGCCCTTGTGAATCACATATCCCTTGCCGCCCGGGTCTTCGACCATGGCAAAGGATTTCTTTTCCCCCGGAATCTGCAGGATTGCCGTCAGCTTCAACTGACTGAGCGAAACCCGGGTCAACGGCCCGGGGGGCGGGGAGGGCAGATCCGCGTCTTCTTCGCCGCCTTCGGTGTTTGATTCCGGCTGCTTGTTTAAAAACGGTTCAAACGGATCGACCCGACCTTTACGGGTATAAAGCCGTTGTTCCTCCCCCATCAGGGATTCGTCGCCGCTCAGCGTCATTTCCCGGAGTTCCTGCTCGGCGCTCTTTTTGCTGTCGTTGCCGGTATCCTGCGGCTGTTGACCTTCGCCTGATTCTGCCTGCTTTTCCGGTTCAGCCGCCTGAGCGGCCTGTTTCCGGGCGGTTTTCTCCCCGGACGATTCCTGTTGCGCGGTTTCCGATGAAGCGGCCTGTTCCTGCTGCGCCTGTTCCTGCTGCTGGTCGATCTTGACCGCTTCGCTGACGTGAACGTCTTTTTCCGGTTCCTCGGGTGATTTGCCGAGTCCCATCAGAAACCAGGGAGACAGGAGAAAAAACAATGCGGCGATAAATAGGGTCCGTTTTGACATGGTCTTTATCTTTTCTTTTTTGACTTCTGGTTTTCCGATGATTCGATAAACTTGTAGGTGACCGCGGTACAGGCAATCTTCAGATTCTGCCCGCCGCCCTCTGAGCCCCCGGAAATGGAGAAATCCCTTACATTGACGATCCGCGACAGCCGGGCCAGCTTATCAAAAAACATGCCCAGATCATGATATTGGCCGGTCAGCTCCATTTTCACGGGAATTTCCGCATAAAAATCCTTGGTTGATTCCTTCTGAGGTGCAAACAAAACAAACTTCAGGCCCGAGGCCTTTCCGGCCTGTGAGATGCCGGTGAGCAGGGAGGGGATCTCTTCCTTGTCAGGCAGGGCCCGGGCAACGATTCTGAATTGTGCCCGGGCTTCTTCAAACTCCTTTTTAACCGCCTCATAGGTCCGGGCTTTTGCTTTGGTCCGCTCCAGCTTGCTTTCCGCCTGATTGATTTCCTCCCGCAGATCGCTCATGGCATCAAATTTCGGCATATAAAGAAAATACCCGAATATTCCCAGGATCACAACCGCGGTCCCGATGCATATCAGTATCCGCTGAAACTTGGTAAGCTGGCTGATTCTCCTGAAAAAGGGCTCAAGGCTTTCCATGGATAAGCTGATATTCTTCATGATTTCTTCGCCTTCTGATTGGCACCATTGCTTGACTCGGCCAGCTTGCAGTTTATGCCGAAGCTCTTCATTTCAATGTTGTATTCGGTGGTCTGCCTGGCGCTTTGCAGCTGCACGTCCGCGATTCTCTGATGCCGCTCCAGGCGCTTCATAAACAGAGCCACTGTTTCATTATCCATGGCAATGCCCTCGATTGAAAGCGAATTGCCGTTATACCCCAGCTTTTTCATCTGCATCCGGTCGGGCACCACCAGCTCGGTGATTTCGGCAAGCAACTGCGGCGGATCTTTTCTATGGGTCTTGAGCTGGTTGACAATGTCGATTTTCTGCTTGAGTTCGGCCAGTTTTTTCTTAAATTCATCAACCTTCTCGGCTTTTTGCTCGTAGCGCTTGATATCCGCCTTGATACCCGCGAGCTTGTCTTCCAGCGAATTGACCTTTCGGCCCAGGTACATGTTGAGCGTAAGCAGGATCACCAGCAACAGGATCATCGACAGAACGAAAACAGATACCTGTCGCCGGATGTTTTCCTTGGTCCGTGCCGCACGAAAAGGAAGTAAATTGATGCGTATCATTTGTCATCCACCCTTCTGATGGCAAGCCCCATGCATATGGCAGCCTGTGGTGCGATCTGCTGCACGTAATTCGGATCCAGGTGATCGCCTTTTATCTCAAAGACTTCAAAGGGGTTGATCATGCTGACCTCCGCGGCGGTCTGCACCGCCAGCAGGTCGCGAAACTGCTTGATGTTGGCCCCGCCGCCGCTCAGGACAATCTGCTTGATCTGATCCTCCGGGTTGGTGGAATAAAAGAAATCCAGGGCCCGACGGATTTCATTGCACCAGTCCGTGACTACCGAGGAAATGACTTCATCGAGATCCTCGGCCGAAATCCGGTCCGGGTTTTCGGCAAGCTTCAGGCTCTCGGCTTCGGCCATGGTGCAATTGGCCATTGAAGCGATGTTCTGGTTGATCTGGTTGCAGCCCAGGGACACGTCCCGCATGAACACGGAAGTGTTGTCCTTGAGGATATTCAGCGAGGTCTTTCCCGCGCCGATATCGATTAAAGCAATATTTTCCCCGGTGGCCGGGTAGTTGAGCTCATAAATGTTCTGCAGGGCAAAAGCGTCGATATCGATTATGCCCAGGTTGAGGCCGGCCATATCAATGATATTGACATAGTCATTGACCATTTCCTTCTTGGCGGCTACAAGCAGCACATTCATCTGGTTCGGGTTGGCTTCGCTTTCCCCGAGGACTTCAAAGTCGATGTTGACATCGTTGATGTCAAAGGGTATATACTGCTCCGCCTCGAAATTCAGGGATTCGTAGAGCTGATTTTCGGGCATGTTCTGCACTGTGATATTTTTCACAATGACCGAATAGCCCCCGATGGATATGGCCACATTGCTTTGCCGGACGTTATACAGGTTGAACAGTTCCCGGATGGCCTCGGCAACCGCCTCGGCATCTTTGATGACCCCTTCTTCGATGATTCCGGGAGAAACCTCGATGGACCCGAATTTTTTCAGCGCCCAGCCTTTTTTGGTTTCCACGGCTTCGGCCACCTTGATCGTCCGGGAGCCGATATCCAGACCCACTAATTGATTTTTTCTGCCGAATACCATGATCGTCTCGTTTTCATTCCACTTATATAGGTGATCGATCGGGGTTGACAAACAACGCGATACTTCAAGGGCTGAAAATCATTGAAAGGCAAGATTGTGAACTGGTGAAATAACCGGCAAATGGTCATTTGCGCAAACCTTTCACCTATTGTTTTCCACATGGTTGGTGTCATCAGGCATGTTCTCTCTTCAGCCTGGCCTCATCATACGTTAAATTGTTGTTATGTCAAGCAAATTATTTATTTTTCACATTTTCAACCATATATGGTGAAGATATCAACAGTTATCCCCAATATCCTGTATACTCCCCACCTCGACGAGGTGCCCGAATTCATGCGGTTTTACGATTAAATTACCCTTGAATGACACTTAAAGTCAAGGATAAGATGAACGACCGATACTTGAAAAAGGAATGAAAGATCTGTATGGTGACATCTGAGTGTAAACTTACAGATCATCTTTTAAATGCCTGTACTAATATTAGGAGTAGGCGCCATGCCAATGTCAGAAGCATTTACAAAGCGACTTTTTTCGATATTGCCCGGGATTGCCGAACACTTCGGCACCCCTTTTCATATTTACGATGAAACCGGTATCCGGGAAACGGCCCTCTCTTTGAACTCCGAATTTTCCAGGCTTCCGGTCAACTTC
>Ga0182239_1000375_pt1 | contig 16566 bp, 16 predicted proteins | sample hydfrate6_PW_210_FD_132456 | JGI IMG/M metagenome (GOLD analysis project Ga0182239, IMG submission 132456) | Subsurface microbial communities from deep shales in Texas, USA - hydraulic fracturing test 6_PW_210 | ecosystem: Environmental > Aquatic > Deep subsurface > Shale gas/oil reservoir >... | reverse complement strand
GTGGGTTGCCGGGTCTCAAACACCACCATTTTGCGTTGATAAGGCCCACCCTGCGGCGTTCGAGTAGTTTCGACATTCGCCATATTCGCGCTGATGGTATCCAGGCGAATCCGATTGGCTTTTAAAGCTGATGACGCTATATCAAATGAGTTGAACACATCCATAAAACCTCCGTACTATAAACGATGCGCTATATCTGTAAAACACATCCCCAAACCAGCATTTCGTCTAATTAAATACGCAATACGCCCAGAGGCTACTGCCCCTGGATGGCATACTTCAAAATACCCATTTTCTTGCTCAGCAACTGCGTGGTTGCCTCATAATAGAGCTGATTCTTACCCATTACCACCATTTCATGATCCATATCCACGCTATTTCGATCTCCCAGTCCAGTGGTGTCCGGATGTTCAACAATGCGCCCCTGTACCTGCTCTATAGACGCCCCCTGGCGGGGCAAATGTTGTGGATGGGTACGCAGCATATTCGAATCATTAACCGCCACCGCAGCACGTAACTGATCCTCAAATTCAAAGCTCTTCGCCGCATACCCCGGTGTTTCAGCATTAGCGATATTGGAGGCAACAACCTGCTGGTTCTGCATGCGTAAATCAAGACTCTTTTTCAGTACTGCCGTGGTGGAATCGAATATACCGTTAGCGCCCATATACACCTCTCTTACTCATTTAGTGCAGAAAATTGTTACTCAATCAAGACGTTGCATCAGCAAACTCTGTTGTGCAAGTTGTTTCCAGCGCGAGTCACCATTAGATTCGGCAACCCGGGTCAGAAATGTTAGCCCGCGCGCCCGCGCGCCCTGCTCTATGAAGATATTACCCATGCGATAGAGCGCCGGGAGACGATATTCCTCGGCAGCACTCAAACGCTCATAGTAACCCAGCGCCGCAGCAAAATCCCCTTTCGCATACAGCGATTCAGCGTAAACGAACAGATCCTGTGCTTCGGCGTTGTCACCCTCCACTACAGCGCGTAACTGTTCTCCGGCTGATAGGACGTCATTCTTATGCCAGAAATACTGTGCCGCGAAGCGGTCCAGGGCATCACTATGAGGACGATCCGTTGAGCGCAAAAGCGCTTCAGCCTCGGTTTCCCGCCCCAACTCGAGCAGCGCTCTGACATAGTACAAATATACAGTGGCGGCACGTTCTTCGCTATTCCAGATTCCCGCGTCGTTGAATTGGTTCAAATAACGCTGTGCATACATTGCTACGTTGCGGTAATCTTCCAGCGCATAAAGGGACTCAACCAGCGGAACATATACCGGCTCAAGCTTATCATCTCCTTCTGTAGCATCCACTACGTACTGATACAGTTTAACCGCACGAGGATAAAACTCCAACTCATTAAATACCTGGCCCAAACTGAGAAGAAAATTGTAGTTTCGCTGGGTTGCCACTAAAATATCACGATTCTGCTCCACCAGAAGCATGGCATCAAAATACTGCTCCCGCTCAATCAGATAATCAACATACGAGGGTATAATTTCGGCGAGGAGCGCCTGTGCGTAGGGGCGTAACTCTGACACACGATCCTTATGGAGAAATTCCCTTAAAGCTGATATCGCCTGTTGTGGACGCTGCAGCATATGATACGTCAGTGCCTGCTTGAATTGAACTTCTGCCTTCCCCTCCCTGGTTGGCATTTCACTGAGCAATTGAGTGTAGTCATCCAGAGCCTGTTTCCGACTCCCGAGATCGGAACTTGCGGCACTCAGGTCCGCAAGTTTCAATTGCGCAAGCTTAGCAGCATGGCTGCCGGGCATAATTTTGCCGAGCAATTCCAGCGCTGCATCACTCTCCCCTGCATGCAGCATACTCTTGGCAATAAAATACCTTATCAGGTCGCGCAGATCCTGGTTTTCTACCAGATCGTGCAGGCGCGAAAAAATTCCCTGTGCTTCACTGTAGCGTTCTTCTCTATACAGAGCCAGGGCATACAGCCCGAGGGAATGCGGCGCCTCTTCGAGTTGCCCTGCATCATCAAGCTCAGGATAGAGCTCTAACGCAAATTCCAAATCCCCCTGTTTAAAACGGGCATCCGCCTCACGCCGTTGCAACACACCGGGAGGTCTGATTTCTTTATCCCGTAAGCCCTCAAGCAGTTGCAGAACTATTTCACTCCGGCCTGCTGCCAACTCAGCTTCAGCCTGCAATAGTGTCACATACGGCTGTTGCCCCGGTTCTGAGTTACCGGAGCCTACCAAACCGAGTTCCGCAAGCAATTCAAATAGTTGCCCCCTCTTGCAACTCAAAGAATACAATTTAAGCAGACCGGCACAGAGCTCCATTTGCTCCAGGTATTCATCTGACTGTCCCCCATCCTCACCACCCTCCATCTTCCGAGGAGTGCTGAAGGCATGCAAAAATCTGTCTGCGGTAGAGCATTTGTGCTCGCGCAGAGCTATATCTGCCAAAACCAGATTTCTCACCCGGGTCTCGTAAAAAGAAAGATTCCCAAACCCTGTACCTCTATAGGCATTCTGCGCTATGTCCCATTTCTCAAACCGGCCCGCATCCAATACTTCAGCAGGCACCAATTCACGTACCGGAAGGTAAAGGGCCAAAGCGGGGAACGGGGGGAGTGTATACTGAAGTGGGATATCCAATTCTATGGAGCGCTCGTAATCATGAAAAAACTGTTCCCACTGCCCGCTGTATTTTGACGCAATCATTCTGCGGCTCACAACTCCCACAGGGCCCACATGTATCCCTCCGGGCAGAGACCGGGAAATGGCCGGACGTGTTCCCTTTTCCTGCTCGCGCCAGTAGACATCGAGAGCAATCTCCTTCTCCTGCTCGCGCTTCACCACATTTACAAACACCGGCGGACGCCGGAGCAGAAAAGAGAGGAGCAATCGCTGGGAAGACTCCCCAATCAAAATTCTGGCGATGGATTCATTATCCTCAGGAACCGTTACACCTGATTGCACAAATGTATCCAGCAGGGTTACATCGACCTTTTGTCCTGAAGTTGTGAGCTCATACAGGGGGATACGGTCGAAACTCAACACGATTCGCACCGTATTCACATCCTGTTCTATGCGCACGCGCTCCAGCTCAACCAAGGGGGCCGCAGAGACCGTTCGGGCACAGGCCATAAGCACCAGCAGTAGAAGCAGGAGAACACTGATTCGGATATGTGAAGCTAAATAACTATGCACCGTGCAAACCCAGCAGATCAATAGTTGATGTAACCACTCAGCAAGGGCCACTGGTACCGGCCGACAATGGCGGCTGAACAGATAACACCCAATAATCAGATGCAAAAACCAGACAAAGCCCCAGAGACTGACAATGCGTGGAGTCTATCAATACCAGCAATACTAAAAATGCAATAACACCCAAATGAAATGCAATAAGCACGCCAGCAACTCAAGACAACCCGTATGGCGCAAAGCAACCGATTTTATCGAGTTGCGCACTCACGAAAGCCCTGCAACTCCTTCCAAACATCCATCAACATGACTACGAACAGTCATAATTTTGACTTCGGACAAAAAGGTGTTTAGAAAACATATGGCTTGTATTACAATCATTCATCATTTAATGTGCTGAAAATAAAACAGGAACGTACAATTCGGGGGTGGTGCAACTTAAAGTAAAATCCGGCCTGATGAGCTTTTTAATTCGCCAGCCGGAGGGGATTAAATGCGCTCCTGATCATGCCTGGCGTAAAACATGTACTTTTTTCCGTATAACAAAAAGGCTCACCTCCCCCATTGGCGCCGTCAAACATGCTGCCGGGATATATCCGGCCACTGACGTTGATGTGACACCCGCAACGAAACGTTACTTTTGACCATAATGTTCCGCATTCTGCTTAACCCCTGATCAATACCCGCTTTATGGAGAGAGCATACCCATGACCGATGATTTGAGCAGCGATCAGATAGAGATTATTGTAGATTTTGTCCAGGAAAGTCAGGACATGATTGAGCAACTGGAACCAACCATCATTGAGCTAGGTCAGGATGCGGACCCGGACACCATAAATGCCGTTTTTCGCCTGTTCCACTCCATGAAAGGCAGTGCCGGATTTTTAGAATTCAACCACATCACCAATGTCGCCCATTCAGCTGAAAATCTACTCGACATGGTGCGTTCCGGCAATCTTGAGCTTAAACCGGAGCACGTAAACCTGCTGTGCGAGGCGTGCGATTTTTCCAAAGAAGCCCTGGAACATGTGTCTGGAACCTACTCGGATGAAGCCATGGCCGAACAAGCGGCAGAGATGGTGGAGAAGCTCAAAAATATTATGAATCAGGATACGCCGGACGCCTCTGAATCCGAAACAGAAGAGGACAGCGAGACCAAGGGTAGCGCTGAAACTCCTGCACAGGAACAGCATACGCCAGAGGAAGAAGACTTCACCCTCGACATCACGGATGAGATGGTGGAACGCTACATCCAGGAAGCTGAGGAGTTGCTCGAATCTGCTGAGGAAGGGCTGCTTGAATGGGAAAAAGATCCGAGCAATACCGAAACCCTGGGGATGATCTTCCGCAACATCCACAGCTTCAAGGGCAACAGTGGATTTTTCGGTTATGTCAACCTGGAAAAGCTCAGCCATAACATCGAAAACATTCTCGATATCATCAAAAACGGAGGCCATTTCGGGACAGACAACCCGTATGAAGTACTTCTGAATGCCGTTGATGCCCTCAAAGACAGCGTAAGCAGTCTCGCGAGCCACGGCGGCAAGGATCATGTTGAAGATCTGGAACACCATATCAATGCACTCCAGGAACTCCCTGCACCGCGCCTGGGAGAACTGCTGGTAAAACAGGGCATTGTCAATGAAGAGGATGTTGAATCGGTTCTCTCTATCCAGAAAAAACCCATAGGTGAGTATCTGGTCGAGATGGGCAAAGCATCGCGAGAAGATATCGAAAAAACCGTACAGAAGCAAAAACCCGAGATAAAAAAAGCACCGCAACCTGAACGCAAAACAAAAACAACCCCACCATCAAAGCGCCAGGATATCCGCGTCGATCTGACGAAACTCGACAGCCTGATCAATTTAATCGGCGAGATGGTTATCGCGGAGAACATGCTGATCCACAATCCCGATCTTGATGGGATGGAGTTGGAAAACTTCAGCAAAGCAGCGCAACAGATGACTAAATTAGTACGCGAACTTCAGGAAATGGCGATGGTTATCCGCATGATCCCCGTTTCCGGTCTGTTCCGCCGTATGATTCGCCTGGTCCATGATCTATCTGCCAAAGCAGGAAAAAAGGTAGAACTGAAACTCTTTGGTGAAGGGACCGAGGTAGATAAGACCGTTATTGAAACCATCACTGATCCTCTGGTACACCTGTTGCGCAATTCCATGGATCATGGCCTTGAGCCCCCGGAAGAGCGGCTCGCCGCGGGTAAGAGCGAGACCGGCACCATCAAACTCTCTGCGTGCCACGAGGAGGGAGAAGTCTGGATAACTATTGAAGATGACGGGCGCGGCCTGAATCGTGAAAAAATCCTCGCCAAGGCCATTCAGAACGGCCTGATTGAGGGCGATGGTTCCGATCTGCCGGACAAATATGTATATAACCTCATCTTCCAGCCCGGATTCTCTACCGCCGAAAAAATCACCGATGTCTCCGGGCGCGGGGTCGGTATGGACGTGGTTAAACAAAACCTCGAAAAAATCAAAGGCAAGATTGATGTCAGCAGCGTTCCCGGACAGGGAAGCATTATGAAACTGCGCATTCCCCTGACCTTAGCGATTATCGACGGCATGTTGGTTCGGGTCGGTGACGTTCACTGCATTGTACCGATACTCGCTATCAAGGAAGCATTCCGCCCTGAGGCTGACGGCGTAACTATCACCCCGGACAACCAGGAGCTGGTGCGCGTGCGCGAAGCATTTCTACCGGTCGTCAAGCTTCATGAGCTACTTGAGGTCGAGCCCGATAGCCACGAGTTGATAGAGGGAATTCTGATCGTGCTCGAGCATCAGGATCGTTATGTATGTCTGCAGGTGGATGAAATCATGGGGCAGCAGCAGACCGTAATCAAAGGTCTGTCTGAATATATCGGCAATGTTCATGGGTGCTCCGGATGTACCATCCTCGGCAATGGGGATATCTGTCTGATTCTCGATGTTGGCAGTCTGGTTGAAGGACAATAAGAGGAGGAGCACATCTCCATGAGGTCCGAACATCCCGGCACCACTTCTGCACATGGGACCATGATGAACATCAGCGATAGTGAGTTCGCCTCTCTGCGCCAGATAATCTATACCCGCTTTGGCATCAATCTCACAGAGCAGAAGCGCTCGCTCCTGGTGGGGCGACTGCAGAAAATGCTTCGCACCAATAAAATAGATACCTTTGAAGATTACTATCGTTTTCTGGAAAAAGACACCAGCGGCAAAGCGGTCAGTGACCTGATAAATCTGATCTCAACCAACTATACGTACTTCAACCGCGAGAAAGATCATTTTGACTACTACCTGAATACAGCTCTACCCACTATCTGCGAAGAAATACGCAATCGCGGAGAAAAAAATCTGCGCGTCTGGTGTGCCGGCTGCTCCACAGGAGAAGAAGCCTACACCCTGATGATGCTGATGCATGAATATCTGGGGAGTGAATACCCTCGCTGGGATGCGGGACTGCTCGGCACGGATATCTCGGAGCGGGTTCTCAACACCGCACGTACAGGGATCTACCCGGCAGACAAGGTCGCATCTCTACCGGAGAACCTTCAGCGCAAGTATTTTACCCAGCAACCTTCGGGTCAGATGCAGGTAAGCGAGAAAATTCGGCGGGAGGTCACCTTTCGGCGCTTTAATCTTATGAATACCACCTTTCCGTTTAAACGCCCGTTTCACATCATATTCTGCCGCAATGTAATGATATACTTTGACCAGACCACGCGAAATGCACTGGTACAGCGCTTTCACCGTTTTCTGGAACCTAAAGGATATTTCTTTATCGGACACTCTGAAACCCTCGGGCGCGACAGCAAACTTTTTCGCTATATTATGCCTGCGGTGTACCAAAAAGGGAGCTAACCACTCATGCCCAAAAAAATCCGTGTACTCGTCATAGACGATTCCGCCCTTATCCGGCAGATACTTACCCAGGGTTTATCCATGGATCCGGCGATAGAAGTAATAGGCTCCGCCGTAGATCCGTATATTGCACGCGACAAGATTGTCCAACTGCGTCCCGATGTATTAACCCTCGACGTTGAAATGCCCCGCATGGACGGAGTGGAATTTTTACGTAAGCTGATGCCGCAATATCCCCTCCCGGTGGTAATGGTCAGCTCTCTGACTCAACGCGGCAAACAGATAACCATAGATGCTCTCGAAGCGGGTGCCGTTGATTTTGTCTCGAAGCCCACGAGCAACGTAGCGCAGGGGATGAACAACATGCTCAGCGAACTGCGTAAAAAGGTCAAAATTGCAGCCGGGGCCAATGTATCTCACTGGAAGAATAAAACCGCGCCCCAGCCTGCAACGCAGACCCCAATGTCATCGCAGGCCCTGGCAGAGTCAACAGATAAGGTTATCGCCATCGGTGCATCCACCGGCGGTACCGAAGCCCTGAAAAAGGTGGTGTGCAAATTTCCCGCTACCGCGCCGGGGGTTGTGATCGTACAGCATATGCCGCCCGGTTTTACCAAGATGTTTGCCGAGCGCCTTAATCAACTCTGTGCCATGGAGGTCAAAGAGGCTGAAACCGGAGATCGGATCCGTAGCGGCAGAATTCTGATTGCCCCGGGAGCCAAGCAACTGGAAGTAGTTCGCTCCGGGGGGATTTATCAGGTTCGCTGTGAACCGGGCGAGAAGGTCAGTGGTCACTGCCCCTCAGTCGATGTTATGCTGCATTCGGTCGCGCAGAACGCAGGCAGCAATGCCATCGGGGTAATGCTTACCGGCATGGGCTCCGATGGAGCCGAGGGGATGCTGGCCATGAAAAACGCCGGCGCACGTAACATCGCCCAGGATGAAGCGAGTTGCGTAGTCTTTGGAATGCCCAAGGTTGCATACGAAAAAGGAGGTGCAGAAATACTTGTCCCTCTGGAAAACATCGCAGCAAAAGTCATTTCCATGTTAACGGAGAAATAAGAAGCCATGGGCAACATTATTCTCGGAGTTGGCGAACTTGGCGCCACCAACCATTCGACGGACAGTGTCAAAACCTTCGCCCTGGGGTCATGTGTGGCGGTGATCCTCATGTGTCCCAGAACCCGCACTATAGGGATGGTTCACGTTGCCCTCCCCGAATCTAAAATCAACCCGGACAAGGTAAAAACCAGACCGGGATATTTTGCCGACAGCGGAATCCCCGCATTGCTCAAGAAAATGTCGACCTTTGGGTGCGCCCCCGACGGACGGGGATTTATTGTCAAACTAGTCGGCGGTGCACGTATCATGGACCCCAACAATACCTTCAACATCGGCAAGCGCAATGCCCTTGCGGTAAAAAAAACCCTTTGGAAGTATTCCCTTGGCGCCGTAGCCGAGGATCTGGGGGAAACGTACAGCAGAACGGTTACAGTCTCCGTGGCAACAGGAGAAACCCTGATAACCTCCCCCGGGCGCAAAGACTGGAAGATATAAAGATGGAGAAGACCATGGAACAACGTGCTACGCGCGCTGATATCCTCGCGGCAATATGTGAAATTCCTCTGCTCTCCCCCAGCGCATCTCGCCTGTTGCAGATAGCATCCGAAGAAGACTACGACATCAACGAAATAATTGACGTGGTCAAATGCGATTCCGCCCTTACCGCCAGGTTGCTTAAAACGGTAAACTCGGTAGCCTACGGTCTGGTACACCAGGTAACCAGCATTGACCGTGCGGTGAGTTATCTGGGGGAACGTCTTGTGGCGGGGATTGCCCTTGAAGGCAGTGCGAAAACGCTGTTCAACAAAGAGCTCGAAGGTTATGAAGGCCCTGCAGGAGAGTTGTGGGAGCACGACCTGCGCACGGCGGTCGCAGCGCGGGAGATTGCACGCCACTGTCAGACCGACCTGAGTAAAGATCTTGCCTTTACTGCGGGTATCCTCCACGCTATCGGGAAGGCAGTCCTGAGCGACTTCCTCCATGATTCTGCCGCGGGATTATTGACAGATATCGACAGTCACGATGTTAAAGACTATCTTGAAGGCGAGCGCAGCATCCTCGGCATGGATCACACCGAAGCCGGCTTTGAGCTCGCCAAAGCGTGGGAACTTCCCGAATCGCTGCAGATGGCGATTCGTTACCACCACACGCCGCAGCAGGCTCCGGAGGAATATCGCCCCCTGGTTTATGCTGTGCATTTGGGGTGCATCATCGCCATGATGTCCGGAGGGCACTCTTCGGATGCGCTTCAGTACCACCTCGACAAACATTATACCGATTATTTCAATATCACCAATGAGCACATAGCCATGGCACTACTCGAAGTCAATGAAAGCGTAGGTGTTATCCAGTCGGCGCTTTCCGAAGGCAGGGAGCTATCAGAATGAAGCGTATTGTAATAGCCGATGACTCAGGTACCGCAAGGATGATGATCAGACGCTGTCTCGAAATCGTCGGCTTCACCGAAGCTGAGTTTGAGGAAGCTAAAGATGGTCGCGAAGCCCTTGCTTTGATGAGGGAAAATCCCCCTGATCTTCTGGTAAGCGATCTGAATATGCCAAGCATGAATGGAGAAACCCTGCTACAGTGGGTCAAAGCCAGCCCCAAACTGGTTGGTGTTCCGGTGTTGGTGATATCAAGCGTCACCAACGCGGCAAAAACTGCTGAACTAAAGCAGAAAGGTGCATTTGCAGTCATAGGGAAACCGGTCAACCCGGCCCTGCTGAACGAAGCCCTTGCACCCATTCTATCAGAATAGAAAGGCTCTCTTTATGGAGGAACTACAGCAGTTGCTCGGAGAAAAACTCTCCGGCGTGGTGGATGAAACCTTTGAAAATATGGCCTTTATCAGCACCGAAGAGGTAGACGAGGAGCAATTGCCGGTCAACACCGAACAACTGCGCGAGGTACGTCTGCTTGTTACTTCCCCTATAGTTATGGAGATCCATCTCCATCTGGCGGAAGAACTTCTGCATCAGATTGTGGAAACCATGTACACCATCGATGCAGACGATATCACCGATGAGCAGATTGTGGATGTGCTTGCGGAGACCCTTAACACCATGAGCGGGCGTCTTATGACTGAGTTATTGCCTCCGGATCAGTTGTTTTCGTTGAGTTTACCGGAAATAGTCACAGACGACCTGACTCCAGCGGATGAGAACATTGTATTTTCCGCATTTTATCTCGCTGATGACCTTCCGGTAAGCGTAAAAATTTCCGCAGCCGCGCAGGAAGAACTTGAGGAACTACTTAAACACTGAACAAAGACCGGCTACCATGCTCATTAACTACGCACTATAAGGAGAAAGCACATGAGTAAACGTATTCTAGTGATTGATGATTCCAGCACTATGAGAAAGATTGTGTCACGCTCTCTGCGTCAGGCCGGGTTGAATTTTGATGAAATTCTCGAGGCTGCTGACGGGCAGGAAGCTCTGGATCTGCTCGAAAAAGAAAAGATTAGCCTCATCCTCAGTGACATCAATATGCCCAACATGGATGGTCTTGAATTTCTGCGCCAGAAGAAGGAACTCGATGCAATCAAGGATATCCCGGTGGTTATGATCACTACTGAAGGTGGGGCAGACATTATCGGCGAAGCAAAATCGCTGGGGGCTGCAGGCAGCATTAAGAAGCCGTTCAAACCGGACACGATCAACGAAGTACTGGGTGACCTGATTTAATCTAACCACCACCTGCACCTGTTTACGTTAATCGACCTATACTGATAAGCAGGTGCAGAATTTACTTTGCGCCAGGAGATCTTCTGTGGATTTACAAAAACACATCACCGATTCAACCACCGAAATATTTGAGACTATGATTATGCTCGACATAAGTGCGGGCGACGCCATTACTGAGAAAATCAACCATTTCAAGTGCTCAATTTCGGGGGTTATCGGTCTTGCCGGCTCCTGCATGGGGATGCTGGCTATCCACCTGCCGGATAAGGTAGCCTTGTCTATAACCGGCAGCTTTTTAGGCATGGACGTTACCGAGATTGATGACGATGTAACCGATGCCATTGGAGAATTAGCCAACATGGTAGCGGGTAACATCAAAATGATTCTCGATGAAGCGGGCAACAATGTCACTGTTTCCATTCCATCCTGTGTCCACGGAGATGAATACACCTTGGACACAGTGTCGGATTCCACACGCGTGGTAATTCCGTTCAACATTGATAGCGGGCAGTTTCTTGTAGAACTCCAGATAAAGAACTGATCGAAAGCGTACAATTATCCCTGAAACCGAATCTACAAAAGCGAAAGATCGATACAGGTGTAGATAACAGGAGTCCATATTGGAAACAGACCTGCAACAAGTAATAATCCATGCAACCCAGGATGTATTCGATACCATGTTGATGCTGCCCCTCACATCAGGTGCGGCACTCGCGGACAAGATATATCAGTTTAATGACAGTGTTTCCGGGATGCTCGGATTTTCCGGCGACATCCAGGGAATGCTCACCATCCACTGCCCCCGGAATGTAGCTTTCGCCATAACAGAGCAGCTTCTGGGCATGAGTGTTGACAGTGTGGACGAAGATGTGAAGGACACCATCGGGGAAATGGCCAACATGGTTTTAGGGGGTATCAAGACTACATTTCTGAATCAGGGTACCGATATCAGCCTCGCAATACCCACGGTTATGTCCGGGCGTTCCTATCAGGTCAAAGGGATTGACTACGCTTCATGGACTACGGTTCCCTTTTACCTGGATGACGGGGAATTTCTGGTCGAATTAAAACTCAAAACTCTGAATTAGCAGGTACTTTTGTGGCAGATCGAGCAGTCGTTGATCGCGTCTTTAACGCCATTATCGAGCAGACTTCTGAAGAGGTCGGTGCCCTTCTTGGTGCTACTGTCACCCTTGAAAACCACCAGACCGAGTTGCTGAACAAAGAGCAGATTTTTGAAATAAAGCGCAGCCGCTCTGTCATCAGCACCTTGGAAATCAGCGGGGATCAGGAGGGAAAAGGGTTTTTAATAACCGATCAGAAAGATTCCATCACCCTGGGTGGCACGCTGATCATGCTCCCTCCAGACCAGATTGAGGCAAACTGCCAACAACGCACCTTTGAAGGTGAAGCAGCCGATGCCTTCGGCGAGGTCGCAAACATCATCGCCGGGGCGTACACCTCTATCTTTCTGGACATGTATCCGGAGAACCTCCATTTTAAACGCACCGATGTAGATGAATTCCTCCCTGCCAGGCTCGACCCGGCCGCTGACCTTCCCTTTCCCCGGGGAGACTACTTCCACTCCAGCTGTTCGATAACCCTCGAAGAACAGAATATGGGGATGCTCGAAACCATTATCCCGGCCGAAATCCTCGGCCTGAATCGATCTGTTCAATCTACTGAAGAACAGTCTCCGGCACAAAAACCGGAAACAGAGGATGCCCCGGAGGCGGATTCTGCGCCCGACAGTACCGAAGATGGCCCTTCGCAGGCTCCTGATACTGGGGCCGCTCCAGAATCTGAACAAAGTTCCGCAGCAGAATCCACCGGGATGGAAGCTTCTGCATCCCAGGAAGCAGCAGATTCCGCAGAAACCACTGAAGATGAAGACGTCCCGCAGGATGTGGAAAATGAACCGGAAGCAGATGGGAAGTACGTAGATCTTTCCGTAGCCGACCGGGTGCTTAAAGCCTCATTAGAGCAATGCGCCGAGGAGATCGGTGGCCTGATCGACATCGAGGTGGAACTTAGCAGCCTCAATACCGCCTACGTCTCCAAGGCGGAATATTTCTCCAAGCCGGGGCCAAAGTCCACCGTCACCGAAATGATAGTGAACGGTGATCAGGACGGTATCTCCTATTTTATTGTAGAATTGAAGGACTCCATCTACTTTGGTGGCACCCTGGTAATGTTGCCGGAAGATGAATTGGGCAACAAAATGCGTTCAGGCGAGCTCGACGGGGAAATTAAAGACGCCTATGGTGAAGTGGCAAATATCATCAGTGGCGGGATTGTGCAGAACTTCGATGAGATGTTTCCGCGCAAATTTCACGTCAAAAAAGGCGAGGTAGAGGCCTTCACTCCCACCAAGGTGATGGTGGAAGATCCGAAACCGTTTCCGGATGGGGAATACTACTGTGTCAGCGCGAGCATGGACTGCGAGACCCACGATCTGGGCCGTCTGAACTATCTTGTCCCTGTAGAACTGTTGCACATCCCTCCCCGCCCGACGCAAAGCGGTTGGGGAGACAGCCCTGCAACCGAAAAAGCAGCGCCTTCAAGCAAACAAGACAGACCCCTGGCTGAGCAGCAAAAACCGCAAGCGGAAAAGACACCCGATGTCTCAGATGGAAAGGCCTCCGAAACCTCAGGGGGGAAAGCACCCGAGGCCACAGCGCAACAAACAGCGAAAGCAGCTCCACAAGAAAGTGCCGTAGAAGCAGCCACGCAGGAAGAGTCTAAAGAAGCGGTTGTAGCGGTAGTATACAAAGACAGCGCCTCGGCTGATGCGTACACCGAGGCTCTGAGCGAATGTGGCCACACCCCCGTCCCTCTGGCAGCAAATCAGAGCTTCAATTCGCTACGCAAAAGCAAGGTGTGCGGCTCACTCCTCATAATCGATAAGATTGATGATGATGCCTTTGCCCTGATGATAAAGATTCGCTCCGAGACACCGGCCGAGCAACCCCTTATTGTAGCCGGACCCGACTGGACCCGAAGCTCGGTATTAAAGGCGGTTAAATACGGAGTAACGGACATTATTCCCACTCCGGCCACCGCTGCCGAGATCAAGGAGAAGGTGAAGCGCAACCTGAAAATTTCTTGCTAATCTTCCCGTAAATCGCCACAATACGTCCTTACTCACAACAAACCGAATATACACATAAAGTGGAATACCGTTGGCCGAATCAATTGTGCTAAATATCGACAATTCTATTGACCCTCAGTTGCTTGACTATCTAAAGCAGGCACTCGGGGAAGATCTGCATGTGCTGTACACTCATGCACAGGCGCAGGAAACAGTGCGGCGTCACAAGATCATGCTGTTTTTCTGCCCTGTAGCTGCCAACCCCCTCGAAAGCGCAACCCTGCTCAAAGGGATCAGAACGAAGTCTCCCTCCACCATCAGCGTACTTGTGGTACCACAGAACACCAGTGCATCAATCAGCGACATTCTCCGGATTGGTGCCCATTTCTACCTTCACACTCCTTGCAGTAATACAGAAGCTGCAGAAATAATCGCACGCGCCGAACAGCAATACGCCGCCGAGAACAACACGGATTGTGAGGCACAGAAGCAACTCGTGATGTTTCCCGAGATTATTGGCCGGACTTCGGAGATGGAAAGACTCTTCGACATGATCCGCCTCCTCGCCGATGACAGTGACAGCACCATCCTGATTCACGGGGAGAGCGGTACGGGCAAAGAACTGGTTGCAAAAGCGGTGCATAACAACAGTCCTAGACGGAACAAAAACTTTGTCCCCATCAACTGCGCCGCCATTCCCGAGGAACTTCTGGAGAGTGAACTTTTCGGTCACGAAAAGGGCTCATTCACCGGCGCTACTGCGAACAAAAAAGGACGTCTGCACCACGCGGAAGGCGGAACACTGTTTCTGGATGAAATCGGGGACATGCAGCCGCTGCTGCAGGCCAAAATTTTACGCGTGATTCAGGAAAAGGAGTTCGAGCCCGTCGGGAGTGTTAGAAGTGTAAATGTGGATGTACGCATTGTCGCCGCAACCCACCGCAATCTGGAGGAAGCGATAAAAAAAGGTACCTTCCGCGAGGATCTGTACTATCGTCTCAACGTTGTGCCCCTGCATATTCCGCCCCTGCACAGGCGGCGCGAGGACATCCCCCTGCTGCTCGAAACCTTTGCCCAGCGCTTCTGCGCCAGCAAAAGACGCCCCCTGTTCAGCTTTGCCCAGAGTACCCTGGAATGTCTGCAACAATATTCCTGGCCCGGCAACGTGCGTGAGTTGGAAAACCTGGTGCAGCGTCTGTCTATCCTGCATAGCGGTAAAACGGTATTCCCGGAAGATCTGCCGGAGAAATACCTCCAGGATGAGCCGGAAGATTCACTCGATTCAGGGCATAGCAGCGCTAGAACCGACTTCAATACCCAGGTAAGCGAATTTGAGGATCGCCTTATCCTTCAAGCCCTTATGAAAACCGGCGGCAATAAAAAGGAAGCCGCAGAGCTGCTGAATCTGAAACGCACGACCCTGCTGGAAAAAATAAAAAAGAAACAGATCGGCAAAAACCCGGATAATTGATTCTGCTCAAACCATTCTCTCCCCAGTTTGCTATGCTGCAACAATTATGACATCCCTTACCCCTTTAAGCGCAAAAGAAAAAAAGGACCTGAAGATCCTCGCGTGGTTCACATCTGTGTATTGCAAAGATCACCAAGCCGGACCGCGCCAGGGGTTGAACGAACTCACGCATAATCACCCTTTCCTGCAGCGCTTCACCTACTGCCCGGAATGTCGGGAATTTCTGGCCTATGCCATCGAACGCCGCCTGAAGTGCCCGCTTGAGGAGAAGCCCTCCTGCAAACACTGCCCTGTCCACTGCTACCGCCGCGGTCATCGGGAAAAGGTCCGTGAAATTATGCGCTATTCCGGCAAAACCCTGATTAAACGCGGACGCCTGGATCTACTGTGGCACTATCTGGTTTAGCAGGAGCCCTGCATTCACACCTGATCCCTCCTGTGCCTGTGAGCGGAGTTAACCATATGATCGTGCAGTCCTCGATTAATTATATTCGCTCGTACTTATCAACAACGAATTCCTGAAAACGGCAGATTCTTCAGCCCGCCACCATCCGAATCTGTTCAAAACGTAGAAAACCGCATATCTCATCTGCCCATTTCCTTAATCAGCACATACACCGCATCCTGCCACTGCTCTTCGGTAATCTGGAACTCGGCGCAGTGGTCTTTCTGTTTTCCTGCATTGATCATATTCACCAATTCTCTGAGACTGCAATTTTCCAGGCAGTGCTGGGCGAATGCTTTGGCGTTTGGAGGTAGGTCTTGCATAGATATGAACATGACGACTGACCTGGAGAAGGTTGATTATATATAGTGCAAAGCTTGATTTAATTATATCACTGCATATTATGCGTGCAAGCATTCTAATAAAAAGCTCTTTTAAGTGTAAGAAATGGATAAATATAACCTATTGGGTTTCAACATTGTTGTGTGGCGGTTCATAACAGAGAAGGGTAGACTTGAAAATAAAAAAGGGGCGAGCCGCTAAGGCTAACCCCTTGAATCTATTGGCGCGCAATGCAGGATTCGAACCTGCGACCTTCGGCTCCGGAGGCCGACGCTCTATCCAGCTGAGCTAATTGCGCTTGCGGTGGCTTGTATAACGTATCCGCACCCGAAACGCAACTCCTAATCGCCTGGAGGCTTCCGTAGTCACTTATAAGCGCAAAAAATCTGCTTCGGCATCCAGCACCTCCTGCGGGATATCTTTTCCGGCC
>Ga0182239_1000373_pt1 | contig 16630 bp, 23 predicted proteins | sample hydfrate6_PW_210_FD_132456 | JGI IMG/M metagenome (GOLD analysis project Ga0182239, IMG submission 132456) | Subsurface microbial communities from deep shales in Texas, USA - hydraulic fracturing test 6_PW_210 | ecosystem: Environmental > Aquatic > Deep subsurface > Shale gas/oil reservoir >... | reverse complement strand
CTGCGAGCAGGGTAACGATGGTAGTAGTGATAGACTTTTTCATGATGTCCTCCTGTGTATGCGTTATTGCCTTCCTTGAAGGCTTAAAGCGTTTGGGTTGTGTTGCGTTCTTGCCCTTCTGATAGTGCTACTTGCGTGCCAGGATGCATATACAGGTAGAGGTCTATCCCTGACATTTCATGCAAGTCTCTGTTATTACACAGGAAATTTTTTATATTTTTTGTAGCGCAGGTAAGAAAATGGAGATTTATTGCATTGCCAGCAACATCTAAAAGCAGGTTTACGTATAACTGCTGTATACACCTTGAGGGTTTATCCTCAGCAGAAAAATGAAAGTTCCGAGAGTGTAAACTACTGAAATCCGGCGCTTATTTGGCTGTGGAATTGCGTGATTTTTTCAATATACACCCCATGTATATCTGCTCTAATGGTGTATATTTTTGCTATATGTGGGGTGTCAGATTTCGAAATAGATGAAAAAATTTCGAAATAAATGAGACGCCCCCTCCTAAATCATTTCTGCGTCATAACACTTGAGTTGACGCAATATGTACAAAGAAAAAATCAACATTGCAAATATTTCAATCAAAGAGTTTAAAGAACTCCCCTCCGGTGAAAGCTATATGGTTATTTGGTATGGAGGGATAAAAAGAAATAATAGGTCAAAGTCTGTGCCTAATATTTTTGTTTTCTTGAGAAAGATAAACTCAGATGGAAAGTTAGGCGTTCATAGACTAAAAAAGCTTGCTCTGACTCATCTTGGATATGTGCGTCTTGGGTCGATATGGAAAGATGGGGAATTGCAATCCTGTCTTGAGTATGAGTCTCTTGATTTTGATGTAGATTTTGACCCAGACCATTGGTCTTTTGTTTCTCCGGGTGATGAGTATGAAAAGAACATCCAGAAACTAATCAATCCAGTCGATTATGAACTTTATTACGAAAGAGACAAGAATTGGCTTGTAAGATTCCCTCTAAATAAACATTACGAAAACAAGAGCCTTCTTGTCCCATGTATGGAATTCTTTTTCCGCTGTTATGGTGCTTCTCTTGAGGTGAAGCGTGTATTAGCGACCTATACATGGGACGAAGTCGAAAACCGCCTATATGACAGCTCCTATGAAGGCAGCTCAGATAAAGGCTGGCATGTCAAGTTGCGGCACCGGATGCATAAAGATGATGTCGTGTTGTTAGCACATCTGAAATATGACCCATATTCTCGCCAAATGGCAAAGTCTATTTTTGCACAAATAGAAACTCAGTCAAGTAACAGTCGTACGGCATTTCCGAAAATTGGTCCCTGGTTCACAGGAAAGGCAAAGCTTAGAGTTGAAGGAGTATGGATCGATGGTGGCAAGACTTTTTTGGGTCTCCGTATAACCGGATGTAGTGCGCCTCGTGGAGAAAATATAATAAGGACCCGAGACCAGAGGATTAAGAAAGAAAGCTTAGGTGAGTTTGGGGATGATGCACAAGTTACTGCAATACCTACCCATACTTTGAATCGGGAAGAGATTGTAGATGTCACTACTTCAGAGGATCCTGATAATCCATCTGACTGGGTTTCTGTACAGGGTTCCGAATTCGCAATTCTCGGCTCGCCACGCACAGTTATTGACAGAAAATCAGGTGCAAAGACTGAAGCCTACAGGGCTATTCATTCATCCTCTGGCGAAAAAGTATCACAGATTTCCGGAGGTGAGCCGCATGGTGGCGGGAAAGGTGTGGCTGCAGCGTTGGGGCACCAACAAAGAGTTCTTGAGTCTCAAGGAGTTCTCAGGGACATGTGGAATGCACTACATTTTTTGAAAGAGTCAAACCCTGATGTTATTCGGTCTATTTTTTCATATTCATTTTACAGAGGGTTCAACTCATCTGAATATCCAGAATTTGTCGCTCTATCTCCGGTTACTGCTGAGGAAGAGGAAAAGCACGAGTTCGCATCAGGTGCAAGGAATTGGGTTTATCTCGATGATCAGCGCACGAGGGGTGTTTTGGTAATGTGTGTTGAAGTTTGGATTGAAGGCAACGGTCTACCTCAGACAGTGCCTATTTACATTGTCGAGATAGAGCGACAAATGAAAAAAGTAAAAAGAAACGAAGAGACGGTTGATGCCGAAGAGACTTTCAAGGGGGTCATTTTTACCCTTTCTGATAATAGCCAGCTCGAAGAAACTCTAAAACAGCTTATGTTTAATATCAGGCGAGTAAAGGGGGTTGTTCACAAGATAGTTGGGACTATCCCTGGAAATGCAAAGACTTTCAAACATACTCCGTCCAAGGATGATCAGATTGCGTGTGAACGGACTGTGAAGCTGGCTTTGGGGAAGGTTGGAGTGAGGACTTAGGGGGAAGTGAGCTAAAATACCCCGGTATCGATTTTGAGTCAGTATGGAAAATAGGAGCAGTGGATTAATTTTGTATTTTTGTCAATTCTTCTCTGATTAAGTTGCCTGCATGGGATGCATTATTAAATTTCAAAGGGATGTTAGCGCTTATTGCTGCAGCAGCAACCTCTTCAGGTCTAAAGCGAAAGCAATTAATGTTTCTTTCCATCTTTTCGAGGTGTGTTTTTGAGCATTTTGGATGCTTTCTAAGTAAATCAATAATTCCTTGTTGCCATTCTTTGTCTTCAGCCCTCGCTTCCCAACTGTCAATGTCAAGAAGTGTATAGCCATATTTTTTAAAATAGGCCATAACAAAGCTCGCACATGTCATTCCATCAGAATCATGGGAAATTTCAATTATACCAACATTTGGATCTAAATTTATGTGCTCAGAATTGATACCATATGGGATTTTATTTGCCATTTTTTCAGCACAAAGAGAACAACTTCCAGCCATTACTAGTAGATTTATAGAATCGTATGGGCATTGACCCCATAAAAAAGGTTTGGTGCAAAAATTATCATTCTTAAGAAAAAGGTGCGAAGCAAGGTGGAGAGCTTTATAATGGGCTCCTGCATGTTCTTTGTATATGATGCCGATATGTCTTTGTCCGTTTAGGCATGGTTGACCAGAAAGCGCAATGCCAATAAAGTTAACGGCGTTAGGGGTTATTTCATGTGAGCTTTGCATATCAATCAGTAGAGACCGCGCAGTATTGCCCTTCCATCGTGACCGAGAGCGCTCAGATGATCCTCTATATTGTCACGGCAGTAGACCCAGTTGTTAAGCTTGTCCTTATAACTATATGACGCACGAATTAACGAAACCATAAATACTGGATTAAGACTTTGCAGATCTATATCTGCTAGCAGTTTATCGTAAACCTCAAGCCTTCCATTATTAAGAATTTCTTCTAAATGATTTAAAAAGCGTGCAACAATTCGTGCGTCTTTTATTTCGATACTTTTGTAATCGTAGAAATATTCAAGCCAAGATAGTGGAAAAATTTCGGGATTCAAGGACAGGTCTATTTGGTTATCAAATTGTTCAAACAGTCCCGATGGATCTACTGGAGTTGTATCCTTGGTAGTTAAATGATAGATCTGCTCGTTTATGATTTTTTTTAAATGTTCGGAGATAGATGTTGTATTCGGCACATCCCAAGTATCTCCATAACTCGGGGTTATGACTGAAGAGGTGTTTGTATTGAAGTTTAATATTGCTTGGTGTTGAGTTGTCATTATTTAAACCTTTCGTAAGTCTCTGGTTTAATAATGTTTTTAAAGGCAAACTTCAAAAGGACATGAGCTTTGTCGGTCCAATTTCTCAGGTATTCAGTGTTGACATCTGCAGGAAGGTCGTTTTCAGCAGTCTGGACAGAGGATTGTAATACGAACGCATCTTCTCCAGAAATTTTTGCGTTGCGAAGACTTACTTTTATGATGCCTTTAGGGGTGCTGACCCGGTTCTGGATAGCGAGGAGATTGCACTCAAAAGAGTCGTCAATGCATGCTTCGTGTGCAAGCAGCTTTTCTGGAGGTGTTATATTGAATTCAAGATTTTTTTCCATAAAAAGGCGCGTAGTCTGATCGAGTTTTTTTTCAAACCCATCTTGATATTCTAACTCAACACTAAGAATATCAAGCGCGCCAATGCCTTCCCTAATGGATTTATTTAGGGCCTCAATCCCCAGCATTATAGACTCTTTAAAGGCTTCTCCTGAATAGTTTTTCTTTATCTGGTTAACAGTAAAGATTCCGGTCCCAAGCTGAAAACAGGGCCAAGTGTTTTCAGCAGAACGATACCGGAATCGAGGATGAAAAGGTACTGCCGGATTGTTTATTTTTTCAGAGTAAGCGTAGCCTTTGCAAGCTAAATTATCACTAAGCTTGCCGGGGAGAAAATCTGCACTTTCAAGATTTTCTTCGTACTTGAAGCCGTTTTTATCGTGATTAAGTTTCCCCCATTTTACTTCGAATATAGTTTCAATCAATGGGGCGTTCTCTAAAATGGTCATACTATCCTCGTCAGCACTATTTTGTCCCCAAGGGAATTCTATTTTATCTTTTGCAGATTTTCAACTTATAGCATGATAATTTATCTGGGGCTAATTTTTTATAGATTTTGGTACATGTACATTGCGCTCCTACATTTAAGACCTGAGTTGATGTAGTGACGTAGTCAGTGTAAAAATTGGGTTGATTTCAGAAATTACTTAATGTTCTGGCTGAACCAACGAATGGGCAGCATTTCCGGGTTGCACCAGCCGGTTATTGGATGTTATGGGCTATATTCAGTGCCGTGGCAACTGGAGCGCGAGGGCAGAGTGCCTGTATGAGAGCGCCTGTATGACCATCCAGCATTACCGCACTTAACGCAGGCGTAGATTCCTTTTTTCGGCTATTATCCAGTAGTTGAGATGACCTGCTCCTTATATTCCAAGATAACCTTTGACGTCGGACACCATCGAACCTACGGACTTCACTGCTTCTTTTAGCCTGTGAGCAGAGACCCCAAACTGGGCTCTCCAGTAGTCGAGCTCCCAGCACTGGTTTACGTTTATCTTCGTTGGATCTTCAGGTCCTATCCTCTTCAAATCACTTGCCATTTTACTTCCCCTTGTTTGACTGTCACCTCAAACTTACCTAATCCATACAGTTATTTTCTTACACGTGAAGGGAACTAGTGCTTTCGCGCTCTGTGTATTTTATGTTGCACCGATATCTGCTTTTTGATGCCAGATGGCATTTTATAACAGGGTATTATCCAGTTGCAAACACCGTACACGCCTCTCGCTTGCTTGACAATTATAATCCTGACATTCCAGTTTTGATTTAGCTTGGATTCAACTCGTTAGACCGTGGGATCAGACCTGACTATTTCCAAATAATCGTCTACAGACTCAATGAAGGCTTTTTCTATCTTTTCTACGGTAGTGCCGTGAAAGTTAATTCCGTCCTTTATGCCAATTATGCGGCCAACAAATATCTTGTCTTCTTGGTCTAATTCAATACGTGCTGAATATCCTCTATGCTTCAACATGACTGTTCCTTTTCGTCAGGCGCGTATCCTATTCTGCTCAAAAATACTCCCTGGCAGCTGCAGGGCTACTCCACCCTGCGCACGGTCATGGGAGGAGGTTCTTCATCTCTTCTACACAGCCCCAGGCGAATATGCCAGTAGTGCCATTGGCGTTCATCAAACTAGCCGATCTCGGCTTGTGATATTGCCTCGCGCAGAACGTCATCACCTACGGCAGCGGCCAATGACTCCAGATCTTCCTGTAGGCTCAGGTTCATTACCTGCGAGATTACACGCCGTGGGAATTCTACTGCCTCTTCCGGTGTTTCCCACCAGATATATTTCTTTGCGTAGGGCTTGAGAAAATCAGGGTCTATCTTTGAAATACATCTCATAGTTCTGACTCCATCGGAAGTGCAGACTTGAAAAAGGGGCTGTTGTAACCCATAAAAATATCGTACATCATGTATCTGTCACTTCCAGCAAAGATGTAGGGGATGTCAGGCTGATACTGAATGTAGGATCTCAATAAAGCAATCAACCGATCGCTGTCTTGACAGTTAAGCACCTCCTGGAACTCGTCAAGGAAAACAACCAGAGGTCTTTCCTGGTGTGCCCTTTCAATGTCATTGAACACCTCATACATCGAATCCTGCCAGCCCTGCTTTGATCCGGCAGGTAAAAGCATACGAAAAAATCGCCGCACAGCCTCTTTGGGCCGCTTTTTCACAGGGATGCGTTGCAAGGCTCTTGAAATCCTGAAAACAACCTCATCGGCACTCACAACATCATGCAAATCAACTACAACAGCATCATGGCTACCAGAGACAAGATGTAGGGCCTCAGATACCAGAGTGGTTTTACCTGTTTCCTTCTCGCCGTACAAAACCACATTCTGCCCGGACAGGACATATTCTCTAAGGCTCTCAACCTGTTTCATGCCTGCCAATATCTTTTTGTTAACACATCACATGCTGTAAGGGCTCTGTCGTATGCTGCCCCGGTATCGAGGCTATAGCGCGTCTGTTCAAAACAGGGCTCTGTGCCGGGACAGGGTACATGGCCGACCACATGAATATCTTTTACACCTGGTGGAGCATGGCGATCCCACAAAAGGGTGTATGCCTGTTCATCGAGTGAGAGGCTTTCATCAGCTCCGGCATGGACAAACAAAAATACGTCTTGCTGGTGATATAGTTTTGTGTTTAGCAGAAACTCAATATGGTTTTCCGGCAACGTGCCAAGCAGGGTGTGTTTCATGCCTTCCCTTACCACTTCGACCCCGTAATTTTTAAGGGTTTCATCCCCACCATTTATATAAAACAGCATGGCGTCGCTTGTATACCTGGTTTCCCTGGCCCACGCTGGTGACATCTTGAAAAGCGGCGTCCCCTCTATTGCGCCACAATCAATCAGGGTATCAATCATCAACTGTTCGTGATTGCCGCGCAGAAAAACTGTCTTTGGATAAAAGAGTTGGAAGTCAATCAGGTCTTCAATTACACCCCTGCTGTCCGGCCCCCGATCTATATAGTCTCCCAAGAATACAAACTGGTCATCTTCGCAAGGCTGGATCTGGTTAAGCAGATCCTCAAGTTTTTTTCTGTGACCGTGAATGTCACCAATCGCTATGAGCCGCATATCTCTTTTTCTCACCTTTTTTCATAAAACGTGGAATCAGACCTTCCTATTTTTTCAATGTCTTTGGCGTGGGGGTCAGCTCCACCGTTAAGACCGACAAAGATAACTTCGCTTAAAATCCGCTCCCCGATAACGGGTTTCAGTGCTGCAGGTGTAACCAGATCCACTTTTGCACCGAGCAAGTCCGATAGATAGTTTTTCAGGTGAACGAACCGGAACAGGCCGATTGTTCTGTTGCTGTCAAACTCCACCAATAAATCAATGTCGCTGTCCGAGCGTTGCTCATTGCGGACATAGGAGCCGAATAGTCCTATCCTCTCAACTCCGTATTCTCTAGACAGATACGCCATATCGGCAGCGAGGATTTCTTTTATTTCCCCTTTGTCCATAGGATCTTTACTTTCTTTACCGCTCATACCTCAATCAGCATATCGGTCTTGACTCCGGTTTCTTCAAACGGGTATCCCCTGGAGTTGCAAATCACCCGCGTATCACCTATGTGATAATCAAAGAATCCGTGCGAATGTCCGTGGATCCATAAGGCCGCGCCGGAATCTTCTACCAGAGTGTCAAGATGTGAGGCATAGGCCGCTGAATACACGCTTTGCTGATACTTATCGGCTACAGAGCGGATGGATGGGGCATGGTGCGTTACCACAACTATTTTGCGGCCCTTGTATTTCTGGAACTGCTCACGCAACCAGCGGACTGAATCCAGATGAACCTTGATGAAGTCCTGCGGAACCAGTTCTCTTTTATCGAATCTGTCCCTATAGTGGATCTTGCGGTAGTCGTTCATGGCGCTGTACACATCGGCAACGGTTTTCTTGAAGCCATACAGCCCTGCATACGGACCGCTTTCCCATAGCTTGCAGTCAGTCCATAAGGTACAGCCGAGGAACACCACATCGCCAATCTCAACGGCCTGGTTTTCAAGAAAGTGGATGCCATGTTCCTCTGCTTTGCGTTTGAGTCTTGATGTATGTACCGGGAACCCCTGTCCGTAATATTCGTGATTCCCGGCTACCATCACAACCTGTTTTCCAGGAAACATCTTTGCGGCAATTTCGGGTCCACGGCCCTTCGTATATGTATCCCCGGCAAGGATAACCACATCGGTCTGCTTTCCAGCAGCAATCATGGCATCCTGTTCTTCGAGCGTGGTTGGTGTGGCGGTATCCATTGAGGCACTGAACTCTATGTGCAGGTCTGCATAGGGGAGGATTTTCATGTTTTTAGCCTTCTGCTGATAGAACGGTTAGCTAAATTTTACTAGTTTATCGTGCATTACATTTACTAGTTTATTGTGTCAAGCTACTGTTTTTACGAGGGTAATCAGGCGCGGAATCGAAGGGGCGTAGTCACCTCGTATTGCCCCTGTTTGTCTCTCTCCATTACAACCACCTCCGCATTGCCGGGGTTCTTCACGCGCTCGAAGTGTTCAACCGTCCAGTGAAACCAGCGCATGAGGAATATCCTCAGCGTCATGCCGTGGGTGACGATCAGGGTGTTATTGGGGAAATCTTCTTTGGTGAAATCACGATGCAGGGTTTCCAGAAAGGTGCTTACCCGATCATATACATCCGCGCCGGATTCCCCATCGGGCAGCCGATAGTAAAAGGGGCTGTAAGCGATCCGCTCTCGGGATAGCGCGTGTGTTTCATCGCCGGAGCGCAAATGCCCCCACTCCTGCTCGCGGATACGCGGATCTTCGAGGCTTCTTACTACGCGCCTGCCCAGGACTGCGGCAATTTCCTCGAAGGTTTGGCGGGTTCGATACCAGGGGGATACGTAGGCTCTGATTGACTCGCTGCCAATTACTTCTGCAATCTGTTCTCCTGCCTTACGCGCCTGCTGCCTGCCTGTATCGGTTAGGTGCATCGCATAATCGGGCGTCAACTCATAATGATCAGGGTCAGCATTCGCCTGTGACTCTCCGTGGCGTACAAGAATTATCCTTTGGGGTTTCATATTTCTGCTCCGCGCTGTTTCATGGTCTCTGCCACTTCTTCGATGCTCACCGGCCTGTAGTCATTTGCATCCACTCCTACATCCATGCTCAACCCGACTCCCGGCGTGGAGCCATGCACATGCCCGAAGAGGTGCCAACTTCCATAATGGCTCTGCGGCCACACCAGATGGGGATAGTGGCTGAGCCACAATACTTTGCCCTGCCATTTTAGGCGCAATACCTGGTGGACTTCCAGCCAGCCTTCGCCGGTCTTCTTGAGTCTGTCATGGTTCCCCAGGATGAGGATATGCTTGCCCTTGAGCCTGTCCAGATACTTTCCGTGATTCCAGAACGAAAAGTCGCCCAAATGATAAACAATATCCTTCGGGCGCACTACGGCATTGTGGCGCTCAATGAATACCTCGTCCATCTCTTCAATAGAAGAAAACGGACGCTTGCAGTATTCCATGATTTTGGTGTGACCGTAATGCTCATCGGCGGTAAAGAAAATAGCCATGGGTATTCCGTTGTTAAAACTTAACCTTGTTTGTTACTTGCATTCTAGAGTTTTTATTTTCTTTAGGGTGCTAATATCATGCAATCTATATTCTATTGCAATTCTCATAAAACGTAATATGTATTCGCATAGATTCGCCGGTGGAAGCCATTCATCAGGTCCCTTAGCCCCTTTTTGTCTGTTAAGCGAAGCTTCAACGCTTAGAAGATTCGCTGGATCATTTGCAAAAGCTTCACGTTTTTCATCTGTCCAATTGTCGGCGCCATGATCCCAGGCCCATTTCAGGGGCACAACATGGTCTATGTCCATAACGGAAGGATCATGGATAATTTCCCCAGTGAAAGGCGATACCCAGCGTCCAGATGCGACTCTGCATTTGTCATTGTTTTCGAATCGTACCGTAGCGGTAGATTGAGCAATTAAAGCTTCCTGGCGCGAATCCTGGCAATCTCCATCGGTGTCTGTCCAACCATGACCGAATTTTGAGCGACTGTATTTATCGTTGTTATCCGATGAACCGGTATAACCTTTTGGTACTCTCCCGCCCGAATCAAGACATTCCTGCAAAGATGGGTATGCAGTGTAGTTTTTAATGCGGGAGTAATAGGAGCTGTTCTCGGGGTGGCATAGCCCAGAAGAAGTCTTTTTTACAACTGCGCCTTGGGCAGTTAGTGTGAAGGTCAGAATGAAGATTATTACTGAAGCGACCTTGCCTGCAATGTTTCTTTGAATCATATGTATATAGGTTTCAAAAATGATATGTAGAGAGAAGTTGAGACATCTACTTCGCGACGTTGTGTGCTTAGGAGTGAGAAATAATTGCTATTAGTTTGGTGAGGCTATCAGTCTGCAATAATCCAAAGTAACGAAATGATGGTTGGGTAGTTCCCGAGTTTAATTGATTGTTCATAAACTTCAAAATTTCTCTTGTTTCTAGCGCAGGGGAACCATGCTTCGCTTGCGACTCTTACCATTTTTGAGGCTTGTTTTCTGCCACATAAAATTTCATTGGCTTCACTTTCAATATGTAATGGATGGTTCTTTTCAATTCCGGGGACGTTTGAAAAATATTTGCCCTTACGCCACCACTTAACGATCCCATTATTAGAAAATACAACAATGCAATCCTCTTTTGTGAGTTCTGTAAGCCGAATAACTGACGCAGTAAGTGAAGTGCCAAATTTTTCAGCGAGGTCTTTGGCGATTTCTATAGACGGGGGAGATTTCCCCAGCAATTGTTTTGAAATATGATGTGGCATAAGTAGCTCAGCAGCAAAAATATTTGCCTCTATTTCCATTGGGCTGTGCTGGTAGTCAGACAAATTATCTTCCGTGCAAAAATTCAATTGGCTCTGGGTTTTATGCATCTCCCAATGCCCTAATTCATGGGCTATGGCAAATCGTTTTCTGCCTATCTCGGGGATACTATTCCTGACTCTAACAATTCCCCTGTTATTGGCTCTAAGCAAATATGCATCAGAATTTTTGAGATCACCTTCTTTGACAAAGACATTTCTATCCATTGCTATGTCTTCAAGCCGTATATCATCGGGGCTGGAAACAGCATAGTATTTGACGAGATCATTTGCTATTCGTTTAGCTCTTGTCTCATTCGCCTTTGCACTGCTATTCGGAATCATTTTGTTGCACTAACATCTGAAGATCTTCAAGCATAGAAGATAAATCTTCATCGCTAACTTCTTCCAATTTTCTGAAATATGCCGAAGACAATTGTGGGTCAGTTTTATTGATTTCTTGAAAAATAGAAACAAGCTTTTCTTTTAACCCCTCGCGAGATTCACTCGCCTTTAAGGATAAAGGATCAGCTAATGCCTCTCTTTTGGTTTTGGCAGAGGCCAGCCTTATATCTGTCCTCTTTCTGGCGACCATCTGTTGTATATTTGATACCATTAAATCTGTATTTATGTTTTCCTTTCTAAGTTCCTCATTTATTTTATCTCCGTCGAGGCTTTCTAAATCTGGGATCTCATCACATGAAATTCTATGAAGAATTTTAATTATGTCGGAATATTTTTCAGGTGATTTTATTGTCATTTATTATCTCCTGAATTTCCCCTTTGGAATGACAGCAAGCGTCTTCTCAATTGCTTTTTAAGATTATCAAATTCCCTGACAGTTATTCCAATATTCTTTGCGATATCAGCTCTTTTGATGTGTCCCTCAAAAATACTATCAAGGATCCTCTGAAGTTTTGGAGAGTCTTGTAGGCTTTCGTAAAATTCTATAAAGAACTTTTCACTTTTCTCTTCCATTTCTTGATTTATTAATTTCGCTTCGATAGTTGGGTGTTGATCTGGAACTGTTTGCCAAAAATCTGCTGTTTCCTCATCACTACAATATCCGACAAGAGATTCTTCTCTTAGAAAAGATCTATTCTCCCAGCTTTCTACAAGATGGCTGATTTCACTATCTATAATACCCAGTAAAAACTTAAAAAGATCTGGATGTTGCTTTGGCTCCCAACGTCGTTGTCCGTCAAGAATCTTTTTGATGCTCTTCATGACGATATCTTCAGCTTCAGTGGCGGCAGGCGTTGATCCACCAAAAATCCCAAGCCAATAGCGGCTTTTGATTTTTTGAAGAGCATAGTATGCAAGTTTAGGAGCAGTTTCTTCCCAGGGATGATTTTCGACCAAGGCTAAAGCTTCATCTGAAATATCAGCCATTAACATTGACCTCCTAGATGTAGATGCCAACCAATTTCATAAAATTGCCATCAGCAAAAAAATATTTTCAACTTAAAGACTGCATTTCATTGATAGACTGGCAAAAAGCGTTACAAAGGTCAATGTATTCTAATTGTGCGCGCAAAAAATTCTTAGTATGGCGATTTTTCTCTTTAGGCCGGCAGAGTATAGTAACAATAATTTTTTCACAGAAAGGAATATGAACTATGGCTAAAAACCCTCCTATTGGTGACGGAAGGCGAGTTGGGGCAGTAAGAGACCGTTCCCAAACTCATAATCCACAAAATGATCGTTGGATTAAGCGTGATTCAATAACAGGAAAATTTATTGATCAAAAGGCAGACAGGACTCCCTTTAAGGGGGTTCGCAAAGAAAGGTAGATTTTTAGAAAGGAGTTAAGTTATGGCAGAAAGACGAGTAACGCATACAGGAAAAAATATTGATGGTGACATCACTGCATTGTGTAATCCGGCAGGCAGTTGGGGGCCTAGGTCCAAAAACGATGCTATCCGTGATATTGAAAGCAAATTGCACAACTATTATGTCCAATGGCCCGAAAGAAGAACGGAAATACATGTTGTTAATGGAAGAATGGGAAAATATCTCAGGACAGATCGGGACGCAACAACCAGAAACAATTTAGACGATCTGCCAGATTGTTAACACTCTCCAGCACATTGTCCACCAGGTAAGTTTGTCAGGTGGCGATTGATGGCGTTCTGAATATTTTGTAGTGGCTGATATATCGCATCTATGGTGCTATTCTGCCCTATTTTTCTGGATATGTCCCTGCTTCACGCGGCACCTCTCTTTTTTTTGCAAGTGTCACCGTGATGCCAAAAAACAAGCACTGATCTGGCAGATCAGTGCACAAAGTTTGCGGGCATAGAAAAGCCCCGCCACCTGCTGTGCAGGGGCGGGGCTTTATATGGAAGATAAGGCTTTACCTATCCCATTCAAGTCGATAAAAATATCCAATTTCAGGTTTTGGGATAACGACTTTAAACGATTTTGAGTGAGGGTTGAATTTTACATCTTCCAGCAGTTCATAGCCGTGGTTTACTCTTTCACTCATTTTCTTGCGCTTACATTTTGCAACACCCTTATAGCCGTCTGGCTTATTATGCAGCTCAACCTGCATCTTCAAAAGCTTCAAGGGCTTGTTTATGCTGTTTTCGAGATATGTTTCAGAATGATGATCTGAGTCATCGATCATCATTGCAACATGTATCGTTTCACAATCATTATATTTTAAGGGTTGTTTTAATCTGAGCATTGCCCTATCAAACACGCCATCTTCTGACTTCCTTATCTCTTTAAGCTCTTGCAGTTCAGAAGTAATTTTGGGTTCTTTTGAGCCTGTCCAATGGAAACCGTGGGCATACTCTGCCAAAGAAATCCTTTTGCATTGTATATATTTGTAAACTTCATATTTAATACAATCACCATCATCGGTTGAATAATTTATAAACAATGAATCTGTGAGATATTCAGAGGGGAATTCGCCTTGAAGAACCCTTCCCACAACTTGCCACGTCCTGAGGAACAGAACGAAAAACATCAGACATATAAGGAAAAGTGCAATGTTTGCGCGGTATGGATCATTTATCCCTATAAAGCTTAAACCCACAATTGACGCTAATGCAGATGAAATATAAAAAATTTCTGAATAGCGATGCCAAGTTGTAATTATTTTCCCTCTCATATTCTCCCCGAATAAGAAAGGCGACATCAAAGATATCGCCTTTCTATCAACATATTTATACTTTATCTAATCCAAGTTCTTTTTAAGTATCGCTCCCCATAATAACTCTCCTTTTTACTTCTAGATCTTTCGGTTTTTAAAATTCCCACCAAAAAGATTCCACGCCATAATCATAGCACAAAATGCAATGTATGTCACTGCAGGCTCACTCCAGCCAAAAAGGGCAATAAGATGAGTGAGTAAAAATCTTTTACATACCTATCGCCATAATGTCAACAGAAGGTTTGCATGCAATAGATAAAAATCTTAGAAAATCTAATGGCTTGCACTAATCCCGCACACAATATATCCGTTCCGACAATACGACCCACACTACATCTTGTGGTCAAATTCGTAAGTAGCTGAATTCACGATGCGTCGTTTTTCGCCTCAAACTGAATTCCGTTATCTCCGTCATACGGCTTGGTGTGATCCACTTCGCCGGTTACAACGATCCCATCTGGAATTCCGTCCGGGAATGCATCACAGCGGAATCCCCACTGGCCTGGCTTGTTTTTGTGGAGGTTCTTGCACACCATACATATCAGTTCTGGACCAATCATTGTTAACCTCCTAATGCTTCCCTATACATCAATTCTATCATATTTCCGGCTTTTATCGCTAAATCACGCGAATTTTGTTGGCGAGGTATTCTGCAATTTTATATTAAAATTATTGCATATCGAAAGAAAATATTTTAGCTTGCATTTAATTTGCACGAATTGTTGTGTTAGGAATATTGTGAATGTTTGTATGCATTAGTGATTTGCCCGCCAATGTCGGTTCCTTTGCTCGTTATTGCATAGACCACTACAGCTTGCGTGATCTGGTCGAGATTATCCACTCAGATGCCAGGAAGCAGTATTGTGATCAGTTCGGTATTACGGAGGAGCAGTTGGAAGATGCTGTCTACGTTGCCATTACAAAAATTCGCAAAAAAAGAGAGGATGAAGCTGTGAGGCAAAAACGCTGACCGGTTTTTTGCAAAAGGTGTTCATCGCTTTTTGTTAGTAAGAATGACTGACAATAACTCTCAGACAAGTTGAAAAAACTGGCTTTGCGTCTAGCGTATTCCTAAAACCGTGCATGGCAACATGTCTACCGGTTGTAATCTCCGCCGCAGTTCTGGCTTTTAGCCACGCGAGGTATTTTTAAATCAAGCCTTGACAAATACCTATAAGTGTATAATATGTCTGTCAATAAACACATTATACACTTATAGGTATTTAGTTTGGACTTTAAAGCTCGCTGCGAAAAAATTTTTTCTGAAAGACTAGGGCACGGGAAACGGTGGAAAAGTGTGGGAGCTAAAGAGTTAGGCATCACCAGAAGCACTCTTTATGGCTATCTCAAGAAAAACAATGCTCCTGCAAACATACTGGCCCGACTAGAAAAGCTTGAGAATAACTCTTCCACCCCGAAATCAACTCCTAAAGCTTCAACTCAGGATTTGGTTCGTTTGATGGCTGCTTCCTTGCAGGACGTTGAAGAGCAACTCTCTTCTCGTGGATGGATCGCGGTTCCTTACCATAAAAACCTGCAACGCCTTTTTGACCTCTCTGCCGCAAGGAATATTGACTCTGGCTCTGCAGTCTATCCGACAGACCTGCCTTCGCTTATTAAATATGGTTCCACGCCGCTATTTGAGTGGTTGGATGACGTATCTTGGGATAAGGAAGGAGAATTTCTTGCTGAAACCCTGTTCCAGGAAGGCCAAACGACCCATGCTTGCAATCTTCTGGCAGCTCACGGAGCAGATCCGGAAACCGAATTGCGCCAAAACAAGGGTTTTCAGGCACTGTATAGCTTTTGTGTAGGCCAGAAAGATGGACAACAAATATATGCTGATTTTAGGCGACTGACAGTTGAGTCACCTCTATTGACAAACATTTCAACTGAAATTCTTACGCATCCCCGTCTCTGCGCTATAGCAGGCAATAAGGAGCTGTTGAACCTTTTCTACGAGCCATTACCTGATTATTATGTGCATGATAGAAAAGTTTATTTGTGTAAAGTCACGAATATCCCCATGCGGATTGCTCATAGCGTGGATGGATTAAGGTTTCAAACTGAGAGCCGAGACCCTGACGCCATTCGGCTTGCACGATCTGGACAGTCCTATGCGATACCACATCACAAAGACATGCGCCTGCTAAATCGAGCATTTCGCCTGTACTGGACCCTCCCGGGCCAAGCCGAACTTGAACTGTTTAACTGCCTAATTGCCGCAGGATGGACTTGCGAATTATGGCCTAAGCTTGACGTTGTTGATATTCAAGCTGTTGCTCCAGGACAAAGGTTTCGGCTTATTATTGATGTTAAAGATTACTTGTCCCCAACAGCATTGGCAGCTTCGTTCAATGGGTTCGGTGAATCTTTTAAGCGATTTCAAAAGATCATTGTAATTCCTGACTACTTAAAGCACTACCATTCCAACTATGAGCAGCTTTTTAGCAGGAGTCGGGAAACGCTTGGCAAACGCAAGATAGATATTATGACCGTTTCTGCATTCGTCAAAAAATTCATTGGAGAAAATCATGAGACCATTTGACGAATTCTGCATACAGCACTTTGATCTTTTGAAAAAAGTCGCACCTGGGATTACAAATTATTACCAAAGTGCCAGAGGAATAAGCCCAATCAGCCGGTTAGAACTAGGT
>Ga0182239_1000372_pt1 | contig 16647 bp, 21 predicted proteins | sample hydfrate6_PW_210_FD_132456 | JGI IMG/M metagenome (GOLD analysis project Ga0182239, IMG submission 132456) | Subsurface microbial communities from deep shales in Texas, USA - hydraulic fracturing test 6_PW_210 | ecosystem: Environmental > Aquatic > Deep subsurface > Shale gas/oil reservoir >... | reverse complement strand
GGACGATAGCACAAATAAGCGTTTCAAGCCATGCATCTGAAGAACTGTAAGAGAATGCATATCTGAGACCTATCGCTTAGGAGGCGATTGCTCTATCCATGTATCGAGATGAGTCGCGTATGGTGGCCATGCGCGAGACTTTGCTTGAATTTCACCCGGATTGTGGCTATCGTTCGATCTCTGAACACGAGTACGAAAGGCGTTGCCAGTGTACGATTTCAATCAGTGTAAGTGCTGCGGCAGACGAAGCGGCACACCGAAATACACCCTCAAGAACATGCTGCTCTACGCCTGCTCTGAGTGCGATTTCCACTATACCGATATTCTGGATGAACTTGAGAATGGGGACACGGATAGTCGCAGACTGACAGGCGACGAAATCGATTTTATTGAAAGCCGGTTGGAGCAAAATACCCGCCAGATGCAGCTCAACCTCGAATTTGTGCGTCAATTTACCGATGTGGCGGGCCTGAAATGTCTGGATGTCGGCTGTGGTGCGGGGGTGTTCCCTGCATTACTCAAGCATGCTGAGGCAGGGGTAAGCGCCATTGAACCACAGCCGCTGCTGCGCGAGTTTTGCCGCACCCGCTATAACATCAGCCCGCATCATGAACTCGTTGACAGCGCGTATTGGCAACGGGGATTTGTGCGTCACTTTGATATCGTTACCCTGTGGGACACCCTGGAGCATGTAAACTTCCCTGCGCAAACCATTGCGGGTATAAGTCGGGTAATGAAGCCGGGCGGCCATCTGTTTTTAGACACTCCAGCGCGTGAGTCCCTGTCCTACCGCCTCAGCGCATGGTCGTACCGCATCAGCGCCGGACGGAATCCGCTAATGCTCAACAGTCTCTATTCGGACAAACGCTTCGGGCATAAACAGATTTTTACGCAAAAACAGCTCTGGGAGCTCCTCGAAAAGAACGGCTTTAGCATTATCGGGCGTTCGACCCTGCATCGAAGTAAGAATAAGCATGTGATCGTGTGCCAAAAAATTGAATAAAAATGATGGGCTGCAATAGAGGGGATATCAGGTAGAAGAGGTTTTTATCCATATCCCGCATACAAGACCGATGAAAATTCCACCCGTATTCGCAAGCATATCCTGCCATTCACCGTACCGATTTACATACGGCTGTATCAATTCAATCATGCCACTCCAGGCAACAAAGAATATTCCGAGTATCATCCAGTAGCGTGGCTGACGTAACGCAACAGGAAACATCAGGGCGCTGTAGGCGATAAAGTGGTGGGTTTTGTCGCTGCCGGGAACCGCAGGCAGGGCTGCTGCAGGCCATAATGACAACAGGGTAATCGTCACAAGGGTCAGCAGGGTCATAATGCCCCACCAGCGCTGTATAATATGGAATATTCGCCTCATTTCCCGTTTCCCCTTAACAAAAGGTCGTTCTGAGCGTTCCGGTTCATGTTACTGATCCGGAAAAAATCCGCAATCGTTGAGTAATCATCGTGTAATAATTATTCCCGTTTCAGATTAGCCCTCCGAGTATCCCCATCAGGGTTAACCCGCTTATGCAGAGCCACAATGCTGTTCCCTGGATGAAGGTGCGGGGACCGACTTTTTGCAACAGTTCGCGGGTGAGGGCGGTGCCGACAAAGAACAGACTCAGGACCAGAAGTTGCCTTGCGCCGCTGCTTATCCAGCTCCAGAGCTGGTGGGCCTGGGGCAGCAGAGTGTGGATTGCTGCTGCAGCAATGAAGAGCAGGATAAACATGGGGATGCGGGTGCGGCTTTTGCTCCGATTCAGGCTGCTCGCGGCAAATGCTACAGGAACAATCCACAACGCACGGGTCAGTTTTACCGTGGTGGCGTGTTCAAGCGCCGCGTTGCCATAGCTGGCGGCGGCGCCCACCACGCTGCTGGTGTCGTGGATCGCCATCCCGGCCCAGGTGCCGAACTGGTTTTGCCCCATATGCAAAAGATGCCCCACCACGGGGAACAAAACCAGGGCTACAGCGTTGAGGGTGAACACCGTTGCCAGAGCAATAGCGGATTCGTCATCTTCAGCCTCTATCGCCGGGGCAATGGCGGCGATAGCGCTGCCGCCACAGATCGCGGTTCCGCACGCTACGAGGAGGCCGGTGCGTTTAGGGATATGCAGCACACGGCCCAAAAGAATGCCCAGCCCCAGGGTTAACAGGATACCCGCCAGGGTTATGCCGAATGATGTGCGTCCTACGCTCCATACCTGCTGCAGGGGAAGGCCGAAGCCAAGCCCGACTACGGCGCTCTGCAAAAGTATCCTGCTCGCCTGGGCGCTGTAGCGCGGCCAGGGATTTATCCCCATGAGCCCGAAAATAATCCCGCTTCCGAGAGCAAGGGCGGGGCTGACCACGGGGATGAGGCAGAAAGCAACCCCGGTGACATATATCGCTTTAGCGTAGCTGTGGGTGAATGTTGTGTGCATAAAAACCCCCTCGTGTGTGGATAGGAAATGCAAACGATGGGTTGACGTTAGCACTCACATTGTATAAATAAAAATCGATAATATTTGATAAAAACATCAATTTTATTTATGTAAAAGCGGGGGATCAACCCGCCGGGGAGATCCATTCATGCTGACTCTGAGACGGCTGGAAATATTTGTGCAGGTGGCGGAGTGCGGACATGTAACTACGGCAGCACAGCGAATTGGCCTTACCCAGGCAGCGGTGAGCATGGCGTTGACGCAACTTGAGGAGTACCATGGCAGCGCGTTGTTTCACCGCAGCGGGCGCACCCTGCATCTGAATGAAAAGGGAAGGATGCTCCTGCCCAGAGCACGCGAGATTCTGCGTCAGGTTGAAGAGATGCGCCGCATGCTGGATACCTCATGGGATGAGCCCGTAGGCCAGTTGCGGATCGGCGCGAGCACCACCATCGGCAACTACCTGCTGCCTCTGCTCATGGGGGAGTTTACGCGCCGCTATCCGCAGGCGGAAGTGCAACTGCATGTGGGGAACACCGAAATGATAGCACGGGATGTTGTGGCGGGGGAATTGGACATCGGCTTGATCGAAGGGCCGTGTCATGCCCCGGAACTGGAGTGCACATTCTGGCGTGACGATGAGCTTCTGGTGGTGTGTGCCCCGCAACATCCGTGGACCGGGATGGAGATGGTGGGGAGAGATGAGCTTCTGGCTGAAACATGGATTATCCGTGAGCCCGGCTCAGGAACGCGCGAGGTGTTTGAATCAGCCATGGGGCTTGCCGCCACCGAGCTGGAACACCGCCTCGAACTCGGGCACACCGAGGCCATCAAAAAAGCGGTGCAGGCGGGTCTGGGGGTAAGCTGCCTATCACGCCTCGCGCTCGAAACGGAACTCGAACTCGGGCGTGTGGCCGCGGTCAACACCGATCTAGCTCTGCAACGCGACTTAAGTATCATCACCAGCTGCAGCCGCGAGCAGGGGGCGCTGGTGCGGGCGTGCCTGGAAATGCTTGAAGAGCAGAACCAGCCGGGGGAGAATTTAGAGCCGTTTTTCTAACAAGAATGATGGCGTCGCAAAAACTCACCAACTGCGGCGTTACTGTAATTGTCTCGCTGCTTCGACGTACGTAAGTACGCCTCATTGCTCGACAATCACGCGCCTTGCATTTGGCGCTTTTTGCTTAGCCATCTAATTTAATACTTTTTGCGAAAGCATCAAGAATATCAATGTTTATGGCGTTGATGCTACCTATGCCACTCGCATTGTATAGATATCCCCGGTGTTATTTCCGATATACTTGCCTGCGGTTGCCAACTCGTACAACAAGTACACGCAAAGCATCATCTTCTATGCAGGTGACGATTCGGAAATCTCCTACACGGTATCTCCAGAAACTGCCCAGCTTTGAGCCTTTCAGCGCTTTGCCGATACTGCGGGGATTTTCAAGAGGGGCGACTCTGTTGAAAAGGAAGGCAAGGATTCTCTTTGCAATTTGCGGATCGAGTTTTTTCAGTTCACGCTCGGCATTTTCATCAAACTCAATCTTCCATCCCATAGCTTCTCATTACGTCTTCAATAGGAATTGTTTTAGATTTGCCTGAGCGGATATCAATCAGGCGTTGCTCTGACAGATACAAGTCTTCAAGGTCGTCCAGGTGTTCAAGAATTGCTTCACGTGCATAGAAGGTTTTTGTACGACCTGTTGCCTTTGCAAGTTCTTCAAGCCTGCTTTCAATCTCTTCCGGTAAGCGAATTGCCAGCATATCTTCCTCCTTTGCCCAGCAAATGATATACAAGTATATCACAGATATACAAGCAGTATAGGTTCTATTTTACCCTACATTCTCAATGCACAAGTTGTGGTGTTGTGAGCCTCTTGCAAAAAGCTGAAGACTCAGTGCCCGTCATTCCCGCGTAGGCTGGAATCCAGAAGATCTCGGGTCTGACCCAAAAACTGGATCCCCGTTTTCACGAGGATGACTACTTTTGCAAGAGTCTCGAAGGGGTTAAATAAATGACACCGGAACACCGGCAGCGCTTCAACCCTAGTAGAATTTGCCCGGGAAGGGTAAACCGGAAAGAATTTCCCCATTCCGGTTGCTCCGGGCGGGGGCGGGTAATATACTCGACGCGCTGGGGCATTTTCCCTTTTCAGTATATACAAGACTAAGCGCTGCCGACCAAATCAGGTTTGCCCTGTACCTGTCGCAACGCACGTTATAGAGGTCCTGAGGCAGTATGGTTAAACATAAACGTAAACGTAAACGTCAAAAATTGAACAGGAAGTTTGTTGTTCTCCTTCTCGCACTCGCAGGCCTGCTGGCGGCGCTGGGTTTTGTGTTTCATCTCGACTCTGTCGTGCGGGAGCGCTTTGAGGGTAAAAGATGGCAACTGCCCGCCCGGGTTTATGCCCGGCCACTGGAGCTCTATCCGGGTTTAAATCTGACCCCGGCGCAGCTTCTCGCCGAGCTGTCGATGCTCGGCTACCGCGAAACCCCCGAAGCTGAAAAGCCGGGCACGTTCAGGGTGCAGGGCCAGAGCGTTGAGCTGGTTTCGCGTCCGTTTGTTTTTGGTGATGGAGCCCAGCCCTCGCTTCCCTTAAGGATTCACTTTACTGACGGCCAAGTGAAGGAGCTGGTTGATCGATCCCAATCCAGCAGCCTGGGGCTGGTGCGTCTCGAGCCGATCCTGATCGGGGGGATTTATCCCGGCAATAACGAAGACCGCCTCCTGGTGCAGCTTAAGGATGTGCCCCGGCACCTCATCGATGCGTTGATCGCCGTGGAGGACAGGCGTTTTTACTCCCACCACGGGGTCGATCCGAAAGGGCTGGCACGCGCGGTTTTCGCCACGGCGAGCGGAAATGTTCAGGGGGGAAGTACCCTCACCCAGCAGCTGGCTAAAAATTTCTTCCTCACGCCCGAACGTACCATCCGGCGCAAGCTGACGGAAATGCTGATGGCGCTTCTGATCGAGTTTCATTACACCAAAGATGAGATCCTGGAAGCCTATATCAATGAAGTCTACCTGGGCCAGGATGGGAACCGCGCCATCCACGGGTTCGGTCTCGCGAGCAGGTATTTTTTTGATAAGCCCCTGACATATCTCGGCCTCGCTGACACGGCCCTATTGGCAGGGATGCTCAAGGGGCCGTCCTTTTACAACCCGCGCAGCCAGCCCCAACGTGCGCGGGAGCGGCGCAACCTGGTGTTGGAGCTTATAGCGCGGGAAGGTTTCATCAGCGAGGAGCAGTTGGCTGCAGGGAGGAGGGCGCCGCTGGGCGTTGTTGAGCGCCCGCCGCGCGGCACCTCTGCCTACCCGGCGTTCCTGGATCTCGTCCATCGCCAGCTGCAGCGCGATTATCGCGATGAAGATCTGCGCTCCGAGGGCCTGCAAATTTTCACCACCCTTGATCCTCAGGTCCAGCTTGCGGCTGAACGTGCTCTGGCCTTGCAGCTGACCCAGTTGGAAAACAAATATACGCAGCCATCCGATTCCCTGCAGGCCGCGGTTCTGGTCACCAGTACCCAGAACGCCGAGGTTCAGGCCGTAGTCGGGGGGCGCAACGCGCGGAGCAAAGGATTCAACCGCGCCCTCGATGCCAGGCGTCCCATCGGTTCTCTGATCAAACCCGTGGTCTATCTCACCGCGCTGCAGCAGCCGCGCAGATACACCCTGGCCACCATGGTGGATGACTCCCCCCTGGTTTATGCGCAGAACGGCACCGCAGATTGGGAGCCGGAAAACTATGATCATGAATTTCATGGTAAGGTCATGCTGCGCGACGCTCTGATCCACTCATATAATGTTTCCACCGCGCGTCTGGGGCTTGACGTGGGCGTCTCCCATGTGCTCGCGAATCTGCGCCGCCTGGGGATTGAAAGGGCGGTCCCCGCGTTTGCCTCCAGCCTTCTGGGAGCCAATGAATTCAGCCCCCTGGAGGTCACGCAAGTGTATCAGACCCTGGCCGGGGGTGGTTTTCGCACGCCGCTGCGCACCATCCGCGAAGTTATGACGCCGGAGGGCTTGTCTCTACAGCGCTATCCGCTCAACATCGAACAGGTCGTTGACCCCGCGCCGCTGTTCCTTCTGACGCGCACGCTGCAGGACGTGGTGCGCGAAGGTACCGCAAGAGGCCTGAAACATTACCTCCCCGCTGATCTCGATATTGCGGGTAAAACCGGGACCTCGGATGGCTTTCGTGATAGCTGGTTTGCCGGTTTCACAGGCGATCGCCTGGGCGTGGTGTGGATAGGCCGGGATGATAACCAATCATCCGGCCTCACGGGTGCCAGTGGCGCCATGACGATCTGGAGCCGCATGATGGCCGACCTGAATCTCGCTCCGCTAATTCTGCCGCAAGGGGAGAAGATCGAACACGTGTGGATCGATCAGGACTCAGGGTTACGCAGCGCAGCTGATTGCCCCGGAGCCATTGAACTCCCGTTTATCTCCGGGTCCGCACCGCAGCAGGCTGTGCCGTGCGCACAGGAGGCAGAAAAGAGATCGCTTAAAAACTGGTTTAAAAGGATATTTGATGCTTTCGCAGAAAGTAAGAAATCAGATGGATAAGCAAAAAGCGCCAAATGCAAGGCGCGTGATTGTCGAGCAATGAGGCGTACTTACGTACGTCGAAGCAGCGAGGCAATTACAGTAACGCCGCAGTTGGTGAGTTTTTGCGACGCCATCATATTTGGGGGATATTTCGACGATGAAAAAGATTGAGCGTTATTTAGCATATGCCATGATACTCCTGCTCGCAGGGTGCGCCACTCTCCAGCCAGACACCACTGAGCCGCCACCCCCATCCCGCAACGAGGCAGTCATCAGCCTGTTGGATACAGCGCGCAGCCAATCTGCCGCCGGCAAGCATGATATGGCGGGTGCCTCCCTGGAGCGCGCTCTGCGCATCGAACCACAGAACCCCGAATTGTGGCAGGAACTGGCGCGCGTGCGCCTGCAGCAGGGGCAGTATCGCGAGGCGGAAAACCTTGCCGCAAAGGCAAATATTCTTTCCGGCGCAGATATGAATCTGCGAGCACAGAACTGGCAGATAATCGGTCAGGCACGGACGCGCTTGGGTGACCACCAGGGCGCTCAGGCGGCGTTTGAAAAGGCTGAGGGGGAATAGCTGCTACTGGTGAGGGGAAAGTTTCCCTTGTTATCCGAGCTCAATTTTGTCTTGTCAGAATTGTAAAAGCTATCTTGGAGCGGCATATTCTCATTTTTAGGTAAAACTTATCCACATCTTTTAATTGGTTCACGCTTACCTCCTGTGTAGTGTTGATCTTCTATAAGGAATTTATTCTGCCTTTTTGTGTTATCCATAATTTGGGTTTTAATAGATTTTGCTAAGCAGTACGCTAAATTACATGGTACAGCATTCCCAACCATTTTGTATCCTGCAGTTAGGTTTTGGTAATAGAATATGTGGTCATCAGGGAAGGTTTGTATTCTCGCACATTCTCGTATGCTTAACCTTCTATATAGTTCTTCCTTGCCTTCAACAAATATGCGCTTGTTTTGTTCAATAAATTTCATTTTTGGGGCTTGGGGATGAATGGGGGCATGCCTTCCTCCTGCTTGGATTGTGAAAGAAGGTTCATCCCAGCTTCTAACTCTGTTCCTTGACATGTAAATAGTTGAAAATCCACCGGTCATATACTCGTGATTGGGTAGAACACAATCTTTTCCGTTGGTTTTTTGATTGTATTTTGCAGGCAGTGCTGTGTTTTTTAAATCATATATTCTGTCCTTTAGTACGAGTCTATTTTTCAGTGGTTTTGGGAAAACAAAGTTGAAGCCCAAATCTTCACGAATCCCAATAAAAAAAACTCTTTTCCTTTCTTGGGGAACACCGAAATCTATAGCGTTAAGTAGCATGAAGTTTAATCGATAGCCACTTTCTGAGAACATTTCCTTGATGTTTGTTAAAGCTTTAGAATGCCTTTTTGCCAGCATGCCAGAGACGTTTTCCGCAAGGAAGAATTTAGGTTTTTTATCTCTTAAAACCCTTATGTATTCGAAGAAAAGTTGTCCTCTTTCGTCTTCTATGCCTCTTAAGGCACCAGCCTCGCTCCAACTCTGACATGGAGGACCGCCAATTAGTCCGTCACATTCAGGAATTTGATCTGATTCAATTTCCGTTATTGAGCGTCTATCAAGCAGTGTTTCAGTGAAGTTTTTTTCATACGTTTCCCAGATATCTTTGTCGTACTCATTTGCCCATAGGGTTTTGAATCCCGCGGCCTCAAACCCTTTGTCCAACCCGCCAGCTCCTGAAAAAAGAGAAACTATATTCATTGGTCACCTCTTACTGTTATGAGTTTTGCTTCTAGCAGATTAGCCGTGTTGTCAGGGTCTTTAATTTCAATATCGCATATTGAAACATTTTTACAATTCATGAGATTTTTTATGTCGTTGTTGTTATGAGATTCAAACTTACTTTTTCGCATAATGCAAGTTAAGTTAAAGCCTGACACATCCTCTGATGGCACATACATATTAAAGACGCTGCTTGGGTTTTCAATATGCCACATACCCCTAATTCTTAAATTAGTTATGCCAAGCGGATCAATTTTATTTATTTTGCCAAGTTCATTGGTTTTTGTAAACTCAACTTCTTTCAAGCTGTGTATGCTTTCTTTTATTTTTCTATATATCGATGTGTAAGATTCAGCGCTGGCGGCATAGCAATCTCCGTAAATAAACCATAAACTTCTAAGTTTTTTATCAGTTATAGTCCCAACGACATAAATAATGTCCTTTGTTGTCCACTCTTCGCAATTTCTGCAAGCATTAGTTATTCTTGAGTCAGTTGAATATAATTTATGCTTCGGATAGGAGCTATTTAGCGCTATGCTCGAATTTTTTTTCTCGATCTTTTTAACTTCTATGGCATCGCCGTTTTTTAGAATAATGTCAGGGGGGTTCCTAGAGTTCCCCTTGTATGAAAATATTTCAGAGATGATCTTTTCTCTATCTTTTTCTTCCAGGTTGTCTTTGTTTAGGGTGTTTGCAAATGCATCTTGCACGTATCTTTCAAGCGCGTCACCAACATTGTTAATCTTGTTTTTCCCAAGGTAGGCATTTTTCAATTCTACGATGGGGTTGTTGGATATATTGATAATTGCCTTAATAATATTAGACATTTATTCCTCGTTATATTCAATTTCTGTAAATTACAAGATGGTCGAATGGAGAATAACAGTTGTAGAGAATTTTGACAATTTATGATGCTGGCAAGATTGGAGGGATAGGGAGATCGTTGATATTCCGCCGCTCGTAGTAATTCACGTCTTGACACCGCTTACACTTAAGACAATCAACCACAGTTTTTCATACGATCAAAACACGAAGGGGATAAACATTTTTGACTGACGGCAGTAGTCCTGATACTGACTACCGAAAAAACGCAGATTTTCCCGCTCCTCAACCCTGGCTGTCACCACCAGAAACAGGGTTGTCGCAATAGCAAGAGCAACCGTCAACGGTACCTGATTCTTGAGCAAAGCACCCCAGGCCAGCAGCAGTAACGACGCATACATGGGATGGCGGATGAAACGATACAGGCCGACTTTAACCAGTTTAACGGTATTCTCAAAGGGGAGATTCTCAGGCATATCGTGACGATCGCCACGACCACCCACGATGCGTAACAGCTGAACACCATGGATGACAAAGCCAACTGAGCAAATCAGCAGCGTCCAGGAAAGCAGCTGCCGTAAAGCAAACGGCTCGTCAAACCAGTAGGGATGATTGATAAGAACCAGAGCCAGGACACCCTCAAAAGCAAAGAAGCGATAAAAACCGTGACTGCGAAAATTGCGCAACGGACGGCGAGAAACCCACAATAAAATCAGAGAGATCAAAATAAACAAAGTAATACGCAAAACAGACTCCGGTAAGAGGGCAAAAAAATTAACGTTTTTAGAAACGAGACAGGGAGATGTTTTGGAAGACATTGCCACGTGCTCGCTTTATAAATTGACAGTCACTGAAAGACGGCGCTGATTATCACCGAATCAACCGTCCAACCGCAAGACAAACATCAAAAAGGCCAACATGCTCAACCCGGCTCGCTATATCATTATAGCCTTATGCCCCATCTTCCTTCAGAGCCAGATCGGTCTGGTTTCCATGCTGGTATTACCGGCAGGGGGGCTTAATTCAGCGAAAACGTAAAGCTTATAATCACAGCTGGCATGTGTTTAAAACCCTCACTCCTGGTCGAGGTTTTTATTTGTTGAAGAGGAGGGTATAGGTCCTTGTGATTCCCAGCCCGATGCGTTATTAGTTTTCCATCCGCTGATGATGATGACGAATTCAACATATTTGGGAGTTGTAAATGGGTCTTTCCTTGCAGGAGCAGTTACTTAAAGCTGGAGTGGTTGACGAAAAGCAGGTGAAAAAAGCCGAGCATGAAAAAAGGATGCAAAAGAAGAAAAAGAAAAAAAATGCTGTTCCTTCTGAGGATAGCGCCAAGGTCAGGTTGCAGCAGCAACAATCTGAACAGGCGAAACACCACCAGAAATTAAATGCGCAACGGAATCAGGAGCAACAGCGTAAAGCCGACCGGGCCGCTGCGAAGCAGATGATTAAAAGCAAACATTTGCCCCTGGAAGAAGGTGACGTTGTCTACCGCTATGTGGCTGATGGCAGGATTAAGCAGATTTCCGTCAATCAAGAGGTTGCGGATAAGCTCGCTGATGGGAGATTGGGATTAGCGATGGGGGATAACGGTGTCGTCCTGATCCCTGCTGAAACGGTGTTAAAGGTCATGCAACGTGACGAGGATTCTGTTCTGCTCTACAATGATCCGGCACAGACAGACGATGACTATCCCCGTGATTGGTAAGCGCTTGTCCTCCACAGAAAACCGCTCACCGATCCTGCCCCTGGTTCTTTTCATCTTGGTTCAGTCGAGGTCTTTATATTCAACCTTGATGATTTCAAGTTCTGCTTGGCCGCCGGGGGTGGTAAATGAGACCACGTCACCAGCGGACGCTCCGAGCAGGGCGCGCCCAATGGGGGATGCCCAGCTCACGTGACCGCGCGCGGGATCAAGTTCATCGGTGCCGACAATACTGAAAAGCTTCTCTTCCCCATCTTCATCTTCAATTGTGACGGTACAGCCAAACAGGACTCTGCCGTTGGCTATCTTCTGCTGCTCCACCGGATCAACGATGGTTGCAGCCTCCAGGCGTTTGGTCAGAAAACGAATCCGACCGTCATACTGTCTGAGTTTTCTTTTGGCATATTGGTAATCGGCATTTTCACTCCGGTCGCCATTACCCGCAGCCCAGGCCGCTGTATTCACCATCTCGGGTCGCAACTGGTAGAGGATCTCTTTGAGTTCAGCCTTTAACCTTCGGGCACAGGCTGGGGTCATGTAGATGGGTGCGGGTTTTGATATTTTCTGGTTCGACATGGTGACTCAGTTCCAGTTTGATCAACATTGATCTTTATGCTGTTTGGGTGCGGATTTAAAAGGAAAGTGAGCGCTTAACGTCTCCGTTTCCCCCTGCTTCCAGCGGTTCTCTTGGCTTTCTCGACATTCGGCGATTTGCCGCCCCTGCGTGGTCTATGGCTATCTTGTTTTTCCTCACTGCTGGTTCTTGGCTTTTCTCCCCGCGCTTGTCCCTGCTTTGGTTTTTTGGGCTTCTTCGGTCGAACCTTTGTTTGGCAGGTTAATGGAACGTTGTGGCTTGGGATAAAACCGCTCTCAACTTCGCGTGCCAGGGTTTGACCAATCAGGGTTTCAATCGCGGCCAGCAGCTTGACTTCATCGGCACTGACCAGTGAGATGCCTTCCCCTTGCGCGCTGGCGCGACCGGTTCGACCGATGCGGTGAAGGTAATCTTCTGGAACTTTGGGCAGCTCGAAATTAATCACGTGAGGCAGTTCATTGATGTCGAGGCCGCGTGATGCGATGTCGGTGGCAATCAGGATACGGGTCCTGTTGGCTTTGAAATCCGCGAGTGCACTGGTTCTCAGCCCCTGACTTTTGTCCCCGTGGATCGCTACTGCGGAGATATCCTCGCTTTTCAGATGTCTGACTAATTGGTCCGCTCTGTTTTTGGTGCGGGTGAAGACCAGTACTTGTGACCAACCTTTGCTGCGGATCAGATGGCTGAGAAGAGCCGACTTCTTACTTTTATCGACCTCGTAAGCCCGTTGTTTCACACTTTTGGGGGCGGAGTTTCGCGGGCTGACATCTATCCTGACCGGGCTTTTGAGCAGACTATGGGTGAGTTTGCGGATATCGTCGGAAAAGGTTGCGGAGAAGAGCAGGTTCTGCCGTTTTTTCGGCAGTAATGCGAGAATCTTACCGATCTCGTCAGTGAAACCCATGTCGAGCATCCGATCTGCCTCATCCAGCACCAGCACCTCCAGTTGTGAAAACTTGACCGCGTTGCGATTGTAAAGATCAAGTAACCGACCTGGTGTTGCTACCAGCACATCAGCCCCGCCACGTAATTTCATCATCTGCGGATTGATCTTCACTCCTCCGTAGACAACGCTCGATTTTAACCCAAGATGTTTGCCATAGGTTGCGACGCTCTGTGCAACCTGCACTGCCAGCTCACGGGTTGGTGTCAATATCAGGGCGCGGATCTGATTTGATTTAACCTTGTCGCCGCCGGCAAGCCGCTGTAGCAGTGGCAGGGTAAAGCCGGCTGTTTTCCCGGTTCCCGTTTGTGCCGCAGCCATGACATCTCTGCCGGAAAGAACTGCAGGGATCGCCTTCGTCTGGATCGGAGTCGGGGTGGAGTATCCGACTTCGTCAAGGGTGCGTAGCAGGGGGGCTGATAATCCAAGGGAAGAAAAGGTCATAGTGTTGCTTCTTGATATGGGGTTGATTCCGATAGTAGAAAGATCGGGAGTGTACGTTGTGGGGGATTGGATATGCAAGGGGATATGGGAATGTTAGAACAAAAATGCCGGTTGGGGTGAATGTATTTGCTGAGGCCTAGATCCGTAAGTAGATCTACTGGGGTTGCGCTACTGGTATAGTACCTTTTTGCGTGCTACCGTGTATATTGTGCTTTATGGGGAATATGTTGTGACTGACGCAAAGCAGGACAGGGCGATGAACTGGCAGGTCTATATCATCCTCTGTTCGGATGATTCTCTTTATACCGGTATAACCATCGATGCGCAACGGCGCATTGCCCAGCACATCGCCGGGGCAGGGGCTAAATACTTTCGTGGTCGTCAGCCGCGATGCCTGGTTTATTTGGAGAACAACCATGACCGCAGTAGTGCCAGCCGGCGCGAAGCTCAGATCAAGAAGATGCGGCGCGAGGATAAACAACGCTTGATCGCATCGTCTGATAATCAATTGGAAAAGCGTTAATAGCATACCCCACTAGGGGGCGTTCTCAATCAAGGTGAATTATGTCTCAAGAAAAAAACGGCTATCACGAAGAAGGGGTCGAGGTCCCGCATGAGCAGATCCCCGCGGATACCCTGCAGAGGATGATTCAGGAGTTTGTGACCCGGGATGGGGCAGATTGGGCCGACGCTGGTTGTACGCTGGAAGATAAAGTTGAGCAAGTTCTTCAGCAACTGAGAAACAGGGAAATCAAAGTTGTGTTTGACCTGACATCACAAACGGCTAACTTTGTTGCCCGCCGTTGACAGGCAGAAGTCTCCATCTCTTCTTCACCCTTTTATTTGCAGATCGCATCCAAAGGATTCGGTTCAGTTGCTCTCTGTTTTTTACGAACATTATGTACAAAATAATTAAGCTGGAGGTAAATCTATGCATACAAAACAGGCAATAGAAACGCGGCGCGCTGTAAAGCACTTTGATGCAGACCATACAATGACGCCTGAAGAAGTAAATGAGTTACTGTCTCTGGCAATTCTTTCTCCTACAGCTTTCAATATCCAGAATTGGCGTTTTGTTGTGGTCACAGATGCTGAGTTGAGGAAACAAATCAGGGAGGTAGCCTGGGATCAGGCGCAGGTTACAGATGCATCGTTATTCATAGTGCTCTGTGCTGATCTGAAGGCATGGGAGAAGGGGCCCGAGCGGTACTGGGTTAATGCCCCAAAAGAGGTTCAGGAGTTTATGCTCCCTGCTATCGATGACTACTATCGAGGCAGAGGTCAGGTCCAGAGAGATGAGGCCATGAGATCTTGCGGGATAGCCGCGCAAACATTAATGCTTGCAGCCAAATCAATGGGATACGACTCCTGTCCCATGGATGGTTTTGATTTCAACCAGGTCGCTGAACTGATTGATTTGCCTGAAGACCACGTAATTGCAATGTTTGTTGCTATTGGCAGAGGTATAGAAGAGCCATGGCCACGAGGAGGACAGCTGGATCTTGACGAGGTCGTAATTAAAGACAAGTTTGTTCGGAAGACATAGCATGTTGTTGAATCAGACCGGCATTGCTCTGTGCTCCATATAGCATGGGGCGGTTGACTTTATACGTAAAAGAACTTGGGATGTTTTTTCCAGAGAAAAGTGGCATCCCCGGTGTGGCACCGTCATTTTTATCTTCAACAACGATGGAAAGGCGGGGTATTTTATCTCCTCAGGTGACTGGCTTCTGCGTAATCTAGATCACCGCGTGGTTGTTGAAAAAACCCTATATGCCGCAGAGTTGCATCAACAGTACATCCACTATCTGAACCCCTCAGACACAGAGAAATAAACAGCATGGGAACTGAAATAGAACGCAAATTTCTTCTGCAACACGAAGGCTGGCGTCAACATGTTAAATCAACAACCCACATGATTCAGGGGTATCTTTCCGTCAACCCTGAAGCCACCGTAAGAATCCGTATTGCCGGTGATAGTGCATTTCTGACCCTGAAGGGGAAACGCACCCATTTCAGCGCCGCAGAATTTGAGTATCCTGTTCCCGTTGAAGACGCACGTGAGATTTTGAAGCACATGTGTGTTTGCGAACCGATAGAAAAGAGGAGGCATATTGTAGAGCATCGCGGCCACATGTGGGAAATCGATGAATTTCTCGGAGCCAATGTCGGGCTCTACATCGCTGAAATAGAGCTTGAATCCGCGGACACACCCTTTGATCGCCCTGAGTGGCTGGGCAAAGAAGTATCCCTTGATCAGCGTTATTCCAACTCGTCCCTGGTCCAAACCCCTTACATTACCTGGGAGATCGACCATGAAGGATGAATGCAAAACCCTGAGTTTTATCCGGATATGCTGTGGAGTAGACCCTCAGCGCGTACCCACATGAGTGCGCGCATTGTACTCGATTACTCCAATGTGCCCGCTTCAGAAGAGTCTCTCCTCTGTAGAGCAGCGCTGTCCGGCAGGAAGGGCAAACGGAATAATTTACTCTTCCTGCCGGGTTTTATTGATTCAGTGCAATTGTTAAGCAATCTGGCAGAATGCGCTACTTTTGGCCCCGCACACCGGGCATTTCTCCGGTGGCGCGCCTAGTTCGATAAAGCCGCAAATCGGGCACAGATAAAATTCGCTCTCATCCAGGTCTTTACCTTCTTTTACGGCTTCGAGTGCTTTTGCATATATCCGGGCATGAACCTCTTCGGCATCCACAGCGAATTTAAACATCGTTTTCGCTTTATGCCCATCTGCAACAGCCTTATCCAGCATCGGCGGGTACATTTCCTCGTACTCGTAGGTCTCACCTTCGATGGCTGCGGTGAGGTTATCCGCTGTACTCGCAATCATGTCCAGCGCTTTAAGATGGCCTTCCGCATGGATGCGCTCAGCCTCTGCCGTAGTACGAAAAAGTCTCGCGATATTGGCAAACCCTTCCTTCTCCGCCTGTTTGGCAAATGCTCTGTACTTCTGATTGGCCTGGCTTTCACCGGAGAAAGCATCCTTTAGGTGTTCATCAGTTGTTGCCATAATATCCTCCTGTCTGCTTAAGTATGCAAATGTAAGATGTAAGAGCATGCGAACAGCACAGATTTTAACATGCTATTCGCGTTTTACGCAGGTTTTGTTTTGGCCCCAAATTGGTCACAAAAGGCAACTTGAAAAAATAAAAGGGGCCACGCCTGAAGCGTAACCCCTTGATTTCATTATGGTGCCGAAGGCGAGAATCGAACTCGCACGCCCAGAAGGCATCGGTTTTTGAGACCGACGTGTCTACCAATTCCACCACTTCGGCACGAGCAGGGCAGATTATATGGATTGATGTTGCAGGGGTCAAGGGTTTATCGCCATCCGGGAGATATTTGTTACACTCTTTTGAG
>Ga0182239_1000371_pt1 | contig 16660 bp, 13 predicted proteins | sample hydfrate6_PW_210_FD_132456 | JGI IMG/M metagenome (GOLD analysis project Ga0182239, IMG submission 132456) | Subsurface microbial communities from deep shales in Texas, USA - hydraulic fracturing test 6_PW_210 | ecosystem: Environmental > Aquatic > Deep subsurface > Shale gas/oil reservoir >... | reverse complement strand
TACTCCACGATCTCGGATACAACCCCGGCTCCAACCGTTCGCCCACCTTCCCGGATGGCAAAGCGCAAGCCGTGTTCCATGGCTATGGGCACAATCAACTCAACATCAAATGTCGCATTGTCTCCTGGCATGACCATCTCCACACCCTGGGCCAAGGTCACCACTCCTGTCACATCTGTCGTCCGAAAGTAAAATTGGGGCCGGTAGCCGGAGAAAAACGGCGTATGACGCCCTCCTTCTTCCTTCTTTAACACATATACCTCGGCCTTGAACTTCCGATGCGGAGTGATCGTCTTCGGACGGGCAAGAACCTGCCCCCGCTCTATCTCGTCCCGTTTTACTCCCCGCAGAAGAATCCCTACGTTGTCCCCGGCTTCACCTTGATCCAGGGTCTTACGGAACATCTCCACTCCAGTCACCACCGTCTTCCGGGTATCGGTCATACCCACTATCTCTATCTCTTCGCCAACTTTAATCACGCCCCGCTCGATTCGACCGGTAGCCACTGTTCCTCGGCCGGAGATGCTGAATACATCTTCAACCGGCATTAGAAACGGCTTGTCTTTGTCCCGTTGCGGTTCGGGGACATAATCGTCGATAGCGTCTAAAAGCTCAAAAATAGACTTGGCTTCCTCGCTGTTCGGATCGTCGCTCTCAAGGGCCTTTAACGCACTCCCGGAGATAACAGGTACGTCATCGCCGGGAAAATCGTATTCAGACAAGAGCTCCCTGACTTCAAGTTCAACAAGTTCCAACAATTCAGGATCGTCAACTAAGTCTACCTTGTTGAGGTATACAACCAAACTGGGGACACCGACCTGCCGAGCCAAAAGAATATGTTCTCTGGTCTGGGGCATGGGACCGTCAGTTGCTGCAACCACCAAAATGGCCCCATCCATCTGGGCCGCTCCAGTGATCATATTCTTGATATAGTCCGCGTGACCGGGACAATCTACATGTGCATAGTGTCGCTTAGCTGTCTCATACTCCACGTGGGCTGTGGCGATTGTGATTCCCCGCTCTTTCTCTTCCGGGGCCTTGTCAATCTGATCAAAGGGTATAAAATTTCCGCTCTTATTCTTTAAATACAGCATCTTGGTGATCGCTGCCGTGAGCGTGGTCTTGCCGTGGTCAATATGCCCCACAGTCCCTATGTTCACATGCGGCTTGCTCCGGGAAAACTTCTCTTTGGCCATACCTACCCCCTGCTTTTCTGAATTTTATCCGCCAGACTCGCTGGAACGCGTTCATAATGATCAAACTGCATACTAAATGTGGCTCTGCCCTGGGTGTATGACCGCAGGTCTGTAGAATATCCGAACATTTCTTTTAAGGGAACATTCGCCCGAATAATCTGAGCTCCCATCCGGGGTTCCATGCTTAATACCTTTCCCCTACGACCATTGAGATCACCCATCACATCTCCTGTATATTCATCCGGGGTGACTATCTCCACGGTCATAATCGGTTCAAGTATAACAGGACCGGCCTGCATGCAGGCCTCTTTTATAGCCATGGACCCGGCTATATAAAAAGCCTGTTCCGATGAATCCACTTCGTGTTGCGAGCCATCTACCAGGTTTACGTCCACATCTATTACCGGATGGCCGGAAAGGATCCCATTTTTCAACGCATCCCGAATCCCGCGATCTATTGCGGGTATATACTCTTTGGGGATCACTCCCCCGACGATCGAGTTCGTAAACAGGTACCCGGCACCTTCGTCAGCTGGTTTGACTTCCAGAACACAATGCCCGTACTGCCCTCGCCCTCCGGTCTGTTTCACGAACTTTTTGTCCACCCTGGTCGATTTGGTAATGCTTTCCCGGTATGCCACCTGGGGTTGACCTATATTCGCATCGACCTTGAACTCACGAACCAAACGATCAACAATAATTTCTATGTGCAGTTCACCCATCCCAGAAATAATAGTCTGCCCAGTCTCTTCATCTGTGCGGACCCGGAAAGAAGGATCTTCTTTGGACAGCTTCTGTAAGGCTTGGGACAAGGCGTCTCTGTCCTGCTTTGTCTTGGGCTCAATTGCAACATCGATAACCGGTTCCGGAAAATCCATTGTTTCCAATATGATTGGACGTTTTGGGTCGCACAATGAATCTCCGGTTCCCACTTGCTTCAGGCCCACAGCAGCAACAATATCCCCGGACCAGGCCTCCTTGATTTCTTCACGCTTATTGGAATGCATTTTGAGCAAACGTCCGATCCGCTCTTTCCGTCCGGTTTTCGCATTGAGCACTGTCATTCCACTTTCAATATGTCCGGAATATATACGAAGAAATGTTAAGTGCCCAACATACGGGTCAGTCATTAGTTTAAAGGCCAATGAACTCAATGGTGCATCGTCCCGACATTCGCATGCAGCATCTTCACCCTCTGGTGTTTTGCCTATAATGGCTGGCATGTCCTTGGGAGATGGAACAAATTCGACGATAGCATCCAGCAGGGGCTGAATCCCCTTATTTTTGAACGCAGATCCACACATTACAGGGCAAATACTGATATTTCGCACAGCCTTGCGCAGACCATCTTTAATCTCTTCCGGAGAAATATCCTCTCCGGCAACAAATTTTTCCAGAATCTCTTCATCTTCTTCAGCTATCGATTCGATCAGGTGTGCTCGCCAGGTCCTGGTGGATTCTTCCAGATCCTCAGGTATGTTTTCCGAAAAAGTCTTTTTCCCCATGCTTTGTTCGTCGAAATACAGTGCCTTGCCCTGGATAAGATCGACCACACCCTTAAAATCAACTTCTCCACCTATGGGTATCTGCAATGGAACGGGCTTGGCTTTCAGTCTGTCCCGGATCATGTCAACGACCCGAAAAAAATCAGCCCCGGTACGGTCCATTTTATTCACAAAGGCCATCCGCGGAACATGATATCGATCGGCCTGACGCCATACGGTTTCGGATTGGGGCTCAACCCCGCCAACAGCACAAAATACTGCGATGGCTCCGTCCAAAACCCGCAAAGCACGCTCGACTTCGACCGTAAAATCGACATGACCAGGGGTATCAATAATATTTATTCGATGATCCTTCCAAAAACAGGTTGTCGCCGCTGAGGTGATCGTAATGCCACGCTCCTGCTCCTGGACCATGAAATCCATTATGGCTTGGCCATCATGAACCTCGCCAATTTTATGGGACACACCTGAATAAAAAAGTATCCTTTCAGTCGTGGTGGTCTTTCCGGCGTCAATATGGGCCATAAAGCCAATATTACGCTGCTTGTTCAAGGGAATCGCACGGGCCACTTCGTATCCTTGTCCAATCGTTAGCTAAATGTTGTTTTCAAAGTTTAATCGGTCAACTCATGCACACCGCAGCAAACGAGGCTGATAAAAACTTAATTACCATCTATAGTGCGCAAAAGCCTTGTTCGCTTCCGCCATTCGATGTGTGTCTTCCCGTTTTTTGATTGCTCCGCCCCGGCTATTGTAGGCATCGATAAGTTCAGCAGTCATTTTTTTAGATATGCCTTTCTCCCCCCTGGATCGTGCTGCCTGAATCAGCCACCTGGACGCCAAAACTTCCTGGCGATCGGGCTTTACTTCCACAGGCACCTGGTAAGTGGCCCCGCCGACTCGGCGTGACTTCACTTCCAAGTGAGGCTTGACATTATTCACTGCCTGCTCAAAGGCCTTCAAACCATCTTCGCTCGTCTGTTGTCCGAGATCATCTATGGCCTGATACACTATCCTTTCAGCCAAACTTTTTTTCCCATCCCGCATGATCCTGTTGGTAAATTTGGCTACCAATCGGCTCTGAAACCGGGGATCAGGGAGCACTTGTCTTTTAGGCACTGGTCCTTTTCTTGGCATTGTCCTCTTCTCCTGACGTATAACTTACTTGGGACGTTTGGCCCCATACTTGGAACGGCTCTGGCGGCGATCCTGTACCCCCGCTGTATCCAAAGAGCCCCGTACGACTGTATATCGAACTCCAGGCAGATCTTTCACCCGCCCTCCGCGGACCAAAACAACGGAGTGCTCTTGCAGGTTGTGACCTTCACCTGGTATATAAGAGGTAACTTCAATCCCATTCGTCAACCGGACCCTGGCCACCTTTCGCAAGGCAGAGTTCGGTTTCTTCGGAGTGGTGGTATAGACCCGAACGCATACACCCCTTCTTTGGGGGCACTCCTGCAGTGCCGCCCTTTTTTTGGTGGCCACCACCTTTTTGCGTTGTTTGTTGATCAGCTGATTGATGGTTGGCATTGGTCCTCCATTATGACTGTTCTCGAAAAGCTGATTTTTTTACTATATCCACGCATAGCTGTCAATGCTCAAAGTACACCTTTTTCTTGGAGAATGCCCTCGTTTAGATGTTTGCGGGCATTCTCCCGGTTTTTCTATGGGCCCTTGCTATTCTCGATCTTCATCCTGTTCACGATGTTCATTGCTCAGTTCATCTAAAAAACTGTCAGGTTTTTCAGGCTGTTCCGGCACCCGAATATCCAGATTCATATACGGTCGAAACCCGGTACCGGCAGGAATGACCCGGCCAACAATGACATTCTCCTTGAGCCCTTGCAAATAGTCGATCTTTGATTGCATGGCTGCATCAGTGAGCACCTTGGTCGTTTCCTGGAAGGAAGCGGCTGAAATGAACGAGTCTGTACTCAAGGATGCCTGGGTGATGCCCAGGACAAGGGGCTGCGCTGTTGCCGGCTTCAGCCCTTGGCGAATGGCCTTTGTATTGCCTTCCATAAAGGCCAGCTTATCCACTTGTTCTCCCAAAAGGAAGCCTGTATCCCCAGATTCAGTGACACTCACCTTTTTCAACATTTGACGGACAATAATCTCAATATGTTTGTCATTGATGTGTACCCCTTGAAACCGGTAAACATCCTGGACTTCATCCACCAGATACTTGGCCAGATATTTTTCGCCTTTGATTTTCAGCAGATCATGGAGTTCAGGCGCACCTTCAGTTAAAAACTCTCCAGCTTCGACAAAATCGCCTTCCTGGACCGTTATATGCTTCCCCTTAGGTACCAGGTACTCTTTGGCATCTCCTGCCTCAGGGGTAACGATAATCTTCCGCTTCCCCTTCACGTCCGGGCCAAAACTGACCGTGCCTTCGATTTCAGAGATGACCGCAAGATCCTTCGGCTTTCTGACTTCAAACAGTTCAGCGACCCGTGGCAAACCGCCGACAATATCTTTAATCTTTGCACTTTCCCGAGGTTTCCGGGCCAAGACATCTCCGGCATGAACAACATCCCCGTCCTTCACCATAAGGATAGCTCCCACCGGAAGATGATAAATGGCTTCTGTTGCTGTTCCCGGATGCGTAAGGACATTGCCCTCTTCATCGCACAACGAGAGATTCGGCCGATAGTTGGTGGACCGATATTCAATGATGGTCTTGGTGGCCCGATTTGTTGTTTCATCAACTTTTTCCTGATATGTCTTACCTTCAACAATATCCGAAAAACGAACCACTCCTGAAACATTGGTCACAAAAGGTTCCTGAAAGGGATCCCATTCAGCCAGGACTGTATTTTTTTCCACTGTGTCACCGGCCTGGACGTACAGCTTAGCGCCCGCTGGCAAAGTATACCGTTCACGCTCCCGGCCTTGGTTGTCTACGATACCGATCTGACCATTGCGGCCCATGACCATGAGCTGCCCTTCTTTGTTCATCACCGTCCGCACGCCGCTTAAAGTGATCTGTCCGGGGTAACCGGCCACAATGGATGATTGTTCGATTTCCTTGGACGCCGTTCCCCCTATGTGGAAGGTACGCATTGTTAACTGGGTCCCGGGCTCACCGATTGACTGGGCCGCTATGATGCCCACTGATTCGCCGACATTGATTAAGTGTCCCCGGGCCAAATCCCGGCCGTAACAATAGGCGCACACTCCTTGCTTGCTCTGACAGGTGAGGACGGAGCGGATGACCACAGAATGAACCCCGGCATCATCTATGCTCCGGGCGGTCTGCTCATCGATGAGTGTATTGGCCTCTACCAGAAGTTCTTCTGTCTCCGGATGATAGACATCAAACATGGCCAAACGGCCCAGAATACGTTCTGTGAGATTCTCCTGCCGTTCTCCCGGCACACTGGGTCTGGTGATTTCAATTCCATCAACGGTTCCGCAATCAAGTTCAGTAACGATAACATCCTGGACTACATCCACAAGCCGACGAGTCAGATATCCGGAGTTTGCTGTCTTTAATGCAGTATCTGCAAGGCCTTTTCGCGCCCCATGGGTTGAGGTGAAGTATTCCAAGACGCTGAGGCCCTCACGAAAGGAAGAGGTGATGGGCGTCTCTATGATTTCCCCGGATGGTTTGGCCATCAACCCGCGCATTCCGGCCAGCTGCCGCATCTGGTCCGCATTACCCCGGGACCCGGACGTACTCATCATAAAAATAGGGTTATAACTCTCCTCGCGGACTGTTTCCCCGGTTTTGGGATTGACCACTGTGTCCTGGGATATTTCCTGCATCATGGCTTTGGCCACATCATTCGTGGTCTTGGTCCAGACATCAATTACCTTGTTGTATCGTTCCGTTCGGGTAATAATCCCTTCCTGATGCTGGGTATGAATAGCCTCAGCTTCCGCTTGCGCCTCGGACAAAAGACGCCTCTTCTCTTCCGGCACCTGGAGATCCTGAACAGATATGGTCAGTCCGGCCTGGGTTGAATACTCAAACCCCAAATCTTTGAGCCGATCGCTCAAAATAACCGATGCCTTGGTCCCAGCTAACTGATATGCCTGTGCCACCAGCCGAGCGATTGCCTTTTTATTTAACACAGTATTGACCAGATCAAAGGGTACTTTTTCCGGCAGGATTTGCCCGATGATGATTCTGCCCGCTGATGTATCAACCAATCGCCCCTCCATCCGAACCTTGATCCGGGCATGCAAAGATATGACTTTTGCATCGTAGGCACAGATGACCTCGTCCGATGAAGAAAATACCTTGCCTTCTCCGGGCTCAAAAGATCTGGTCAGACTCAAGTAGTACAAGCCAAGGACGATGTCTTGGGATGGCAAAATGACTGGATCACCATTCGCCGGCGACAAGATGTTGTTTGTAGACATCATCAGCACTCGGCACTCAATACGTGCTTCTACGGACAAGGGCACATGCACAGCCATTTGGTCCCCGTCAAAGTCGGCATTGTATGGGGCACATACAAGAGGATGGAGCTGGATGGCCTTGCCTTCGACCAAAATAGGCTCAAAGGCCTGGATCCCCAGCCTGTGCAATGTGGGAGCACGATTGAGCAGAATCGGATATTCCTGGACCACTTCTTCCAGCATATCCCACACAACCACATCTTCGCGCTCAACCATCCGTTTCGCGCCCTTAATCGTGCTGGCATAGCCCTGTTCTTCCAGCTTGGAATAGATAAAAGGCTTCAGCAACTCCAAAGCCATCTTCTTGGGTAAACCGCACTGATGAAGTTTGAGTTTCGGGCCGACCACAATCACAGAGCGGCCGGAATAATCAACCCGTTTGCCGAGGAGATTTTGTCTGAACCGGCCCTGTTTTCCCTTGATCATGTCGCTTAATGACTTCAGTGGCCGTCCATTGGTCCCGGAAATGGCCTTTCCCCTTCGTCCGTTGTCCAGCAAGGCGTCCACAGCCTCCTGGAGCATCCGTTTTTCATTGCGAATAATGATATCCGGTGCACCAAGTTCCAGAAGTCGCTTAAGACGATTATTCCGGTTGATAACCCTCCGGTACAGATCATTGAGATCTGAGGTTGCAAAACGACCTCCATCCAAAGGGACTAAGGGCCGAAGTTCAGGAGGAATTACCGGCACCACCTCCAAAATCATCCATTCCGGGTGATTGCCTGAATCCAGAAAGGCTTCCACTATTTTCAACCGCTTGGAGAGCTTTTTCTTTTTGGCCTGGGAGCGGGTTGTCATGGAGTCTTCCTTCAGCTCGGTCCGCAACTGCTCCAGATTGAGATCTTCCAGAAGCTCCTTAATAGCTTCAGCCCCCATACCGACCCGAAAAGCCTGTTCCCCATAGGCTTCGAGCAGCTGGACGTAATGATCCTCGTTTAAGAGCTGATATTTCTTTAAGGTGGTTTGCACGGGATCCAATACGATATACGAATCGAAATAAAGTACCTTCTCCACGTCAGCCATGGTCATGTCCAAAAGGCTGGCTATCTTGGAGGGCATACTCTTCAAAAACCAAATATGGGCCACTGGAGCGGCAAGTTCTATATGAGCCATTCGATCTCTGCGCACCTTGGAAGCAATTACCTCGACTCCACACTTTTCGCAGACGATCCCACGATGCTTCATGCGCTTATATTTTCCGCAATTGCACTCGTAGTCCTTGACCGGGCCGAAGATTTTGGCGCAAAACAGGCCATCACGTTCAGGCTTGAAGGTCCTATAGTTTATAGTTTCTGGCTTCTTCACCTCACCGAAGGACCATTCCCGTATGGTTTCCGGCGAAGCCATAGAAACCTGGATTCCCCTCAGATTTTGACTTTTGATCTGGCTTTCTGCCGAACCGTGCATAGTAAACAGGTCGTCGAGTGTCATGTGTGCCATCACCCCTTGACTTGCATAAAAGGATTCAGCCTGAGTTTTCCCAGGCCGGAAAAACACTTCGTTAACATAGAAATAATGTTCGCCTCCTGGACACTTCTTTGGTACAAGCCCCTCCAGTTCGTCGGCAATAGCCTTACGGCCATCAAACGGACATAACGAAGTATATATACAAACGCTGGGATTTCAGTACGTGCCCCCATAGCTCTGACAGGCCTGAACGAACATCCCAGCGTTTGGAAGTCTTTCTCTTTCCGTTTGACGCAGAGACACTATTTCTTTTTCTTTTTGTCTTCACTGAGCAAGGTCACATCCAGGCCCAAGGCCATAAGTTCTTTGACCAAAACATTAAAGGATTCAGGCATGGCTGTTGTGAGATAGTTCTCCCCTTTCACAATATTTTCATACATTTTGACCCGGCCATGGACATCGTCGGACTTTACAGTCAAAAACTCTTGAAGCAAATAGGCTGCGCCATATGCCTCAAGTGCCCACACCTCCATCTCTCCCAAACGCTGTCCACCGAACTGGGCCTTGCCGCCCAGTGGCTGCTGGGTGACCAAGGAATAGGGGCCGGTTGACCGGGCATGAATTTTCTCGTCCACTAAGTGATGGAGCTTGAGAATATACATGTAGCCTACAGTTACTGGATTGTGGAATTGCTCGCCGGTCCGGCCGTCAAAAAGGGTGGATTTGCCGCTGCTCGGCAAACCTGCTTTATCCAATAATGACCAGATTTCATCTTCATGGGCCCCATCAAATACAGGCGTACGGGTATAGATCCCTTTGCGCAGGTCTTGTACTGAACGTATCAACTCCTCGTCGCTCATCTCATCCACCAAAGTGGCTATCTCTTCGGTCTGAAAGACCTCCTTGACTTCCTGCCGGAGCTCCTCAAGAGGGATCTGGGCGGAGGTCATGTCCGCAAGACGCCGTCCCAATTCTTTGGCCGCCCATCCCAAGTGGGTTTCCATGATCTGCCCGATATTCATTCGTGATGGCACGCCCAAAGGATTGAGCACTATGTCCACCGGAGTTCCGTTTTCAAAAAAAGGCATGTCTTCTTCCGGCAAAATACAGGACACCACCCCCTTGTTTCCATGCCGGCCGGCCATTTTATCCCCGACGTTGAGCTTTCGCTTGATGGCCACATATACCTTGACCATCTTGATAACACCCGGGGGCATGTCATCGCCTTCAGTCAACTTTTCACGTTTGCGCTCGTAGATATCTTTTACGAATTGCAATTCGTCTTCATAACTTTTTAAAAGCTCATCAACAGATTCATTTGTCTCTTTACTGACAAAGGCCTGGCGTAGTTTTTTGACCGGAAGTTTTGCAAACTGTTCCTGGCGCAGCGGCTTGTTGGCTTCAGCTATGACCTCTCCCTTATCCGTACCCATTAAGGATTTGGACAAACTTTTGCCTTCAATAACCATCCATATCCGTTGCCGGATGGACACGGTCAGTCCACTCACGTGCATTTGTTCCTTTCGGTCCAGTATATGCAGATCCTGATCTTCTATGGTCTTGGTCCGGTCATCCTTTTCCGCAGATCGTCGATTGAACACTCTGACATCCAGAACTGTACCATCAATTCCTGGTGGTACCTTTAAAGACGTATTCTTCACATCCCGGGCCTTATCTCCGAATATAGCCCGCAAGAGGCGCTCTTCAGGCGTCAGTTGGGTCTCCCCCTTGGGCGTGATTTTCCCCACCAGGATGTCGTCCTGCTTAATTTTAGCGCCTATGCGCACAATCCCGCTCTCATCCAGATTGCGCAGCATTTCTTCACTCACATTTGGAATATCCCGGGTAATCTCCTCTGGCCCAAGCTTGGTGTCCCGGGCCAAGACTTCGAATTCCTCGATATGGACCGAAGTGAATACATCTTCTTTGACGCAACGCTCTGAAATGAGGATAGCATCCTCAAAGTTGTATCCACACCAGGGCATGAAGGCCACAATGAGGTTCTTACCCAAAGCCAGTTCCCCATCGCGGGTACATGGTCCGTCAGCTAGAATATCCCCTGTGATGACCTCTTGCCCCATCTGAACCCGCGGGGTCTGACCGAAGCAGCTGTTCTGGTTTGATTTGTGGAATTTTTGCAATTCATAAACCTGAACATTTCCGGACTTGGGAGCAACATTGCCTTTGTAAGCAACAACAATATGCTTTGCATCCACATAATTGACCACCCCGTCGGTCTCGGCCAGGATACAATTTCCTGAGTCCCGGGCTACTTTAGCCTCCATCCCGGTCCCTACCAAGGGCGGCTCGCTTTGCAAAAGCGGCACCGCCTGCCGCTGCATGTTGGAACCCATCAGGGCCCGGTTTGCGTCGTCATGCTCCAGAAAAGGAATTAACGCCGCTGAAACTGACACAATCTGGCTGGGGGCAATATCCATGAGGGTGATCCGGTCCTTCGGCACCAGGGCGAATTCACCGCCTTCACGAGCTGCCACCTGGTCGTTGACGAATTGCTTGTTTTCGTCGAGTTGCGCATTGGCCTGGGCTATAATTTCCGAGCTTTCACCTGAGGCGTCTTTGTAAATGATCTCATTGAGAACCCGCCCCTCCTTGGCCACCCGGTACGGTGTCTCAATAAACCCGAATCGGTTCACCTGAGCGTAAGTCGTCAGAGAAACAATAAGGCCGATGTTCGGACCTTCCGGGGTTTCAATTGGGCATATACGTCCATAATGGCTTGGATGCACGTCCCGAACTTCAAATCCTGCACGTTCCCTGGTCAATCCACCCGGCCCAAGGGCCGATAGACGCCGTTTATGAGTTACTTCCGATAATGGGTTTGTTTGATCCATAAACTGAGAGAGCTGCGAGGTTCCAAAGAACTCCTTGACTACAGCAGTCACCGGCTTTGGATTAATCAAATCATGGGGCATAAGCGTCGCGACTTCCTGCTGCGTCATCCGCTCCTTAATTGCCCGCTCCATGCGGACCAACCCAATGCGATATTGATTCTCAACCAGCTCGCCTACCGGACGGACCCGGCGATTGCCCAAATGATCTATATCATCAGCTGGTCCGTGTGACTCTTTGAGGAACACCAGATGCTTGATCGCCAGCAGTATATCCTCATTGCTCAGCACACGGTGATCAAGGGGCTGATCAAGTCCCAACCGATGATTCAGTTTATATCGACCGACTGGAGAAAGATCATAATAATCGGAATTTCTAAAAATATTTTCAAAAAAAGATGCAGCAACTTCCGGGGTTGGAGGTGAACTTGGGCGCAATCGGCGGTAAATTTCGATCTGGGCCGACTGCCTGTCTGTCGTCTTGTCCATCTCCAGGGTATCCCGGATGCAGGTCGAGACTTCTACGCCCTGCGTGTGCAGAACATCTATTTGCTGCTGCTCGTATTTGGTCATCAAGTCCACAAGTTCAGGTGTAACCGGGTCCCCGGTCTCAGCCAACAATTCTCCAGTATCCGGCTCAACCACATCCTGGGCCAGATATTCGGACAGGAAGGAATGCGGATCTACTTCCAATCGATCGATGTTGTTTTTTAATATCCTTTTCCAGGCCCCACGGGTGATCTCTTTCCCGCTGGAGACCAAGAGCTTTCCCTCCGAAGTGTATATATCGGCAAACGCACTTTCCCGGCGAATCAAATTCGGATCAAGAATCCGAAAAACCTTATCTCCCTCCAGAATGTATGACTCGGTTTTATAGAAATAGTGTAGTATTTCCTCTTTGGTCAGCCCCATTGCCTTTAAAAGTATGGTCACAGGCATTTTTCGTCGGCGATCTATACGTACATAAAGTATATCCTTATGATCGAAGTCAAAATCCAGCCATGACCCGCGCATGGGAATTATGCGACAGCTGTACAATACTTTGCGGCTCACATGAGTTTTGCCTGAGTCATGGTCAAACAGTATGCCTGGTGATCGCTGCAACTGATTAACAATGACCCGCTCGGTTCCGTTAATGATGAAAGTCGCTTTTCCGGTCATCAAAGGGATATTCCCAAAATATATATCCTGTTCCTTAATATCCCGTATACTGCGCGTATCCGTTTCTTCATCCACATCATAAACAATGAGCCTGACCTTCAGCCGAATAGGTACCTCATAGCTCAGGCCCTTGGCCAAACATTCTTCCTTATCGTATTTTGGCTCTCCCACCTCATAGCTGACATATTCCAAGGTCGCGGTTTGATAAAAGTCTTCGATAGGGAAAACTGATCGAAAAGCCCCTTCCAAACCAGTGTCCTCACGACTGGCCGGCGGCACATCGCGCTGCAGAAAGTCATGAAAGGATTCCAGCTGCAGACGCAAAAGATGAGGGATATCCAAAACCCGCCCGATCCGGCCAAATCTTTTAACCAATTGAGTCATTTCGTCCCCTTCTAGGCTCATATTTGCGATTGACGAAGACTGAGTTTATTTTGTATTCTATTCAAAATGACGTAATTCAAAAAGAAAAATGTAGAGGAAGAACTGTTATACTAGGGAAGGGCTGTCATTTTTACAGTGACAAGACCAAAGAACACGCTTATCTTAGATAAGCGTGTTCTTTGGTGAACGATTCGTGCTGCAAAGAGCAGCGATTTACTTGAGATCAACCTTTGCGCCGACTTCTTCAAGCTGCTTTTTTATATCATTTGCATCATCTTTTGCTGCTGCTTCCTTAATGGTAGACGGCAGCTCATCGACCTTTGCCTTAGCCTCTTTGAGTCCAAGTCCGGTGATTGCACGAATTGCTTTTATGACTGCAATCTTATTACTTCCTACCTCAGTAAGTACAACTTCAAATTCGGTCTTTTCTTCTTCTTCCTCAGCTGCTGCGCCTTCTGCTCCCCCAGCAACCATCCCTGCCATTGGAGCCATTGGGGCTGCAGCGGAAACGCCAAACTTTTCTTCCAGTTCCTTGATAAATTCAGACAGCTCTAGAACTGTCATATTTGAAATAAAGTCGACAACTTGTTCTTTTGTTACATCTGACATTGAATCCTCCTTGGTTCCATGCATGGCTTTGGCTTTTTAGGCCTGAGCATTTTCCTTTTGTTCTTTGATTCCATTGAGGGCATAGAGCATATTTCGCAACATATTGGCAAACAATCCAACAAAATTACCTGGAACGGCATTCATTGTCCCCATCATCATTGACAATAGCTGTTCCCTCCCAGGAAGCTTTGACAAGGCCTCAATATCATCAGCCGAGAGCATCTTTCCCTCATAGCTGCCAAAGCGCACAAAAAACTTTTTATTTTCCTTGGCAAACTTTGATAATACCTTTGCAGCGACAACTGGATCATCGTACCCCAAAGCCAGAGCACAACATTCTTTAAATTCATCTTTTATCACTGCATGAGGACTGTCATCTAAGGCTAAACGGGCAAGGGTGTTCTTCACCACTTGATAATGAACACCCTCTTCCCTGAGTCGGCTGCGCAACGTCTCCAGCTCTTCCACCTTGAGTCCACGAAAATCGGTGACCAAGGCGATGCTGGCTTGTCCGACCCGATCACTGAGCTGCTCTATGACTTGCTTTTTCTCTGACCTGTTCACTCTGACCTCCACGATAAAAGGAGCAAAGCCAAAGCCTGTCTCGACAGGAAATTAAGGCTGGGCCACCTGTTGTCTTTGACTCTTTTCCTGGTTGCGGATTCGTTGTTTACTCCAGAAATTTTCGTATCGAGTTGGGATCAATCTTTACCCCGGGCCCCATTGTGGTGGATAAGGCTAACGCCCTAAAATACGTGCCCTTAGCTGAACTCGGTTTGGCCTTATTAAGAGAATCCAATAAGATTCGCAAGTTGTCTCGAATCTTCTCAGGTCCAAATGAAACTTTACCCAGAGGTGCGTGAACTACACCAGCTTTATCAACCCTGAACTCGACTTTACCAGCCTTAATCTCTAAAATCGCCTTTCCAATATCAAACGTAACTGTTCCTGTTTTGGCATTCGGCATCATTCCTCGAGGACCAAGAATTCGCCCGATTTTGCCCACAACCGACATCATGTCCGGTGTAGCAACGGCTTTGTCGAAATCCAACCAACCTTGTTGAATTTGTTGGACCAGATCATCGCTGCCAACCACATCTGCTCCGGCTGCGCGGGCTTCTTCTTCTTTCTCACCCTTACAAAAGGCAACAACCCGAACCTGTTTTCCGAGCCCATGTGGTAAACTCACGCCACCACGAACCATTTGATCAGAATGTTTCGGATTGACTCCCAGGCAGACCGCTACATCAACACTCTCATCAAAGGAAGCATATGCCGATTCCAGTGTCAGGTTTATCCCTTCATCCATGGGATATCGGCTTTGTCTATCGATGAGCTTTTGGGATTGTTGATATTTTTTCCCATGTTTTGGCATCTCGTAACTCCAGCTATTTTGCTACTTCGATTCCCATGCTCCGGGCTGTGCCAAGAATGGTTTGCACGGCTGATTCCAGACTCGTGGCATTCAAATCCGGCATTTTCAACTGAGCTATCTCCTGCACACTTTCCTTGCTCACCTTGCCAACTTTATCTTTGTGCGGCTCACTGGATCCTCGATCCACTTTGGCAGCCTTTTTGAGCAAAACAGCAGCTGGAGGTGTTTTGGTAATAAAACTAAAGGACCTGTCGCCAAATACGGTGATCACAACTGGAATGATCATCCCCTTCTGATCCTGCGTCTTGGCATTAAAGGCCTTACAAAACTCCATGATATTTACTCCGTGCTGACCCAGTGCCGGACCAACTGGCGGAGATGGATTTGCAGAGCCAGCAGGTATCTGGAGCTTGATTTTTGCCAGTATTTTCTTGGCCATTAGAGTTCCTCTCTTTCTCGGGCTAAAATGACAGCAATAAGGTCGAAATGCTTGTTCACTGAAGGAATCAGCAGCCCATCATTTTTCAACTGCCACATTTCTATTATTGACTTTTTGTAACCTGAACAAAATCAAGTTCAACTGGTGTATTGCGCCCGAAAATTGACACAGATACTTTTAACTTTCCTTTATCAAAATTCACTTCTTCAACATAGGCATCAAAGTTGGCAAATGGACCATCAATAACCTGTACCTTGTCCCCTGGATAAAAACTAAATTTGGGTCTTGCCTGATCTTTTCGTGATTCTATAGTTTCAAGCAAACGATTAGCTTCCGCATCACTAAGAGGAATCGGTTTTTCCTTGTCCCCGATAAATCCTGAGACTCGTGGTATAGTTTGTATTAAATGCCATGACTCATCAGTAAGATGCATTTTTACTAATACATATCCTGGGTAAAACTTTCTGGTAGTCGTTTTTTTCTGGCCTTTCACCATTTCCACAATTTTTTCAGTAGGTACTATAGCTTCTTCTATAAGTCCTTTCACCTTGTCTTTCCGGATAAGTTCCAGTAGAGTTTTCTCAACACGCTGTTCATACCCAGATAAAGTCTGTACTATATACCAACGAGACGTATGTCCATTACTTTTCATGCATATGGCCTAAGGGAGTATAACTTCGAGAATTTTAGACAATGCAACGTCCACAATTCCGAGAAACACAGCAATCAAACTGACAAGAAATACAACAGATCCACATGTAGCCAATGTTTGCTTTTGGCTAGGGTAGGTCACCTTTTTCATTTCAATCTTTGACTGCTCGAAGAATTCCCGAAATCTGAGGACTTTTTCCCGCAGACTTGGTGAAGCCTTTGCCTCAGCTTGGTTTTTTTTGGCTTTTTTTTTGGCCATAATATTCTTTGGCAGGCCAGGAGGGATTCGAACCCCCAGCCCTCGGATTTGGAGTCCGATGCTCTACCAATTCGAGCTACTGGCCTGCATTAGGTTGAATTTTTTATTCAGCCGGAGGGTACTCTGGCCAAATATTTATTTTCCTTCTTTGTGTGGCAGATGCCGACCACAAAACGGACAATATTTCTTCAGCTCGAGCTTTGCAGTCGTATTTTTTTTATTCTTAAACGTAGAATAATTACGACGCTTGCACTCAGAACATCGAAGCTGAACTTTTACTCGCATAGATTACTCCACGATCTCGGATACAACCCCGGCTCCAACCGTTCGCCCACCTTCCCGGATGGCAAAGCGCAAGCCGTGTTCCATGGCTATGGGCACAATCAACTCAACATCAAATGTCGCATTGTCT
>Ga0182239_1000369_pt1 | contig 16730 bp, 11 predicted proteins | sample hydfrate6_PW_210_FD_132456 | JGI IMG/M metagenome (GOLD analysis project Ga0182239, IMG submission 132456) | Subsurface microbial communities from deep shales in Texas, USA - hydraulic fracturing test 6_PW_210 | ecosystem: Environmental > Aquatic > Deep subsurface > Shale gas/oil reservoir >... | reverse complement strand
CGTAAAAGCAAAGTAATTAACTTGGCCCGCTTAATGCCACTATTTAGTTTTCAAAGATCAAAGGCGATCTGCACTTTTTTATGTATCAAAGAACCGGTGCTTGCCTTGTCAGTCAACGGCCATCCCGTGGCCGGCGACAATTTTTACTTATATAATTTTGCCGCCGGGCTGTCAACATTAAATTTCATTTTTTTTAATTAAATTTTTAACAGCCCTGTTGGCGGAAAGCCAACGTCCATCGGGAAAAGGCCGCCCGATTGGATGAGTTTGTGCGTTGTACCTGTCACAAAAACCTTTGTCAACCATAAAAAAACAATTCGCGCACTTTTCCCGTTATGCGTGAAATGCCCGGATCTGCTCCACCACGTAATCCTGCTGTGAACGGCTCATCTCGGGAAATACGGGGATGGCCAGCGTGCCGGCGGCAGCCGACTCGGCCGCGGGCATCTGCCCCGGCTGATAGCCCAGATCGGCAAAACACTGCTGAAGGTGCAGGGGCACCGGGTAATAGATCTCGTTGCCCACCCCGGCCTCGGTCAAAAATTCCCGCAGCCGGTCCCTGCCTTCTGCCACGGATATGACAAACTGATTGTAGATATGCCGATCCTGTATTTCCGCAGGACAGCCGATCTGTTCCGAAAGCCCGGCATCTTCAAACAACTGCCTGTATCTGGCCGCATGTTCCTGCCGCTTTTGGGTCCAGGAATCCAGATGCGTCAGCTTGATGGAAACAATGGCCGCTTGCAGGGCATCTAGGCGGAAATTGCCGCCTATGTACTTATGGTAATACTTCGGGTGTGCCCCGTGGACCCGGAGGATCTTTAACATTTCGTAATATTCGTCTGAATCCGTGGTAACCACGCCCCCGTCGCCGAATCCCCCCAGATTTTTGGACGGGAAAAACGAGAAGCACCCGAAATCTCCCATGGACCCGGATCTTTGCCCCTTGTATTCCGCGCCGATGGCCTGGGCCGCATCCTCGATCACCACCCACCCGTTTTCCCGGGCAAGGGCATTGATCGGCGCCATTTCCGCGCACTGACCGTAGAGGTGTACCGGCATCACAGCCTTGACGGACCGCCGCTCGGATTTGGACATTGCACGCACCGCCGCCTCGACCTGCTCAGGCGAAATATTGTAGGACTCCGGATCAATGTCTGCAAAAACCGGAATCGCGCCCAGGCGGGCAATGGAGCCGGCACTGGCAAAAAACGTGTACGGCGAGGTGATCACCCGGTCGCCCCGACCGATGCCCCCGGCCATCAGGGAAAGCAGCAGGGCATCTGTGCCGGAAGACACGCCCACGGCATACTGTGTGCCGCAGTAGGCGGCAATCTCGTCTTCCAGACGCTCCACGTAGGGTCCGAGGATAAACTGCTGGGATTCATAAATCTTTTCCGTCACCGCCAGGCATTCGTCCTTTATGGACTGATACTGGCGCTTCAAATCGAGCAAAGGTACTTGCATTTCCCGATCCCTTGTCAAACCACCATTGTTTGGAACCACGAAGCACACGAAGATTTATAAAATACAAACCTTCGCGTGCTTCGCGCCCCTTCGTGCGCTTCGTGTTTTCTCATAACTATTGGGCACAGACAATCGCCTTCATGCACTTTTCATCCGCCCGCTTTTCTTCCGGCCGTTGCCGTTGTATTTCTTTGCGGTTTTTCCGTTTCTGCTGTTGCCGTTCTTTCCGTTGCCGTTTCCGTTGCCCCCGGAATTAACAGGTGCGCAGACCGTGTAGACCGCGTCATATCCGAACAGGGAATTGACCTCCTGGCGCAGATCCACGCTTGCCTTGAGCTTCATCTCCTCGGGCAAAGCAATCACTGTCTCGGTTTTTTCCGGAATGCATACATGGAGAAATCCCTTGCAGGCGCCCGGGTATTTCTGCAGCACGCTAAGCAGGTCGTCCATGGTCTGTTCCTGTACGCTCTCGGTGTCCACCCGGATGTGCAGGCTGGCCGCCCACTTGCTTTCTGCCTCGTCAATGCGCACCACGCTGTCTGCCAGGATCTTGGCGCTGTTTTCGTTTTTCTCCACCTGGCCCTGGACAAACACCGGCGTATCAGCCACCAGCACGTCCTGCACCGATGTATACAGGGAAGGAAACACCGTCACCTCCACTGCGCCGTGCATGTCCTCGATATCCACAAAGGCCATGGGATCGCCCTTTTTGGTCATAATCGACTTGATGTTCTTGATAATCCCGCCAATTCTGACGATCTCCTTGTCGCTGACCCGGTCCTCCTTGATGGAAAGGGCGTGCACGTTGGCGTATTTTTCCATCACGTCCCGGTATTCGTCCAGGGGGTGCCCGGTGATGTAAAAGCCGATGGCCTCCTTTTCCAGTTCCAGGAGATATTTTTCGTCCCACTCGGGCAATTCCGCAATTTCCGGGGTATTGAGATTATCCACCCCCGGATCCGTTGTCCCGCCGAAAAGCGACATCTGGGGATCGTTTCGTTCCTTCTGCACCCGCTGGCCGTAATCAATGGCGTCTTCTGCCGCGGCCATAAGCGCGGCCCGGGTGTATCCCGTGAAATCAAACGCACCGCACTGGATCAGGCTTTCCAGCACCCGCTTGTTAACCTTGCGCAGATCCACGCGCTGACAGAAATCAAACACGGATTCAAACCGGGCTTCCCGGCGGATCTCCACAATGGAGTCAATGGCGGATTCGCCCACGTTTTTCACGGCTGCCAGGCCGAAACGGATCTTGCCGCCGGAAACCGTAAAGCCCTTGTCACTTTCATTGACGTCCGGCGGCAAGATGGGGATGTTCATGTTGCGGCATTCGGCAATGTAGTTGGCCACGTTGTCCGAGGAGTTCATTTCCGAAGTCAGCACTGCTGCCATGAATTCTTCGGGAAAATGGGCCTTTAAATAGGCGGTCTGATAGGCGATCATGGCGTATGCGGCGCTGTGGGACTTATTAAACCCGTAGCCGGCAAAGGTCTCGATCAGCTCGAAAAGCTCCTCTGCCTTGCCCTGCGCAATGCCGTTTTCCATTGCCCCCTTGATAAACCGGTCCCGGTGTTCGGCCATGACCTCGGGGATCTTCTTTCCCATGGCCTTTCGCAGGCTGTCTGCTTCTGCCATGGAATAATTGGCCACCTCTCCGGCGATCTTCATCACCTGTTCCTGGTACAGGATCACGCCGTAGGTGACATCCAAAACCGGTTCAAGTTCCGGTATCAGGTATTCCACCGGCTTTCTGCCGTGTTTGCGCTCCACGTAGTCGTCATGCATGCCGCTGCCCATGGGCCCGGGCCTGTACAGGGCCACAAGAGCTGTGACCTCGGCAAAACTCTCGGGCTTCATCCGGATCAGCAGATCCTTCATCCCGGAGCTTTCCAACTGGAACACGCCGGAGGTATTGCCGGCGGAGAGCAGATGATAGGTTTTCTCATCGTGTAAGTCCAGATTGCCCAGATCGGGCGGGGTTTTTCCCTGGGATTCGATGATGTTCGCGGCGTTGGCCATGATGGTGAGGTTGCGCAGGCCCAGAAAATCGAATTTCACCAGCCCGATTTTCTCCACCATTTTCATGTCAAACTGGGTGAGCACCTCCCCGCGCTTGCCTTTATACAGGGGCAGATACTCCACCAGGGGCTTGTCGCCGATGACCACGCCCGCGGCATGCGTGGAGGCGTGCCGGTTCAATCCCTCCAGGGACCTGGAGATTTCGATTAACTCGCCGATGGCGGGATTGGACTCGGCCCGCTCGGAAAGCCGGGGCTCTGTCTCCATGGCGCGCTCCAGGGTCATGCCCGGGGTTTCCGGCACCATCTTGGCAATTTCATCGACTTCCCGCAGGGAAATGTTCAGCGCCCGGCCCACGTCCCGAATCACGGCCCGGGCCTTCATCTTTCCGTAAGTGATAATCTGGGCCACGTAATCCGGGCCGCCGTAGCGGTCCACCACGTAATGGAAAACCTCGTCTCTGCCGTGTATGCAGAAATCCACGTCAATATCGGGCATGCTCAGGCGCGCGGGATTCAAAAACCGCTCGAAAATCAGCCCGTTTTCAATGGGGTCAATGTCGGTGATCCCCAGGGCGTAGGCCACCAGGCTGCCCGCGGCCGACCCCCGCCCCGGGCCCACGGGAATGTTGCGGTTCTTGGCGTACTCGATAAAATCGGCCACAATCAGAAAATAGCCGGGAAACCCCATGGAATTCACAATTCCGATCTCGTAGTCCACCCGCTCCCGGTAAACCGACTCATCGAGTTCCGGCTTTTTTTCCCGGATCTTTTGCATGCGCTGTTCATAGCCGACCCGGACCTTTTCTTCAAACAGCTCGGCCTCGGAGCGGTCGGCTGCCTGGCTGAACTTCGGGAAATGCAGGGTTTTAAAGTCGAATTCCACGTCGCAGCGCTCGGCGATTTTCCCCGTGTTGGCAAGCGCCTCCGGGCATTGGGAAAAGGCGGATTCCATGTCTTCGGCCGGCTTGAAGTAAAGCTGGCCATCGCCGAACTGCATCCGGTCCTCGTCTTCCATGGTCTTGCCGGTCTGGATGCACAAAAGCACCTCGTGGGCCCGCTCGTCTCCGGCATCCAGGTAATGGCAGTCATTGGTGGCCGCTACCGGGACTGAAAGGCGCTGTCCCATGTCCAGCAGGGCCTGATTGACGGTTTCCTGCTCGGACATACCGTTGTGCTGGATCTCCAGGTAAAAATTGTCCGCCCCGAAAATATCTGCGTAAAACCGGGCCGCGGCCTCTGCCTGATCCACCCGGCCCTCCAGGATGCGCATGGGGATTTCGCCCTTGATGCACGCGGACATGCCGATCATGCCTTCGGCATGGGCCTTCAGGATCTCCTTGTCAATGCGGGGCTTGTGATAAAAGCCCTCCACGCTGGCAACTGTGGCCAGCCTGCACAGATTCCGGTACCCGGTCTGGTTGCGTGCCAGCAGCACCAGGTGGCTCATTCCCCGGTGATCCGAGGGGGTTTTATCCCGCAGCGTGCGCGGGGCCACGTAGCACTCGCATCCGATCACCGGCTTGATGCCTGCATCATGTGCCTGCTTGTAAAAATCCACCACCCCGAACATGGTTCCGTGATCCGTGATGGCCACAGACGGCATGTCATACGCCCTGGCACGGGCCAGCAGGTCCTTGATCCGGATGGCCCCGTCGAGCAGGCTGTATTCCGTGTGTACGTGAAGATGCACAAAACCGGCAGGATTGGTACTCATAAAGCCCTCAATTTCAACCGCTTTTCAGCAGATTGAGCAAAAAGATGAACCACGAAGCACACGAAGATCACGAAATATTTATGAAACAAACCTTCGTGGACTTCGTGCGGCTTCGCGGTCTTCGTGTTCAAATCCAGTATATGGCAACCCGACGGATCAGTCCAGGCTGTAATTGGGCGCTTCCTTGGTGATAATCACATCGTGTGCATGGCTTTCGCGCAGGCCGGCCGGGCTGATCTTGATAAAACGCGCCTTTTCGCGCAGCTCGTCAATGGTGTGGCTGCCCACGTATCCCATGCCGGACTTGAGCCCGCCCACGAGCTGATAAACGTTCTCACCGATGGTGCCCCTGTAGGGAACCCGGCCCACGATGCCCTCAGGGACCATTTTATCGGCTTCGACTTCCTCGCCCTGGTAATAACGGTCCTTGCTGCCATCCTGCATGGCCTCAAGCGAGCCCATGCCCCGGTAGGCCTTGTAGCTTCTGCCCTGGTAGATGATTTTCTCGCCCGGGCTTTCCTCTGTGCCGGCAAAAAGCCCGCCGATCATTACAGAATGCGCGCCCGCGCCCAGGGCCTTGGTAACATCACCGGAATACTTGATGCCGCCGTCTGCGATAATGGGCACGCCGGCTTTATCCGAAACCGGCCGGCAGTTCATAATGGCCGTTAACTGGGGCACGCCGATTCCTGCGACAATACGGGTGGTGCAGATGGAACCCGGTCCGATTCCAATTTTGACGGCATCCACCCCGGCCTCGATCAGGGCCTCTGTGCCCTGGGGGGTTCCCACGTTGCCGGCGATCACATCCACCTCCGAAAAACGCTTTTTCAGCGTTTTCACGGCATTGATCACGTTTGCCGAAAACCCGTGGGAAGTGTCTATCAGCAGGATATCCACATTGGCCTGGACCAGGGCTTCGGCCCGGGCTTCCATGTCCTCGCCAACGCCCACGGCGCCGCCCACGCGCAGGCGGCCCAGGCTGTCCTTGCAGGCATCCGGGTATTTCTTGAGCTTTTCAATGTCCTTAATGGTAATCATGCCGGTGAGCCGGCCTTCCGGGTTGACCACCAGCAGCTTTTCAATGCGGTGCTCGTGGAGTATCCGCTTGGATTCGGCCAGGCTGATGCCTTCTGCCACGGTGACCAGGTTCTCCTTGGTCATCACTTCCTCGACCCGCCTTTCCATGTCGGTTTCAAAGCGCAGGTCCCGGTTGGTCACGATGCCCACGAGTTTCTCGCCCCGGGTCACCGGCACACCGGAGATCCGGTACTGCTGCATGAGATTGAGCACCTTTCGGATCGGCACGTCGGGTTCGGTGGTCACCGGGTCCACGATCATGCCGCTTTCCGATTTCTTCACGTGGCGGACCTCCCGGCACTGCCACTCAATGTTCATATTTCGGTGTATAAAGCCGATTCCCCCGGCCCTGGCCATACTTATGGCAGTGCGCCCTTCGGTCACCGTATCCATGGCCGCACTGCTGATGGGAATATTTACATTGATATTCCGGGTCAGGCGGGTTGCGGTGCTCACCTCGCTTGGCACCACGTCAGAGTATCCCGGCAGCAGCAGTACATCGTCAAATGAATATGCTTCTTCCAGCGGTTGATGCGTCATATTCTCCTCCCGCAAGATTGTATAGCGGCCCTCCAAAAACGGCCGCTGTATTGTTGATATCGAAAATATAAGATTTTGATTTTACTTAATCACTTAATCACTTAAAACTTAACACTGCCTGTAAAAAAGACTTTTTACAGGCTTATCAAATTTCGTTATGGGCAAAACCGACATATATGATAATAAGGATGCCGATATTAAAACCCAATCCATTATCTACCAAAACATAAAACAGGAAAAGCCAGAACGCTCATGCGACTTCACATCAATCCGGAAAACCCGCAACCCCGGCTGATTTCCAAGGCTGTTGCCGTGTTAAAGGACGGCGGCATCATCGCCTATCCCACAGACACTTACTACGGCATCGGCTGCGATCTGGCCAACAAGAAGGCCATTGAAAAGGTCTACTGGCTCAAAAAGCGGGACAAGCGCGAGCCCTTCAGCTTTATCTGCTCGGATTTGAAAAACATCAGCGACTACGCCAAGGTCACCAACTATGCTTATAAAACCATGAAGCGGCTGCTTCCGGGGCCTTATACGTTCATCCTCGAAGGTTCGCGCCAAGTGCCCAAAATCATGCTGGCCAAGCGAAAAACCGTCGGCATCCGGGTGCCTGACCACAATATATGCATCGAGCTGGTAAGAAATCTGGGAAACCCTATTATATCGACATCCGCATCCACGCCGGAAGGAGAAATATTCAATGATCCGTCATTTATCGAGGAGCATTTCAAAAACAGCATCGATTTGGTGATCGACGGCGGGCCGGTACCCGGAGAACCCTCCAGCGTAATATCCCTTATCGGTGACGAACCCGAAGTCTTAAGAGAAGGCCTCGGAGACCTGGATCGGGTATAGGGGCTATCGCTCCGTACCCGGATCATAAATGTAACCACCTGAAAGCGATCCGGTCTGGACTTCACTGAGCCACTGCCGCAGTTCCGCGGATGTTTTGTCCAGGAAATACTTGACCAGCGGCAACTTTTCTTCGGGCAGGCTGACCGTTTTCGGCTCGCCCTTGATCCCGCCTTTTTCGGCTGCCCAGTCCACGGCATCCGCCATATTGCCCATCCGGTCGATCAGGCCGTGCTCCCGGGCGGTTTGCCCGGACATGATGCGGCCGTCTGCGATTTTGCCCACGGCTGATGTTTCCATTTCCCGCCCCCTGGCAACGTCCTCGATAAACTGGCGATGCACGGTATCGGCAAACTCCTGGAGCAGCCTGCGCTCGTCTTCGGTCATCTCCCGAAGCGGCGATCCAGTGTCCTTGTATTTGCCGCTGGTAATGACAACCGGATACAGGCCGATTTTTTCCAGAAGCTTTTCAATATTGGTGTATTCCATGATCACACCGATGCTGCCGGTGATCGTACCAGGGTTGGCCACGATCCCGTCGGCCGCCGAGGCGATGTAATAGCCGCCCGAGGCCGCAATGTTGCCCATGGAGGCAATGACCGGCTTGTTTTTAGCGGTTTTGCGGATCTGCCGGTAAATCTCCTGGGACGCGCCAACTGCTCCGCCCGGCGAATCAATGCGTACCACCACGGCCTTGATGCCGCCGGAACGATCAAACCGCTGCAGACTGTCGATGATCGGGGCGGCATCCAGGATCGGACCTTTGACATTAACCACGCCGACCTTTTCGCCGTATTTTACCTCTTTACCGCCCGGGGACAGCGCAGAAATCACCGAGAGCGTCACAGAGGCCCCGGCGATGATGCCGGCAAAAACCAGCAGAAAAAACAGGTAGGGATGTCTTCGGGAAAACATGAAACCTTGCCCTCGCGACTGTGATTGAGATTGTTTTATAATTACCACGAAGCACACGAAGATCACGAAGGAAGTGATTGCTTTTTATGATTTTATCTTCGTGCCCTTCGTGCGCTTCGTGGTTTCAACATTTATCCCTGCGAAACAAACAAGCAGATACTCTGATAACTAAAAAACCGGCGGATCGCGGAACCGGGCGGGCAGACATGCGCATTCCGCATGCCTGCCCGCCTGATCACAGCTTTACGATCATACCGCCGGTCGAATTTTACATCCAAGGCTGCTGCCGTTAGCGGGATTCGTCCTCTTGGTCGGCCTCCTGCGTCGAATCCGGGGACTGCATCGCCGCTTCTTCCCCCTGGCCGGAGGCATCCATTGCCGTTTCCGGGGCCGGCTCAGGGGCGGCCTCTGATGTCCCGGCTGCCGGCAATTCTTCTTCGGCCCGGGGGGCGTCGCCGTTTAATTTCTCCTTCAGATTTTCCTTTAACAGCTCGCCGAAGCTCGAAGGTGCGGCCTTTGCATTGTTGACGTAGTCGTGGAGCAGCTCCTGCTCGTCATCGACTTCCAGGCGTTTGATGGAAAGTCCGATCCTGCGTTCTTCCGTATTGATATTGATCACCCGGGCCGTGAGCTGATCGCCCACGTTATACATGCCAACCGGCGTCTTGATCTTTTCCTTGCTGATCTCGGATACGTGCACCAGTCCCTCGATGCCCTCTTCGAGTTCAACAAAAATGCCGAAGTCCGTGACGTTGGTAACCGTTCCGTTGATATCCGTGCCCACGGGATAGCGCTCTGCCACGGTCTTCCAGGGATCATCGTGGAGCTGTTTGATCCCCAGTGAAAAACGCTCGTTGCCCTTGTCAATATCGAGCACCTTGGACTGCACCGTATCCCCCTTCTTGTAAACTTCGGAGGGGTGCTTGATGCGGCGGGTCCATGAAATATCCGAGATATGCACCAGCCCGTCAATATCATCGTCAATACCGATGAATACACCGAAATCTGTAATATTCTTGATCTTGCCTTCAATTACCGAGCCCACGGGGTATTTTTCGCTGATCACATCCCAGGGATTGGGCATGGTCTGCTTCATCCCCAGGGAAATCCGGCGGCTTTCAGGCTTGATATCAAGCACCACGGCCTCGACTTCATCACCCACGGATACCACCTTGGAGGGATGCCGGATTTTGCGGGTCCATGACATTTCAGATACGTGGATCAGGCCCTCGATGCCTTCCTCGACTTCCACGAACGCACCGTAATCGGTCAGGCTGACCACGCGCCCCGTGATCTTTGTGCCCACGGGATACTTTTCCTCGGCAAACGTCCAGGGATCGGGCACCAATTGCTTCATGCCCAGCGAGACCCGCTCTTTTTCCTGGTCAAAAGACAGGATCATCACCTTTATGGGATCGCCGATGCCAAACATTTCAGACGGATGCTTGACCCGGCCCCAGGAGATGTCTGTGATATGAAGCAGGCCGTCCACGCCGCCCAGGTCCACAAACACCCCGTATTCGGTGATATTCTTGACCGTGCCTTCCATGACCTTGCCCTCTTCGATGGCGGCCAGGGTCTCGGCCCGCTTTGTCTCGCGCTCAGCCTCCAGCAGTACGCGGCGGGAAAGCACGATGTTGTTTCGCTTGCGGTTGAACTTTAAGACCTTGAAATCAAATTCCCGGCCGACCATTTCATCCAGGTTCCGGATCGGCCGCAGATCTGCCTGTGAGCCCGGCAGAAACGCCTGCACCCCGATATCCACGGAAAAACCGCCCTTGACCCGGTTGGTGATCACGCCCTTGATGGTGCTGTCTTCCTCGTAGACGTCCTTGATGGCATCCCACACCTTGACCTTGGCCGCCTTTTCCTTGGATAAAAGAACGCGCTCTTCTTCCTCGTCCCACCACTCGATCATGACCTCCACATCGTCGTCCACCGCGGCGTTGACGTTTCCGTCGCCGTCCTTGAACTCGTTGATGGGAATCAGGCCTTCGGACTTGTAGCCCACGTCCACCAGGACATGATCCTTGTCCACGGAAATGATCCGGCCGTTGACGACCTCGCCTTCCTCAAAGCGGTTAATGCTTTCCTCGTACATCTCCAGCAGTGAAGCCATGCTCTGATCGGAAGACTCCCCGTCAGCATCGGCACCGGATGCCTCATCCATTTCCGTTACATCTTCCGTTACATCTCTGTCTTCTGTGTTTTCTTGAAAATTTTCCATTTACAACAATACCCCCTTTGGCCTTATTAATATACTCCTGTAATCAACGGAGTATAACTGGGTTTCATTAACAGAGGCGGAATAAAAATACAATAATTAATTTCCAAGCCGGCTGCATTCTCACGCCATGTCCTGATGCACTCGTAAAAAGTCTGATTTTAGATGGCGCCGTAAAAAGTTCAAGATCAAGGCTTGCGCAATTTCGAAGAATGCAGCGTACTGAGCCGTACGTGAAATTCTGAGAAATTGCGCGTAACGCAGATATTGGACTTTTTACGGTGCCATCATGTCCTGCCCGGTGATTTCCCGGATGCGCGCCAGCATCTCGTCAATCACGCTGTCAACCGGCTTGTCCGTGGAATCAACCGTAACCGCATCTGAGGCCGGCTTCAGCGGCGCTGTATCCCGGCCGGAATCATTGGCATCCCGCTGCTGCATGTCGTTTTCCACTTCCTCAAGGCTCTGGCTGCTTTTTCCCCTGAGTTCCTCGTAGCGGCGCCTGGCCCGGACCTTTAAATCCGCTGTCAGAAAAAATTTTACGTCCGCATCCGGGAAAACCACCGTGCCCATGTCCCGCCCCTCGAATACCGCAGCTTTCTGCTTTCCCAGCCCGCGCTGCAAATCCAGCAGGGCCTGCCGGACAATCGGCTTTGCCGAAGCCGCGGAAGCCAGCATGGTGACCTCCGGGGTGCGGATATAATCGGTAATATCAACGCCTGCAGAATACAGCCGCATGCCGTCTGCCCCGCGCTCAAAACGCAGGTCCAGATCCGCCAGCAGCCGGGCCAGCCCGTCTTCGTCTGCCGGGTCCAGGCCCCGGGCCAGGATTTCATAAGCCACCCCGCGGTACAGGGCGCCGGTATCAATGTATTTGTAGTCCAGGCGCTCGGACAGGGTCTTGCTCACCGTGGTCTTGCCCGCCCCGGCCGGCCCGTCAATGACAATGAGAAGCGGTTTCACAACCTATCCTTTCACCTGCCTGATGACCCTTTCAAAAGCCGCCAGAAAGCGCTGATTTTCCTCGCGGGTCCCTGCGTTGATCCGGATATATTCCGGATACCCGTATGAGGCCATGGACCGCACGATCACGCCCTGGCGCAACATTGCCTCAAAAAAGGCCTCTGCATCGCTTTGCACGTCTATTAGAAAAAAGTTGGCCTCAGAGGGAAAATAATTCACCCCCAGGTGCTCCAGGCCGGCATACAGAAACTCAAGCTCGGATCGCACAAGGGATACGGTCTTCCCGAGAAAATCGTCATCATCCAGGGCCGCACAGGCGCCTGCCTGGGCCAGGGCATTGGCGTTAAACGGCTGGCGGACCCGGTGGAGCAGTTCTGCGAGTTCCCCGGGCATGACCCCGTATCCGATGCGGATGCCGGCCAGGCCGTATGCCTTTGAAAATGTGCGCAGCACCGCCACGGCCCGGTCGCCGGCAGCCCAGGCCAGGCCGTCAAGACAGTCCGGGTCTGCTGCAAACTCGATATATGCCTCGTCAATGACCACGGCCACGTGTTCGGGCACCCGCTCCATAAAACGGGCGAACTCGTCTTTGGAGATAATCGTTCCCGTGGGATTGGCCGGGTTGTTTAAAAAAATGATCCGGGTCCTGTCGGTTATTCTGGCCGCCATATCGTCGAGATCCACAAAAAGCGATTTGAGCGGCACGAAAACCGGCTCCGCCCCCACCGAGCGGACCATGATCTCGTACATGAGAAACGAGGGTTCCGTCATGACTGCCTCGTCTCCGGGCTGCATCAGGGCGCGGGTAAGCATGCCGATGATTTCATCAGATCCGTTGCCCAGCACGATTGATCCGGGATCCACCCCCAGCTTGCCCGCCAGCTTTTCAACCAGGTAATATCCGCTGCCATCCGGGTACCGGTGCAGTTTATCCATGGCCGCCTGCATGGCGGAAATCGCCTTTGGCGAACTGCCCAGCGGGTTTTCATTGGAAGCCAGCTTGATGGAACCGGATACTCCGTACTCACGCTCCAGCTCCTCGATCGGCTTTCCCGGCTTGTAAGGTTTAATGGATCCAATGTAATCGGGTATCTTGAGTTTCATGGCAGTTCACCTCTTGTACCTTTCGAAATACACCACGAAGTGCACGAAGAACACGAAGAAAATGCAACCGGATTAACTTCGTGCCCTTCGTGTGCTTCGTGGTTCAAAGATCAATTTGACGACTCCGGTCGCCACCACTTATACGGCTTGGTTTTCCACCTCCGGTGGACCCAGAACCACTGCTCCGGGTACCTGCGGATGATATCCTCGATAACCTTATTATACAGTTGGGTGGCGGATTCGATGTCCTTGGTCTTGTCCCGGGTTTTGATATGCGGCAGCTCGGGGCCGAATTCCACCCGGAAACTGTCCTTTTCGCGCACCAAAAACAACGGCAGAACAGGCGTTCCGGTCCCCCGGGCCAGCAGCGCCAGTCCCTTGTTGGTGCATGCGGGCGCGCCGAAAAAATCTGCAAAAACCCCGTTAAGCACCCCTGTATTCTGATCCAGCAGCACGCCCACGATCTTGTTGCTTTTTAAGCTGCGCAAAACCTTCCGCATGGCCCGCTTCTTGGGAAAAAGCTCGGCGCCGTCCCGCGTGCGCATTTCGTTGAAAAACCGGTCCAGCGGCCGGAACTCCAGGGGGCGATATATGGCGCTGATCGGCAGTCCGATCCGCCCGGCAGACGAAAGCAGCAGTTCCCAGTTGCCGATGTGTGCCGTGAGAATCAGTACACCCTTTTCCCTTTCCATTGCGGCACGGAGATTTTCCATGCCGCAAAACCGGAAATACTTTCGGATATCCGCATCCTTTAAATGCATGGACCATCCGATTTCAAATATGATGCACACCAGGTTGCAAAACACCCGCCTGGCCAGGATCCGGATCTGCGCCGGGGTCATCTGGTCGCCGAATGCCTGGTGCAGGTTGGCAACAGCCACCTCCCGGTGCCGCCGGTCGAACACGAACCAGATCCGTCCCAGCGCGTTTGCCAGCCTGTAGGCGGTCCGCAGCGGGATCAACCCCAGCAGGAAAAAGGCACGGGAAATCAGGTGATAATAAATCGTATCCATATCAAGCCCCGGGCTGCGGGGCCTGGTTTCAGACATATTTGTCTCCGCAAAAAAGATTTTGGATTCCTCGAATTTCAGCAGGAACACCATTTTCCCGGCTTATACAATTTTTCCGGGCTTTGTTCAAGACATGGTTCTCAGCGCATATGGGTTGACTTGCCGTGCAATTCATTTTACGGAAATTTTTCAGCACAAAAAGCGGGATTTAAGACATGAAAGAAAAAAGGCTGTCCAATGTGGCGGGATTTGACGATGCGCCGTTTGACCGGGGGCATCAGGGCGGCGTGCCGATTGTGGGAACCGTGTATGCGGGTCTGCGTTTTGACGGCGTGCTGGTGGGGGAAATCGAAAAAGACGGCTCTGATGCGGCCCAAAAGCTCGGCGATTTGATTGCCGGCTCCCGCTTTGCCGAACACGTCCGGCTTGTCATGCTGCAGGGCATTGCATTTGGCGGGTTTAACGTGGTGGACGCATTTGCGCTCCACCGCCGGCTGGGTGTTCCCGTGCTGGCGGTATCCCGCAAACCGCCGGACATGGCTGCCATAAAAAACGCGCTTATCAACCGGGTGGACAACGGCGCGGAAAAGTGGCAAATCATCGAGCAGCTCGGGACCATGGAACCGGTGGGAAACGTTTATGTCCAGCGGGTGGGGATCACGCTTGAGCAGGCCGCAGCCGCAGTCAAGCGATTTTCCATTCACGGCAACATCCCGGAACCCCTGCGCACGGCCCATCTTATCGCCACCGCCCTGGAATGCGGCCAAAGCCGCGGCCATCCATAGAAAGCTGTTACGAGCGGTAATCCGCCGCGGAAATATCATACCTGCGCATGATCTGCTGCAGAGCCTGTCGTTCCAGACCGCATTTTTGGGCCGCCTGGGTGACGTTGCCGCCGGTTTCCCGGAGCAGCCCACCGATGTAGCTGGCATTAAAGGACTGCAGCACCGTCTCCTTGGCTTCCCGGTAGGGCAGGCCGCCGACATCTGCAAACCCGGGCGGACATGGTGCACCTTGTCCCCGGGGAAGCGAATCCAGATCTTCCGGGCGGATGGATTCTTCTGCCGAAAACAGGATCGCCTGGATCACGGTGTTTTCCAGTTCCCGCACGTTTCCTTCCCAATGCCGGGACTGCAGCCAGTTCATCAGATCGGCGGAGAGGCGTTTTTCCGGTTTTTTCAGCCGGGTACGGTGCTTTTGCAGCAGATTCTCGGCAATCAGCGGGATATCCGAGGGCCGCTCCCGAAGCGGCGGCAGGTGGACCGGCAACACGTTGATCCGGTAGAACAGGTCCTCGCGGAACACCCCCTCCCGGATCCGGGCTTTCAGGTCCTGGTTCGTGGAGGCTATAATGCGGACATCGACCCGGACGGATCGGGTATCGCCCAGGGGCTTGATTTCCCGCTCCTGGAGCACCCGCAGGAGCTTGGTCTGGATGGCCGGGCTCACGTCCCCGATTTCATCCAGAAAAATCGTGCCGCCGTCTGCCTCCTGGAACAGGCCGGTCTTGTTCTGCGTGGCATGGGTAAACGCACCCTTTTTGTATCCAAACAGCTCGCTTTCCAGGATCTGCTCGGGCACGGTCGGGCAGTTGACAGCCACGAAAGGCCCTGTGCTGCGGCTGGAAAGTTCGTGGACCGCCTTGGCCGCCAAATCCTTTCCCGTGCCCGACTCACCTGTGATCAACACGGTCATATCCGTGGGCGCAACCATGCGCACGGTTTCAAAAACGCGCTGCATTTCCGTGGATCTACCGGCCATGCCGTAAAACAAATCCAGACCGCCATCGTCCTGCTTGAGCCGGCGATTTTCGGAAATCAGCCGGCTGCGCTCCAGGGCCTTTTCCAGCCGGACCACCAGGGCATCGTGATCAAACGGCTTGGTGATAAAATCATAGGCCCCCTGCTTCATGGCGGCCACCGCCGTGTCAATGCTGCCGTAGGCGGTCATCATCACCACTGTCAAATCCGGCCATTTGCGCCTGATGAGCTCAAGCAGCTCCAGTCCGTCCATGCCCGGCATCTTAATATCCACCACAGCCAGGTCGAAATGCCCGTCGCCGAGCATCTGCAGGGCTTGACTGCCGGAGGCGGCCGTATCCACCCGGCACCCGAGATCCGGGGCCAGGCTGCGCGACAGCAGCTGCAGCATGTCCGGCTCGTCATCAACCACAAGGATTCTGGGCTCATCCATGCTGGACACCTCCGGACAATGCGGTTTTGCCCACCGGCAGGGTCACCGTGAAAACAGCGCCGTTGCCGGGTTCGGATTTCACGTCAATATCGCCCCCGTGGCTCTTGACGATGCCGTAGCTCACGGCCAGACCCAGGCCGGTGCCCTCGCCGGTGGGCTTGGTTGTAAAAAAGGGGTCAAATATACGCGACAGATGCCGGGATTCGATGCCGTACCCGTTATCCGCCACATCGACCATCAGTATCCGGCCTTCGGTATCAAAACGGGTGGCAATGGTGATGGTGCCGTCTTCTGCCACCGCGTGCCCGGCATTCATCACCAGGTTGACCAGCACCTGCTTGATCTTTTTTTCATCCATGCGCATGGCCGGGATGTTGTCTCCAAAAACCTTCTCGATGCGCACGTTTTCCATCTTGGATCGATGCCGGATAAAAACCAGGGCGTCTTCAATCACCTCGTGAATGTCAATATCGCCCATCTCCGGCTGGGAGCGGCGGGCGAAATTCAGCAGATCCTCCACGATGGCCTTGCAGTTTCCCGCATGCTTGAGAATGATCTGCAGATCGGAATGGCGCTGGCTGCCCTCATCCGCGTCGCGCAGCAGGAGCTGGGTATATCCCTGGATCACGCCCAGGGGATTGTTG
>Ga0182239_1000368_pt1 | contig 16767 bp, 12 predicted proteins | sample hydfrate6_PW_210_FD_132456 | JGI IMG/M metagenome (GOLD analysis project Ga0182239, IMG submission 132456) | Subsurface microbial communities from deep shales in Texas, USA - hydraulic fracturing test 6_PW_210 | ecosystem: Environmental > Aquatic > Deep subsurface > Shale gas/oil reservoir >... | reverse complement strand
ATTTATAATTGCTGAAGCTGGTGTTAACCACAATGGTAGTATTGAATTAGCAAAAAAGTTAATAGATAAGGCTCATTGGGCTGGTGTGGACGCAGTTAAATTTCAAACTTTTACTGCTGATAAATTAACATCAAAATCAGCTAAAAAAGCTGATTATCAAAATAAAACAACATCTGAGAAAAGCCAATATGAAATGTTAAAAAAATTAGAGCTTAAAACCAAAGATTTTGAAATTCTAAAAAATTATTGTAATCAAAATGGTATTAAATTTATGTCTTCTCCCTTTGATTTAGATAGCATAGATCTATTAAATAAAATTGGTTTAGATATCTGGAAAATACCATCTGGTGAAATAACAAATTATCCTTATCTTAAGAAAATTGCAGAACTTAAGCAAAAAATTATTATGTCAACAGGGATGGCTAATTTATCTGAGATTGAAAAAGCTTTAGATTTATTAAAAGCGAATGGAGCAGAAGACATTACTGTTTTACATTGCAATACGGAATATCCAACTCCAATGGAAGATGTTAATTTAAAGGCTATGTTAACTATTAAAGAAGCTTTTAAAGTTGATATTGGTTATTCTGATCATACTAAGGGTATTGAAGTTCCAACAGCTGCGGTGGCTTTAGGTGCAGAGGTTATTGAAAAACACTTTACCCTCGATAATTCAATGGAGGGCCCAGATCACAGAGCAAGTTTGGAGCCGGAAGAATTAAAAAATATGGTCGATGCAATTAGAAATATTGAAAATGCACTTGGTGATGGAATTAAAAAGCCTTCAAAATCTGAATCAAAAAATAAAGACATCGCTCGAAAAAGTATAGTGGCTGCTAAAGATATTAAAAAGGGAGAATTATTTACTGAGGATAATTTAACAATAAAAAGACCTGGAGATGGCATTAATCCCATGCAGTGGCCTAATATTTTAGGTAAAAAAGCCAAAAGAGAATTCTCTTTTGATGAGTTGATTGAACTATGATCAAAAAGAAAGTATGTGTGGTAACTGGAACCAGAGCTGAATATGGTCTTTTGAGGCCATTGATTAAAAAAATTGATGGGAATCCGAAGTTTGAATTACAATTAATAGCTACGGGAATGCACTTATCACCTGAGTTTGGGCTTACATATAAAAATATAGAGTCTGATGGATTTCAAGTTAATGAAAAGATTGAAATTTTATTAAGTTCTGATACTTTTATAGGGGTAAGTAAATCAATGGGTTTAGCTTTGATCAGTTTTTCAGAATCTTATCAGAGATTGAATCCTGATTTGATTATTATTCTTGGTGATAGATATGAGAGTTTTTCTGCAACGGCAGCAGCTTCAGTCGGCAATATACCTGTTGCGCATTTGCATGGAGGCGAACTTACTGAAGGTGCCTTTGATGACTCTTTTCGTCACAGCATGACGAAAATGAGTTATCTTCATTTTACTTCAACTGAAGAATATAGGAATAGAGTTGTTCAGCTTGGAGAAGATCCAGAAAGGGTTTTTAATGTAGGATCTCTTGGAGTGGAAAATATTTTGAATTCAGATCTTTTATCTAAAAAAGAACTTGAAAAAGAATTAGATATAAGTTTAAATGATAAATATCTATTAATTGTTTTTCATCCTGTTACTTTAGAAAATAAGACTGCTGAAAATAATTTTAGAGAACTGTTGAAAGCAATTGATAAATATGATGAAGAGATTTCTAAAGTGTTTATTAAAGGAAATTCTGATACTGAAGGCAGAATTATAAATCAGATGATTGACAATTATGTTAATGAAAAGAATAATTCATATGCATTTATTTCTTTATGTATCAAAAATTACTTAAGTCTATTAAAGAACTCTTTTGTATTGTTAGGTAATTCTTCAAGTGGGGTTTTAGAAGCACCAAGTTTAAATACTCCTTCAATAAATATTGGAGATCGTCAAAAAGGTAGAATTAAAGCTGAGTCAGTGTTTGATTGTCAAAATAAGAAGAAAGATATTTTATCTACTTTAAAAAAAATAGATGATTTTTATTCAAAAAACAAGTTCGAGAATATAAGCAATCCTTATGAGAAGGAAAACACTTCTAACGAGATTATAAATGTAATTGAGAATTTTTTACTTAATAATAGGATAGATTTGAAAAAGAATTTTCATGATATTGAGGTTGAATTAAAATGCAAGATAAAATCTTAGCAATTATACCTGCAAGAAGTGGTTCTAAAGGTTTAAAAGATAAAAACATTAAAAATCTTAACGGAAAACCAATGATAAGTTATACTATTGAAGCTGCATTTGAAAGTGGGATTTTTTCAAAAGTTGTTGTTTCAACTGATTCTCAAAAATATTCTGAGATTGCTGAAGAAGCTGGAGCTGAAGTCCCCTCTCTTAGACCAGAAAAACTGGCGACTGATGATTCTACAACTACTGATGTGCTTTTACATGTTATAACCGAAATGGAACAAACATTTGGGGGGTATGACTATTTTATGTTATTGCAGCCTACTTCACCACTTAGAACTGCTGAGAACATTAAAGAAGCTTATAATTTATTGAAAGAAAAAAAAGCTAATGCAATAGTAAGTGTTTGCGAAACAGATCATAATCCTTTATGGAGCAACACTTTGGATAACTCTTTATCATTGGATAATTTTTTGAATGATAATGAAAATAAAAGAAGGCAAGAATTACCGACCTACTATAGATTGAACGGAGCAATATATTTAGCAAAAGTTGGTTATTATAAAAAATACAACGATTTTTATAATAATAACTCGTATGCATATATTATGACTAAAAGAGAATCTATTGATGTTGATGATATTATAGATTTTAAATTAGCTAGTTTAATTTTAAAAAAACTTCAAAAATAAAAGGGGTATTAATAATGAAATATTGCAAAAAATGTGTAATGCCTGATACTAGACCAGGTATTCATTTTAATGAAAACGGAGTATGCCAAGCGTGTGTAAATTATGAAAAAAGAAAGCAAATTGATTGGGATAAGCGTTGGAAAGAATTAAAGGAAGTCACCAATAAATATAAAAATAATAATGATAATAGTTATGATTGTATAATTGCTGTGAGTGGAGGAAAGGATAGTCATTTTCAAACATATATTATGAAGGAAAAACTAGGTATGAATCCTTTATTAATTTCTGTAGAAGATAATTTCCCAATGACTGAAGCGGGTAAACATAATATCAAAAATATATCTGAGACCTTTGGTTGTGATATTATTAGTTTAAAGCCAAATATAAAAAACCAAAAAAAGATAACTAGATATATGTTCGAGAAATATGGAAAGCCTACCTGGTATATTGATAGGCTAATATATACTTATCCTTTACATATGGCTATAAAGTTTGATATACCTTTTATAATATATGGAGAAAATGTAAGTTATGAGTATGGCGGAAATCAAAAAGAAGAAACTCCCTCTGCAATAAATCAAATATATAATGGTGTTGCTGAAGAAATCCCATGGGAGGAACTAATTAATTTAGGCATAGATGAAAAGTCCTTGAATTTATTAAAAGCACCTAATAAAGAGGAGATTGAAAAAGCTGATTTGAATCCTATATATTTAAGTTATTATGTTAAATGGAATAGCTTAAAAAATTATGAAATTGCCAAAAAATATGGATTTAAAGATTTAACACATGAATGGGATAGAACACATCATATTGAAAATTTTGATCAGATAGACAGTAGAGCATATTTAATTCATCCGTGGTTAAAATACCCCAAATTCGGGCATCAATTTACAACTGATTTTGCTTCCCGATTAGTAAGATATGGTATTATAACACGTGAGAAAGCAATTGAATTGGTCAAAAAACATGATCATAATTTAGATCCGAAAACTGTCGAAGATTTTATTGAGTTTACTGGATACTCAAGAAAAGAATTTTGGGAAATAGTAGATAAATTTTATAATAAGGATTTATTTCGAAAAAATGATTTAGGTAGTTGGGAATTAAAAAACCCAATTTGGGATGAATAGTTTTATGAAACGAGTTTATTAAAATGAAAATAATTAAGAAATATATTTTATCACCTTTTAAAAAAATAATTGGTATTGAAAATCTTGAATTTTTTAATCATGCAAAAAACTATATGACTGCTACCTTTTTTACTAAAGCATTAGGATTTATTTCAGTACCAGTTTTCACTCGTTTGTTAACTCCTGATGAATATGGGATATTATCTATATTTACCTCTATAATATCTATAGCAACAATATTATTAGGGCTGAATTTTCATGGAGCCGTCAATAGATATTATCATGAAGAGAATAAAAAATTTGGTGAATTTATAAGCAGTAATATTTTGTTTTTATTATTTTTTAATATAATTTCTTTCTACTTGATTAATTTATATAAAAATAAAATTTCAGCCTTAATAAAAATAGAAGTTAATGTTTTTATCATTGCAATTATTATTGCTATTTTTAATATACCAATTAAAATTTTTCTGTCATATTTACAGACAAGCAAACAAAGTGATAAATATTCTTTAATTTCGGTTAGCAAAAGCGTATTAATACTTATCATTTCAATTATTTGGGTTTATTTTCTTTCTGAAAAAAAATATTTTGGTAAGATATATGGATACTTAGTTGTTAGCGGAATCGGATTCATAATAGCTGTTATTTATTTGATTAAATTAGGTAAACCAAAATTAAAATTTAAATATATCAAATATTCTTTAATGTTTGGTATCCCTTTAATACCACATTCATTATCAGGTTTTATACTTTCTTATTTTGATAGGATTGCTATTAATCAGTTAACTGGTTCTTTAGATACAGGTCTTTATTCTTTCGCTTATAATATAGGTATGATTATGAATGTTGTTGTTATGGCAATGAATAAGGCTTGGTTGCCGATCTTTTATGATAATTTAAAGGAAAACAATTTTAAGAAAATAGATGAATTAGCGGTTATTTATTCGAGATATATTTTTATGGCGGCAATTTCATTAATTTTATTTTCAAAAGAAATTGTAATAATACTTGCTGATGAAAAATATTATAGTGCTTTGGAAATAGTCCCAGTAATTATTATAAGTTTTGTATTTGTATTTCTGTATACTTTATTTGGTAATTATTCTTTTTATAGAAAAAAAACTTTATTAATATCTACTGCAACTTTATTAGCTGGATTAGTAAATATTGGATTGAACTATTGGTTAATTCCTAAATTCGGATATGTTGCTGCAGCTTATACTACTCTTATATCTTATATGGTTTTATTTATTTTTCATTATATTAATTCCAAGTTTATTATTAAAGAAAGTATTATTGAATTAAAAAATATGTTAATTGATTTAGTTATTCTTTTATTTATTATTGGGTTATATTTATTCTTATTTAATTTAATAAATAATTTTGCTATTTTATTTATAATAAAATTGATAATCTTTGCTACTTCATTATATTATTTTGTAATTAGAAATAATTAGTATTAGGGAATGGATTTTATTAAAAATATTTATATAAAAAGTGTTTAAAAAGTTGATGAACCATATTTTTATAAAAGATAAAAGAATAGTTAGGTGTGTATAAAATTGAGCAAATTAAATGAAAAAAAATTATGCGAAAAAATATTTAGTTTAGAAAAAAAATTTAGCTTATTCAAAAAAAAGATAAATGAAGTTTATTTTTGGAAGCTCATTAGGTTTAGTTTAACACAGGAAATATTGAGAAAGAAAAATATATATGGGCAGGCACATACAAATCCGATTCCTAAACTTATAGATAAAATATTATACTTGCCTAAAGCTTTAATAAATACACATTTATATGGAGCTTTAAAAAGGAATAGTCAAAAAGATTATTTGGTTTTTGAACACCCAAGAAAAATTAAAGTGAATGGAGAATATATAGATAAATATACCCACTATATAATCGCTGATTTACAAAAAGATAATTACGAAATAATTGATAAACCATATCTCCGTAAACATTATGACAAACCATCTTCAAATAGAAGTTATTTCGAACATTTTTCAGTTATTAATTATTTAAAAAGAGAAATATTACCAATTAAAATTAATAACGATGATAAGAAATTCATAAAAAAAATAGAGAAAGAACTCGAAAAAAAATTTGATTTAAAAATTGATTTGCTAGAAAAAGTTAAATTTAGAATTACTAATTTTAAAAATGAAGTTAAATATTTTAATAAGTTATTAAAAAAAAGGAAGCCTAAAAAAGTTTTTTTGGTAGTATCTTATGGCTCTGAGCCACTTATAGAAGCTTGCAGGATTAATGATGTTACTTCAATTGAAATTCAACATGGAACTATAAATAAATATCATTTAGGTTATAGCTTTCCAAAAGATAATGACATTCCTTATTTCCCTGATCAAATTTATTTGTTTGGTCAGTATTGGATAGATTCAACTCCATTACCATTAGAAGAGGATGAATTAAAAATTTATGGATTTCCTTATTTAGAAAAAAGACTTGTAGAATACAAAGATTATTCTAAGATTAATAATCAAGTTTTATTTATTTCACAGGGTACTATTGCTAATAAACTAATAAAAATAGCTTATAAATTTGCAAAAGACAATAAAAATCATAAAATCATTTATAAACTTCATCCTGGTGAGTATGATCGTTGGAAACAGGATTATAAAATTTTAAATAAAGCTGTTGAATTAGATAATTTTAAAGTAGTAGATAATAATGATATAAATTTATATCAATTATTTGCAGAATCTGAATATCAAATTGGAGTTTATTCTACTTCAATCTATGAAGGCCTAACCCTAAACTGTAAGACTCTGTTAATTAATCTTCCTGGTGTGGAATATATGGAATATCTCATTGAAGAGGGTATAGTTAAATTTGCTGAGAATGCTGAACAGTTGAATTACTTTATTAAAGAAGATAATTTTGAACAGAATTATGATAAAAACTACTTTTTCAGTGGAGTATAAACTCAGTTCTGTTAATTATTAATAAAAGACAAAGATAGGAGTAATCATGATAAATATATTATTTTCTTTTGTAAGAAAAATCAAATTTTTTTTAAGTAAATATATGAAAAAATATTATACTTTTAGAGTTAGAAGGTCTGCTAAATCAGTTGGTGATAATCTCAGGGTTAATTTAAAGTCTAATGTAAGTAAGAATACTATTCTAGGTAATAATGTTAATTTTAATGGTATGAATATTTCCGGGGAGGGAGGAGTTAAAATAGGTAATAACTTTCACTCTGGAAAAGGTTGTCTTATGATCACTCAAATCCATAATTATGATCATGGGCGCAAAATACCTTATGATGATACATATATTTATAAAGATGTTTTGATTAACGATAATGTTTGGTTAGGTAGCAGGGTTATTATATTAGGCGGAGTCACTATTGGTGAGGGGGCAATTATTCAGGCAGGAAGTGTAGTAGTATCTGATATTCCTGATTATGCTGTTGCTGGCGGCCATCCTGCTAAAGTCTTTAAATATAGAAATAAAGAGCATTATGATAAATTAAAACAAAAAAAGATGTTTCATTAGCTTAAGCTTAGTTTTAAATGTTTGTCTTGTACTGAGTTTAAAGAATATTAGTCTTGATTTTTTAAATTTAAATCTCATTGAATTTACTTTTTGAATATATCTCAAAGTTTGATTTTGTTAAAACAAAATTGAATTAGGGTTATATCTAAAAGGATTGGCGATTTATATTATATATTAATTTAAGGAAATAAATTGGGGGTTTTTAAGTGAATACGAATAATATCAAAATAGCAATTACAGGAATGGGTTATGTAGGTCTACCATTAGCTATAGCATTTGCTGAAAATGGAATAGATATAATAGGTTTTGATATCAATCAGGAAAAGATAAATAAATATAGAAATAGAGAAGATCCAACAAATGAAATTGGTCGAGAGCGTTTATCTAAGATATCTAATATTAAATTTACAGCTGAAAAAAATGACTTGAAAAAAGCAAATTTTCACATTATAGCTGTTCCGACTCCTGTTGGTAAAAATAATGTACCAGATTTAGATCCAGTAACTAGTGCAAGTAGAACAGTGGGGCGAAATTTAAAGAAAGATTCGATTATTGTTTATGAGTCAACTGTATATCCCGGAGTTACAGAAGAAGTTTGTGTGCCAATACTTGAAGAAGAATCAGGTTTAGTTTGTGGAGAAGATTTTAAAGTTGGTTATTCACCAGAAAGGGTTAATCCTGGTGATAAAGTTAATACAGTTGAGACGATTGTTAAAGTTGTTTCAGGAATGGATAAAGAAAGCTTGGAAACTATTGCAAAAGTCTATGAAATGATTATTAAACCAGGTGTGCATAGAGCTCCTACAATTAAAGTAGCAGAAGCTTCAAAAATAATTGAAAACTCTCAGCGTGATGTTAATATTGCTTTTATGAATGAATTATCTATGATCTTTGATAAAATGAACATTGATACTCAGTCAGTTTTAGAAGCAGCCGGCACCAAATGGAACTTTCTTAATTTTTATCCAGGACTTGTTGGAGGCCACTGTATTGGTGTTGATCCTTATTATTTAACATATCGTTCAGAAGAATTAGGATACATATCTCAACTAATTTTAAATGGCCGTAGAATAAATGATCAGATGTCTGATTTTGTTGCAAAAAAAACTGTTAAGAAGATGATAGAGTCAGATGTAAAGGTTAATGGCGCTAATGTTTTAGTGATGGGGCTGACTTTTAAAGAAAATGTGCCTGATTTAAGAAACAGTAAGGTTGCTGATTTGATAAAACGATTGGAAGAGTATAATATTAATGTTAAAGTTGTTGATCCTATAGCTGATCCTGGAGAATCTGTAGTTGAGCATGGAATTAAGTTAGAAAAATTATCTGAAATTTATAATGTTGATGCAATTATTGTTGCAGTAAATCATAAAGAATATCAAAAAATAGAACTTAAAGATTTTAAAAGATATTATAAGGATTGTATCGATAAACCTGTTCTAATTGATGTTAAGTCAATTTATAATAGTAAAAAAGCTGCAAAAATGTATAATTATTGGAGACTTTAATATGCAAGAAAAAATAAAATTAGTTATTATTATTGCGACTTTATCAAATGGAGGAGCAGAAAGGATCGCTGCATTATTATCAGAAAATTTACCTGAGAATTTTGAAGTTAGTTTTTTATTATATAAAGATGAAGTAGCCTATTCTTATAGTGGGGACAAATATATTTTAAATGTAAATACAAATAATAAAATTATAAAACAAGTATTGAATTTAAGGGAGATTAATAGATACATTGATCAGATAGAGCCTGATTTAACTTTAAGTTTTTTAACAAATCCTAATATTTTAAACTTATTATCTATAAGTCATAAAAGAATAATTTCAGTTAGAGGTGTAAGAAGTAAAAGTCTAAAAGGTCTAGGAGGATTTATATATAAAAATTTAATTAAGTTATTTTATAATAAAGCTGATTCTATAATTGCTTTATCCAAAGGCGTTAAAGAAGATTTAGTTGATAATTTTAAAATTCAAAGTAAAATTATAAATATAATTTATAATTTTTGTGATATTGAGAGGATTAATAGTGAGAAAAACATAAAATTAGATATTAAAAATCATGAAACTTTTAAAAAACCTTCAGTAATAACTGCAGGTAGATTAGAATTTCCCAAGGGACATTTTAATTTATTAAGAGCTTTTAAAAATGTTAAAAATAGTGTGCATGACGCTCAATTAATTATCTTGGGTAAAGGTAAATTAAAAAAAGATTTAGTTAAATTATCTAAAGAATTAAATATTTTTGATTCAGTACATTTCTTGGGTTTTGTTCAAAACCCTTTTAAATATTTTTCGGAATCGGATGTATTTGTTTTACCATCAATAATGGAAGGATTTGGAAATGTTATTATAGAAGCTATGGCTTGTACTTTACCAATTATCTCAACAGATTGCATTGGTCCTAAAGAAATTCTTTCTAATACAGCAAATATAAAAGTAGAAGATGAAATTTTATATGCAGAACATGGTATATTGACTCCTGTTTTTAAGGATAATAAATATAGAAAGAATAATTCATTAACAAAAGAAGAAGTTTTATTTTCAGATGCAATAATTAATGTACTTAAAGATTCAAGTTTAAAAGATAGATATAAACTAGAATCACAGAAACGGGTAAAAGATTTTTCTAAAGATAAAATTGTTAAAAATTGGATTAAAGCTATTAATGATTGTAATGCATCCTAAAGGTAATGGTTAGACACCAATAAACTTTTTAAAATAATTATCGAGGCTAGAACCAAATGAATAAATATTATGACGCTAATGAAAAATATTAATTATCTTTCTGGGATCTGTAAATTCATTAATATCTTTGTTTAACTGCAATCCTAATTTCTATAGTTTTTCTTTAAATAAGTTTGTTTTGATCTGTTTATTAGTTTGATAATAATCACTATTATATATTTTTTAGTTTTTTGAGGTTTAGTTTATTACCATAGATAGGATTTTTGTTTTTATCGATTAATTCCATGGAGATAGTTAATTTACTTTTTTCTTTTTTTATAATCTGAAGGCTATTGGTGTAGTTTTATTAGCCAAACCACTTTCAGAAGAGGAAACAGGGATGGATAAATCTAAACAAATAAAAGTATTGTTCTTAAAATACTATTATTACTGCTAATGTGATCAAAAACTATTATGACCGGGAAATTTTTCTTTAAGTGTATCATCTATGATGAGAAATATTTTTGTTAATACATAAAAATCAGGTACTATTATGTTAAGGCGGTAATTTAAATTTATGATAAAAAAAAATCAATTAATTTAAAATTAGGTGAAATTAATATCTGGGATATTATAATAACTTTAATATTTTGTCTTATATTCATTTCACAATATATAGGTATAGGAAAAGTTTATTATCAAACTTTCGTGATGATTTTAGTTTTTTCACTTTATTTTTCCAATAATAAAATGATTAATTTTATATTTAAAAAAAATTATTTATTCTTATTTTTTCTTATTTTTTCTATTCCAATAGTTATTTTAATTATTATTATTGATAATCGATTAGGTCCTTTATTTTTCTTAATTAATTTTTTATTTTCAATTATATTAGCAATTTTTTTATATATTAAACCAGAAATCTCAATAAAATTTTCTAAAAGAATATTTTTGTTTTTAATTATTTGGTTTATATTTGAAGGACTACAACATGGATTTTCACCAAAAAATATTAATCTTTATTTTTCAAGGTCTTCTAGAAACGCAGTTAGTATGATTTTTATTTTTTCATGTATATTTTTATATTTAAGTTATTTAAATGGTAACAAAAAAATTAGTTTGTTTCCAAGCATTGTATTATTAATAATAGCATTTATGTCATATGGAAGATCGGGAATTATTTTGTCAGTTGTTATTTTTATTTCAATATGGATTTATATTCATTTTGATAATTTAAGCATGTTAAAATTGACTTTATTTTTTATTTGTTCAATATTAATGTTGTTATTATTTATTAATTTTAATTCTTATATACTTACAAACACAAGATTAAGTGAAGGATTAGAATCTCCAAGATTTTTAATGACTGAAGCTTATTTTAGTGAAATAGATATTGTTAATTTAATTATCGGTTTTGATTATAGGAAAATACCTATAATATCTAAATATAACAATAATCCACATAATTCTTTTATATTTTTACATTATAATATAGGATTGGGTAGCGTTTTTTTGTTAGTAGTCATTTTAATTTATTTTATAAAAGGGCTAATAAATTATTCGTTGAAAAATATATTAATAATTATCTTTTGTTTAGTGTTTTTATTAAGAGTTTTCTTTGATAATATTGCTTTTATAGGTATGTATGACTTTTTGTTTTTTTATAGTTTATTAAGTATTAACAGATAATTGGTCTAGGTGACTGTTATATATATGACCCTTCCCCAATTTGTAGGACACTAAGTTAAGATATATAATAAACTCAGGAGGTTCCCAAAATGGGAAAAAGAAGAAGTTACACTGAAGAATTCAAAAGAGACGCTGTTTAACTTAACATAAATTAAAATAAGACAGTAAAAGAAATAGCTGATGATTTTAAGATAAATTACAGTAATTCATCCCGCTGGCGCAAAGAATATAGAGATAGTGGTGAACATGCCTTTCCTGCTAATGGAAAGCAGAAATTAACACCTGAAAAACAAAAAATAAAAGAACATGAAGATGAACTTAGAGAAACTAAATTAGAACGTGATATATATATAAAGCAGTGGGCATCTTTTCGAAAAAACCGAAATAATCTCTGGTTTTATCCGGGACTACAGTGATCAATTTCTTGTGAAGAAAATGTGCCAGGTATTAGAAGTTTTCCGGTAAGGTTTTTATGATTGGCTAGATAGAGATCCCAGTCAAAGAGAACTTGGAAATGAGAAACTAAAACTAGAAATAGCTAAAATATACTAGCAGCATAGCGGCTGCTATGGAAGCCCTGAATACACCGTCAACTGTTGAAAGAAGACCATAAATGAATATAAAAAGAGTTGTTAGATTAATGCGTGTAATGGGTCTTAAAGAAATTCGAAAAGACAACTGATTCAAATCAAAACCTACCTTTACTTAATAGAAATTTTGATGTATCTAAGCCGCACAAAGTTTGGATTTCAGATATTACATATATACCCACAGCTGAAGGCTGGCTTTACCTAGCTGTAGTAATAGATCTTTATTCACGAAAAGTGGTTGCCTGGTCAATTAATAAAAAAATGACCAGGCAGCTTGTGATAAATGCTCTGGAAATGGGAATTAAAAATAGAAATCCTAAAAAAGGTTTAATCTTTCATTCTGATAGAGGCAGCCAGTATGCAAGTCATGATTTCCAGAAAGAGTTATGGAAAAATGGTATAAGATCTTCAATGAGCCACAAGGGAAACTGCTGGGATAATGCAGTAGCAGAAAGTTTCTTCTCCACCATAATAACGGAATTAATTTATCAAAAAGATTAAAAAACAAGAAACCAGGCAAGACAGGATGTTTTCGAATATATTGCTTTTTGTTACAACAGAATCAGAATTCATTCAACATTAAATTATAAAAGTCCAGAAGACTATGATAACGAAGGAAAACTATCTAAACTATGTGTCTAATTTAATGGAGGAATCTCAATAATCGAGATGGGTAAGGAAAGAGGATTTTATTAGAAGATAAGTATAATTTACATAGGGTTAATCAAAAAATATATAAAATATGAATTTATAATTTTATGGGGGAATATTAATGAAGTCATTAGTAACAGGTACAGCAGGTTTTATTGGTTCAACTCTAACGGAAAAACTACTTAAGGAAGGACATCAAGTTATTGGTGTTGATTGTTTTATTGATTATTATGATCGTTCTCTAAAAGAAAATAACATAAATTCATTTATTGATCATGAAAGCTTTACTCTAATTGAAGAGAATATAAATGAACTTGATTTAAAATCTTTATTAGAAGATGTAGATTATGTATTTCATCAGGCTGCTCAGGCTGGTGTAAGATCAAGTTGGGGAGAAGACTTTGAAATTTATACTCATAACAATATAATGGGAACTCAAAGACTATTGGAAGCAGCAAGGAGAAGTAATATTAAAAAATTTGTTTATGCTTCATCTTCTTCAGTATATGGTGATACAAATAAATTGCCTATGAAAGAAAAAAATAGATTACAGCCAGTTTCGCCATATGGAGTTTCTAAATTAGCAGGAGAAAATTTATGTTATTTATATTATAAAAATTTTAATGTACCAACTGTATCATTGAGATATTTCACTGTTTTTGGAGAAAGACAGAGGCCGGATATGGCATTTCATATTTTCATTAAAGCTATTTTAAAAGATAACAAACTAACTATATTTGGTGATGGTAAACAATCAAGAAATTTTACTCATGTAGATGATATAGTTAGAGCCAATATCTTAGCTGCAAAAAGTGATGTTGAAGGGGAAATTTTTAATATTGGTGGGGATGGCAAAAGAGTAGTTTTAAATGATGCTATAAATTTAATGGAAAAAATCATAGGAAAAAAAGCAAATAGAGAGTATAATCAAGTTGTCAAAGGTGATGTAAAACATACTTCTGCAGATACATCAAAAGCTAAAAAACTATTGAATTACGAACCTAAAATTAAATTTGAGGATGGATTAAAAAAAGAAATTAATTTTTTGAAAAATTTATATAGCAAATAATATTTAGAAACAAAAAACTAGAAATAATCATTATCAATAACATATTATACGAGGTAAAACTTATGAAAGTGATTTTAAATATAAATTGATTTTTTTTACATTAGATTTTTATATGATAGTTCCAAGTATTTTGTGTAAATTAATTAATAGTTTTTTTAAATCTTAAATTGTTGAATTAGTCTATCTTTAGTAGCTTAAAATACCATTAGTCTTTGCTCTGATTACTTAGAATTGTATTCCAGAATCTCTTTATATCTTCTTCATAAATTCTAACGATTATAAATGCTGATTCATTTTAAGCACACTCTTGGCAAATCTTATTACTTGGTAAATAAAGAAAACACTATGGCTTTTTCTAATGATCTGTTACTCTGTTTTTCCACTGCTCAATTAAATCAGCTATATTATCAGGGAATATACCTCTAACATACATCTGGATTGCAGTCTGTTCTCCTGCCAGTTATTATGGCGTTTATATGACTCAAATAGAGTAGTTTAAAAATTATTATTTTTATTTCTTAGAACTTTTAAGTTCTCAATTAAGAATTATTTAGTCCACAAGATATGAAATTAATTATCATTGTTGGTTTTAATAGAATTTTTATCACTAACCTCATATTTATTATAATTTAGAAATTCGGTTGATTCAGACTTAATCATTTTTTGAGGAAATTCTTACCATATAATTTATTTATATAATCAAAATTTACTTGTCCATTGATAGGTTTTTCAAGTATACTTTTTATGAGGAATCCTCCTAGAGGAGGTAGTTTTATTTTTGTCGATAAATATATTTAACCACTTAAAAATGTATTCCACTTTTTTTATAAAAAACCATCAAAATTTATTAATTAAGATAAAGGAGTTTTCAATTAATGAAAAGTATAATGTTTTTAGTTCCTTATTTATTTCTAGGAGGGGCCGAAACTCAATTTAGAAACTTAATAAAAGGGTTATCTAAAAAAAATAATTATCAAATTACTGTATTTACTTTATTTAAAAAAGAAAAAAAATTTTTGGAAAACATTGATAATGTAGATATTAAATCAATTGGATTTAAATTCAAAAAAAAATATAAAAATAATTTTTTGAAATTAGTATCTTATTTATTTAATTATTTATATGTTTCATTATTTTTTTTGTTTCATTTTTTATTTAATAAATATGATGTAGTTATATCTTATAGTATGATATTAACCCCATTTATTCCTATATTAAAATTATTCAATAAAAAGTTAATTTTCTCTGTGAGAACTGCAAGCGATAAATTATATAATAGAAAATATCTTCCATTTCTATATAATATAGCAGATATAATTACTTGTAATAGTCCTACTACTGAAAAAATGTTAAATGATTTGGGTATAAGTAATGTAAAAACTATTCTAAACGGTGTTAATTTTGATGATAAGAGTAATGTTTCTATTAAAACAAATAACGATATTGAAGACATCTATGTAATAGCTAGAATACATCCAATAAAAAATCAGATAACAGTTTTAAAAGCATTAAAAGAAATGAAGAACAGAAAATTATTTTTAGTAGGGAGTGTAACAGATACTAAATATTATAATCAATTATTAGAATATATAGATAAAAATAATCTTAAAGATAGGGTTGTTTTTGAAGGCTTTATAAACAATATTTCAGAAATTTATAAAAAAGCAGATTTGATAATATTACCATCTTATGAAGAAGGATTACCAAATGTTATTTTAGAATCTTTTTTATATAAAAGGTATTGTATAGCTTCTAATATTTCAGCTAATAGGTTCATTTTGTCAGAAAAAGGTGGTTTATTTAATCCTGATGATTATAAAGAGTTAGTTGAAGAAATAATTAAATTTGAAAATAAAACTAAAAAGCAAAAAAAGAATATTTTATTAGAAAACCACTATTTTTTGAAGAAAGAATTTTCAATCAAAAGACTAGTAAATGAATATGAAAGCTTATTTAAAGAGGACGGGTTATAAATGAAGGTAATACAAATAAATAAATTATATTATCCTTTTACCGGAGGAGTGGAGCAGGTAGCTTATGATATTAGTAATGAATTAAGTGATAAATTAGAAATGAATGTATTAGTTGCTAATGATAAGTTCAAAAAAAGTACAGAAAATATCGAAGGGACTAAAGTAATACGATCAGCAAGTATTGGAAGATATTTTTCTATGCCAGTTGCCCCTAAGTTCCCATTAGAATTAAAGAAAACTAATGCTGATATTTATCATTATCATTTACCGTTTCCATTAGGAGTAGTTTCAGATTTAATGGTCAATTCTCGAGGTAAAAAAATTGTAACTTGGCACAGTGACATTATTAAACAAAAAAATATTTTGAAATTATATAAGCCTTTTTTAAAAAAATTTTTAAACAAAGTTGATAGAATAGTAACTACCTCTCCTAATATGATAGATAAGTCTTCTTTTTTACAGGAATACAAAGACAAATGCACTGTCATTCCACTTGGTATTAATCCTAAAGATTTTATTTTGACAGATTATACAAAAGAAAAGAAAAAAGAAATTAAAAATAAGTATAATAAACCAATAATATTTTTTGTTGGTCGTTTAGTATATTATAAGGGT